>VFSW01006488.1_pt1 | contig 17192 bp, 18 predicted proteins | sample 5358111 | NCBI WGS metagenome assembly VFSW01 (sample SAMN11554181, study PRJNA540505) | mine drainage metagenome | isolation source: sediment from site ElyBrook_90M | place: USA: Ely Copper Mine, Vershire, VT | collected 2017
CTGGTGGCGAGTCTGCCCAAGGACTGGACACGGTGGTGTGGGAGCGGGGCTACCGCCTCAGTGGGGGGGAGAAGCAGCGCGTGGCGTTAGCGCGACTCCTACTCAAGGCACCTCGCCTCGTCGTACTCGACGAGGCGACGGCTCACCTTGACAACGAGAGCGAGGCCGCCGTGCAGCGAGCGCTCGATCGGACCATGGCTGATCGCACCTCCCTCGTGATCGCGCACCGCCTCTCGACGATTCGCAACGCGGACCAGATCTTGGTGATCGATGACGGGCGCATCGTCCAGCGAGGCTCTCACGAGGAACTGCTCGCGGCCGGTGGTCTCTACCGTGATCTCTACGAGACCCAGTTCGCGCCGCAGGCGTCAACCCATGGAGTGGGCGCCACCGTCGACGTGAATGATCGACGCAGTCGTAGCGCGCAGTAGGGGCGAGAGGAGGGCCACGGCGGCGTCGGCGACGGCGGAGGAGTCGTTGACGTCCCAGCCCAGGGGCGCGCGATCCGCCCAGGTGTCTTCGAAGATCTCGAATCCCGGGATGGATTTAGCGGCCATGGTACGAATGGGACCCGCGGCCAACATGTTGACCCGGATATGGTCGGGACCCACTTCTCGGGCGAGGTAGCGACCCAGCGACTCGAGCCCCGCCTTCATCACGCCCATCCAGTCGTACATGGGATAGGCCCGGGTACCGTCGAAATCGAGCGCGATGACCGAGGCGCCCCCCAGGGCTTCGCTCTTTTGCAACAGTGGTCGAAAGGCGCCCACCAGGGCGCCCAGGGAGTACGTAGATATCTGCAGTGCGGTCGACACGTCTTCGAACGGTGCGGCGAACATACCGGCGCCGAGGCAACTCTGGGGGGCGTAGCCAATGGCGTGGACGAGGCCGTCGAGACGACCAAAGCGGTCCTGCACCGAGTGCACCGCCGACACGAACTGAGCGGGCTCGGTGACGTCAAGTTCGATGACTTCTCCCACGTCGCCCCACTCATCCAACTTACGGGCAGTACGCTTGGTGAGGGAAAGTCCGCGACCAGCTCCCGTCAGGGCGATGCTCGCACCTTCCTCGAGCGCACGGCGAGCGATGCCAAAGGCGAGTGATTCGTCAGTGAGCACGCCGGTGATGAGGATACGGTGATTGGTCAGAATTGCCATCTTGTTAGCGTACTGAAGTTAAACAATCGAAAGGGTACCCATGAGCAGCGTCGGTATTTTGGGCGGAACCGGACCCGCCGGACAGGGTGTGGCCCTGCGCATGGCGAGCGCGGGCTACGACGTGGTCCTCGGATCACGTGACGCCGAGCGCGCGGGGCGAGTTGCCGCGGAATTGGCACCACGCGGCCCGGGGAGCGTCACGGGTGCCGATAACGACGCCGCCGCGCACTGCGACATCGTGGTGGTCGCCACGCCGTGGGACTCGGCGGTCGCCACGGTGAGCGCCCTCAAGGACGTCCTAGGGGAGAAAGTCGTCATTTCCATGGTCAACGCGCTGGCTCGTGAGGGGCGTGAATTGGTGCCGATTTACCCACCACGCGGCTCCATGGCGGCCCAGATTGCTCACGCGTTGCCGCGCGCGCGGGTGGTGGGGGCCTTCCACCACCTTCCCGCTTCGGAGATGGTTCAACTCGACAGTGGGCTCGACGCCGACGTCGTGATCTTCGGCGATGACGCTGGTGCTCGTGAGAGCGTCGCCCAGGTGGTCGAGGCGATGCCGGGTCTTCACGCCGTGGTGGCGGGAAGCATGTCGCTGGCCAGTGCGGTCGAGGCATTCACCGCCGTGTGCATCTCGATCAATATTCGCCACAAGGCCCACAGTTACGTCAAGTTGGCGGGGCTCGCGCACTGATGTTGCTCTACGACACTGCCCGACGTGGCGTTTTTGCGATGGAGCCGGGGCCGGTGGTCTCGCTCTATAGCTGCGGCATCACGCCCTACGACGCGGCGCACCTGGGACACGCTTTCGTGTACTTGACTTTTGACGTGCTGCAACGACGCCTTCGTGACGCGGGTCTCGAAACGCGCTGCGTGCGCAACGTGACCGACGTGGACGACGACATCTTGAACAAGGCCCGCCACCTCGGGGTGAATTATCTTGATCTGGCGGCGCGCGAGATGGCCAAGTTCGAACACGACATGCAACTCATCAACCTGTTGCCGGTCTACTCCGAGCCACGAGCAACGGGGGCCATTCCCGAGATATTGACGATGATCGGTGATCTCTTCACCACGGGACACGCCTATCAGGTGGAGGGCTGGGTGTACTTCGAGGCGTCCACCTTCGAACGTTTCGGACAAGTGAGCCACGAGAATCGACTCGCCATGATGGAGCTCGCCGCTATTCACGGAGGGAACCCGGATGACGCGAGAAAACGCGACCCCTTAGATTTCGTGTTGTGGCAGCCCTCGCTCGAGGATGAGCCCTCGTGGGAGTCACGGTGGGGTGCGGGTCGTCCAGGGTGGCACATTGAGTGTTCGGCGCTCGCGCGCCGCGAATTGGGCGACACCATCGACGTCCACGGGGGAGGTCGCGACCTGGCCTTCCCGCACCACGAGTGCGAAGCCGCCCAGAGTGAATCGGTCAGTGGTCAGCTCTTCGTGCGCCACTGGGTCCACGTCGGCCTCGTCGGCCTCGACGGCATCAAGATGTCGAAGTCCCTGGGCAACCTCGTGTTCGTCTCTGACTTGGTGCAGCGCACCGAATCAGCGGCGGTGCGACTGGCCATGTTGGACCAGCATTATCGCCACGACTGGGAGTGGCGCGAGGAACTCCTGTTCCAGGCCCAGTCACGACTGGCGACGTGGCGCTCGACACTCAATGGGCGCGACAGCGCGGTGTTGCAGGATGTTCGCGACGCGCTCGACGACGATCTCAACTGTCCGGCGGCCCTCGCGGCGGTGGACGCCGCGGCGCACGCGGGCGCGAACGTGGCTCCGGCCGCTGCACTGCTCGGCATTACGCTGTAGTGGAGGAAAGGCAATATGTCGCTTATCGAGGTTCAACTCCCGGACGGTAGTACCCGCACTCTCGAGGAAGGGTCCAACGCGTTCGATTTGGCGGCGAACATTGGTTCTCGCTTAGCCAAGGACGCCCTGGCGGCGCGGGTGAATGGTGAATTGACCGATCTCACTCGGCCTCTACACAGTGGCGACGTGGTCGCGATCGTGACCCCCGGTAGTGATCTCGGTCGCGAGGTCCTGCGTCACTCGACTGCGCACGTGCTCGCCCAAGCGGTGCTACGACTCTGGCCCGGGGCGCACTACGCCATCGGCCCCGCCATTCGCGACGGCTTCTACTACGACTTCGAGTTGCCCCACGGCGCCCACTTCAGTGACGATGACCTCAGTCGGATCGAGGACGCGATGCGCAGCATCGTCGCCGAGGACCAGCCCTTCTTACGCGCGGAGTACTCGATCGAGGAGGGACTCGAACTCTTCAAGGACCAGCCCTTCAAGGTTGAGATCATCGCCGGCGTGCGCTCGGGAGCCAACCCCGAAGATCACAATGAGGTGGGCGGCTCCGTGGTGTCGACCTACTCCAACACGCCCGAGTTCCAGGACCTCTGCCGTGGTCCGCACGTTCCTTCGACCAAGCGTCTCGGACACTTCAAGTTGATGCGAGTGGCGGGCGCCTACTGGCGCGGCGACGAGAAGCGTCCGCAGTTGCAGCGCATCTACGGAACCGCGTGGGAGTCCAAGGATGCCCTCACGGCTCACCTGGTGCAACTCGAGGAGGCCGAGAAGCGCGATCATCGTCGTCTCGGGATGGAGATGGACCTCTTCTCCTTCCCCTCCGAACTAGGCCCGGGTCTGGCTGTCTTTCATCCCAAGGGTGGCACGATGCGTCGGGTGATGGAGGAGTACTCGCGCTCACGGCACGTGGCGGGGGGCTACGAATTCGTTAACTCTCCCCACATCACCAAGGCCGAGTTGTTCGAGACGTCGGGGCACCTGGAGTGGTTCGCTGACGGAATGTACCCACCCATGGACCTCGACGATGGTCAAAAGTACTACCTCAAACCGATGAATTGCCCGTTCCACATCTTGATCTTCAAGGCCCGTCAGCGCTCGTATCGCGAATTGCCGTTGCGCATGTTCGAGTTCGGCACGGTGTACCGCTACGAGAAGTCCGGCGCGGTGCACGGGCTCACGCGGGTGCGCGGCATGACCCAAGACGACGCGCACATCTTCTGCACTCGCGACCAGATGGCTCAAGAGCTCAGCGATCTCTTGACGTTCGTTCTGGCGCTGCTACGCGACTTTGGACTCAACGATTTCTACTTGGAACTCTCGACGCGGCCCGCGGGCAAGGCGGTGGGATCAGACGAGGAGTGGCGCGAGGCCGAGGCGACGTTGGCGGACGTGGCGCGTGGCGCGGGGCTGGAGTTGGTGCTCGACGAAGGTGGCGGTGCCTTTTACGGTCCAAAGATTTCGGTGCAGGCGCGTGACGCCATTGGTCGTACGCACCAGCTCTCAACTATCCAGCTGGACTTCCAACTACCCCAACGTTTCGACGCGAGTTACATCGCGGCGGACAACGCACGCCATCGCCCCATCATGATTCACCGGGCCCTCTTTGGAAGCGTCGAACGCTTCATGGCGATCTTGATCGAACACTACGCGGGCAATATGCCGACGTGGATGTCGCCAGAACAAGTCGTGGTGCTGGGCGTACGTGACGATCACGACGACTACGCCCACGAGGTCGCCGCCGCTCTGCGCCTCGACGGCGTTCGCGTCAGCGTGGAAGTGGCGAACGAGCCACTGGGGGCACGCATACGACGCGCGAAGATGGGCAAAGTCCCCTATATCTTGGTGGTGGGCGACGATGACGTGGCCGCTCGCACGGTGGGCATCAACGCACGAGGCGCGAACGACCCCGAGCGTGGCGTGAGCGTCGACGAGTTCCGAGAACGACTGCGCAATGAGGTGGCCTCTCACGGCTCACCGGAGCTCGCACGTGCCACTTGAGCGTTTCGCCGCCTCGTGGAGAGAGGCCTACGTCTCGAGTCCGGAGGCGGCGTCGCACTCTCGCGACGAGGGGGAGTGCGTGTTCTGCGCCTTGGCGCCACTCGACCCGTCGGAGGAGTCCGGAGTGCTCTGGCACGACCAGTCGAGCTTCGTGGTGCTCAATGCCTTCCCCTACGGTTCGGGACACTTGCTCGTGCTACCGCGGCGCCACGTCAGTAACCCCGACGAGTTGAGCGACGCGGAGTACGAGAGTTTCTTCTGGGCGATTCGCCGAACGATCCGCGCCCTGGACGCGGCGTACGCGAGCGACGGAATGAACGTGGGCATGAACTTGGGTCAAGCCGCGGGCGCGGGTATTCCCAAGCATCTGCACGCGCACGCCCTGCCGCGGTGGAATGGCGACACGAACTTTATGAGCACCATCGCCGAAACTCGTGTTCTACCCGAATCGCTGGCGTCCACGTGGCGAAAAGTGGTCGTACACTTGGCTCCCTAGGTGAAGCGAGGACCCTCGGTAGACTGCTGTTCGGACGTGGGAGAACGATGTTCGACGGAAAATTCCGCCAATCAGTAGACGCCGTCACCGCACCCGTGGGTCGTGTGCTCGTGCGGGCGGGGTTTTCGGCTGACGTCCTCACCGCTTCGGGCCTCGTTTTCGCGGTGGCGACCGCCTGGTGCATCGCCGAGGGTTTTTTCGTGGTGGCGATCCTTCTGCTGATTCTCACCGGCGCCCACGACCTACTCGATGGGGCGGTGGCCAAGGCCAGCCAGCGCGCGAGCCAGCGGGGCAGTTTCTTCGACTCGGTGGTGGACCGAGTCGCCGACGCCGCACTGTTGGGTGGGGTGGCCTTCTATCTGGAACGCCGACACCCCGGGGAGCTAGTGCTTCTGCCATTCGCGCTCCTCACGACCTTCTTCTTAATCTCCTACCAGCGCTCGAAGGCCGAGAGTCTCGGACTGGCCGCCAAGGGAGGCTTGATGGAGCGGGCCGAACGTCTGGTGCTCCTGGGCGTCGCCCTGTTGTCGCCGGTGATCTTCGTGCCAGTGCTCTGGATCATGTTGGTACTGACCACCGCCACGTCGTTCGGTCGTTTCTGGCGAGTGTGGAAGATTGCCGCGCGACCTGCGCCGCGCACGGTGATTGAACGCGCACCGCGTGCGCACGCGCGGCGTCCGCGGCGCCTGAGCCGTTCCACGCGCCACTAAGTCGTGAAGCCGCGCACCACCGCCGCGATGTACATGTTCGCGGGAAGAATTCTTGAACGGCTCCCCGAAAGAGCCGATGTCGCTCTCGCGCGCCACCTCGGCGTCGCGCTCGGGATGCGTAGCCGCGCACGAGCGTCGCTGGAGCGCAATCTGAGTCGAGTGCTCGGCGCACCCGATCGGGCACCCGACGCGGCGCTGCTGGAACGATTCGTACGTCGTGGTTTCTCGAACTACGCGCAGTACTGGGCGGAAGGGGCGAAATTACCCGCGCTGACGCCCCGCACCATCACCTCGCGCTTTCGCATCGCCGAAGGACTCGAACATCTCGAGGACGCCTTCGCCCTCGGCAATGGAGTAGTGGTCGCCTTACCCCACGTGGGGTCGTGGGAGTGGGGCGGGTCCTACATCTCCTCGCTGGGCATGCCCATGACGGCGGTTGCGGAGGAGCTCGAACCGCCCGCGCTCTTCGAATGGTTCAAGGCCAAGCGCGAGTCGATTGGCATCCACATCGAGGGGCTGAATAGGGAAGCCAGCACCAAGTTGCTCAACGTCTTACGAAGCGGGGGAGTGGTGGGCCTGCTCTGCGACCGCGACATCCAAGGGGGCGGGGTCAACGTGGAGTTCTTCGGATTCTCGGTCACGTTGCCAGGTGGTCCAGCGACACTCGCGTTGCGTACGGGGGCGGCGCTGGTCTGCGCTGCGTGCTACACCGGTCCGGGTCGAGACCACTTCGCCGTCATCACCCCTCCCATCGTCGCTGAACGTGAGGGACGGCTGCGCGACGACGTGACGCGGGTCACCCAGGCTATCGCCACCGAGTTGGAAGGTTTGATTCGTCGTGCGCCCGAGCAATGGCACGTACTCGAAGATCGTTTCGAGTCTGCGTGAGTGTGAGTGGAAGCGTCGTGCGCGTGAGCCTCGTGTCGCCCTACGCGCTGAGCGTCTTCGGCGGAGTACAGGAGCAAGTGCTCGCGATGAGCCGAGAGCTGTCGCGTCGGGGCATCCACGTGCAGGTGATCGCGCCCGACGGGGACGATCACGCCGTCTACGACACCCCCGCGAGAGTCGAAAGATTTGGTCGGATAGTGAGTGTCCCGGCGAATGGTTCACGCGCACCGCTCACGCTGTCGGCCACGGCGTCGCGCGAGGCCGCGCACCAAGTCCGTGACTTCAACCCACAGGTCGTGCATTTTCACGAACCCTTCGCGCCACGCGTGGGTTGGGCCACGCTACGGGCCCACCGGTTCGCCGCGGTGGGAACCTTTCATCGCAGCGGTGCCGGTCCCGCGCTATCGCTGACGGCTCCACTCCTGCGACGCTGGGCCCGTCACCTTGACGTGAGCGTCGCGGTGTCCGAACAGGCCGCCGTGACCGCGACCGCGTCGTGCGCGCTGAGCCCCAGCGTGCTATTCAACGGATTCGAGACGCAACGCTTCGTTGAATTCGCCCGTGAACCTCAGCCCACCACGACCGTCGTCGTCGTGGGACGACTCGAGGAGCGCAAGGGCGTGGCGGTGGCCGTGGCCGCCGTGCGTGGTCACAATGCTCGCGGCGAGGAGCCGTGGCACCTCGTGGTGATTGGCGACGGACCCGAACGGGCTTCGCTGGAGGCCTCGGTCGGGGCGGATGAGCACGTGACGTTTCTAGGTGCCGTGGACGACGTTGAGAAGAGGCGTTGGTATCGGCGCGCCGACGTGGTGGTCGCCCCGGCCACGCACGGCGAGTCGTTCGGATTAATCCTGCTCGAGGCGATGGCGAGCGAGACGTCCGTCGTGGCGAGTGACATTCCGGGGTACCGCGACGCCGCGGGCACCCACGCCGTCCTCTTCGACGCCGGCCAGAGCGTTTCGCTGGAACGCGCCATCGCCTCGGCGCTGTCCCGCGACGACCAGAGTCTGGTGCGGGCGCGCGAATATGCGCAGCATTGGTCGATGAGTCGTTTGGTCGATGACTATTTGACCCAGTACCAACGGGCCCGCGAACATTTCACGGCCCTGGGGTAGCCTTTCTTCATGGCCACTCAGCAAAGATCACGTTCGCGACGACCCTCGTCCTCGCGACAGCGCGGGCCCCGTCACGTGGAGGCGGTACTGGATCCCACCTGGCAGAGCCCCTACGCTCCCTCGACGAGCGAACGCGAGTCGCACCAGCAGGCACTTCGTCACTACGGTCTCCAGCGCAAGCGCGCAGAGATGATCGTTGGTGCCGTCCTCGCCGTCGCATTGCTGATCGGCACCGTCGTGTCGCCCTGGCTCGCGCTCGCCGGGCTCGCGATCGCGCTCGCCGTTGTGTTCGACGTGCGGCGCTACTTCACCTCCATCGAACGCCGTGGCGCATCCCTGGGTTCCTTGGTGGAATCAACGTTCCAGCCCGCGGGAACGACCAAGGACCGCCAGCGACTACTCACCGTGCTCGACCGGCTCACCGCGACGTTTGGTGTGGATACGGTGAGCACCTTCATCATCGACGAGGCGGGATACAACGCGGCGCTGGTGCCCAGCGGTGCGAGTTACGCCTTCTTCGTCACGAATGCGATGATGCGCGATTTTGAATTGATTGAGATCGAGGGTGTCGTCGCTCACTGCTTGGCCCGACAGCGGCTCGGAGTCCTGGCGCGAGAGAGTTATTCCGCGGTGGTGAAAGGTTCTCTGGCGCAACGTCGTGAACTCGCCGGGCCGGGCCTGACCTACCGCGCCGACGAAGTCGCGGCCGCGGCCATTCGCTACCCCTTGGGCCTGGCGGGGGCTCTGCGTCGCTGCGAACGCCAAGTGGTGCCCGCCAACTCCTTCTTCTCCTCGGACAAGTACGACCAGTGGCGCTTCATCTGGTTCAACGTGTGGAGCGACCGGGTTACTCGCGACCTGAGCGACCTCGACGACGTCGAATTGCGCGCGCTCGCCCTCGAGGAATGGTAGCCAAGGCTCTCTATTAGGCTGGGACCTATGAATTCTGCACTCACAACCTCCATCGTCGGTTCGGCTCTCGTGAAGCGAGGGCTCGCGGACATGTTGCGCGGTGGCGTCATCATGGACGTCGTCAATCCCGAACAGGCGAAAATTGCCGAGGACGCGGGCGCCGTCGCGGTGATGGCGCTCGAGCGGGTGCCCTCCGACATTCGTCGTGACGGTGGTGTCGCTCGAATGAGTGACCCCCAGATGATTCAAGAGATCCAGGCCAGCGTGACGATCCCGGTGATGGCCAAGGCGCGTATCGGTCACTTCGCCGAGGCCCAGATTCTCCAGGCGCTCGACGTCGACTACATCGATGAGTCCGAGGTGTTGACCCCCGCCGACGAAGAGAATCACATTGACAAATGGGACTTCACGGTGCCCTTCGTGTGCGGCGCCACCAACTTGGGAGAGGCTCTGCGTCGCATCGCCGAGGGGGCGTGCCTGATCCGCTCCAAGGGCGAGGCGGGCACCGGCAACGTCGTCGAGGCCGTTCGTCACCTTCGCACCATCAACGCTCAGATGCGGCGATTGGCGAGCGCTGATTCTTCAGAACTCTACGCTCTGGCTAAGGATCTCCAAGCGCCAATCGCCCTGGTCCAAGAAGTTGCCGCCACCGGCAAGTTGCCGGTTCCCCTCTTCTGCGCGGGTGGTATCTCGACCCCCGCTGACGCGGCCCTGGTTCTGCAATTGGGCGCTGAGGCCGTCTTCGTCGGTTCGGGCATCTTCAAGAGCGAGGATCCCGTCCGCATGGCCAAGGCCATCGTGGAGGCGACCACGCACTTCGAGGACGCCAGCATCGTGGCGAAGGTGTCGACCGGACTGGGCGCCGCCATGGTGGGCGCCGAGACCGCAACGTTAGAGCAGCGTCTCGCCGAGCGCGGTTGGTAATGCGAACTGTTGGTGTTCTCGCCCTGCAGGGCGACGTACGCGAGCACGTGGCGACACTCGAGAACCTGGGCGCCGCGTGGCGCACGGTTCGCCGACCCGAGGAGCTCGAGGGGCTCGACGGGCTGATCATTCCGGGTGGTGAGTCCACGACGATCAGCCACCTTCTGGTCACCTCGGGTCTTCGAGAGCCGCTCGAGAAATTGATCGTGGAGGGATTGCCGGTCTTTGGCACGTGCGCCGGCTTGATCATGCTCGCCAGTGAGGTGATCGACGGGCGGAGCGATCAGTGGGGTTTCGCCGCCTTGGACGTAGCCGTTCGCCGCAATGGCTACGGTCGCCAAATCGCGAGTTTCGAAACGCCGATCGTGGTGGAGGGCCGCGGCACCGTGCCGGGGGTCTTCATTCGCGCACCGCGAATCGTGCACTGGGGCGACGGCGTCTCAGTGATCGCGACGCACGACCATGGTGACGGCGAGCATCCCGTATTGGTGCGTCAGGGCTCGGCGTGGGGCTGCTCCTTTCATCCCGAGTTGACCAGCGACGTACTGGTGCACAGCCTGTTCCTTGACGCCTTGCAGGAAGCGTTACGATAACTACGCCCTACAGCGGGCAGGAGGAACGATGTCCGGCCATTCGAAGTGGGCAACCACGAAGCACCGCAAGGGTGCCAAAGACAGCGCGCGCGCCAAGGTGTTCGCAAAATTGATTCGTCAGGTGGAAGTCGCAGCTCGAGAGGGCGGCGGCGACGTGAACACGAATGCGAGTTTGCGCACCATGTTTCAGAAGGCCCGAGAGGCGTCGGTGCCCATTGACACGATCGAACGAGCCATCAAGCGAGGCACCGGTGAACTCGACGGCGTGCGCTACGAGGCGATCTCCTACGAAGGTTACGCGCCCGGTGGTGTCGCCATCATCATCGAGACGTTGACCGACAATCGCAATCGCACGAGTGCCGAGATCAAACACCTCCTCTCCAAGAACGGCGGCAACATCGCCGAGCCGGGGGCGGTCTCGTGGCAGTTTGATCGTAAGGGGCTGGTCGAGGTGAAGGGTCCCCTGGACGAGGATCAACTCCTGGAGTGGGTGCTCGAGGCCGGTGGCGAAAACTTCAGCGCGCAGGGTGAGAATTTCGTGATCACCACTGAACCCCACGAAGTGGGCATGGTGCGCGACGCCCTCGAGGGATTTGGCCTCACCGTAGTGAGCGCCGACCTCACACTCGTGCCGCAGAATCTCATTCCCGTTGACGAAGAGAACGAAGCCAAGAAGGTGTTGCGTTTGATGGACGCCATCGACGACCATGACGACGTGCAAAACGTCTACGCGAACTTCGACATCTCCGATGAGATTCTCGCCAACTTCGACGAGTAATGCCGCGTCGCCAGACAGCGACGCATTACAATCGAACACATGTTCGTACTCGGAATCGACCCCGGCTTGACGAGGTGCGGTTTTGGTCTCATCGAAGGCTCCTTCGACGGGATCGAGTCGTTTCGTGCGGTGCACGCTGGCGTACTAGAGACTGACGTGGCACTCGCCGTGGAGGTTCGTCTGGCACAGATTCACAGCGACCTCGAGGCTCTGTTGTTCGATCTACGACCCGAAGCGGTGGTGGTGGAGCGCGTGTTCTTCCAACGAAATGCGCGTACCGCCATTCCTGTGGCACAGGCCAGCGGCATCGCGGTGGGCCTCGCGGGTGCTCAGGGTCTGGTCGTGCGCCAATTCACCGCTCAGCAGGTCAAGCTGGCCGTCACTGGCTACGGAGCGGCCTCGAAGACGCAGGTCCAGTCAATGGTCGCCAAACTCTGCGGGCTCCAGGACGTGCCCCAACCAGCCGACGCCGCCGACGCCCTGGGCCTGGCGATCACGTATTTCATGACCGAGCGCGTCGAACGTCGCTTCGTCGGAGCGACGTCATGATCGGCTGGCTGCAGGGGCGGGTGCTACGTACGCACGCAACGGGATCGACCCTGATCGACGTCAATGGCGTGGGGTACGAGGTGAATCTGGCGACGGCTGATGAAGTGAGGCGTGGCGACGTCGTGGAGCTCTATATCCATACTCAAGTGCGAGCCGACGCCATCGTGCTCTACGGCTTTGTGTCGGCCCAGGACAAGGAGTTCTTCACTACATTGCTCGTGACGCCGGGAGTGGGGCCCTCGACCGCTCTGGCGGCACTGCGCACCATGGCGACCGACGATCTGCGTTCGGCCATTGAGAATGGCGACGTGAAGCGGGTCGCGCAGATCCCTGGGGTGGGAACCAAGACCGCTAGTCGAATTGTGCTGGAACTGAAGGGAAAATTAGTCGATGTACCTGTCGCGAGCAGTTCCTCGCCGTCGCCGCGACCGAGCGACATCGAAGAGGCGTTGCGTTCCCTGGGCTATACACCCAGTGAGATTCGCGACACGCTCGAGGGAGTGGTTTTGCCCGTAGATGAGTCCAGTGCCCTGCGTACGGCGCTACAACTTCTCGGCAGACGATGACGCGGCGCGACGCGGAGGTGACTTCCCTGGTGGCGAGGGATCAACACGTCGTGACCCCCGTGGCGTCGGAAGGTGACCGTACCGCGGACGTGACACTGCGCCCCACGTCGCTGCAGGACTTCGTCGGCCAACGTGAGTTGGTCGGGCATCTCGAGATCGTGCTCGGTTCCGCGCGGGCTCGCGGCCAGAGTTCGGACCATCTTCTCTTCGCTGGACCACCAGGGTTGGGCAAGACCTCACTCGCGAGTATCGTGGCGCACGAAATGTCCTCGGGTCTGCGTGTCACGTCGGGACCAGTACTCGCGCGTCCGGGGGACCTGGTCGCGCTCCTCACTGATCTGCACGATGGCGAGGTGTTGTTCATCGACGAGATTCACCGGTTGCCGCGGGCCGTCGAGGAGGTCCTGTATCCCGCGATGGAGGACCGCCGGCTCGACGTGATGATCGGACGCGGACCCTCGGCCCGATCGATTCGTCTGGATCTTCCCGCCTTCACCCTGGTCGGAGCCACCACCCGCACGGGATTGGTGGCTGCGCCCCTTCGGGACCGTTTTGGCTTCGTGGGACAACTCGATCTCTACCAGAGTGACGAATTGCGCCAGATCGTGACGCGCTCGGCGCGTCTCCTCGAGGTCCCCCTCCAGGGTGACGCGGCGCACGTCATCGCGCTTCGTTCGCGCGGCACGCCGCGCATCGCCAATCGACTCCTTCGCCGCGTGCGCGACGTCGCCTCAGTAAGGGGGTATCACGGGGTCGACGAGCGTGTGGCCGCTGAATCACTGGAATTGTTCGGGGTGGACGACTACGGACTGGACAAGATTGACCGTCGGATTCTGGGCCTATTGTGCGGGCAATTCGCACAACTGCCCGTTGGTTTGACCACACTGGCGCACGCCTGTGGCGAAGAACCCGCGACCATCGAGGAAGCCTACGAGCCATACCTGCTGCGCGAAGGTTTCTTGATCAGGACCCCTCGCGGGAGAATCGCCACTGAAAAGGCCTATCAGCATCTGCGCGTGGCGCGCTCGGGTGGGGGATTGGTCTAAAGCCCGCCCGGCGAGCGACTAGGGTTTCTTTGTCTATTGACGGAGGATATTTCAATGTTGTTCGCTGCAACCAAAAGTTCTGGTAGTCCGCTCATCATCATTATTTACGTGATTGTCTTCGGTGGGCTCTACTTCTTTTACCTTCGTCCGCGCAGCCGCAAGCAGAAGGCGGCACGCCAGCAGACTCGCCAAGTGGAGATCGGTGACAAGGCGCGAACGATTGGCGGCATGATCGGCACGGTCGTCAGGCGCACCGAGGAAGCAGTCACTCTACGGACCGAAAGTGGTCACGAGATTGAGTTCATCCCATCGGCCATCGCCGGCAAGCACGTTCCTCCCTCGAGCGACGACGACGCGGAATCGGACCATGAGGAAAACTCGACCGAGGGTGATGAGAAGTAATGGCGGCTCCGGCAGTATCACGCAAGTCGCTCATCGTCAGCCTCATTTTGACGTTGGTCGTGGGATTCGGATCGTTGGCGACGACGTTGTCGCTCGGGTGGGGACCGAAATTAGGTCTTGACCTCGCTGGTGGCCTCTCGGTGGTGTACAAGCCCACCACCCCGGCCACACAGTCGCAGTTGAACGAAGTGGTGACGATCCTCAGCAGTCGCATCAACGGTCTCGGTGTCTCTGGCGCGCAAGTCAACGTGCAGGGTAAGAACGTGGTCGTGAGCGCTCCCGGTGTCAAGGACGCCCAGAAGATCTTGAAGGAGATCGGACAGACCGCGCAGCTGTTCTTTCGCACGGTACTGTGCCAAGTGGCGCCGGCGGCCAAGACGGCTAAGCCCATTGGTTCGCACACGATGCCCTCGTGCGGTGCGGCCTACGCCATGACGGCGGCCAACCTGGCGGTGACGCCCAATAATTCGGTGAATGGCTACTCCTACAACTCCACCATTGGCATCGATCCGAGTTTTTCCAACATCGCCACGACCAGTCCCGCGAACGACGTCGCCACACAGCCGGTGATTCTTCCCCAGTTGGGCGCGCCCGCCGCCGACCGTTGGCTGCTGAGTCCCGCCGAGCTCACCGGTCAAGCCATCGGCAAAGCGTACGCCACCCAGGACGCTATTGGTCAATGGGTCGTGAGTTACACCCTGACCGGTTCGGGTAGTCCCGCCTGGGACGCAGTGGCTAAGGCGAACTTCCACCAGGAAGTCGCTATCGAACTCGATGGCGTGATCCAGTCCGCACCCTTGATTCTCCCCGCGTCGTCGACCTTCACCAGTTTCGGCGGCCAGGGGCAGATCTCGGGCAACTTCACGCAAGCGTCGGCGCAGAATCTCGCCATCGCCATGGAGTTTGGTGCCCTGCCAGTGCGCTTGCAGCCCCTGACGACCCAAACGGTGTCACCGACCCTAGGTCACAGCGCCCTCGTCGCCGGTCTCGGTGCCGGTCTCGCGGGTCTCGCGCTCGTGTTGATCTACGTCATCTTGTACTACCGAGCGTTGGGTCTGGTGATTCTGCTCGGATTGGGCGTGACGGCGGCACTGCTGTGGGCCATTATCTCCGCGCTCGGTCATACGGCCTTCGCCCCCACGTTCTCCCTAGCTGGAGTGACCGGATTGATCGTGTCCATCGGTATCACCGTCGACAGCTACATCGTGTACTTTGAACGATTAAAGGATGAGGCGCGAGCGGGTCGCACGGTGCGCTCCTCGGTGGACCGTGGCTTCAAGTCGGCCTGGCGCACGGTACTGGCCGCCGACACGGTCAGTCTTCTGGCCGCCGTTCTGCTCTACTTGATCGCAGTGGGTGACGTTCGCGGTTTCGCGTTCTTCCTCGGGCTCTCGACGCTGATGGACGTCTTCATCACGTGGTACTTCACTCGACCCTTGGTGATCCTGCTCGGACGACGTAACGGTCAAGGCAACTCGGCGCTGTCAATTGCCGCGGGAATGAACGCGGGAGGAAGCCATGAGTGATCTGCACACCAGCGAAACCTCGGGTGGCGCTAAGACCCCCGGGCGCTTCGGACGGCTCTATCAGGGCCTGACCACGATTGACTTCGTGGGAAGAAAGAAGATCTGGTTCACCGCGTCACTGGTCGTCATCTTGATTGGACTGGGCTCATTGGGCGTGCGTGGTTTCAACTTGGGCATCGACTTCAAGGGGGGCAGCTCCTGGGAGGTCCTCGCGCCGCACTCGTCGATTTCGTCGATGACCAGCGCGGTGACCAAGGCGGGGCTCTCGAGCCCGACCGTGGAGAAGTTGGGGTCGCAGACCTACCAGGTCACCGCCGACCTGAACAACGATTCGACTGCTCAGCAGACGCAGATCACCAACGCCGTGATCGCCGCGATGGCCAAGGAGGCCGGATCCAGCACCAGCCAGGTCTCGACCTCGAGCGTGGGACCGACCTGGGGTGGTCAGATCACCAACCGTGCCCTCGAAGCCCTCATCATCTTCTTCCTGGCGGTGGTGGCGTACATCTCGATACGCTTCGAACCCAAGATGGCCCTCGCGGCTTTCATCGCCATGGTGCACGACCTCTTGGTCACGGTAGGGGTGTATTCGCTCTTCGGCTTCCAGATCACACCCGACACGGTGATCGCGCTGCTGACGATTCTGGGGTATTCGCTCTACGACACGGTGGTGGTGTTCGACCGGGTACGTGACAACGCCAACAGTGCCAACGCGATCTTGAAGAGCGGCACCATGACCTACGGCGACATGGTGAATCTCTCGATGAACCAGACCCTGGCTCGCTCGATCAACACCTCGCTGGTGGCGATCTTGCCGGTGCTCGCGGTGTTGGTGGTGGGCGCCTACATTCTGGGAGCGACCACTCTGCAGAACTATGGCCTCGCGCTCTTCGTAGGTCTCATGAGCGGTGCGTACTCGTCAATCTTCATCGCCAGTCCCCTGCTCGCGTGGATGAAGGAACGCGAGCCACGTTACCGTGAGCTGGCGGCGCGAGTGAGCCGCAGCGAGCACGTGACCTTGTCGCCGCGGGCGGCCGCGATGTTGGGCTCCGATGCCCCGCGAGTGGGGAGCTCGACGCGCCGGACGATTCCGACGGTGACGCCTAGGGCTCGCAAACAAAAGCGCCGTTGACACCTAGGCTGAAGTGATGGTCAGCCTGACGTCACGATCGACGGTGGATCCGGCTCTCGAGGGCTCGGTGGAGCGTCTGGTGGCGCGTTTTCTCGAGCACCACGAAGCGGGCGACGTCGCCCTGATTCGTCGCGCGGGTATCGTCGCCATCAATGCGCACGAGGGCCAGTTGCGTCGTACGGGCGAGCCCTACGTGACCCATCCGATCGCCGTGGCCGATATCATCGCCGACTTGGGTCTCGATGAGATGACCATCGCGGCCGCGCTCTTGCACGATGCGGTCGAGGACACCGGTGTCACTAACGAGTGGCTCATCGGCGAATTCGGCGAGAAAGTGGCCGCGGTCGTCGATGGCGTCACCAAACTCGACCGTCTGGAGTTTGACTCGAAGGAGGCCCAGCAGGCGGCCACGATCCGCAAGATGTTCATTGCGATGGCTCAAGACTGGCGCGTCTTGATGATCAAATTGGCCGATCGACTCCACAACATGCGCACCATCTCGGTGATGCCCATGCATCGCCAACGCGCCATTGCTCAAGAGACCCTCGACGTGTACGCGCCCCTCGCGCACCGCCTGGGGGCCCA
>VFSW01006489.1_pt1 | contig 17191 bp, 13 predicted proteins | sample 5358111 | NCBI WGS metagenome assembly VFSW01 (sample SAMN11554181, study PRJNA540505) | mine drainage metagenome | isolation source: sediment from site ElyBrook_90M | place: USA: Ely Copper Mine, Vershire, VT | collected 2017
CCGCCGACGGCGCGCTTCGGCAACCGGCTGGCGATGGTCGGCATGCTGATCGCGCTCGTCGTCGTCCTGGTAGGAACGCTGGGCATCGGTTGGTGGGCGATCGCGATCGGCATCGTCATCGGCGCCGCGATCGGAATCGTCGCCGCGCTAAAAGTCAAGATGACGGCGATGCCGCAGATGGTGGCGCTCTACAACGGCGCCGGCGGCGGCGCCGCTGCGCTCGTCTCGACCGTCGAACTGGCGGTCGCGCGCGCGCACGGCGTCACGTTGGATCCCGTCGTCGCCGTTTCGCTCGTCCTTTCCGCGACCATCGGCGCGGTCAGCTTCGCCGGCTCGCTCGTCGCATTCGCAAAATTGCAAGAACTGATGACCGGCAGACCCGTAACGTATCGCGGTCAACAGATCGTCAACGCAATCGTAGCGCTGGCGATCGCACTCCTTCTCGCGCTCTTCATCGCGCGCCTCGGCGATGCCGCAGCCTGGGTCTATCCCGGTCTCGTCGCCGCGGCACTCCTCTTCGGCGTGCTCTTCGTACTGCCGATCGGCGGAGCCGACATGCCGGTCGTCATCTCGCTCTTGAACTCGGCAACCGGCGTTGCGGTCGCGGTCACCGGCTTCGAGTTGTCGAGCCCGCTGCTCATCACCGGCGGTGCGCTCGTCGGCGCGAGCGGCACGATTCTCACCGTTGCGATGAGCCGCGCGATGAACCGCCCGCTCACGAACGTGCTCTTCGGCGCGTTCGGCGCGGCCGGCGGAGCCGAGCCGGCCGCCACCGGCAAGCAGCAGAACGTCCGCAGCGTCTCCGTCGACGACGTCGCCGCGATGCTCGCCTACGCATCGAAGGTCATGGTCGTTCCCGGTTACGGCATGGCCGTCGCCCAAGCGCAGCACAGCGTCAAAGCGCTTGCCGATCAACTCGAGAAGCGCAACGTCAAGGTGCTCTACGCGATCCACCCGGTTGCGGGACGGATGCCGGGGCACATGAACGTGCTGCTCGCCGAGGCGAACGTGCCGTACGAAGGGCTGCTCGACCTCGACGAAGCGAACGCCGAGTTCCCGACGACCGACGTCGCCCTCGTCATCGGTGCGAACGACGTGACCAATCCAGCCGCGCGCTCGGTGAAGAGCTCGCCGATTTACGGCATGCCGATTCTCGACGTCGACAAGGCTGCGAACGTCGTCGTGCTCAAACGCTCGATGCGCTCGGGCTTCGCCGGAATCGAGAATCCTCTGTACGAGCTCCCGAACTGTTCGATGCTCTTCGGCGACGCGAAAGCCTCGGTCGACGCGCTCACTGCCGCCGTCAAGGAATTGTAACCGTCGCGCGACGCCTCCCGAGCGACTGCTAGGGAATCCAGGGAGCGCCTAGCGCGAGAGCGTCCACGCGTAGGCGTTCCACGTCGGAAGAAACGCGTTCGGCGAAAAGCCGCGTAAGCGGCGGCGATACGCATAGATGTAATCGGCATCGAACAGGTACACGATGGGAACCTCCCCGGCCACGATGCGCGCGATCCGTCCGTAGAGGGACTTGCGGACGCTGCGCGACGTCGCGGCGAGCGCCCGGCGCTCGAGCGCATCGACCGTTGCGTTACACCAGCGCATGTAGTTCGAGGGTGCGCCACACGCGAGCACGCTCGAATCGTCCGGGTCAGCTCCCATCGTCCACGGAACGTACGCGAGATCGAAGTTACCCGCGGCAAGCGTTCCGGTGACCGGCAAGAAGAGCTGCGCGTTGCTGATGCTCTTGATCTCGACCGCGATACCGCGCGACTTCAACTCAGCCTGAACTTCGGTCGCGATGCGAACGCCGCTCGCCGTTTCGGGAAATGCGACGTACACGAGCTGGAGCGGTTTGCCGTCTTTCCGGCGCATTGCGTCGGGGCCGCGCGTCCAGCCCGCACGGTCGAGGAGCTCGTCGGCCCGGCCCGGGTCGAACGACGGCTCGCGCACGCTCGGATCGAACGCCCAAGAGAACTGCGGCTGCAACATGTTCGTGACGGGATAGTTTCCTAGCGTAATGCGCCGCGTGATTCCGGCCCGGTCGATCGACATCGCGATCGCGCGGCGGACGCGAACGTCGTCGAGCGGCGGATGCGACACGTTGATCGCGATGCCGGCGACCACCGCCGTCGGAACGCGAACGAACGCGATGCCCTTCTGCGCGCGCAGGAGCGACCATTGGACGGGCGCGACGAGATTCCAATCCACCTGGCCCGACTGCAGCAGCACCATGTTCGTCTGCGGGTCGGGCACGATGCTCAGATCGAGCCGTACGATGTGCGGTTTTCCGCGCCAGTACCGCGGGTTCGGGATCAGCCTGATCGCGTCGCCGCGTCGCCAGGAGACGAAGGTAAACGGCCCGTCGACGACGGACGGCGCCGCATTGAACGGAGCTCGTGCGAGCGGCGTTTCGTTGCGCAGCACGTGCGCGGGCAACACGGCCTGCGGCGACGTCCCGTAGGAGAAGTATGTCGTCACGGCCGGCGCCCACGCGTGGCGAAGCCGAAAGACGACGGTATGCGCGTTCGGCGCCCACGCACGCTCGATGAGATCGTATCCTTCGTGCGATCGCACCGGATTGTTCGGATCCAGGACCGCACGCAGGGTGAAGAGCACGTCCGCGCTCGTGAGGGGGACGCCGTCGCTCCATAGCACGTTCGGGCGCAGATGGTAGGTGATCGTCCGGCCGTCGCGTGAGATGCCGCCGTTGGCGATAGTCGGAATCTGAGCAAGCAACTCCGGGATCATGCGACCCTTGCTGTCGAGATCGACGAAGGGCTCGAAGAGCAGCCGGTCGACCTGCTGCTCGACCGAGGCTGCATCGGGATGGATGAAGAGCGGATTCAGCGTCGTCGGGTCTTCGGCGAGGTTGAAACGCACGGTCCCCGGAGCTATCGGGGGCGGGCCCGAGCAGGCGGCGAGCAAGGCAAGCAACGCTGGGACTTGTGCCAAACGAATTACCTGTGATAGGCTATGCATGCCAAATATTTCGCCGCCCTATATTGACTTCTAACGAATATGATTGTGCTCTCACCCGAGTTAGACGACCTCGATCTTCGTCTCCTCGAAGCCCTTCAACGCAATGCCCGTGCGACCTTCGCCGACTTGGGCGCCGTCGTCGGGTTGCGCGCGCCCGCCGTGCACGAGCGCGTCAAGCGGCTCGAGCAGCGCGGACACATCCGCAGCTACGGAGCGCGCGTCGACGCCCGGCGTCTGGGCTATGCATTGACCGCCTTCGTCAGCTGCTACACGTCCCCGGATTGCGACTACGACGCATTCATGCAGCGACTGGGCGCGATTCCGGAGGTGTGCGAAGTCCACTCCGTCGCCGGCGAGGAGAGCTACCTCTGCAAGGTCGTCACGCGCTCGACGCAACACCTCGACGATCTGCTCGCACGGCTCAAGGCCATGCCCGGAATGGCGCGCACGCGCACGACGATCGTACTTTCCACGCCTTTCGAGCGTGACGGGATCGCATTCTCGTGACCGTCCGCAGCGCGCAGTCTTGTCGCTTCGGCTCGCATCGCGTGCTCGATCCGCGCGGCGCGCTTCCGCAGGCGGCGTGGCGACTCGACGCAACGCCTATTGCGTACGAGAACGAGATCCTCTGCGACGTGGATGCGCTCAACATCGATTCGGCGTCGTTCGCACAGCTTCGCGAAGAGTGCGGCGACGACGCACACGCGATCGGCGAGCGCATTCTCGCGACCGTTCGCGACCGCGGCAAGCAGCACAATCCCGTGACCGGTTCGGGCGGCATGTTCGTCGGCTCGGTTCGCGAGGTCGGAGCGGCACTGCGCGAGCGCGTCACGCTGCAGCCCGGCGACCGCATCGCCTCGCTCGTGTCGCTCACCCTCACGCCGCTGTCTCTGGACGCGGTGCTCGGCGTCGATCGTGCGACGGCGCGCGTGCGCGTGCGCGGCACGGCCGTGCTCTTCGAAAGCGGCTCCTGGGCGAAGCTTCCGACGGACGTCGACGATCGCGTCGCGCTCGCGGTCTTCGACGTTGCCGGCGCTCCGGCGCAGATGCGCCGCCTGTGCCGTCCGGGCGATACCGTCGTCGTAATCGGCTCCGACGGCAAGAGCGGCATTCTGTCGTGCGTCGAAGCGAAGCGCCGCACGGGGCCGAGCGGCATCGTCATCGGCGTCGCACCGAACGGTCGCTCTCCCGGAGCGCAGCTCCTGCGCGACGGCGGCTTCGTCGACGAGCTCGTCGAAGCCGACGCGCGCGATGCCTTGCAGATGGCCCGGGGCGTCGAGACGGCCGCGCCGCACGGCGCGGATCTCGTCGTCAACTGCGTCAACGTCGCCGGCACCGAGGCCGGTACGATCCTCTGCGCCAAAGATGGCGGCAGCGTCTATTTCTTCTCGATGGCAACGTCGTTCACCGCAGCTGCGCTCGGCGCCGAGGGTCTTGGCAAGGACGTGACGATGATCGTCGGCAGCGGCTTCTCCCCGAACCACGCCGAGATCGCGCTCGAGACGCTGCGATCGCATCCGGCCGTGCTCGCACACTTCACTGCTATCTACGGACGAACACCATGATCGAGCTCCATCCCTTCAAGCCGCCCGCTCCGCACGACGTCGTCGCGTATCGCGACTTGCTCGGCGGCGAGTTCTGGCGACGCGTGCCCGCCTACGCGGACGTCGACGAAACGCAGTTTCTCGACCATCTCTGGCAGCAACGCCACTCCGTCAAGACGCCGGAGGAGTTGCTCGCGACCGTGCGGGAGCTCGCGTCGCCCGAGTTCATTGCCGACGCGGAGCTGGGCTTTCGTCGCGCGCCGATGGCGGTTCGCGTTTCGCCGTACGCCATCGCCCTCGTCGATTGGAACGATCCGTATCGCGATCCCATCCGCAGGCAGTTCATCCCGGTTGCCTCGGCATTGCTACCCAACCATCCACGCCTGACGTTGGACTCTCTGCACGAACAGGCCGATTCCCCGGTTCCCGGACTCGTGCACCGCTACGTCGACAAGGCACTCTTTCTTCCGCTGAACGTCTGTCCGGTCTATTGCCGGTTCTGCACGCGCAGCTACGCAATCGGGCCCGACACGCAGAACGTCGACAAAGTGGAACTCGCGAAGACGCCCAGCCAGTGGCAAGACGTCTTCGCGTACATTGCAAGCCGCCCGGAGCTCGAGGACGTCGTCATCTCCGGCGGCGATGCGTACCAGCTTCCTCCGAAGAATCTCGAGCTCATCGGCAACGCGCTGCTCGACATCCCGCACGTGCGGCGCATGCGTTTTGCAACCAAAGGCCCGGCGGTCATGCCGATGAAGCTGCTGACCGACCACGCATGGGTCGACGCGCTCACGCGGATCGTCGACCGCGGCCGCAGCGCGGGCAAGGACGTCGTCCTGCACACGCACTTCAACGCGCCCGAAGAGATCACCGAGATCACGCAGCGGGCGATGCGCGTGCTCTTCGAGCGCGGCATCTTCGTACGCAATCAATCGGTTCTGATTCGCGGCGTCAACGACGAACCGGAACGCATGCAGCGGCTCGTCAAGCGGCTCGGATACGTGAACGTCCATCCCTATTACGTCTACATGCACGACATGGTCAAGGGGGTCGAGGATTTGCGTACGACCATTCGCGCCGCGATCGGCGTCGAAAAATTCGTGCGCGGGAGCACGGCCGGCTTCAATACGCCGACGTTCGTTTGCGACGCGCCGGGCGGCGGCGGAAAGCGCGACGTGCACTCGTACGAGCACTACGACCGCGAGAACGGCATCGCGGTGTATGCGGCACCGTCGGTAAAGCCGGGTCGAGCCTTCGTCTACTTCGATCCGATCGACCAACTCGAGCCCGCCGCGCGCGAGCGCTGGCAGAACGAAACCGTCGCGCAGGAGATGGTCCACGAGGCCTTGCGACGCGCCGGCACCGGCGACGACTCCTTCGTCGTCGCATAAGTGCGCGTCTGCGTCTTCTGCGGGGCACGATCGGGGCGCGGCGACGCGTACCTCGCGATCGCACGAGGCGTAGCGCGCGCCATCGTCGCGCGTGGAGATTCCATCGTCTACGGCGGCGGGCGCGCCGGGATGATGGGGGCGCTCGCCGATGCGGCCTTGGAAGCCGGCGGCGAGGTCGTCGGCGTGATTCCGCGCGCGCTCGCGGACGAGGAGATCGCGCATCACGGTATCACGACGCTGCACGTCGTCGACTCGATGCACGCGCGCAAGGCGCTGCTCACGCAGCTCAGCGACGCCTTTATCGCATTACCAGGGGGCATCGGAACGATGGACGAGCTCTTCGAGGCGCTCACGTGGCGCCAGCTCGGAATCCACGATAAGCCGGTCGGCATCCTCAACGCGGGCGGCTACTACGACGCGCTGTTCTCGCTGCTCGATCGCATGTTCGAGGAAGGACTGCTTCCGGCAGCGACGCGCTCCTCGATCGTCACCGGGAATGCGATCGAATCGCTCCTGGGCAAGCTGTTTCCTACAGGAGACGTTCGCGCCGAACCGTAGAAGCACGCATGGCTGAACACAGCGCTGCCGATGCGTTGCACGAGGCGAGCGAGCGGGCGGAGCAGTTAGAATCCGGCTCCAAGCTCATTCCGATTTGCGCCGCCGTCATTGCGGTGCTGGCGGCGATTGCAACGCTTTTCTCTAATCACAGCTCCGTCGCGGGCCTCGAGAAACGCTCGCTCGCGGGCATCATGCAGACCCGCGCCGCCGATCAGTACGGCTACTACGAATCGAGCCGCCTCAAGATCGAAGTGAACCAAGTCATGAGCGAATCGGGCCTCGTACTAAGCCCCGCCGCCTTAGGTGCGATGCACGCGCGCATCGTGAAGGAAGCGCGGAAGTCGGCAGGCACGCTGCGCGTCGCGCGGAGCGACGAAGCCTCGGCGCAGGTTCAGCTCGCCGGCGCCGAACGTTCGCTCGGGTCGTACGAGCGCTACGAAGTCGCGGCGACGCTCTTCGACGTCTCCATCGTGCTCGTTTCGATTACGGCTCTCACGCACGGCACGAAAGCGTTGCTCTGGCTCGGCTTCGGTTTGACGCTCGTCGGCCTGGGGTATTTCATCGCCGGTTTCGCCCACGTCTAACCTGCTAAGGAAACCCTAACAGGCAAACGCCTACTCTTTCAGCGCCTCTGCAACGATGCGCTCTTGCTCTACCGCGTGCTGCCCGGCGTACCCTTCCGACGGGCTCGCGCGATAGGGCCGCCCGACGTACGCGATGTCGAGCGATTTGCCGAGCCGCTCCAACAGGCGCCGCCGTACGTACGCGCGCGCCCCCATGTTCTTGGGCTCCTCCTGAACCCAGAGGAGGGTCTTCACGCCGGCGTACGAGTCGATGACGGCGCGAAGCTCTTCGTGCGGTAGCGGGGCGAGCATCTCGACGCGCACGATCGCGGTCTTGCGCAGATTCGCGTACTGCGCGCTCTCGATGAGATCGTAGTAGATCTTGCCGGCGCACAGAATCAGGCGCTCGATCGTCTTCTTGTCCTTAACGTTCGGGTCGTCGATCACGGGTCGGAACGCGCGGTGCGCAAACTCGTCGATCGTACCGTACGAGGCTTCGTGGCGAAGCAACGACTTCGGCGTCATCAGCACGAGCGGGGCGGGGACCCCGTCGCTCGCCTGCGCGCGAAGAATATGGAAGTAATTGTCCGTCGTCGACGGATACGCCACCCGCAGATTGTTCTCCGCGCTCAGCTGCAGGAAGCGCTCGAGTCGCGCGCTCGAGTGTTCCGGTCCGCCACCCTCGTAGCCGTGCGGCAGCAACAGCGTGAGTCGCGATTGCTCTCCCCATTTGGCACGACCGGCCGAAACGAACTGATCGACGACGATCTGCCCGCCGTTGAAGAAGTCGCCGTACTGCGCTTCCCAGAGCACGAGCGCGTCTTGCGCGATCGCACTATACCCGTACTCGAAGCCCATGCACGCGTACTCCGAGAGCGGGCTGTTATGGATCTCGAACGCCGCACGCGCGCCCTCGAGATGCTGCAACGCAACGTACTGCGCTCCGGTCGCGACGTCGTGCCAGACCGCGTGACGATGGCTGAACGTGCCGCGTTCCGTGTCCTGGCCGGTAAGGCGTACCGGTACCCCCGCACAGACGAGCGACGCGAAGGCCAGCGCTTCGGCCATTCCCCAATCGACGAGGCCGCGCTCGTGCACGACGCCGCGCCGCCGTTCGAACTGCGCGTGCAGTTTCTTGCCGAGCGCGAAGCCGGCGGGAACGGCAACGAGCGCGTCGCTCCACGCAAGCAGCTGCGTCGCGTCGGGCGCCGGGAGCGTTGGAGCCGCCGGCGGCGAGTCGCCGGCGAGATCGGCGAGGATGACCGCGAGACTCGCGCCGCTGCTCTTGACGCGCCGGTGCGCGTCTTGCAGCGCCGCGGCCGCTTCCGCCGCGAGCTCGTTTGCCTCTTCGGTGGAGAGAATCGCTTGTGCCGCGAGCTTGTTCGCGTACAACTCGCGCGCCGTCGGATGCGACTTGATCGCATCGTACATGCGCGGCTGCGTGTACGCGGGCTCGTCGGTTTCGTTGTGCCCGACGCGGCGGTAGCCGATGAGATCGATGAGGACGTCGCGCGCGAACGCGCGACGGAAGGCGACGCAAAGATGGACGGCGGCGATGCACGCATCGAGGTCGTCGGCGTTGACGTGCACGATCGGCAGATCGAACCCCTTCGCGAGATCCGACGCGTAGCGCGTCGAGCGGCCGTCCTGAGTCTCGGTCGTGAAGCCGACTTGATTGTTTGCGATGACGTGCAGCGTGCCGCCGGTCGCGTACCCCGCGAGCGCCTGCATGTTGAGTACTTCGGAGACGACGCCTTGCCCGGTAAAGGCGGCGTCACCGTGAATGAGGATCGGCGCGGCCTTGCGCAGGTCTTGGACCGGTACGGGTAAGGAGCGATCGGTCTGCAACGCGCGACTCGCGCCCTCGACGACGGCGTCCACGGCTTCGAGATGGCTCGGATTGTTCGCGAGCGTGACCTCGATCGCGGCGCCGGAAGCGCGATACGTACCGTGCTCCCCGTGATGGTACTTCACGTCGCCGGTCACGTCGGCGTCACCGACGCCGCTGCGCTCGTTCGCGGCTTCGAACTCGGCGAGGATCTCCTCGTAGGGAAGGTTGAGAATGTGGGCGATGGTGTTGAGACGCCCGCGGTGCGCCATACCGATGACCGCGTGCTCGACGCCGTCCGCGGCGAGCAACTCCAGCGTCTCTTCGAGCATCGGTACGAGCGCGTCGAGCCCCTCGAGCGAGAACGTCTTCTGGCCGAGGAACGTCTTGCGCAGATAGCGTTCGAACGACTCGACGCGCGTGAGACGGCGCAGGATCTCGCGCCGCCGCTCGTGCGAGAACGCGATCCGGTGTTTGCCGGATTCGACGTACTCGCGCAGCCAGCGCCGCTGCTCGGTGCTCGAGATGTGCTCGATTTCGAATGCGATGGTCGAGCTGTACGTCGCGCGCAGCTCTGGAAGAATCTCGGCGAGCGTGTTGCCGGGAACCTTGACTTCGAGCACGGCGGCAGGCACCGCACTCTGCAATGCGGGGGTGAGGCCGTAGGTTTTCGGGTCGAGCGACGGATCGCCGGAAGGCTCGCTTCCGAGCGGATCTAAGTGCGCGGCGAGATGCCCGTGCGTGCGATACGCGGCAACGATCGCCATCCCGGCGGCCACCGCTCGCAGCATCTCCTCGGACTGGCCCTTCTCGCGCGACGGCTCGATCGTCACGACGGGCGTTTCGCGCGGGATCGGCGGCGCGAGCGCCAACGACGAGAACATCGACTCGTAGAACTCTGCGCGACCTTGCAGCAACTCGTCGACGCGACGCAGATACTCGCCGGATTGCGCACCTGCGATGACGCGATGGTCGTAGGTCGACGTCATCTGCATGACCTTCGCGACGCCGAGAGACCGCAGCGATTGTTCGTTCGCTCCCGCAAGCCCGACCGGAAATCCGATCGCGCCCGTTGCGATGATCGAGCCCTGTCCCGCCATCAGGCGCGGCACCGAAGCGACCGTTCCGATGCCGCCGGGGTTGGTCAGCGTAAACGTCGCACCGGTAACGTCGTCCGCAGCGAGCGCGTTCGTCCGCGCGCGGGCAACGAGGTCGTCGTACGCGGCATGAAAGCCCGCAAAATCGAGCGCGTCGGCGTTCTTGATGACCGGAACGATGAGAAAGCGCGTGCCGTCCTTACGCTCCGTGTCGACGGCGAGCCCGAGGTGAATGCCGGCCTGAACGCGCTGCGGCCTTCCCCGTTCGTCGCGTCGGAAGGAATACGTCATAAACGGCAGCTCGGCAGCGGCGCGCACGAGCGCGAAGGCGATGACGTGCGTGAACGACACCTTCTCGCTTCGGCCGGCGGCGCGCAGCGCAGCGTTCATCTCGCGGCGACGCGCGTCGAGTACATCGACGCAAACGGCGCGCAAGCTCGTCGCCGTCGGAACCGAAAGGCTCTGCTCCATATATCCGGCGAGCGCTGCAGCCGGCCCCTTGATTGGCGTGAGCTGGGCATGCGGTGGAAGAGGCGGCTGCGACGGCGCACCTGCGCGTTTCGCGTCTTCGGCTTGATCGAGCACGTCTTGGCGAAGAATCAGCCCGTTCGGACCGGAGCCGCGGACGCGCGCGATCTCGAGGTCGCGTCTGTGCGCGATGCGCTGTGCCTGCGGCGTCGCGACGGATTCTGCGGCGCGCGCGCCGGCTGGCGCTATCGGCGGCGGAGTCGACGGCGCGGGAGCTGCACCGTGCGCTCTTGGTTTCTCCTTCTCTGGGGTGCCGTTGCCCGACGCCTTCGTCGTGTCGATCTCGACGAGATCGGAGCCGACTTTCACGGTGGCTCCCTCGTCCGCAAAGATGCGCGTGATGACGCCCGAGACGGTCGCGGGCACCTCGACGTCGACCTTATCGGTCGTCACGTCGACGAGGGGGTCTCCCTCGGCGACGAAATCGCCGATCTTCTTGCGCCACTCGACGATAGAACCTTCGGTGACGGACTCGCCCATCTCGGGCAGCGTTACCTTGACCGATGCTTGCATCACGCTCTTGCGATCAGGTTTCTCGGAGATTCTACCGCCGACCTAGGAAAGCTAAAAATAGCGTGCGGGAAGAGCGGGGAAGCTCACCATCGCGTTCCGGCGAAAGGCCGGACGTTCGTGCGACAGCACGAAACCGGCGACGTCGTACGCCTCCTGAGGCGATAGCGTCCCCGGCGCGTTCTTCGGCATATTGTAGTAGACGAAGCCGGTCATGAGATCGATACGCGCCATCCCGGCACCGCCGTTGAACGACGTCGCTCCCCACAGCGGCGGAAACGCTCCGCCGCCCGCACCGCCCGCTCCGTGGCATGCGGCACAGCGCTGCGCGTACAGCGCGCTTCCTCGCGCGCGATCCGGTGAACCGCTCGGCAACGCGATCGCGAAGCGCTGCGAGCTCGCCTCGGCTCTACCCGTCGGCGTCCCGCGCGAAAGCCACGCGATGTACGCGACGAGCGCGATCATTTCGCGGCTCGCGTACGCCGGCGGACGGCCGTTCATGCTGTAGAGGAAGCACTCTGCCAAACGATCCTGAAGCGCGATGACGCGTCGTGCGCGTTTGTTCCATTGTGGAAACGTGGCGAACGTGCCGACGAAGCTCCCACCTCGCGCGCGCGTCCCTCCGTCGACGTGGCAGGCGGCGCAATCCATGTTCGCGCGAACGTCGCCCGGTAGAACGCGCCGCGTCTGCATGACGATCTCCCGGCCGTACGCGATCTCTGCGCCGAGCGCTCCGTGCGGCAACGCCGCGGAGTCGTACGCGACCTGCGGCGCGGCATGCGCGCACGCGGCGACCGCAAGCGCAAGCGCGCACGCACCGAGGACGCGCATCCGTCTCTAAAACGCCAGCGTGAGGTACGTGTAGTGGTACTCTGCCTGGAGAACGGCGATCGTCGCGACCATCGACGGCACGACGAGCGCGCCGCGAATCAGGTGGGTCAACAGATCGTCGGCGACATCCTTCGGCGTCGCCCCCGGTGGAGCAAAGCCTTGCGCCACGAGTTTGCGCGATTGCTCTTCGATCGCCGTGTGACACGCCAGGACGATCAGGCCGCGTCGCTGCAGCATCTCGATGGACGTGTCCTGGTACATGCCGTGCTCGTCGTCCGGACTCGCCTGCCGGTCGTACCCGCTCTTTGCCGGATAGTAGGCGTTCGCCGTCAGCGCCGCGCCGTTCTGCGCGGGGATCTTGTAGAACTCCGCAAGGCGGTACTTCTTCCACATCGCGTCGGAAAGCACGTACGCCGTCGACGCGCCGTGGTTCGCCATAGCAACGGCGATCGCGCTCGGCGCATAGCCAAAGCCGAACTGCAGGCCGTTGAGGGTGTTCTTGATATTTCCGAGCGTCGTTGGGTTGAATGCGATCGACTCCACGACTTGGCGGATCTTCGCGGGGCGCCCGACGATGCGCGAAAAGGCCGCCTCGTCGAAATCGGCGCGCCGCTCCACCAAGGCAGTGCCGCCGGGCACGGCCGCGTCCGCCGTCGCGGTGCCTGCCCCGATGGCGAGCGCGCTCGACGACATGAGAAACATGCTGCGGTTCATGCGGTCCGATTCTCCACGACGACGCGCCTTCCCACCCCGAACCTCTAGGAGCGCTGCGACGAAAGTCAAACGTCTGTTTGCGTGGTCTCGGCGCTGACGATGCTCCTGCTCCTCGCGGTGGGATTTCTCTGCGGCGGGGCGGCCGCGTGGATCGCCTCCGAGCGGCGCATCGAGCGTTTGCGCGCTCGCGCCGGAGCTGCCGAGCGAGACCTCGCAGCGAGCCGCGCGCACTTGGCAGCAACCTCGCAGACGCAAGAGCACGCGCTGACGGCGCTGCTCGAGCGCGCGAAGAACGAGGTACGGGATGCTACCGCCGCGCGGACGGGCGAACGGGTCGGAGACCTCGTGAAACCGATGAACGAGCAGTTGACCCAGTTCAACGCGCTCGTCGGCGGCCTCTTGGCGCGCACCGAACGTCTCGAATCCGCCGCAACGACGCTCGCGTCACAGACGTCATCGCTCGTCAGCGCGCTTCGCAATCCGACGACGCGCGGCAAGTGGGGCGAGATGCAGCTGCGCAACGTCGTCGAGCGTGCAGGGATGCTCGATCACTGCGATTTCTCCGAGCAGCAGACGATCGCAATCGAAGGCGTACGCGTGCGCCCCGATTTGACGGTGAACCTTCCCGGCGGACGATGCGTCTTCGTCGATGCGAAGGCGCCACTCGATTCGATGCAAGCCGCACTAGACGCCCCCGACGACGCGCTGCGCCACGAGCTGGTGCACAAGCACGCGAAGGCGTTGCAAGACCACGTCGACGCGCTCGCGCGCCGTGGCTACCAGGCCGCCAAAGGCTCCGTAGATTTCGTGATCATGTTCGTGCCGGGCGAGTCGTTCTTGAACGCTGCCTGCAACGACGATCCGATGCTCACGGAGCGCGCGCTCGACAAAGGCGTCATCGTCACGGGGCCCGTGCAGCTGATCAGCCTCCTGCGCATGTTCGCCACTGGCTGGCAAGCCGTACGGCAGGAAGAGAACGCGAAGCGCATCGCGGCGATCGGCAAAGAGCTGTACGAGCGCGCGCAGCGCTTCGCGGAGCATCTCCTCAAGCTGCGCAGGGGGCTAGAAAGCACGGTAGACGCGTTCAACACGACCGTCGGGTCGTACGAAACGCGCCTCTTGCCGCAAGGGCGCAAGCTCAAAGACGAGGCTGCGCTGCCGGGCGACGACCTTCCCGAGATTGCCGCCATCGACAACGCCGTTCGACCGATCACCGCGCTCGATGCCGCGCCCGAGCCGACGCGCATCCCGCGAACGCAGGGACTCTTCTAGCGGATCCGCCCATGCGGGCTGGTCGCTTAGCCCGTTAGGGCCGAGGGCTCGGGTGTGCCAGCTCCCAGCCGCGCAGCGCGGCGAGCGTGTTCGCAACGTGCTGCGACGGATCCAAGTTCGTATACGTGTAGACGATCGTTCCATCCGGTACGATCACGTACGACGTGCGGTTCGCATAGGCGGTATGCGCGGGAAGGACGGCATCGTAGGCGCGAGCGACCTGCAGCTGCGGATCCGCGGCGACGGGAAACTTCTTGCGGCACTCGCTCACCGAAAAGCGATTGAGGGTGGCAATGGTGTCGTGAGAGACGCCGATAACGGTCGCGCCGAGCGCCTTGAACCGATCGATTGCCGCGGCGAAATCGTGCGCTTCGATCGTGCACCCGGGCGTGAAGGCCGCCGGATAAAAGTAGAGGACGACCGGGCCCTTCCTGAGCGCGTCGGCGAGGTTGAACGTGTAGACGGTGCCGCCGAGCGACGCCTGCAGCGTGAAATCGGGGGCCTTCGTTCCGACGCCCAGAGCGGCCGAAGCAACGGCCATCGCTGCCGCCGCCGCCAGAACCGTGGCGGCAATGAGTCGTGCGAGCATATGCGCCTCCTGGCCTCTCTCTTTTTTCAGGGACGCCTAATGCCTTCTTCAGGGGCACCTACTGCACGCCCCCGCTCGCCTTCCTATGCTTGAGAAGAGCCGCTGCATCCCCGCCCTGAGCGACAACGATTCTCGACGACGACGCGCGCGTCACGGCCGCGGACGACAACGGCGTCATCGCCTCCTGCACCGACGGCGCGGGACACCATGCGACCGGCATTCCGGCGTCGGCAGTACTGCGTCTCACGCGCTACGAGCGGCGTAGAGAACGGATTTCGCGCGGTCTTACGAAATTCCGATGAGCTTGGCGAGGATCATTCTTTGGACTTCGTTCGTTCCCTCACCGATTTCGTTGATCTTTTGGTCGCGATACATGCGCGAAACGGGGTACTCGTCGATAAAGCCGTAGCCGCCGTGAATTTGAACGGCGTCGTTGACCACGCGATGCGACACTTCGCCGGCGTAGAGCTTGGCGAGGCTCGCGCTGAAGGCGTAATCGCGGCCGTGGTCCTTCTCCCAGGCGGCTTTGAGCATCATGAGCTTGGCGTGCTCGATCTGCACGACCATGTCGACGAGCTTGAACTGTATCGCTTGGAACGACGCAATCGCCTGGCCGAACGCGCGACGCTCCTTCGCGTACTTCACGGCCTCATCGTACGCGCCCATCGCGAGCCCGACGGAGAGCGCGGCAACGGAGATGCGGCCGCCGTCGAGGATCGTGAGAAACTGACGAAAGCCCTCTCCGCGCTGGCCCAAGAGATGATCTTCGGGCACGACCGCATCGGCGAACGACAGCTCGCGCGTATCGGAGGCGCGCCAGCCCATCTTGCGATACTTTCGGCTCCGCGTGAAGCCGGCGGTATCCTGCGGCACGATGATGTTCGATATCTCGGACTTGCCGCCGTCGCGCGTTCCGGTAACGGCGGTGATCGTCGTGCCGCCCGTGACGTCGGTGCCGGAGTTGGTGATGAACGCTTTGGTTCCGTTGATTCTCCACGAGCCGCCGTCGAGCACGGCGCGCGTCTTGCAGTTTGCCGCATCGCTTCCCGCCTCAGGCTCGGTCAGTCCAAATCCCCAAAGCTGCTTGCCTTGCGTCAACGCAACGAGGTAGCGCTCTTTCTGCGCCTTCGTGCCGAACAGGTGAAACGGCATCGCGCCAAGCGAGACTGCGGCGGCGAGGGTAATCGCCGTCGATGCATCCGCGCGCGCGATCTCCATAACGGCGAGCGCGTAACTCGTCGTGTCGGCGCCGACCCCGCCGAACTCCTCGGGAAACGGAAGGCCGAAAAATCCCAGCGCTCCCATTTTCGCCACCAAATCGTAGGGGAAGCGCTCCTCGCGATCCATCTCCTCGGCCCGCGGGCGGACCTCGTTTTGCGCGAACTCGCGCGCGAGGTGCTGAATTGCGAGCTGATCCTGCGTTAGGTCGAAGTCCATGGCTCGAAGGTATAGGTCCGGGCCCTGCGCAAAACCCTCTCTTCCACGATGATCTCTCTGCGCGGCGTCTCGCTAGTCTATCCTAACGGCGTTCGCGCTCTGGACCAGGTGAGTCTGGAGATCGCCAAGGGTGAGTTCGTCTTTCTCGTCGGCCACTCGGGCACCGGAAAGTCGAGCCTCCTCCGCTTGCTCTACCGCGAAGCGCCGCCCACGTCCGGTGAGATCACGGTTGACGGCATTCGCGTCGACCGGCTCCCGCGCCGGCGCGTGCCCGCGCTGCGCCGCCACCTCGGCGTCGTCTTTCAAGACTTCAAGCTCTTGCCGGACAAGACGGTCTGGGAGAACGTCGCGTTCGCGATGCAAGTCACCGGTGCTCCGACGAAAGAGATCATGCGCCAGGTTCCTCGTGCGCTCGATCTCGTCGGGCTCTCGCACCGCAGTCGCATGTATCCCGACGAGCTCTCCGGCGGAGAGCAGCAGCGCACCGCGATCGCCCGCGCGTTGGTCAACAATCCAAAGATCTTGCTCTGCGACGAGCCGACCGGTAATCTCGATCCCGCAAACACGACGGAGATCGTCGACCTTCTGCTGCGCATCAACCTCAAAGGAACGACCGTCGTCGTGGCGACGCACAACCAAGCCGTCGTCGACCGCATGCGGCGGCGCGTCGTGCGTTTGGAGAACGGCAAGATCGTCACCGACAAGGAACGAGGCTACTACTATCTTGGACTGGGGCAGGGTCAGGTTCTTTCTGGGTGAGGTTGCGCGAAGTTTTTCGCGCAACTCACTCATGCAACTCACCGCGATCGGCACCGTCGCGGTGACGTTGATGTTGCTCGGCGCGTTTCTCTTCATTCGAACGACGCTCGCCGATCTCGGCAACGGGATGCTGCAGCAGATCGAGATTTCCGTCTACGTGGACTCGAACGCAACACCGCACGAGATCGCCGCGCTGCGCGCATCGTTTCGCGCGGATCCGCGTATCGCGTCGGTCGCGTTCATCCCGAAGAGCGAAGGTCTGAAGGAGCTCCGAGATCGGACGCGCGGCGTCATCGACACCTCGTTGCTCACCGAGAATCCCCTGCCCGACAAGTTCCGCGTTCGCGTGCACGACCCCGCACTCGTCCCTGCGGTGGCGGCGGACCTTCGCCGCCTCACGGGTGTCGGCAACGTCGTCTACGGACAACAAGTCGTGCAGCGCCTTCTTCGCCTAGGTGATGTTCTCCGACGAGTCGGCATGGCGTTGATCGCCCTGTTCCTCGTCGTCGCGGGAATCATCATCTCCAACACCACGCGGATCGCCGTCTACGCGCGCCGGCGCGAGATCGGCATCATGCAGCTGGTCGGCGC
>VFSW01006490.1_pt1 | contig 17191 bp, 8 predicted proteins | sample 5358111 | NCBI WGS metagenome assembly VFSW01 (sample SAMN11554181, study PRJNA540505) | mine drainage metagenome | isolation source: sediment from site ElyBrook_90M | place: USA: Ely Copper Mine, Vershire, VT | collected 2017
ACATGAAAATTAAAATTGATAGGTTTTATAGTTTGTCCTCCTGGGGTCTTGCCTGGTCGGGGCTAACGAAGTTGACCGAGAGCAAGGGCATGCCTAAATCACGTACTCTTTTTAGCAAGCCATGCAGCGCAGCCTGGTCGGCCACCGGGCCGGTTAAAAGCGTATCGCCGTTGTCTTCTAGAGTGATGACCATGTCCCCAAACCAGACGGCCCACCGGTCATTAAGGTGTCCCTTGAGGCGAATTTCGTAAAGTCCAGATTCGTCATGGTATTCCGGTAATGCGTGTGTTTCACTCATGCTGCACCTCGTGTCTACAGTTATTCATTCATTTCCTCAATCAAAAGATACAAGAAAATGTGATGAGGCGTCATCATTACATGTGATGATGGAGGTGATGATTTATTGATCGGAGGGCTGTGTGTGAAACAAAAAAGGTCCGGCAGGTGAATCAAAACCCCTGCCAGGACCTTGCATTTAAAAATGAGTAAGTTTTACAACAAATCGAGTTCTTCGGCGCGGCGGACGGCCGCCCGGCGATTGTTCACCCCCAGCTTGGCGTAAATGTTTTGAGTGTGGGTACGCACAGTACTTAGAGACACAATGAGTTCTTGGGCAATTTCTGGGCCGCTTAATTCGCTCCGGAGTAGCTTGAGCACTTCCAGCTCACGTTCGCTTAAAGGTTCGACCAGCATGTCTTTGGCTGGTCGAACCTCATGCTCGATCAAGGGTTGCGGGCTGACTGCTTGATTCGCATGGAGTGATGACCGGATTTTTCCCCCAAGGGCGCCGCCGGAGGGACAGACCGCTTCAATTGCGTAATCTGCCCTATGTCGATCAGTAAATCCGAAGGAAGCTGTTCTATGAATCTTATAAATGGCGACCACTCAACCCGGCATAAGCTGCCCATTGATGACAGGATATGACCGGAATGGTTGGAAGTCTAAAATCGGATTCAGCGACTGAGCTGCCTCAAAACGTTGGTTCACTTTTTATGTTAGTGTTTGGGGTAAGCTGGAGAGCAGAGTCGCGGATAATGGCTTTGTGATGACTGCTCTTGGGGCTCGAGGTTTGTATCCCAAAGCACTATGTGGTCAGACTTGATTATAATCTTTTCGCCAATGTTCGATCAGTATTTTTGCCTCCTGTAAGGTGTAAAAGATTTCGCCGTTGAGCAGCTCGTCTCTCAACTTAACTTTAAAGCTCTCAACATAGCCATTTCCCCATGGGCTGCCTGTCTCGATATAAACCGTTTTTGCTCCTATCTCGTTCCACCACTTGCGGATTGATTTTGCGGTGAATTCTTACCCAATGTCCGAACGGATATGTTCCGGGATCCCCCGGCTGCAGAACAATTCGGTCAGGCAAGAATCAACATCTCCAGTTTTGATATTTTGGGCAACCTGGATAGCCAGACACTCCCGGGTAAACTCGCCGATCACGTTCAACATGGGGAAGGGTTTCCCGCCATCCGTGGCATCCATCACGAAATCATAACTCCAGACATGATTGGTGTATTCAGGACGCAAACGGATGCAGGAATCGTCATTTAGCCACAATCAGCCGCGTTTTGGCTGCTTTCGAGGCACTTTCGACCCTTCTGTGTAAAAGATGTGCGGTGGTTGTCCATGGCGTAAAATGACGTATATATCGCCGATTTGTATAAGTTTCATACCGTTATTCGAAGGTTAAATATCTACAAATTCTATTTCTTCTATAATTTGGTACAGGATCTGCACCAGAACTGCACCAGATATTTCATTAACATTTATAACTGGAAAGGCGGCTCTCTTACTAATCTGGTAATTCTGATCTCGAATTCCGATTTCTGGATGATGATGGAATTATAAACAGAATGTTCATTCACCTTCAATCCATATCGCTAAAACGAAATCACAGCATTTAACTTGAGCGATCTCCATCTAGGATCAGTTATACAGTTGTTATGAACGATACCGTATAGGTTCACTTTTGACACACAAAGTAGCGCGCGCAGGTGCAGGGCAGGTGCCAAAAGTAATTGACATGTTGTAGAATTCGCAGTAGACTGAAATCATGGTCGTTGGTTCCACTATTGTTAGTGCAGCTAGAGTCAAATCGCCGGAGTAAGGGGACAAGTTGAATTTACGTTTATTATAGATCTGACATGATTATCAGATGGAGTGCATCCGCCGAGAGCGAATGTTGTGGCTTAAAGGTTACGTGATGTCTTGACTGATGTGATTTTATTCGGCATTCCACGGCTAGGATTCCAGTATTACCAGGCCGACCAACCCGATGACTCTATTTCGGTACAGTACAGACCCTTGTCGTCTCGGCCCGCTGTTTGACCTTACGCTTCAGGTTGTTTGGCGGGTTGATCAAAGTATTGCGTGTCCTATGTTCCCGCGGGAAGGCCAGATCGGCCCATACATTCTCTTACACGGCACACAACGATCTAGTAGCTGTCGGCCTCCTCATTTATTGCACCTGACCTCCTTCAGCCGATCATGGCGTGGCAATCTGGTGTTTCGATCACACACAGATTCTGCGGTCCCTCTCAGCCAAGTCGTTTTGACGTCGTGCGCTGTCACTACCTCGACAGACTCACGAGGAGTCGATTGCTGCGTGGCGACTTCCAAACATGCAATAGCATCGTACCTCCATAACCCTCAATTCTAGTCATCTTTCTTCTGAGGTTGTCATAGCTAGGAGTTGTTCGAATATGGCACCCACCAGCGATCGATTCATCGCCGAAATACACGGGAACGCTCACCATGCAACAGCGCCCACCAAGGTGAACAACCTCTCTGATTGCTATCCCGTCCTCTTGCTGCCCGTTCGCTTGGAAACGCGATTCTTAGGAGATGATCTCTGGGTGCGTATCTATCCGGATCAAATCTCGCTTGATACGCACAACCCCGAGCTGACACAAGCCGAGTTCAGTGCAGGAAGGCGCTATCAGGATCTCGCACACCAAGAGTCAGAGGACAAAAAACGCAATGCATGGAGCGAGCTGGCCCGGCGATTTGGCCCGGAACGTGCCGCGTGGATCGCTAAGGCCACAACAGGAGAAAACCGTGCCAATCAGCCTATGGCCATAAATGAGAGCGGGGGGTGTGCCCCGTGCCTGAAGGGGATGCCGGATCATTTTGTGGCTTTCGTATACCGAGAGGGTGTGCGTGAGCGTAGCGTCGCCGGCTCGCAGGTCCGCCATGGTCTGGCTGTGCTTCCGGCCCCGAACCCGGTGACATATGGGGAGCTAGGACAGGAACTGCCAAGCACTCTCGTGGGCCAGGTTAACGATTCGCAAAGCCAACCGATCTCCGATCTTCGTGTGACGATAGAAGGCACAAACCTGCACGCAACCACCGGGCCGCTGGGCGCATTCCGCTTCGAAGGACTCACGGGATCCAGAGTATCGTTGCGGTTGGACCTGCCGGGATGCGAGGACCTTGCGATCCCGGTCACAGTTGGCAGCAGGCTGGTCACCATAGTGGCGCATCTAGCGTTCCTCAGATCCAGGTGGATGGTGGATCTCTGGCAGGCACAAGCGGACGGGATGGCAATATGCATCCCCCTTACGGAGGATGAGCTAGAACTCAAAAGAGCCCATCAGTTAGCATTCTCTCGGATCATTGTGGTGGGCATGCCCGCGACCGACCCCACGGACGGCCAGCATCTCCTGGAGGAAATGATCGAAAGCCACCGTCATTCGACAGGCTTCGGGTTCCTCGAGTATGGCACGCCGACGAACAACACGCAGACTGCCCGGTCCGGCCATTCAGAAACCACCGAAGATATCGAAGGGAGCTATGAAACCGAGAATCAGGATCCTGCCGCCTTTGAGGATCCGCGGACGAACGCCCATCGACTGGGAAACGCGCTCGGTCTCTTACACTCTGAGGCCCTTCATCACGTCGAGCACGGCACCGACAGGGCCGACTCCTACGCAGAGGAGATGCAGAGAGCGCTCTGGAACTCTACGGGCGATTATCTACTGCGTACCCTGCTGTCAGATGTCGTGGGTAAAGGGGATTCGCGGCTGGGCCAGCACTTTGCCAGCTACGTCCGCGGCAGTGGGCCGCTTCCCGCCATCCGTATTGGAGATCAGCCCTACGGCATCTTGCCTGTCACAAAGATTCGTCAGGCTCCGAGACCTGACCCGGCTGACTTCGACACGCAACTTCACTCTGCTCTTATCAAGCTGTTCGACAAGTGGCTTGCCTGGGCGCAAGACTACCGATGCGTACCACGCGTAGGCTCGCCGGACGATCCGGATAAAGAGTTATTGCAGATTCTGGCGATGGAACCGTTATCAGTCAGCTACCGCACACGGCCATTCATCAACCAGCCTTTTGTTGATCAGTTGATGGCCACGGCGCGCGACTCTGTTTTCAAACCGGGTAGCGACTATGCCAAGGCGAATGTTACGCCGCTTTATTGGGTGCAGGTGTGGGCAGAGGCATGGCAGATCATACAGCAAAAGGCAGCAGAATTACTACATTCACTCACGGGCGCGCCCCTAGAAGAGTTCAAGCAAGCGCAGTTGCTGGGTCTCTACGGATGGTGGGACGATAGGGATGTTGAAGAAGACCTGAAGATGGCTCTGGTGCATGGCGCGGCAGATGATCCCATCGATAGTCCAGGTCAGTACCTGTGGGATCTCTGGGAAAAGGGCTCTTCCGAGTCAAAAACGCTGCTTTGCGATCTACTCCAACGCTCCCTGGCCCCGAACTCGGCCTCGTGCTTCACTAAAGACGAGGTTCATAAGGTTATCCGCGACCTCGCCACATCGACGATCCTCGAGTTCTTTAACTCGGTTAGGGAGCCCGGGCAGATTACGGTGCGGATTCCATCGATTTCCGAGTCCCGGGCACAAGAAATCCTGGCCCATGGGTGTTTCACGTCGATTGACCAGATTGGAGCTATTGTCGGTCCGTGTATCTTCCTGAATATTCTGGATGCCTTTCGTGGCGAGGAGCCGACGCCCGATATCGAGCGCATGTTTCGGGAAACCCTTGATCTCTGTACTCACCGGCTGGATGCGTGGATCACCTCGCTGGCTACCAAGCGGCTTCTTGTGCTGCGGGAGGACAATCCTCAAGGGATATACATGGGATCGTATGGCTGGGTGGAGGATCTACATTATACAGAGTCGCTTCCTAGCGAAGGATATATCCATGCCCCATCCTGGGGACAGGCCGTAGCAGCAGCAGTGTTGCACAATGCTTTTCTGACACATTCCCACGCAAGCAAGGCTAATCCATATCGCATCAATTTGAACTCGGAGCGCGTCCGCCGTGCGCTACATGTCCTCGAGGGGGTGCGCCAGGGCCAGCCGCTAGGCGCGCTGCTCGGTTATCAATTCGAGCGCGCCTTGCACGAGCGCAAACTAGACCGGTACATTGATAATTTCCGCGCAGCGTTCCCCATTGTGGCGAACAAGGAAACCAGCCCGACCGAGGGTGAAAGTGTTGACGCCATCGCCGCGCGCAATGTCGTTGACGGATTGACTTTGGCAAGATGGTGGGAGGATCGGACCCGCGCTGATATTCGGCGTCCAGAACAGGACGCCGAGCAAAACGTAATTGATCTACTAGCTCAGAATGGAGACCTCCAAACAGAAGCCAAAAACCTCTTAGAAAGCTTCGATGCAATCAGCGATGTGCTCATGTACGAGGCGGTTTATCAGTCGCTTCAGGGCAGGTTCGAGCGCGGGGGCGCGGCGCTGGAGGCCGCGGCCGGGAACGCCCGCCCGCCAGAGATCGAATCGGTCGCCACGCCCGTCACTGGCCGTCTTGTCGGACATCGGGTATGTCTCTTGTTTCCCGAGCCTTCGACGGCTCCACCCCAGCAGCAGTCGAACACGTTTGCAGCACGGGCCGCAGCCGAGCCGCGTTTGGCCGCCTGGTTCGGCAACCTGCTGGGTGACTTGGAACAGATCGGCTGCTGGTATAGCTATCCTGAGACCGATAAAGCAGGACAGGAGACGACAGATGGAGGCCATCTCAGCCTGCAGGATCTGGGCGTCAGTGCGATTGACGTGCTGTACCTATCCGCCGCGCCCCCAGCAGGTGCAGAAATGGAGATCGAGCAGCGTATCAAGTATTGGGTGCGACAACAGGACCCTGCGCTCAAGTACGACACGCCAATTCAGATTGATGTATCACGCCCGGACGGATTCCCATACACGTACAGTGTGGGTGAGGCGCTCGAATTGGGCCAGCAGGTTTTGAACACCTTGGGGGCTGGAGTTGTACTTGACCCAGGCGCCCTGCGTGTTCCGGCTGAGGCCGAGACCGTGGCACACACACCCGAGGATGTTCAAGAACTGGACGAGCGGTTCCGAACCATACTGATCCACATCTGCGAGCTGGTAACTGCCCTTGGCGGGCAGCCGATTCTTGACCTCGAGGGCAGCCCCCTTTGCTACGCACCCAAAAGCGATAAGCCGCTGAGTTATACGGTACAGCCGGGCGACACGCTGGAGGGGCTCGCCTGGCGGTTCGGGACCACCGTCGAAGCGTTGACCGATATCAACGACCTCCAGCCTGCTGATCAGCTCATCGTTGGTCAGGTCTTGCTCATCCCTGACATTCTTGTGTACCAGGTGACAGTTATCGATACGTTGTGGGATCTGGCCCTCCGATTCGAAACGACCATCTGGGAGTTGGTCAGAATCAACAAGCTTAAGGATCCGAATTCCATTGTCGTCGGCCAGGTCCTATGGATCCCAACATGGCCACAGAAGCGGCCTAAGATCATCAGCGCGCTGTTCGGAGCCAGTCAATACGGTATCTCGGGCGCTATTCCAGCCGGGATAGATGATCCAGAGCTTCGTACACGCGGTGTCCGTGTGCTTGCGGAACTACAAGCGCGCGCCCTGAAGTGCCAGGAACTGCGCACGCAGGCTCAGGCCTTGGGCGAGAACCAGGATCAGCAGATTGAGTTCCTTATCGAGGCGATGAAGGCTTTGTTTGGCGGGGGACTGGTGGTCCTCCCCACCTTTGCTTCTCCACTCATGGATGCTTCTATCAGAGATCATATGCAGCGTGGCGACACCCTTGACCTGTTAGCGGGTTTGGGGGAGAAGCGCGTGCGATTGTGGCTTCAGCAGCTCGCCGAGGTGCATCCCCCCTTGCACCAGCTTGAAGCGGCGTTTACGTTAGCGCAAGCGTGGCGTGAAGCGCCGGCAAACGATAGCATGCCGATCCTCGATCGCGCACCGGCGCTGAGTCTGCACGTGATCCAACTCCCATTCGATGCTGCCAACCGCTGGGTGGGGCTGGATGACGAGGAAAGAGGCCCTGACTACGATGTTGCCAGGGATCGAGGCGCTCTTTCTATCGTAGCAGCCCTTGGCGCTCCTGCTGATGACACCCTCCTCATTCCGGGCCCACAAACAGGGCCGGTGCCCAGGCTTGCGGGGCTGTTGCTCGATCAGTGGGACGAGCAGGTGCCCAGCGAGATTGTTCAGACCAGTCTGAGCTTCCAGTACGACGGCCCCAGCTCGCAAGCGCAGCAGTGTCTACTGCTGGCTGTACCGAGCCCAGGTAGTGTATCTTCCAGCGAATGGAAGGAGGAGGAGCTGGCTGACATTATCAAGGACACGATGGACCTGGCCAAGGCGCGCGCGGTGGATTTCGATGCTATATGTGCGACGGCTACAAGAGAGCTAGATGGCCAAGCATTAAGTCTACTATCGCCCACTCTGGTGGTTTCCACAGATCCTGAGCATCTCGATTGGGCTCAGAAAACTGTCGATGAGATCATCCAGGAGTTCCACGATGCGCGCCTGCCGCTCACGATCAGGTGTGCCAATTTTGCAGATGTCGTTGAACCGATCGGTGAAAGGGTCGAGATTGGGACAGGGCCAGATGTAGTGAGTGTCTATGATCTTGGGCAGGGTGCTTGCTTGGTGGAGGTTGTGCTGAACTCGTCTCAGTCAATGAGGTTCCTATATCACGGCATCACCGATCCTGGCATACTCGAGTTCTTCATGATCGATCTGCCTGCCGAGTCGCCATTAGTGCGGTTGGATTTCGTCTGGGCAGAAACGCTCTTTAACAGCCTTACCGATGAAGAAATAGTGCATCTGCAACCGATACGAGTGGAGGCGTACAACGGTGACGGCCAGCGGACCACGATTGAAGTGGCTTATGAACGACGTGAGCAGGTCCAAGTTGTTCATCCAGATCTGGGAACAATTGAGGTCCCGCTCTTCGAAGTAGAGATCAGAGGCGTCAGGATAAGAACGCTGCGCCTGGAACCCAAATGGGAAACCTTCCTGGCCGCCACGTTACTGGGACGAGTATGCTATGGTGTGCCAGGTGAGACATGAATATGAGGGCACGGGCTTGGTTACTTTTATCGTGCATGGAATGCAGGTTGACAGACCAGAACTGCCTGACCGCGCTCCTTACTGTGCCTTGAACACCGTTCATGGATAGGAGGCAGCGAAAAGCATGTCCTCGAAACCGAATATCGCAGTCATCCAGATAACCGCCCCCAATGAAGGCGATGTCCTGATCGGGCCGACCGTGTCAGTGACCGGTCATATCATCGCTCGAGAGTGGGACGAGCAATTGGACGACTATCAGCCTGCAACGCTTGATTGGGTGAAGGTAATCATCGGCGGCTCGCAAGTTTCGGTCGCCGTTCCCCACGGGGATGAACCAAGCATGTCTTGGGCCTGGTCGTGTGAAGGCACTGTCACCGTTAGTGGTCCGTTAACGATTCGCGCAGAGTTTGCAGCTAGTGCCGGGGGGGCCGACACCGAGTGCGCCGTAACAGTAGAACTGCCGCCAGGACCGGAACCCTCTAGGGCTTGGCTACGCCTCGAACCGCGCTGCCGGTCCAACGATTTCGCGCGCGGCCTGCAAGCGCGCACCGCCGATCCTCTCTGGATGCTGGCCCGCCAATGGCAGACCGGCGAGTTCCAGGGCGAAGACGCCGGCTCGCCACTGGAAGTGCACCTGACATACGCCACGCAATCCCTCGATCGCGTCGGCCTTGGGGAGATGGAAGATCTCGACCTGTCCAGCGAACCGCTCGAGAAGATGGTTGAGCAAGAGTGGCCCGCGTTGGACGGCTGGAAACGCGTTCAGGCGGGACAGCAGTTCGAACGCTTCCTTCTTTCTGAACTGGCAAGTGATTCGCAGGCGAATCTTCCAGGAACCATCCAGGCATACCGCGAGCACTACGCCTTGGAACTGCCGACCGGGACGGACTGGACTTCGACTGACCGGGCGACGAGACGGTTTCTGCAGTTTATGCGGGGCCGCGTGGTGGACGGCGTGAAGCTTCTGGCTGATATCTATTTCTCCGACCAGGATGACCACCGGGTCCCGGCAAAGGAGGGCATACAGAAGGTGCAACTCGATCGCGTCGTGCGCAGCTTCAGGGCCTGGTGCGACCACCTCAATATCCGCCCGTCTGGGGGGAAACCAGCCGCCTGGCGGGGAGAGCAACTGGACTATCGCTTTTCCGTCAACCCGCCGGCAGAGGTGCCAGTCAAGAAGATGCACCTGGTTGCTCCCAGTTATCGCAGTGGAGACCTTGACTGGCATACGTTCAACGCCACCAACGTGACTGCCGAGAAGGGATGGAACCAGACGACAATCACGGCAACTCCGACTCCGATCCGGATCCTCGGCACATCGCCTCGTTGGTGGGCGTTTGAGGATGCGGCGATCGCCATCGGGCAGATGGATGTTGCCAAGCCCGATCTGGCCAAGCTCATTCTGATGGAGTTCATGCTCATTTACGGCGACGACTGGTTCGGCGTGCCCTTGCCCATCCGGATGTCCAGCCTGGTCAGAATTGACGCGATGAGAGTCACCAATGTCTTTGGGGATGTGGCATCCGTCAAACCCGCGCGTAAACCTGCTGCTGATGCCCTTATGCGCTGGGAGCTGTTTACTCTCTCGCCACTGCCGGACCCAGCTCAAATCGGCGTTGGCGCTCCGGATCTTCCCGGCGTGGGTGTTTTCCTTGACAGCACTGACGACACCGAGGTCCCGGTTTTGTTGGTGCCCCCGCTGGCCGGATTTCGGCAGGAGTCGCCGCCGCTGGAGGAGATCCGCTTCCTTCGCGACGAAGGCGCCAACATGGTCTGGGCGGTTGAGCACATCGTGCAGGACGGGCTGGGCCGGCCGGTGAGCGGCTTTGATGCCCAGCGCGAACGCGTCGAACGGAGAAACGAAACCGGTTCTGGCGGAACAAAGGATGAGCCAGAGACCCAACCGGCCAGCGCCGACTCGCCGCCGCGCTACCGCCTGGCGACGGTCGTCCCCGAGAACTGGATCCCCTTCATCCCGATCAATGCGCAGGCGTATCTGGGTTACAAGGGCAAGCGCCTGCGCCGCGCGCAGATGCTGCGCAACACGGACGACGAAGCCGCCACGGCCATCCCGGCGATGTCGCGCCTGCTGGAGTTGGAAGGAGACCCGCTGCTGTGGCTGGAAGAAGCCACCGTGCTCCGGGCCGGCCTGCGCTACCTGCTCACCGCCCAGCGTGTGCGTTGGGTGGATGGGAAGACGTATGTGTGGCTGGGACGGAAGGTGCTGGCTGGTAGAGGCGAGGGCAGCAGCGGGTTACGGTTTGATGTGCTGGCAGAACATAAGTGAAGTAACAGTGTAATTTATTTCCAAAGAGTCCTGTTTATTCGGAGAGTGTCGCATGAAGGTAGACAAACTTCTGCAAAACCGACGCCTTCTCACCTACGGTATCGAGGATACCGATCCCAGGGCACTTAAAGTAAAAATAAGTGTGCGCCGATACTTTATTCGGATGCGCTTCAAGACTTTTCTGGACGATTCTTCTCTCCGAGATGATAAGAAAGATGAATTATTAGACACCAAGGAAGAATATATTGTTGGTGTTTTATGTGAAGAGATGAGGAAGATTGAAGAAGCGGTAAAGAAAATTGTCGAGAAGATTAACAATGAAGATCTATTGCCAGTCTCAGGCCCGACAGACCCGTTTGATAACAGGTTTAAACAGCACTTGCACATAAAATACATAGGTTCAACCCTTTCATTATTGTATTATGAGCCCCTTTTTAAAATCGGGGGCTTGGTATATTGTATTGTCTGGCGCGCCGCAGCGCGAGATATATCTCTTGTCCAAGATAATATTAAAAAGTTTGTTACTCTTCATCGGATTGTGGATCGACGGCTTAGAACCGTCGAATTAATGCTATACCGTGTCGGATCCAATCAGATATTCACTTACCCCAAAGGGGACCGCACCCAAGTTAATGTTGATGCGAGGCTCTATTGGGACGAATGGAGCAACGTTATGGAGCGGCCCCACGAGTTAAGGGCGGGTGCAGATGTGGAGAAGGCCATTGAAGCATTGTTTATGGATCAATCAAGTGAGGCTGCAATGAATCAGTTTTATTGTGACCACGTGATTCATGCCCTTCACCTCGAGTCATTGCTTTTTGTAAGGAAAAAACATGCGGAGGGTACGAGTGGTACGATTAATCTAGAGGCTCTGCACGCTCTTGCTGCACATGGCGATGTGAAGATCGCAAGCTCGTGGTTTGATGCTCTAACTAAAGGTGAAATAAGCGGGATTGATATTCCTCAATTCTTTCAACTCGATACTGTTGTTGAACCAGATCTTCAGATTGGAGATCAGATAAAAATATGGAACCATCCGTTATTCATCCGTCTTCTTCCAGAGGACTTTGCGATTATGGAAAACGTGATTGTTATCAGTACTGATCCAGATCCCAAGTATTATATGGGGCTTGGCTTCAAGCCAAAGTCTCTATGGGAGCAGAAAAAAGAATTGTATGAACATCTCACTACGCCGCTCAAGGAGTATCGCAGACAAGCCCAGACAATCCCACCTGAGAAAATAGCGCAGAAAACCGAGAGAGAAGACTTATGGTTTAAACGGTTCCGGTCAGGTGATGTGCCGGATCCGCCTGATTGGAAATTTGATCAAAGTACTTGCAGCTATGCAGAGTGGTGGCTTGAATGGAGAGTAGAAAATAAATATCAACTGATCGGATCAATAATGGTACCAAGACCAAAGTACGCAGTATTGGAAATGCAGACAATAAAGCAAGTCGCGACAAACCCTGAAATATGTGACTTCGTCTGGAAGTATCAGAATGTGAAATATAAAGCGGACGAGCATCAAGATATGAATTCTGCTCAATGGGAGGGGTATGGTTACTTCCCGTTGTGGGTACCTCGACCCTTTGACAACCCTGACACTAATGCATTAGGCGAGATAATTAGTGTCCAGCCAACAGAGGCCTGCTTTGGAACAATAAAGGGAACAGAGGAAACAATGAAGGAAACTTTGAAGTACCTATTTTATATTGATATTAGCTTTTCCATTGAACTGGATAAAGGTGAACAACTCTCGGATGCGCTACTAGAGGAATTCCGTAGAAATGGGCTTACTCTCCCCCAACAAACCGTGCCAACAAAAATCCAAAAAGGGGTGGAATGGATGATTCACAATGGCGATAGAGAATACATAATCAAGATAGATTATAAACCAGTTGATGTGCTGAGCGTATATGAGAGACGGTTTTTTACACTATTCGGATGGAACTCATTTATAGTTATCCGACCTTTAGAACCTGATGAGAAATAGCATGACTTACTCACCATCGACTTTCGAAAGGCTGGCAGAAAATATTGCTCGATCTTTTATGTGGCTGTCTGCTAGCTTGCAGCCGGACACTCTGCAAAGACTGGTGAACGATCTTGGCTGGCAGGTGCCAGAGAATCTGACCACTATCGGATTGGATTCGGTTAAATTCAACAACGTTGTGTCAGCTTACGCCGATGTGGTCGAGATGGAATGGAAAGACACTGACGACGCTACGGCACAACAAAATTATCAAGTTCTAACAGCTTTAGTGATTGAGCTAGGATTACATTTGAATTCGGTTATTTCGGAAGTTGCAAAGTATTTCATTCCCGAGTTCTTCGACAAGATATCCATTACGGAAGCGGATTTCCCCGATATATTTCGAACAAGGCTATTCGACTATTTAATTATCGAATATCTCCGGATGGCTAATCATCCAGTGTTCTATCTATTCCAGTTCCTCGGGATAGTTGAGCTTATCGACTATGAGCGCGTCGACGAGATCTTACAATCGGAACATACCAGGCGAATAGTGAGATATGACCAAGTCCTATCCCTCTTGACTGATCCCATAGAACTCGTTAGTACAATGTATCACTGGGGCGAGCCAGAATCTAATTTAGGATTGCTGCTTGAAAGGGCTTTGGACTTTTGCCTGATGATAGGCTTATCAGCATATCTGGATTATCCAAATTTGGTCAAGGAGATCAACCTTTCAAATCCAGTAGCTGTACCTAAGGGAGAAGCCCAAACCCGAGAGTTATGCGTGCCAATCTTTCAGTCAGGTGAGGAAGATCGGGAATCTGAGGTTGGTCTGACATTGTTTCCGACACCAGCAACATCGACCAACGGAGGACAAGGACTGGCATTGTGCCCATATGCCACAGGTACGATTACTGAGTCGATCCCTTTGGACCCAAGTGAGCTTTGGCTCTTGGAGCTAGCCGGAATGCTCGATAACCTAAAACTGGGGATTGGGATCATTCTCAGGTCTGGAGAGGATATTCACGTCATTGCTGATTTGCTGGGAGATGGTCCCTCGGTAGAAGGGTCATTTCTTTTAAAAGTCCGGCGCACGACTCTCCCTGATGAGCCCTTGGAGATATTTACCCTAGATAATGGTTCCGGGGTGACTCTGCGAGAAATTTATTTGGGCGGTGGGATTAGTTTGGAAGGTGACCACAAACTTAATATCATTGCCGAATTAGGTTGCCTGGGTCTTGCTTTTGTTTTGAAGGGTGGCAATGGCGATGGCTTCCTGTCCAAGGTCTTGCCCGAGGATGGGGTTCGTGCTGATTTCGATCTGATCATAGGCTGGTCACGAAAACAAGGGTTGTATTTTCGTGGAAGTGCTGGACTAGAGATCAAACTGCCAATACATATCTCCGTTGCCTCCGTTGAGATTGATGATATTTATCTGGCGATCCAACTTGAGAATGCCCGTACTATACCTCTTGAGATTTCTGCGACAATTGCAGGCACCCTTGGACCAGTCGCTTTCACAATTGAGCGCATCGGTTGCAAGATTGCTCTTGGATTCCCTGAGTCAGGTGGTAATTTAGGCCTTCTGGATATCGCTTTCGATCCCAAGGCTCCTAACGGTATCGGCCTCGCTATTAATGCAGAAGGCATCACCGGCGGCGGCTTCCTCGAGTTCGACCAACCCAACGGTCTCTACACTGGCGTGCTGGCTCTCAACTTTGGCGAGATCGGTCTCACCGCCATCGGCCTGATCACGACCAAGATGCCCGACGGGTCCACAGACTTCGCACTGCTCATCAACATCGGCGTGATCTTCGACCCGCCAATCCAACTCGCCATGGGCTTTACCCTTTCGGGCGTCGGCGGGCTGATCGCTATCAACCACTCGATGAATGTGGATGCGCTGCGGGCCGGCGTACGTAATCGCACGCTCGATTCTATTTTATTCCCAGATCCGAGCACGGTTGTTGCCAACGCCTCCCAGATCATCAGCAACCTGCGCACCGTTTTTCCACCGGCCGAGGGCCAATTCATCGTCGGGCCGATGGTCAAGATCGGTTGGGGCAGCCCGAACATCATCACCGGCAACATCGGCTTTTTTATCGAGTTCCCCGATCCGGTGCGGATCGTCTTGATGGGACAGGTGGAGGCGGCGCTCCCGAAGAAAGACAAGCCCTTGGTGGTGATCCACCTGGATATCTTAGGGGTACTTGATTTCGAGAAGCAGGAGTTGAGTTTCCAGGCCTCGCTATATGACTCGCGAATCCTGACCTTCTCTCTGGCTGGCGACTCGGCCTTTCTGCTGGGTTGGGGCGATGACCCGCGCTTTGCCCTCTCGCTCGGGGGCTTTCATCCTAAGTTCACGCCGCCGTCGCCGCCCACTGTCTTTGGCGATATGCATCGTTTGTCCGTGGCCATCAGCGCTGGCAGCAATTTGCAGCTCGCGTGCCAGTCCTACCTGGCTTTGACCCCCAACTCGCTCCAGTTCGGCGCGCGGGTGGATTTGTATGCTTCGGCGGGGCCGTTGGAAGTCACCGGCTACCTGGGTTTCGACTCCCTCATCATTTTCTCACCCTTCTCGTTCGAGGTGGAGATCTGTGGAGGAGTCGCAATATCGTATGAAGGCTGTGATCTGTTTGGCGTTGACCTGACCCTCCTGCTCTCTGGGCCAACACCCTGGCATGCCCGCGGCAAAGCTCGCATCAAGATTCTGTTCTTCTCTATCGGAGTGGGTTTCAGCTTTACCTGGGGAAGTGATGAGCAGGCGACCCTGTCGCCGGTTGACCCGTGGGTGGAAACATCGGATGGCAAATCGTGGACCGAGGTGCTGCAAGACACTCGTAACTGGAGCGGCGTGCTCCCAGGTAAACAATCAATGGTGGAGGCGTTGCGTTCGCTGGAATCCGAGAAAGTGGAGGAGGAACAGCCGATCATCGTGCATCCCGCTGGCCGGCTCGAGGTGAGAAATAAGGCACTGCCACTGGGCGTCCGTTTGCAGAAAGTCGGCAACGCGCCAATCACAGGCCATGACAAGTTCGATATCACCGCCATCACCGTGGATGGAGAATCGCTTGACCCGGCGCCAGTCGAAGAATTCTTCGCCCGCGGCCAGTTCGAGGAGCTGACGGCCGATCAGCAACTCTCTTTGCCCTCTTTCGATAAGATGAAGGGCGGCGTGACCACGGCGGCCTCCTCGGCGGTTCGCGTCGATGGCGCCCCGGAGGTCAGATCCTTGGAGTATGAGTCCGTCATCATCCGGCCTGATCGAACTTCCGAAGAACCAAGAACAGCCGTCGAGGAATTGTTCCAAGGAGTTGTTCCCGGGCAGCAAAGATGCGTGAACGAGTTAGACCGCGGCTTCGTACCACGAATCGTCCTGCAACTATTACTGCCCCTGGTCAATCTTGGTCCTATTATCAAACCGGTTGTGATTGAGCCAAGCAGGCGATGGAAGCTCTACGATGTGGATCTTGACCGAGCCTATCTGCTGGCAGTGGATAACGGGGCTTTGACTATTTCGGCTATTCTTCAAGTCAAGGACTGGTTTGACTGGGCCCAAGCACAAGTCATTGTCCATTCAGACGCCGCTCGCCGGGCGAGCCAAGGTGCTGGTCCGAGCAAAAGATTTTCCATCCTTCACGCCCAGCCCAAGATCAAGACCCAGGAAGAGCGCTTCTGTATCGTCAATGCATCCGATTTGACCCGCGCAGAGCTTGAGCAAAAGAACTACAATCTGACGCATGCGGCCGCGGCGCAACTTCTGAAGGAACAGACGGCAGGACAGGCGGGTGAGTACCTGGTAGTTCCGGAATACGAGGTGGCAGAATGACACAGGCCCAATACTACTTCGTGCCCGATATACGACAAGGTCTTGCCGCCTGGATCCAGAATCACGATTCGCGACGTGCCTCTGTTCAAGTGGTGCTCGAAACATCTGTCCATTCAATCGATCCACCAGGCGAAGGAATCATCTCTCTCCCATCACAGACCGTGCAGCTATACGGACCTGGAGATATCCTAGGCTTTGATGACCGCATCGTTGCCCGCACGGACCCCAAACCAGGTGTCGGCGACTTTGAGCCGAACTATTTCCCTGCCATTGAATTTGCCGATCCCGATTTTGCCTGGCGATTCACGCCTGAAAGCACAGATAGGGACGCTCCGAAACTCACACCCTGGATTGCCCTGATTGTTTTGGAAACAGGTGTTGAATTTGAAGAGGGAAAACGAACGGCCCGCAACCTGCCACGCTTTATCAAGCAAGTCACCCCGACGGCATTGCCCGACTTGCGGTACGTCTGGCGCTGGGCCCACATCCAAGTCACCGCTGAAGAGGGCTTATCCGAAGAGAATTTAAAGAATCCCTCGCCCGATATACTGGAGCAGGCGATATGTCGCTTGATGTGTCCACGCCGGCTCAAAACCGGGACGCGTTACACGGCGTTTGTCGTCCCCACCTTCAAGCTCGGTGCATTGGCAGGGTGTGGGCTTGGATTTGAGGCTGTCGCTCAGGCAACCGAGTTAGCATGGCAGCAAGACGAAACACCGATTGAGCTACCCTACTATTACCGCTGGGAATTTGGGACGGGGGAGCGGGGTGATTTCGAG
>VFSW01006491.1_pt1 | contig 17189 bp, 19 predicted proteins | sample 5358111 | NCBI WGS metagenome assembly VFSW01 (sample SAMN11554181, study PRJNA540505) | mine drainage metagenome | isolation source: sediment from site ElyBrook_90M | place: USA: Ely Copper Mine, Vershire, VT | collected 2017
AGAATACATATATTGGTAAAGACTTAAATGTCTTATAGTTAATTAGATAAATATTTGAACATCTTGGGCATAACAAATCCCCTACCAAATTCCACTGCAAGATGATACTTCGCAGAATGCAAAGATGGGAGGAAACGATTTGATAACTTCTTCCGTGCAGGTTTCCAGCACTGCTCTACTGGATTGAGATCAGGAGAATACTTTGGAAAGTATGCCAATCTGAACGTCTTCTTGTGTGCATCTAGAAACTTATCGAGGATTTTGCCGTGATGACACGGCCCATTATCCACAAACAGCAGAACTTTGCCCCAGCGTTTCAGCAACTTCCGCGCAAACTTTACGAAGTCCCTCTGTCGCTTTCTCTTAGAAAATAGAAACACGAACGAGGTCTGACTCCTTGCTCCAAAGACGTTTGTGCACACATTCTTGCTGTTTATTGTAACGACTGGGCGACTGCCCTTTCTTGCCCATCCTCTCTTGATTATCGGCAGAAGGCCGAAGGTTGCTTCGTCTTCGCAACCAATTATGAAGTCCTTCTGGCGATAATAGCGTACCATCCTGGAAGCTTTTTTTTAAACCTGTCAATTTCGACGTCATCAGGATGCTTGTAGTGCCTCGGTCTTGGTTTTTGAACGGTAAACCATAATGCCTGCAACAATTCCCATACGTGTACGGATGTGTATTTCACACCGTATCTTTTTCGGATGTACTCCTTCACCTCTTTTGTAGTCCATAATCCTCCTGCATTTCCAACTGGACCTCTACGCTCTAGATGTTTCACCAGACTTTTACGCTGCCTTATTGTAAGAAACGATGGTCGACCATCCTGTTTTATGCTGTTCTTTGCATCCACGCCCCTATCGCAAAAACGACGTAAAATTGCATGTACTGTTCGCCGCTTAAGATCTGTTCCTTCGGCGATGTTATCGATACTTTCTCCCTTCTTTCTACGAATTGCGCAGAGAAGACGTACCTTTGGTTTTGCCTTTTGCTCAGCTGCATACATCTCCCGTAGTTTCTTCAATTCTACTCGTGGAAGAAACATCTCGCCTTTAGGAAGGTTCCACATATCATCACAAGATGATATGTAGAGATAAATATATAAATGTTCAATTATTAATCTAACTTACTATTACCTGGTGCGGATTAACTTGTCCAGCCCCATTTTCAAGTCGGGAACAGTGTCGAAGGAGGTTATCTCTTCGGGAGTTAACCAGGTATACTCCTCATTTTCGTAATCCAGAGTGATTTCAGGCCTGTCTGATAGCATAACTAAAACAGGGCATATTACCCAGGTTTTGTTTATAGATGCGTCGTCCAAGAAGAACGGTTCTGCCAGTCTAATCTCGGAAACATGGGTTCCCCGATGCCGAGCTCCTCACTCATCTCTTCAAGGGCCTTCACTCTCACGGGCTTGACTTCGTCCAGATATCCAGATACGGTATCCTACATGCCCTTGTAGTTCTGCACTTTGTGGCTGCGTTTTAACAGTAAGAATTTGTTGCCGTATCCTATAAAAACCGTCACCACCGGAGCGGTCTTTGAAGTAGTGTAGTTTATCCTGCCGTCCTCGAACCTTGGGAGACTTTCGCCGAGCGTCTTAACCAGGCGGAGTACATCTTTTTCGTCCATGCACTTACCGTTTAGGGGCATTCAGTAAAACTCTACAGTATGGCTTGCGAGTTTGCCGTCCTTGTATACGAGCTTTGCTGAAAAAACCCGGTCCTGATCCAGCCATTTCATGAATATCTTGTCGCCGTCCCACACATTCAGCTTGTGGAGCTCGCTGTCGTGTATCCAGGACAGTACGCCCTCGTTAGAATCAATGAGCTCGCCCGTAAATTTATCCGCAGTGAACACGAATACATACCAGTCCTCGAAGTTGTCCTTGCCCCCGAATGAAGGGAAGGTAAGTATACCCCTGAGCCGCGGATGGGTTATCTTAAGGCCTGATTCCTCTTCTATCTCACGTGTGACGCACTCCTCCGGGCTCTCCTCAGCTTCGAGCTTGCCGCCGAGGCCGTTCCACTTGCCTTCGTGCATGTCGTTTTGCTTCTTTATGCGGTGCAGCATAAGCGTCATGCCGTTCTTTCGCACGTAGCATAAGGTTGCGAGCTTCATGCTCATCTCGCCTTCTTCTCGGGTTTTTGCTGCTGCCTTTGCGGCTTTGCGGCTATCTCAAGAAGGGCGTCGACGTCAGACTTGTTGCCAACGTTTACCTTCTCATTCAGGAACTCCAGATGCTTTACGTTGCACTTGCGCTCCTTAGGACGAGAATGGCTCTTTATCATGACAAAGTTCTTGTCCATCACTTTTGTTACCACTGCCTTGTCTCCTGCGTCCCTTCCAAGCTTTTTCACAGCTACCCTTCCTTCTTCCAATAATGGCATAAAATCACTTTTCCTTGTTTTTAGCGTTAGTCAGAATTATATCGGCTATCTGCTCCGGAGTCTTGTTGTTGGTGTCTATTATAAGATCGAACGGAGAGGTGTCGTTGTTTAGGTTTATGTGGTAAAGTTCCATATATAGCTTGCGGTTCTCGGTGTCACGCAGCTTCACTACGCTCTCCGACTTCCCAAGATCGGTATTGTCGCGTTTGGCCATCCTCACGGCGCGCGTGTCAGGACTTGCCGAAAGCCAGACCTTGAAGCCTTCTTTTATTATCCACGGCGCAGTATAGCTGGTAACAACTATGTTTCCCGAGTTTATCTTTTTATGCATGCGGTTGTCGGCTTCCTTATCAAATTCAAGATTTCCCTCACGTTCTCTGAGAAACCTTATGCCTTCGTCAGTATCCCACCAGTCGTCCCCTTCCGGATTGTATCCGCGCTCCTTTGCCATTTCCCTGAGAATCTCTCCGCCGCCTATGGCCTGAACTCCGAGCCTATTTGCCAGTATTCTTGATACCGTTGTCTTCCCCGCAGCTGACATGCCAGATATGACAATGGCTTCCACTGTACCCCCTTAGTGCGAGATCATCTGCAGGACAAACACCCGCTGCCTTATGCTTATGTCGCCCAGCTTCATATCGCCGTGCTCTATCCTGCTGGCGGCCTTTATCACTCCGCTTGTGCAGCCCGAGCATAGTACGCCGCCGAAGCGCCTTGCATTTGTTCTCCTGCTTTTGCCTCCGGATCGTGTAATCTTTATGCCGTTAAGCTCTGCCTTACATATGGCGCAGTGAGGCAGGCTGTTTGCTTTTCGCTCGTAGTGGATGACTTTTCTGCCTTGTGGGGTGACCCTCTGGATCCTTCTCTGGCTTCTCGACCTGTGCATTGGTTTTGGCAAGTAAACACCGTTAATACGCGTTAAATAAGTGGTACGTATTGGCAGATAAAACTATTTAGCCTTTTGTTATTGAGCCGTTGGTAGCATAGAACTGCGAATGTAAACGCTGCCTCAGTAACGCCGTTCATTCCATGGAGGGCGGAATAAGGAGGCGAAGCTTTTGAATCTTACTTCATCTATTTTCTCGGAGCCCGCTCGTATGTCTTTTGCGCATTTAGCTCCGTATACTGCCCAGTTGATGCCTGCTAGGGCGCGCCTGACATTGGATATTGCGGCACGTCGCTCCGCTTCTTTGCCTGATCTTTGCCTTACTGCAGGTTTGCTTGCCATTCTATGCAGCCCTTTGTTCACGCCACTTTTCCGTCCGTCTGCTGCGGCTCTTTGTGCGACGGCTGAAGCAGGCCGAAGTTATACTTGTCCTTGAGCCTTCTCCTGTCGAACATCGAGAAAGAGATCGAAAGTGCCATTCCGACTATGAACACTATGACTATAAAGAAGAGCTGGTATCCCAGTACAAACCCAAGTATGTTGAACGTCTGCGTCGAGGAGAAGATATGCGGCAGTATGAAATACTCGATTAGTGCAAGTACAGGAAGCACCACTATCATGGGCTTCATCTGGTTCTTCATGCTCTCCATGCTTATCGAGGTAAGTTCGCGTTGGTGCTGCGCCATCTGCTCTTTTGTTGCGCTGTTCTTTGCCATGCTCATGAGCTCCTTTGTCTTTTTATTCATGGTTGCCCTGAGCTCGTACATCTTGTCCACGTTGGACAGCCTGCGCTGCATGAATACGGAGAACATGGCGTAACCCAGTGCAAACAGTGCAAGACCTATTATGAATGGACTTATCAAAAAAACACCGATTATGACCTTCCAGAGAACTATTCTTTCATTGCAGCTTCTACTTTTATGCTCGCGTCCTCTAATCTATTCTGTCTGTTTATTATAATATATAAAGGTACGCCAAGCTGCTGTGCAAACGTTGTCGCAAGACTTATGTTTACGCTTTTCTGCTCGTCTATCTCTTCAGCCGCTTCTACCTCGCGCTTTCGGGTCTTGTCCTGCGCCCTCCTTAGCAGTATGTCCGATGCCAAAGCATCTATATAAATTATTGCCATGACATCATGAAGCAGCGGCATATCCTCCTCGGAGAAGCCAGCTATGTACTTGTTTCCGGATTTTATGGACGTGTGCGTGTCTATTATGATATCTCCAGGTATCTTGTCTATTTCAAGAAGAGCCTTGCGCCTTATCTCTTTTATCTGCACATTTGTAAGCTCGCTGCGCAGCCTGTCCCTGTCCATTTTTCCAATGGTGCTTTCGAGCATTTCCGTACCAAGACTCACTACTTTTATGTTGCTGAGCATAGAAAGGAGAGAGGTTTTCCCCGAACCCGGAGTCCCTGTTATTATCACTTTGCCCATTCCAACACATTCCAGTTATATGAAAAATAAACAAATAAATAATGTGCATTTGCAAAACAAAAAAAGCGCAAATGCGTCCAGTTAGCAAGTTACTATATTGCCTTCAGTCATCCATGCCCATTCCGCCAGGGCCGCCAGGCATTCCACCGCCTGCAGGTGCCCTGCCCTTCGAGCTGATCATGTCGTCTATCCTTAGTATTGACGCCGAGGCTTCTGTAGCGCTTGAAAGCGCCTGAAGCTTTACCTTCAGAGGCTCTATGACTCCGAGCTTCTCCATGTCGGACATTGCATTCCTGTAAACGTCTATCCCGAAGTTCCTGCCGTCTTTGGTCTTGTGCTTGCTTCTCAGCGCCACTAGCGTGTCTATGGCATCCATGCCAGCGCTGTCGGCCAATGTCTTCGGCACTACTTCAAGCGCGTCTGCAAAGGCCTGTATGGCTAGCTGTTCCCTGCCGCCGACGTCTGTTGCATAGTCCCTCAGTTTTATTGATACTGCCATCTCGACGCTTCCGCCTCCGGTCACATACTTGCCGGATTCTACAGCGCTGGCCAGCGCCCCGAGGACGTCGGTCATTGCACGGTCGACCTCGTCTATGGCCTGTTTTGTGCCGCCTCTTATGAAGATGGTAACACTCTTTGGGTCTTTGCACTTTTCAACGAATATCATCTGCTCCCCTGAGATCTTGCGCTCTTCGACATCGCCTGCGAAACCGAGGTCCTTCTGCGTGAGGTCGTCAAGGCTCGTTACGAGTCTTGCTCCTGTCGCCTTTGCCAGTTTCTCCATGTCGCTCTTCTTTACGCGCCTTACGGCTATTATCCCGGCCTTTGAAAGGAAGTGCTGTGCAACATCGTCTATGCCCTTCTGCACGAAGATCACATTTGCTTTGCTCTTTGTTATCTTGTCGACCATGTCCTTCAGCATCTTTTCCTCCTGCATCAGGAATGCCTGCATCTGGTCAGGGCTGGTTATCTCTATCCTTGCATCTGTCTCTGTTTTCTCTATCTCAAGAGCCACGTCAAGAAGTGCTATATTGGCGTTCTTGAGCAGCTTCGGCATACCAGGATGCGCTATCTCCTTGTCTATCAGAACGCCGTTTATGAAGGATGTATCCTCTATGCTTCCTCCTTCCTTCTTTTCTATCTTTATGAAATCGCGGTCTATGCTCACCTTGCTGCCGTCCTTTATCGAAACCTGTTTTAGAGCCTGCAGTGCCAGCTTGGCAAGATGTGTTTTTGTAGTATCGCTGCCTATGTTCTTTGAGCCCATCGAGATCATAGCTATCTTCTGCAGTTTTTCCTGATCTTCTATTTTTATGTCGCAGGCGATTGAGTCTAACGTCTCTATAGCGCGCCTTCTTGCCATCTCATATCCTTTTATTATGGCTGCGGGAGGTATCCCCTGATCAAGCATCGAGCCTGCATTCTTGAGCAGCTCACCTGCGATTATGACTGCGGTTGTCGTGCCGTCTCCTACTTCCTTGTCCTGCGTCTTTGCTATTTCTACCATTATTTTAGCTACCGGATGCTCTACGTTCATCTCCTCCAGTATGGTAGCTCCGTCGTTTGTTATTATTATGTCTCCGAGCTCGCTTACGAGCATCTTATCCATACCCTTTGGCCCCAGAGTAGTCCTTACTATGCTTGCTACTGCATAGCCAACTGCTATGTTAGTCCTCTGCGCTTCTTTTCCTATCAGCCTGTTTGCCCCTTCTGGGAGTATCAGATACTGTTGTCCACCTAGTTGATTGTCTGCCATTTCTACACCTTATATTACAGTTTAAAAAGAAACACTTCGTTGAATTACTGCGTGAACTCGCACAAAGTACATGCATATATTTGCTACAAAAGATATTTATACATTGCTTTGGAAGAGTAAAGTGGCGACTACATGAATACCTCAGACCCTATGTGGGGGTTGGATGATTGTCATATGCCATGCTCAACATTAAATAGCAGAACAGTTCTAGAAAGAGATTGTGGAAAGTATATATAGGTGAAAAGACATAATCAATTGTGGTGAAACAATGACAACAAAATCAGTGAAGACCGCACATAATAGCAGTAAAACATTCATAGAAGCAATTAGGGATTATACAACTGAACATGTAACAAAGCTGGCAGTTACGGCTGTTGTTGCAGTGCCCATGATTGTCGGAGTGGGAAGTGCTGAGGCGTGGGGCGGAAGGCCTACTTTCCTCAGCGGCAATGCAAGCGAGTACGGATATCATGGCGACTTTCATGGTGGAGGATTCAGAAGGGGAGGGGGATTTAATAACTTAGGCGATAGACTAGCAGGTGCGGCAATACGCGGAGCTGCAGAAGGCATCACGTTTGGTATACTAAATGGGATATCAGGACAGCAGCCGGCATATTTTGCCCCGCCGGTTTATAGTTATGGTTCCGGGGGACCCACATATCTTAGCGGCAGTGCAAGTCCGTATTCCTATCCTGCTATGGGATATAGTTACCCACCGACAACATATCCCAGCGGCCCGACGTTTCTGAGCGGCAGTGCGAGTCCGTATTACGTTGCACCAGCAGCTGCGCCCGTTTATAGCGCACCTGTTTATAGTAATGTTCCGACGTATATGGCAACTCCTGCGCCGGTTACCATAACTCCGGGAACGGTATATGTGAACAATAAACCAGTACATCTCACTATAGTCCCGTCAGGCCCGACATTTCTATCTGCAGGAGGTGCGCTGAAGGCACCGCAGCAGGGCGGCACTGTTGACAACCGCGTAGATATAAGAAACAGCACTACGGTAGTGAATCCTCCTGCAGGGACCGCCACAACTACGACTGAACGCGCTACTAGCTCAAACACTTCTGCCGGACAGGTAACAAAGATTAATTCGAAGACAGTAGTAGCAATAAATAAGACGAGCGCGGGAAGCAAACAGGAGATTGAGGTACTGGCACAGATCGACAGGAACATGCAAAATCAGATTAAGCTCTTGCAAAGGCATACGGCCGCTGCGCAGAACCCTGTTAAAACATCGCAGGGTTTGAGTATAAAAATACCTAACGCGGTTGTAAGCGCAGTTGGATGGATGGGCGGGGTGGTGAAGGACGTGTTCATCGGAGCGGTTGGCGCGGCTGTAGCTCTGGGCGGACTGTTTATGTGGAACAAAAAGAAGGGCAAGAAGGCCCCGTCAGTGGTTCCGTAAGCGAGGAGCGCGTCCGTTAGGGGTATATAAAAGTTTCGTTAGATAATATAGTGTGATCCATTGGCTAAATCGGAAACCCCGGCAAAGGTCGCTAAAGCTGCCAAGGCGGTAAAGAGCACTGGTAAGATTAACCCGCACATAAAAATACAGAACATAGTGGTGAGCTCAGACCTTCACGCCAACATAGACCTATTTTCGTTGTCTAAGAATGTGAAGGAAGTCGATTATGAACCGGAGCAGTTTCCAGGAGCTATATTCAGGATAAAGGAGCCGAAGGCCGTAATCATCTTGTTCAAGAACGGAAAGCTCATCTGCACAGGCTCGAATACTGAAAAAAACATAAGAATAGTGCTTGAACGCGCTGCTAGGGTAATCTCGAATTACGTCATAGAACCATCCTGACTGTTGCTGTTTCTTTTTGACCTGGCCTGTCTCAGCGCCTTGTCGAATTTTTTGAAGAATGCTTCCCATGAGTAGTTCAGCTCTGCGTCTTTTCTTGCCTCTCGTCCCATTTTTTCTGCCATTGGGTTGTCTTCGGCTACCTCCAGCATTTTTGCAGTCATCTCCTGCTGCGAATTTACAAGAAAACCTGTTTTGCCGTTTTTTATTATGCGCTTAGGCTCGCCTTCGTTTACAGAGATTACAGCCTTTGAACTGGACATGGCTTCTAAATAGACTATGCCGAAGTCCTCGTTCTGTGGAGCCAGGAGCACAGCAGTGGAATGCGCATAAAGGCCATGCATCTCATTGTCTGAAAGGTTTGATTTTATTTTTACATCAAGACCGTTTGACAGCTTTTTGATCTTGTCGTAGTAAGCGGTATGCTCCGGATCTCCGGACAGTGTACCTGCCAGTATCAGAGAGTACCTTTTTTTGCTTTTCGAGCAGAATCTGCGGAACGCCTCAATGACATATTCCTGCCTTTTATTGGGGGTTATCCTTGACGGATACAGGAAGTATTTGCCGTCGCCTTCGTTTGTGAACTTTTCAAAGTCTATCCCAGGATTAATGATCGTTGAGTCCCGCGAGTAGTAACGTTTTATGCGTTCCTGGGTGTTTAGGCTGTTGGCTGCAATGGCTTCTATGTTCTTGACAACACCTCCAGATATGAACTTGTACATTTTAGCCATAGAAGAATAGAGTATTTTCTGCTTGTAAGACCTGTGCTTCATCCTTTCTTCGTAAAGGTCGTATACCTCCCTTGGAGGGGTATGGCAGTACCACAGCATGCGCTCGTTCCTGTGGCGTATCCATTCGCTCGGGGAGATGTGCGCGTTTATAACATCGTAGTCCTCCTTTATCTTAAGGTTGTAGAAGTTGTATCCGTACCTGAGGCCCTGCGATGCCCGATATGGCAGCATCTTGGAAAGCGGCACCTTTTTGCCGACTAACTTTATGTCTAGGTCTTTGAACTCCCTGAATGTTGTTTTTGGGCTGTACTCCAGCAGGTATATGCTTGCGTCGTAATGCTGCGCTATCTTCAGTATGACGCGCTCTGCGCCGCCCTTGAGATTTAGATACGGTTGTACTATTAGAAGCTTCATGGTATCGCCCACTCAGATAAAGACGACGTGCGGCTATTTATTGCTTCATCCCGGAATTAGGTAGTTGTTACTTATCCAGCTTGGCTTCGGAGTTTCTGCAGGCAAAGTGGCAGTATAGTTGTTGAGCTTGAAGATCATGACAGAGTTGGTAGAGTTAACGAAGTTTATTCCGGTGAAGTTGCTAGGGTATACCAGCGTAAACGCTTTGGAGAGCTTTCCGAAGAAGAACCCCCTATAGTAGTTGGAGTTGTAGAAGTAGGTAGGAGCGTTCGTAACCGTGTCGTTTGGACCATTCGGAAGATACAATGCCATGAACGAGAGGTATATCGGCCCATTCTGCTGAAGCTGCACCTCCCCGTTGTAGAACTCGGAGCTCGCCTCGACTATTATATTGGTCTTCATTCCGTTTGTTGTATACACTGATATCACACCGTGGGAGTTTGCAGTTGTGCCGACGCAATACGTCTGGTTTAAGACCTCAGGCACTGTCTCGCCTGCGGTAAGAACGGATTTCACAGTAGTAACCGAGGAGTTTGGCAGCGAACAGTAGTTGGATATTGACGGATTGTATGGAATATCTATACTTACCGGATCGTGAGTGAGCTCGCACTGCGAGGTGCCTGTTAGGAAGTTTGCGCCATACTTGGCGCCCTGCGCTTCTGCGAATGACTGGCTCGTCTGGTTCTGGTTTATGCACGCAAGGAAGTCGAGCGCTGACCACTTCGGCACGAGCTGGTCGTCGAATAGCACATAGCCGGCTTGTGTCGTATTTTTGTTCATGAAGCTTGCAAGCGTTGACGGGCCAAAGCTGCTGTTTATGCCCATTACATATTGTGCGGCAACTGCATAATCAAATGACGCTACCGCGTTGTCCCCCCTTATGGCTGCATTGCTGTTGCCGAACCAGTTTATCCAGTCGCCGTAGTCCCACCATGCCAGTATTCTTGGCCCGTGAGGCCCTATATTCTGCGATGCCCATGCCATTGCAGAAAGCCACGCCTGAGGAACCTGGTTGCAGAACATGGTCAGGCCTATATTGTTTGTGTTGTTTGCACTTGAGAGAACATTGCAATTAGGGTTTGCTGCTGCAGAGAACACGCTAATGATAGAAGTCGCCTCTATGAGCACGATTATTGCCGCCACGCCGTATAATACATACATGGCGTTTGAGCCAAGGCCGTTTCTTTTTATGTACAGCGCTATCTCGCCTATTATTATCGCAACTGCTATCAGGTATGCGACGCCGAAATGCGGCAGGTACTTTACCTCGCTCATTCCAGCAACCGCGAGTCCGGCAACCACCCAAAGGGACAGAATGCTCGTCTTTGAGTCGTTTATTATTATGTTGTATATCTCAATAATTGCGAAGGCGATCAGCACAAGCCACAGAATAAGCGGGAACCCGAATATGTTTACCGCTATTATGCCGAAGCCATTGCTCCCGAAGTTGTATGTTGCTCCAGTTGGTGCGTACTCCTGGACTGTCATAAAGAGCGGCGAGGAAGGCGTTGTGAACCTTTTGCTCAGGTTTATGTAGCCGCTGACCGGTTTTCCTAAAGGTGTGAACAGGATAGCAACCAGCACTATTATTACAAGCAGGGCGAGCCACTCGTAGTATGTCAGCGCCGTTATGCTCTTCGTTATATTATATTTTTTAGCAAGTATGGGCCCGTATTCGAATACAGCAACCAGCACCAGGGCCGCGAGAGGGAACAACACTATCGTCGGTATCCCTATGAACGAGGGAATGCCTCCGCCGTAAACTGCGTTGTATGGCTGGTAGACCGCATACCCGATTATTATCACTATCAGGACTACGGCGTTCATCTTGTAGAAGTCCGTCATGGAGCGCTTCCTTAGCACGTCTATGATCCCCTGTATTACTATGTATAATGCAAGTATTCCTGCTGCTACGGTGTAATAGTGCGCCCCTAGAAATGCAGATATAAACGCTATGCCTGCGAGTATTGCGTAGCGCTTTTCCTTCGGGTTCTTAACTGCAAGAAGGTACGCTGCGAAAAAGAAGAACAGCGTTGTGATTCCCCACGGTTCAAGGAGCTGCTCACCTGCTATATAAGTGGTTATGAGCGTTGGCATTGCCGCCGCAAGACCTGCTGCTATTATTGCAGGGAAGTCTCCGTATATATGATAAACGAACATGAACACTACAAAGACAAGCAGAGCTGCAAGCAGGGGCGGATATATGCTGCTTACGTTGCTGAGCAGATTGAGGTTAAGCTGCGCCGAGGCGGAAGCGTGATTTGCAAGCTGATACCAGTATGCTTCAAGGTACGGCACTGCAGGCTGAATCCTCTGTATTGTGCCATTGACCAGTGTAGGCCACGCCGCATGCGTAGTGAACAGCTGATAGCCATAGGTAAGTATCTGCTGTGTGGCCATCATATCGAAATAAGGATCGAACTCGAAGAACTTCGGTGCAACGCCTATGTTAGCTATTCTTGACGTAAAAGTAAGCAGCATTAAAAGAAGCAGGAGGGTCCACGCTATGGGAAACTTGTTCTTTGGCCTTGCATCCTCTTTTGAAATCAGCGACTCTTCTTCCCGCTCGTGCTTCTCGTATAGCTTGCGTTCCTGCACTGAATGCTGGCGCTTCACGCTTTCTGTTTCCTCTGTTCCTGCATTTCTTTCGCGCAACAGTGCCATCTCGCTGTCATGCCTTTTTATAAGATCAAGCTCCTCCCTTTCATGCTCGCGTATAATCTGCATGTCGATGCTGAGACGTGAGATTTTGCTGCGCAGACCGGATATGCGTTGTTTGTAGTCTGCAGTTATGTTTGCCGCAGTAGAAGCTTTTCCTCCGCGCAGAAATGAAGGTATAAGATCAGTAGTCAGCGCGCCTTCACGGTATGAAAGCAGCAGGCCTATTAGGGTAAGTATTATTACGTTAAAGTCGTAAAGGCCTGCTGAAAAGGATAACGCGTGGATGTATGGTATGAGATAAGCCTCCATCCAGATCATTGCCGGAGGAAATATTATTCCGAACATGATACCGATAAGAAATATCTCGATCAGATGCATTCCGGTCCTCTTGAGGAGGGCGAGGGCGAGGAAGAACCCGGGCACTACAACTGCCAAAATTCCTATTATTATATCGGAAATCATAAGGACCAACGATAGCTTCTTACCAAAACTAACAGTTATTTATTTATGAAATGTCAAACAGTTATAATCTGCAGGTAAACCTTATTAAAGATTTGTTTATTTTCGGTTGTTGAATGTCTGAAAATGTTGTTGTTATAGGGGCGGGCACCGCAGGACTTATTGCTGCAAGGGAGCTGAGCAGCAAAGGCATAAACACAACAGTGTACGACCAGAAAAGAGTTCTCGGATATCCTGTGACTGCGTCAGGCATAATTTCAATAAACGGCCTTAAGTCGATAGGCGTGGATTATGAACAGGCGATAACAAACACACTGTACGGAGCAAACATTCATTCGGGGAAAAAGGTGATGCGGATTGAGGCTAAGGCACCTATGGCGCACGTTCTTGATAGGCAGAGGCTGAATGAGCTGTGTTATGAGCAGGCGGTAACGGCAGGGGCAACGATTATTCTTCAGAGGCGCATTAATCAGGAGCAGATGAAGGGTTTCTCTGCAGACAAAGACATAGTAATAGGCGCTGACGGGGCTGTTTCTGCAGTTGCCAGGCACTATGGCATGGGAGAGCTCCGCGACTATGTGCTCACATATAAAGCGGAGTTTGACAGGGAAGTTCAGGATCCTAGAAAGGTGGAGCTTTTCTTTTATGAGGAGTATAAGGGCCTTTTCGGTTGGCTGTGCCCCAACTCAAATAACGTGCTTGAGGCTGGCATAGGCATAAAGCCAGGAAAACTGAACAGTAAGAAGGCTTTTGAGAGCTTTGTAAAAAGAAAGGAGATAGAGGACATAGTTGGCGGCGCAAAGATGTCGGTGGGCCATGCAAGCCTCATACCGATGAAGCTGAGGAAAAAGATAGTTGACATCGATAAGAAGGTCCTCTTAGTCGGTGATGCCGCGGGGCAGGTAAAACCTTCTACAGGAGGCGGCATTGTGTTCGGAGGAAATGCGGCAATACTTGCGGCAAAAACCATATACAGACACATTGAATACGGCAAGAGCCTTTCCGAGTACAGCTCATTCTACAGGAAGAAGTATATGATAGACACAGCCGCGCATTCGGTGCTGAACAGGGTTTATTCAGGCGCTGGAAGCCGGGGCATGGGGTTCGGAATTAAGGTTATGAACTTTATGGGTATAGGTTCATTGCTTGGAAAGTATGGAGACATGGACTCCCCCACAAGAATGCTTAGAAATATAGTACTCGGGAGAGAGAACCAACAACACAGACCAGACGCGAAACGCAAGTATTAGATATATTAATATGCTCTGCTTTTTGTATGGTGTGCTTCAATGAAATTACAGAGCGGTGTTGAGTATATTATTACATACAGCTGGGCATTTCTGCTTTTGGCAATAGCAATAGCGGTCCTTTTCGAGCTGGGCGTGTTCACGCCTGTTTCTGCAGGAAGTGGGCATTGCATTTTGCCTTCAGGTTGGAGCTGTGTAAGTTATGCCATGAACACCAGTGGTGCCATAAATCTGTCAGTGCTGCAGACATTAGGTTCGCAGATAATTGTAACGGGGATTGCGTGCTACCAAAACTCCTCGTATATTAATATTGATGCGCAACGCGCCTTAAAAATGAACAGTGGCTCTGAGCAGAGCTTCGCAGCAAAGTGCTACACTGCATCAAACGCGCTTTATTCTGGCGCCATAGGCACCACATATCAGGGTTACATCTCGATTTATTATGTGAAGACTTCTGACGGCATAGCAGAAAGCATGACCGGCAGCATACTCGTCTCACCTTCTACAAACTCGCTGTTGGGGTTTTTTAAAGTTTCATATGTTCCAATAACGCTCTCAAACCAGCAGAGCACAGGCACATCGGCAGGCTTTCAGCAGATGATAGCATTCAATCCCTCAACATACTCAGCAAACGAGGTGAAGAACCTCAGCAACATAGAGTTCACTTCCGGGGCCCCTTCAGAGCAGGTAGGAAGTACGCCTTTGTATGCATGGATAGAATCAAACGCGATAAACACCGCGTCGAATACAGTGGTGTGGGTCAACCTAGGAAGCAGTGTGATGGGCGCAGCAGGAGGAGGAAGCAACACTCTCACAATATACATGAACTTCCTAACCGGCAATACGCCAGTGACTTCCAGTTACACTGGTTACGCGCCGCAGCTGTGGTGCGCGAGTGGATGCTTCCAGACAACATATGCGCAGTACGACAACGGGGCGGACGTGTTCACCAACTACTGGAACTTTGCTGGAACGACGTTATGGTCGGGATTATCAGCATCGCCAGCAGCAAACGCTTTAGTATCACAAAGCAACGGCTTGGAACTTGGAACGGCACAGATTAATTATGGTTTCACATTATCAACAAATTGGCATTTAACATCTCCATACATATATGAAGGACTGATAACAGCGCAAAACAGCGGTTCTTCGTCAAATTACCAAGAAGGATTATATATAGACGGAGGGGCAGATGCGTCTTATGTTGTTTCAGGAGGAACCTGCGCACAGAACTGGTATATTTCAAGAAGAGATATAGGAGGCAACTTCTTCCAGATGCTATTTTGTAACACAGTGTTAGCATCGTCAGGAGCAACAGGTTCCTATCCATATACTTCAATAGAAAGCTTTTCGCAAAATACAATAGGCTTATCCGTTTATGACGATGGAACTCTACTGTCAAATTCCATAACGAACAATCTCCAAAGCGGTTATGCTGGGGTAGATTTGGTATTTGCATCAAGCCTTTCGTCAAATCAGTTGTTTGTTCAGTATTTAAGAACCCGCGCCTACCCTCCCGGCGGCGTGATGCCGAGCTTCAGTTTCGGGAACATTGTCTGATTGCTTGAAATCTTGTTTTGTTATTTATTTATGGTATTATTAACATCGGCTTTGTATTTTCGGCAAAGATGATTTACGCTGTAGATGCAGTTGCTTTGCAATGAATAGTATTTTATTTTGTGTTTGCCTAGTTTAACTGATGATATGGCAGTTCTCGGCATAGAAAGCAGCGCCCATACCTTCGGCGTGGGCATAGTCGGGCATGGAAAGGTGCTTGCCAACGAGAAGTCGATGTACAGGATAACCAATAAGGGCATGATACCTGCCGAGGTTGCGGAGTTCCACGTTGAGAACGCCTCAAGCACAATTGAATCGGCACTTAAGGCCGGTGGTATAGATATAGGAGAGATCACATGCATAGGATATACCCGGGGGCCTGGCTTGGGTCCCTGCCTTCAGGTAGGCCAGCTGTCGGCAAAAGCGCTTGCGCTCAGGCTTAATGTCCCGATAGTGCCCGTAAACCACGGGCTTGCCCATATAGAGATAACAAAACATATGATGCACATGAAGGACCCGCTTGCGCTTTACGTGAGCGGGGGCAACTCGCAGATACTGAAGTTTGACAGGGCTTCGCACAGGTACAAGGTGCTTGGAGAAACATTTGACATGGGCATAGGAAACATGCTTGACTCGTTTGCGAGGAAGCTTGGCTTAAGCCATGCGTGGGGCTCCGAAGTGGAAAAGCTTGCGCGACGCGGAGAATACGTAAAGCTGCCGTACACCGTAAAGGGCATGGACTTCTCATTCACAGGGCTCCTTACCAGATCGTCAGAGCTTGTTGGCAGGGCCGGCGCGGAGGACCTGTGCTTCTCTGTGCAGGAAACCTCTTTCGCGATGCTTTGCGAAGCAGCCGAGCGTGCGCTGCTCCTTACCAAAAGCAGGGAGCTTTGCGTGTGCGGGGGGGTTGCACAGAACAGCAGGCTTGCTGAGATGCTCGGAAACGTGGCTGACGACAATAAGGCAAGATTTGCGCGCGCCCCGAATGAGTACAACGCGGACAACGGCGCGATGATAGCACTGGTTGCCGAAAAGATGCTTGAGAAGGGGCAGGACGTGCGTCCGGACGAGTGCGATTTCAAGCAAAAGTACAGGGTAGACGAGGCTGTATTTTATGCGTAGCTTCAACAAAGGCGCAGAGGCGGTGATGTACTCTGAAACCATCTTCGGAGTAGAGGTTATAATCAAAGCCAGGGAGCCAAAAACATATAGGATAAAAAAACTCGATGATGAGCTGCGGCGCTCGCGTACAAAAAGAGAGGCGAAAATAATGTCGGTCTTGGCAGGACTTGGAATCAAGGTGCCTGCGCTTTTGGGAGTCGGAATGTACTCGGTGTATATGGAGAGGCTCCACGGCACCCTGCTTCGTGACACTTCGGTGGTAGCTGGATTCTACAGGAAGCTTGGCAGGATTGTAAGGGACATGCATATGGCAGGCGTTGTCCATGGCGATCTCACACCTGCAAATATAATGATAACGCGCAGGGGGATTTATGTGATAGATTTTGGACTGGCCGAGATTACTGACAGCGTGGAGGAGAAGGCCTTAGACATACTGCTTATGAAAAGGTCCCTAGATGCCGGAAGGTATAAGGGACTGTTGCAGGGCTACTCAGAAAAGAACGGGGATTATGAAAGGATTCTGAAAAGGCTTGCGGAGATAGAAAAAAGAGGAAGATACCAGACACGCACGCTAATTTAGTTTCACCGTGCTTTTTGTATCAGTTACAGGAGATACATGGGCAAAGCTAGACGAATACTGACAGTTGAAAAGGAAGGGAACTGGTAAATTACCCCACCTTAAAAGGTGGGGCATTCCATAACTGATTTGTATGTCGCA
>VFSW01006492.1_pt1 | contig 17189 bp, 16 predicted proteins | sample 5358111 | NCBI WGS metagenome assembly VFSW01 (sample SAMN11554181, study PRJNA540505) | mine drainage metagenome | isolation source: sediment from site ElyBrook_90M | place: USA: Ely Copper Mine, Vershire, VT | collected 2017
CAACCCCGGGAAGCCCAACCGGGTCTATCTTAAGGACAGGGAGCGTGCAGTCTTCCTGGTGAAATGCCGGGCGCCGGCATTCCGCTCCACGGGGAGGATGCCCACCCGTATCATATAAGACAATAAGGAGGAGCAGATGGCAGACGCGATTACCCAAAAGACCCAGGAAACGGCAAAAAAACTGTTCGCGGGGGGGATCAAGATGGATCCGCCCTATCTTTTATGGAAGGCGTTCGACCGGGAGTTGGCCAACGATTTTTCCCGGTTCATCACGGGAGGTCTCTACTCAAGAACAGTCTTGTCGCTCCCTGAACGTCAGATGGCCGCCTGCGCTGCGCTCGCGGCTATCCGCGCAAGCGACGAGTTGAAGCTCCACGGGAATGCCGGTCTGAACGTCGGGTGCGATCCCGCAAAACTGGCGGAGATCTTCTTCCAGATCGGCACCTACGCAGGCATGCCGGCCGTTAACGAGGCGCTGTCAGTTTACCGCGACGTCCTCGCCGAACGCGGTGAATGGCCGATAAAACGATGAATCGGTCGCCTCGATGCACATCGGTCTCCGGAGCCGCCGTGCCGGATAATCGCACCACGGGGCTTCCCAACCTCAGTCGGGCCTTTGGTCGTCGCGGCGATAACGACGGATTGCGTGCATGAATCGTGCGGTTGTTCGCGACCCCGAGACGGGGCATTGGCTGCAATTCCATCATCCCCGTGCCGTCCTTACGGCCGCAAACCTCTCCGACGTCCTGCCGCTTCTCACCGAGATGGAGCGGCTTGTCAAGCGCGAAGGACTGTATGCCGCGGGCTGGATCGGTTATGAAGCCGCGCCGGCCTTTGACCCGGCCTTCAGCACCCGTCCTGCTACAGCGTTTCCGCTTACGAGCTTCGGCATCTTCGGAGCGCCTACCGTCCTGAAGGCGCTTCCCTCCGCCGGAGAATCCCCCTGCCGTGAGGCTTGGCGACCGACCGTAACTCGGGACGAGTACGCAGCCGCCGTCACCCGGATCAAGGAGCGCATCGCCTCGGGCGATACCTATCAGGTAAACTACACGCTGCGCCACCGGAGCGCCTTCCGGGGAGACCCCTGGGAGTTTTTTCTCGCGACATGCGCCGATGCCCCCTACGCGGCCTTCGTGGATACCGATACCTTCTCCCTCTGTTCCGCTTCACCCGAGCTCTTCTTTTCACTGCGGGGCGATATGATCCACTCGAAACCGATGAAAGGCACGGCCGCCCGGGGTAGAACCGCCGCCGAGGACCGCGCAAATGCCCGATGGCTTTACGGCTCCGAAAAGAACCGTGCCGAGAACGTCATGATCGTGGATATGATCCGCAACGACCTGGGTCGTATCGCCCGTACCGGCAGCGTGCGGGTCCCCCGCCTCTTTTAAGTCGAAAAATATCCCACGGTCACGCAGATGCCCTCCACGGTCGCGGCCCGGACCGCGGCATCCCTGCCCGATATCCTGCGGGCGCTTTTCCCCTGCGCCTCCATCACCGGCGCCCCGAAGGTCAAGACCATGGAGATCATCGCCGCAATCGAAACGACGCCGCGCAACATCTACACCGGCGCGATCGGCTTTATCCGCCCCGGCCGTCGCGCCCGTTTCAACGTGGCCATCCGGACCACCTTGATCGACAAGACCGCATCCCTTGCCGAGTACGGTGTCGGGGGCGGCATCGTCTGGGACTCCACAGTCGATGGGGAGTACGAGGAGTGCCTCACCAAGGCGAAGATCATCCTGGACCTCTCTTCCCCTCCCCCTTTCCGGTTGCTTGAAACGCTGCTCTGGACACCCGATCAGGGCTATTTCCTCCTGGCACGCCATCTGACGCGTCTGCGCAGGTCGGCGCTTTATTTCGGGTATCGCTATGACCGACGGCGGATAAACGCCGCACTGTCCGAAACTTCAGCCCGGCTCGCCCCGGGACCGCATCGCGTCCGCCTGCGGCTCTCCCGGGATGGAACAGCGGAATGCGACACCGCGCTGCTTGATCGGTCCGAAGGCCGTCTCCTGCGGGTGCGCCTGGCGCGACACCCCATCGATACCCGGAATCCCTTTGTCCTGCATAAGACGACCCGGCGGGAACATTACGAAGCAGCCCGGGCACCCTTTCCGGACGCCGACGATGTTATCCTCTATAATGAGACCGGAGAAGTGACGGAATCGTGCATCGCCAATGTCGTCATCCTCCGGGGCGGCAGGCTCGTAACGCCTCCGCTGAACTGCGGCCTCCTCAACGGCACCTATCGTGGGGAGCTCCTGGAACGCGGGGAGATAATCGAGGAAACGGTGAGCATTCCTGATCTGAAAACAGCCGAAAAGATCTTCCTGATCAATTCCGTCCGGAAATGGCGGGAGGTTGTCCTTGCCCCGGAAGACCTGCCTTGATCCCTTCGGCCCTACTTTCGGCCTTATTCAATTGACGGGCAGGGACATTCTTCCTATGCTTGCCAACCGAACCCGATGAAACCTTGCTCTGTCGCGGTTACCACGGACATGGCGTGAGGCAACCCGGCCTCAGACAATTGATGCCTGCCTGGCGGAGTTGGGCCGTAATGACAAGCCGGTCCATCTCCGCTTCGTCCCCCAGGGGGTATTGCAGTGGCAGGTCGACCATGACCGCCGCAAGAAGATTCAGGAAAGAATCGGAATCACCTGCGGGACATGCCCTGATGTTCGTCTTTTTCAAGATCTTCCCTTTATTCCGCCAGCAGGCGGGCGACGAGAGCCGCCCGCGGCGCCATCGCCTTCAGATCGAGGTATTCGTGAAGGGCGTGCGCCCCGTCTCCCACTGCTCCGATGCCGTCCAGTGTAGCGACACCGATGGACGATGTGAAATTGCCGTCACTGGCCCCGCCGACATGAACCCCCGGAAGTTCTATCCCGAGTTCGCACGCGATCTGTCGAGCCCTGTGGTATAATTCTAAATTTCCCTGCGTCGCTTCCAGCGGGGGACGATTGATCCGGCCACTCACTTTGAGGATCGCACCCGGTGTAACCGGAGACAGGCCCAGTATTGCCCGTTCCGCCCTCCGCAGTTCTTCGAGACCGGCGGCTCTGAGGTCGATCCGGGCTTCGGCATTGCCCGGCACCATGTTGAAGACCGTGCCGCCGCTGACAACCCCGACATTGATGGTAGTGCCGGACGAATAGTCTGTCAGCGCTTGGAGTTTCAGAATCTGGTAGGCGAGTTCGGTGACCGCGCTGATGCCCTTTTCGTGGTCGTTGCCCGCGTGGGCAGTCCGGCCGGTCACTGTCAAGTCATAGATGCCCCAGCCCTTTCGGGTCAGTTTTACGGCGCCGGCGGCCCCGGATGCCGGTTCGGGCACGAGTACGAAGCGGCTCCGCAGCGCTTCCCGCTCGATAAGTGTCCGCGAGCCGGTACTGCCGGATTCCTCGTCGGCACTGCACAGGAAGACGATTTTGTGGCCCGGCCGGATCTTGAGATCGATGATCGCTTTCAGTGCAAAAAAGGCTTGGACCGTCCCGCCTTTCATGTCATAGACGCCCGGCCCGTATGCCCTGCCGTTCTCAACGCGGAAAGGCCGCCTGGCCAGTTCCCCTAAAGGCCAGACGGTATCCAGATGGCACAGGACCAAGGCCTGTTCATCGCCGCTGCCCCAGGATGCCAGCAGATTAGCGTCGTCGTTCAGCTCTAAAGACTTGACATCGGCGCCGATATGGGCGAACCGATCCGCCATATACCGAGCCAGCCGATACGCCGCCTTTTTGTCGCCCGATGGGGTTTCCATTTCCACCATGTCGCGAAGCATCGCGATCATGGCGTCCTGCTGTTTCAACAAGTGATCGACATACAAGGACATGGTGTAATGCTCCCTGCCGTTTTCACTTCAATCAGTCCTCGTCTCTTACCTGGGGGATGGTTTCCCGCTTCCGGCGCAGCCAGGGCACCAACGGATAGGCAAGGAGGAAGAACGAGATCAGCATCAGAACGGCGGAAATCGGACGGGTGAAGAAAATCAGGGGGCTCCCCGCCGAAAGCAGGAGGGAGCGGCGGAGAGCGGCCTCCAGCATGGGCCCCAGAACCAGCGCCAAAATCAGGGGAGCCGCTTCGTATTCGAATTTCTTGAAGAGATACCCCAGGAAACCGAAGCCGACCATGATCAGGACTTCAATGACGCTGTTGTTGAGACTGTACGCGCCGATCATACAGAAGAGCAGGATCAGCGGGAAAAGAATCGGGTACGGCACTTTGAGGATCCGGACCCACAACCCGATCAGCGGCAGGTTCAGGATCAGGAGCATGACGTTGCCGATGTACATGGAGGTCACCGCCCCCCAGAAAAGGCCCGGCTGCTCCTGTACCAGCATCGGCCCCGGCTGCATGCCGTGGATCATCATCGCCCCCAGCAGGATTGCCATCACCGAATTGGCTGGAATCCCCAGCGTGAGCAGCGGGATGAATGCGCCCCCCGTGGCGGCGTTGTTGGCGGCCTCCGGACCGGCCACCCCCTGGATGATGCCGGTACCGAACTTTTCCGGGGTCCCGGAGACCTTCTTCTCCACGGCATAGGACACGAAAGAGGAGATGACGGCCCCTCCGCCGGGCAGGACCCCGAGAAAGAAACCGATAAACGTCCCGCGGATGATCGCCCAGATCGAATCCTTCCAATCCTGAAAAGTGGGCAGCAGATGCTGGATCTTGGTTTCAAAGACCGACCGCTTGGTTGGCTGTTCCACATTGAGCAGGACTTCGGCGATACCGAAAAGGCCCATGACCGCGGGGACCATGCCGACGCCGTCCGAGAGCTCGACGACATCCATCGTAAAGCGCGCCGACGCTGTCATGTTGTCCAACCCGATGGAGCCCAGAAAGAGGCCGAAAGCGGCCATCAACAGGGCCTTCCACATCGGTCCGCTGGCCAGGAACGTGAGGATCGTCAGGCCCATGATCATCAGGGAAAAATATTCCGGCGGCCCGAATTTCAAGGCCATCTCGGCGAGCGGCGGGGCGATAAGCATCAACCCGACGACCCCGATCGTACCGGCAATAAAGGAAGCAAAGGCAGAGATACCGAGGGCCGGTCCGGCCCGGCCCTTCCGGGCCATCTGGTAGCCGTCCAGGCAGGTGACCACCGAAGCGGCTTCGCCGGGAATGTTTACCAGGATGGAGGTGGTGGAGCCGCCGTACATCGCCCCGTAGTAAATCCCGGCGAGCATGATGATCGCCGAGACTGGGGTCACGTGGAAGGTCGTGGGCAGCAAGAGCGAGATGGCCGCCACCGGCCCCAGACCCGGCAGGACCCCGACCAGGGTGCCGATCAATACCCCGATAAAGCAGAAAAGGAGGTTGTTCCACTGCAGGGCGACCTGGAAGCCCAGGATGATGCTGTGAAGATAATCCATGGCCGCTCCTTAAAAGCCCCAGGGGCCCTGGGGAAGCTGCGTCTTCAGCCAGACATCGAAAATCGCGTACGCCCCGAGCGCCGTCGCGATGGCCCCGACAATCACCACGACCCAGCGCTGCGGCTCCACGGCCCTCAGCAGAAAGCCGATGAAGAGAACCGTGCACAGGAGGAATCCCAGGGGCTTCATCAGCAGGGCATAGGCAAGAAGGGCCGCCATGACGAGAAGCGGCTTTTGCCAGCGTACTCCCCGCAGGATCGGCGTCCACCCGGCCCCCTTGCGCCGCCTGAGGGTCGATTGGATCAGCCCGATCAACGCCAGCAAAGCGATTGCGCAACCGGCCAGGAACGGCAAAAAGCCGGAACCGGGGGATTCGAGCGGCCCGAGGCCGTAGCGCAGGGAGCCGAGGGCGACCGCGATGCCGACGGCAATCCAGATCGCCCCGCTGACCTGGTCGTTGTTGAACTTGGCCATGGAATCGGGACCGCTACTCTTTCCTGAGACCCAGGTTTCGGATCAACGTTCCGACCTCTTCGTTCATCTGGATCAGGTGCCTGTTCAGGTCCTGGGGACCCCGGTAGAGAAGGGGCTGATCCATCTGATTGCCCGCCTTGATGAAATCCGGATCGTCCATCGCCTTTTTGAAGGCTCCGTGCAGCGTATCGACGACCTGGGGGGAAAGCCCCTTGGGGCCGATGATGGCGATGAGGCTTGGGGCGGTGATGTTATAGCCCAGTTCAAGCAGGGTCGGCACATTGGGAAAACCCATCATCCGCTTTTCCCCGTAGACCGCAAGCAGCCGCAGCCGGCCCGACTCCACATGTTTTTTCCACTCCGTGGTCTGGGAGATCGCCTCCACGTGGCCCCCCATCAGGGCCGCAGTCGCAGGGCCTCCGCCATCGAAGGGAACGTGGGTCCATTTGATCTTTTCCTGGATCGCCAATCGCTCCATGACCAGATGCTGTGGGGTCCCTGCACCGGCCGTGGCGTAGCGGATCTTCCCCGGATTGGCCTTGGCGTAGTCGATGAACTCCTTGAAGGTCTTCCAGGGAGAATCCGACTGCACCACCAGCCCGTACAGATAGACCGCGTACTGCATGATCGGGGTGAAATCCTTGGCTGAGTCGTAGGGGACCTTGCGCATGTGCTGGCCCAGGACCGCGCCGCTGGGCAGAATGCCGATCGTATACCCGTCGGGTTTCTCGGTCTTCAGGAGGGCGACGGCAACCGCCGAACCGCCCCCCGGCTTGTTCACCACCACGACCGGCTGACCCAGGATCTTGGAGGCGGCGTTCACGAGCGGCCGGGCGCAGATATCCGTCGTTCCCCCCGCGGGATAGCCGATGACAAAATTGATAGGTTTATCGGGATACTTTTCCTGAGCCGGGGCAATGCCGGGCAGAGCAAGCATGAATAACATAAGGAAGAAGCATACCTCACCAACCATTCCCATTTCCATCCTCAACCATTGGCGCGACGCGTTTTTCATCCGAACACCTCCTTGATTGATTTTCCGTAGCCATACCATAATTATTCAGAAAAAGCATTACACCTTACACGACGGCGATCGGCCTTATGGGGGAGCCTGCCCCGCCCTTTATTTTCAGCGGAAGGGCGATGAAGAGGAACGTAAAAACCTGCTCCCGCGCCAGCTCTTCGAGATTGAGCATTTCCATGATCTGGATCCCGTTCTGCACGAGAAGGATCACATGGCACGGCAGATGGTGGGGCGGGACCCGGTCGTAGGCGGTCGTGTCGGAACCGGTGAAGGCGACCTTCTTCTCCGCTATGTAGCGTGCGCCGCTCTCGATCACACCCGGCGCCCCCTTTTCTACGGAAACGTATTTCTGCCGGTCGTCCCAGTACCGGATCCATCCCGTTCTCACGAGGACCACATCGCCCTCGGCGATCTCCACACCGGTGGCCTCGGCAGCGCGCACCATGTCGTCCTTTCCGATGCCGAAGTCGTACGGCAGTACTTCGAGACCGACGGAACGGGGGATGTCGAGGAGCACTCCCCTCCTCACGATGGGCGGCGTCGTGTCGATGCCCATGACGTGAAGGCCGTCCTGATAGCCCTGGAGGTCCGTGATGTCGACATTGTCGCAGACTATGGACCGGCACGCCACGTGAGCCTTGGCATCAAGGTGTGTCCCCGTATGCCCTCCCATGACGAAGAGGTCGTTACAGAAGCTCACCCGCTCTTCCGTAAGGGTAACGTCGCCATGTTTCTTGGTCAGGGTGTACGCAAAGGGCGGCTGATTCGGATGGTGCGGCATGCCGGTAAAGTACGGCATTCCGAGATCGAAAACGCGTGCCCCGCTCAGCAGGTCCTTCAGGTACTGCTGCATTTTCCCTCCTCGATTTAATGGTTCATCAAGCTCCTCGCGATGACGAGCTTCTGGATCTCGGTGGTGCCTTCGTAAATCCGCAGGCCTCTGATCTCGCGGTAGAGTCGTTCGATGGTTGTGCCCACCATGACGCCTATTCCTCCGTGGATCTGAAGGCTGGCATCGACGATGCGGAAGGCTGCTTCGGTTGCGTACATCTTGGCCATGGAGGCTGCGAGGGTGATGTTTTCCCCCTTTGCATCCTGCAGGAGCGCGGCCCGGTAGACGAGCGCCCGGGCGGCATCCAACTCGGCGGCCATGTCGGCCAGTTTGAACTGGGTCCCCTGAAAGCCGATGATCGGACGGCCGAACTGCACCCTCTTCTTCGCGTAGTCCAGGGCTGCGTCGAACGCCGCCTGGGCGATGCCCAGGGCCGCAGCGCCGACGGAGACGCGGAAGACGTCGAGCGTCCCCAGGGCAATGCTCATCCCGTCACCCGCGTTCCCCAGGAGGTTTTCGCGCGGCACGAAGCAATTCTCGAACTTCAACTCCACCAGGTCGTGGGGCGCGATCATCTTCAGTCTCGTAAGCACGCTGAACCCCTCCATCCCTTTTTCCACGACAAAGGCGGAGAGGGCTTTGGGGTTACCCGGGTGAGCCGTCTTCGCGAATGTTACTGCTATATCGGCTGCGTTTCCGTTTGAGATAAACCGCTTCAGACCGTTGAGGACAAATCCCCCGGCCGTTTCCCGAGCCTGGCTCGTTATGGAGTTCACGTCGCTTCCCGCGTTCGGTTCGGTAAGGGCATAGGTCGAAAGGATCTCGCCTGAACCCAGCTTCGGCAGGAACCTCGCCTTCTGCACTGCATTTCCCGCCAGGACGATCGGATAACTGCCCAACCCCTGCATCGCAAAGGTGACATCGGCGGGACAGTAAACCCCGGCCAGTTGTTCCCTGACAAGGCAGATCGGCATCGACTTCACGCCCGTGCCCCCCAGTTCCTCGGGCACCATGAGTCGAAAGAGCCGCGCATCGGCCAGGGTCCGAACCAGTTCGCCGGGTATCTCATCGGTCTCCCCGTACTTCTCGGCAAGCGGCACAATCTCTTTCTGTGCAAAAATCCGGCACTCTTCCTTGAATCTCTTCTGGTCTGCGGAAAGCAGGATATCCATAGGGTGACCTCTATTCCCGGGGGAGATCTTTCTTCACGATCTTTCCCGTCGTGTTCTTCGGTAACTCCTCGACGAAGGCGATTTTCGGAAGCTTGTACGGTGCCAGGTTTTCCTTGCAGTGTTCGATGAGTTCCTCCTCGGTCGCCGTCATACCCGGTTTCAGGGCGATAAAGGCCTTCGGGACTTCGCCCTTGAGCGGGTCGGCCACGCCGATGACCGCCGCTTCACTGACAGCCCCGTGCGTATGGATGACCTCTTCTATCTCTTTCGGGTAGATGTTGTAACCGCCCGAGATGATCAGCTCCTTTTCCCTGCCGACGATGAACAAATACCCGTCATCATCTCGGTACGCGTGATCCCCGGTATGGACCCATCCGTCCCGTATTTTATCGCGCGTCTCATCAGGGAGTTGGAAGTATCCCTTCGTGGCGTTCGGACCCCGAAAAACGAGTTCCCCCACTTCATTCGGCGGGCATTCGTTCCCGTCCTTCTTCACCACCTTGGCGCTCACTCCGGAGACGGTGATGCCTACCGAACCGGGTTTGCGCACTCCGTAGACGGGGTTGGCTGTGACGAGGCCGGTCGATTCGGTCAGGCCGTAAACTTCGATCACGTCGGCATGAAATGCCTCCTCCCACTTCCTCAGGACCTCGACCGGAAGCGAAGCGCCTCCCGAAAGACCCATTCTCAGGGATGATATATCGCGGGTGTTCCCAGGGAAGGAGTCGAGGAGCAGGATGAACATGGTCGGGACCCCGGGGAACCAGGTCACCCGGTACTTCTCGATGACCTCGAAGATTGCCTGAGTCTTGAAGCGTTCGACCACCACGACGGCGCCGCCCGAACTCAGGCTGCCGAAAAAGGGGCTGGCAATCGAGAAGACATGCACCATGGGGAGGGCGGCAATCGTGACATCATCCTCCCTGAGGCCGTAGCTCTGGGCAATGTTCGGCCCGCCGAAACAGAAGTTGCCGTGGGTCAAGACGACGCCCTTCGGGCTGCCCGTTGTGCCGGAGGTGTAGAACATGATCGCCGGATCGTCGGAGCTGAACGGCCGTTCCTTTACCGGATCGAGGTTCGCTCCTGACAGTGCGGCGACCGCTGCCTCGACGGTCTCGGTCCGCCTCCTCAGGACAATGCGGTTCAGACGCGGCACGTCACCTTTGATCTGATCCGCAAGGGATGAATACTCTTCCTGGGCGATGAGCAGCCTCGATTCAGAATTGTTGAGGAGGTATGTCACCTCCCTGGGGGTATACAGGGGGTTTATGGGCACGACGACGCCCCCTGCCTTGATGATGGCGAAGAAGGCGAGGAGTGTCTGGCTGCTGTTGGGATGGAGCACGGCCACATGGTCCCCGGGACCAATGCCGAGACGGTCGAGGCCGCAGGCGATCCTGTCCGTGATGGCATCAAATTCCCGGTACGTTATCGACCCCCCTTCCCCGTGGATGAGGACCCGGCTTTCGTAACGGCGAACCCGTTCCTTGAGAAACCGAACAAGGTTCATGATCATCTCCTTTTCGTCACAGGATGGTGCGTCCCCCGTCGACGCAGATCGTCTGACCGGTGATGTACGAGGATGCCGCGGAGGCCAGAAAAACGGCGGCCCCCATAATGTCTTCGGGGTTGCCCGCCCGACCGAGGGGCGTGGACGAAACGATGGTGTTGTACATCTCCCTGTCTTTGAATCGGTCTTCAACGAGAGGTGTCAAAAAATAGCCCGGGGCTATGGCGTTGACATTGATATTGAAGCGGGACCATTCCTCGGCCAGCGCCTTCGTCAACATGACGACGCCTGCCTTGGTCATGGCGTAAACCGAGTTGGGAATGCCGGCCCTTACCAGAAAGGCCACGCTTGAGGCAATGTTGATGATCCTGCCCCCACCTTTCGGTATCATTCGCGCGGCAGCGGCCTGGCTGCAGAAAAAGACCCCTTTTGCATTGACATCGACGACCCGGGCGAAGTCTTCGGGTGTGAAGTCGAGGGCCGTCTTGTGTACATTTACCCCTGCGTTATTGACCAGTATGTCGAGGCCGCCCAGGTCTGCCTCGGCACTTGCCATCATCGCCTTCACCGACTCCGCGTCGGAGACATCGACCGCCAGAAACGTCGAGTTACGCCCCATCTCCCGGATCTCTGCGCAGGTTTTTTCCGCCGTCTCGCTGTGGAGCGCTGCCACCAGTATATCGGCGCCCGCTTCCGCGAGCGCGAGGGCGATCCATTTTCCCAACCCCTGGCCGGCGCCGGTCACGACCGCCACTTTACCCGCTAAATCGTATTTCGGGTATGTATACAAGCCGCTGCCTCCTATTGGATCATTTCAAATTGGAACGTGCCCTCACTCGCCCTTGAAAAGGGGTTTGCGCTTTTCCGCAAAGGCCTCCAGGGCCTCCTGACGGTCCTTCGTCGGGATGGTCACCTCGTAGGCCTTCGACTCCAGCGGGAGCGCCACCCCGAGTGATGCTTCCATACCGTTGTTGATGGCGAACTTCGCCTGGGCGACGCCGATGGGGCCGTTTTTGGCGATCTCCCGGGCCATCTCCAGGGCGGCCGGCATGAGCTGATCCGGCTCCACGACCTTGTTCACGAGGCCGATATCCAGGGCGGTTTTCGCGTCGATCCGTCGGGCGGTGAAGATCAGCTCCTTTGCCTTGGCGATTCCGATGATCCGCGGCAGCCGTTGCGTACCGCCCGCCCCCGGGATGATCGCAAGGCTCGTCTCGGTGAGCCCCAAGATCGCGCTTGCCGCGGCGATCCGGATGTCACAGGCCAGGGCCAGTTCCGTGCCGCCGCCGAAGGCGAAGCCGTTTATCGCGGCGATGACCGGGACGCGCACCTGCTCGACGGCGGTGAAGGTATTGCGGATCGTGAAGATGAATCTCCGGACCTGATCCTGCGACATGCCCCTGCGCTCCTTGAGATCGGCCCCGGTGGAAAAGGCGGCCTTCCTCGGGTCCCCCCCGGGGGCGCCGGTGATAACGATGCAGCGGAGCCCAGAGTCGAAATTGGCCTCCCGGATCACCTCGGCGAGCGCCGCCAGGAGTTCCGTATTGAAGCAGTTCATCGCCTCGGGGCGGTTCAAGATCAGGATCAGGATCCCCTCTTCCGTTCTCTCCTGTAAGAGAATTTCAGCCATGCCTTCCTCCTCAATCTCGCGGTATACAAGCACCTGCTCGGTGCGAACCAATTTCCGGAAACGCGACTTGGCGATTTTTCCCCTCCTAAACCTTCAGGTCGCCCCAGACCGACTCGCGGATAGGTACGCGTAGCGCGATCTCGAAGGCCCGGGCGAGCTTGTCCCGCGCCTCGGAAAAGGCGATGACGCCGTCGTGGAAGAGAAGCGACCCGGTGTAAAAGGGATGCCCCTCCTCGTCGTAGCGCTCCCGCATCTCCTGGCGGAAGCGCGCCATCTCTTCTTCATTCACCTGCCCGCCCTTGTCCGTGATGTTCTTGCGCCGGACAGTCTCCAGGATGAACCCCGCCGTTTCGCCGGACATAACCGTCGTCCGGCCGCGCATGTTGGTGAAGGCAAAGCGGGGCTTGAAGGCGCGGCCGCACATCCCGTAATTGGCCGCGCCGTGGTCGGGGCCGATCACATAGGTCACCTTGGGGACCTCCAGGCAGGAGCAGGCGCGGACCATGTCGGCGCCGTACTTGCCGATACCGCCCCACTCCTCGGCCTTGCCCACCATGTACCCGGGCGACCCCTGCAGGAAGAGGACCGGCGTGCGCGAGTTACCGCAGCGGATCATCCATTCGGTCGCCTTCCGGGCCGCCTCGATGTAGATCACGCCGCTCGCGTTCGAGGCGATCACGCCCACGGGTATCCCCTTGAGCCACATCTTTCCGCAGACGATCGATTCGCCCCGCGCCAGGCCGTATTTTGCCTTGTATTCATGGAAATAGCCGTCGTCGGCAAGGCAGTTGATCGTCTCTTTGATGTTGATGTGCTGGTAGGTGTTGATCGGACTTGCACGCATCATCTCGCGGAAATCGAATCGGGGCGCACGAGGCTCCCGCCGCTCGATGAAGAGCTTCTGCGACGGCTCGAACTCCATCATCGCCCGAAGCTTCGCGATCCCCTCCTCCTGGGTCCGGACCAGATGATCGCAGCCCCCCGAATGCTGGGTATGGACGTACGCCCCGCCAAGGTCCTCCATCGCGACGGTCTCCCCGATCGCCGATTTGACCATCGGCGGACCGGCCAAGAAGGCGTAGGCGAGCTTCTCTATCATAATCGATTCCGAGGCCAGGTAGACGATGTACGCGCCGCCGGCGGTATTCCCGCCCGTGGAGAGGGTGTACTGCTTGATCCCCTTGGCAGACATCCGGCACATGTTGTAGAACATCGTCCCGAAATGGCCGTCATCGGCAAAGCAGCCGACCTGGAGCGGCAGGTTGATCCCGCCGGAGTCGGCAATGTAGATGCAGGGGAGACCGCACTTCTCGGCGACCGCCTGAGCCCTCATGTGTTTCTTGAGGGTTATTGGGAAATACGTGCCTGCCGCGTAGCGATTTTCGTTTGCAAAGATCATGCAGTCTTTGCCCTGGACGATGCCGATCCCCGTGATCACGCCGCCCCCGGGGATGTGCCCCCGCTTCTCCTCTTCATAGGCCGGCCCGCCGTAGAGCGTTTTCTTGCCGATCTCGAATCCGGCATCGAGTCCCAGCTCGAAAAATGCACTCCCCGGATCGATCAGGAGCCCAATAAGCTCGCGTATCGGCTTCTTCCCCTGCTTGGCGAGGCGCTCCACCTGTGCAGCTCCGCCGATATCGTAGACCTCCTGCCGATGATCAATCAGCAGCTTATCCTGCTCCTCCCAGTATTTCTCATTGGCTGTCCGCTCCTGCTCCCGCCGCTCGACCCGCGTTAACCGCGGCTTAGGTACTTCAGCCATCTCCCCTCCCCCTCCGTCCGATTAAATCCAATCCCGCATAACACATCACCCGCCGGCCATCCCGGCAAATCGGGGCGGACCTATGATATAAGAGAGGCAAGGGCATCTGTCAAACAATTTGTCTTCACTCGGATCATCGCCGATGCGTTTGGTGAGTTTGTGAGTCTGAATTTGGGGCCTATCGTCCGTGAAAATTTGTTGGACTTGTATCGGGCCGGCATGGTAATGGGTCGCTCGCTGCAGACCGCGGGAGGCGCCGCGACAATACCGGTGCCACCGCGGACAGATAAAACCGGGAGCAGGATAATGGCCATTAGTCTCAAAGGGGTCATGCAAAGCACGGTCACCCCGTTCAGGGATGATTTCAGCCCCGACCTCCCCACGTTCGAGCGGCTCGTCGAATTTCACATCCGCACCGGCGCGACCGCCATCTCATGGCCACACCACAAGGCGGAATCGCTCAACCTGACGATCGCGGAGCGGAAGCTCTTCGCCGAAGCGGCGGTGAAGGTGACGGCGGGGCGGGTGCCGGTCTCCATCCACGTCAGCGCCCTGGCCATGGAGGACACGATGGCACTGGCGCGGCACGCCCAGAAGATCGGGGCCGATGCCATTATCGCCATCACCCCCTACTTCTGGAATCCTTCGACCGAGGCCCTCTACGATTACTTCGTCCGGCTGGGAGCTTCGATCGATCTGCCGCTCATCGCCTATAACTCCCCCAGCTATCTCTCCGGGGTCGAGATGAGCGGCGACCTCACGAAACGCCTCATCGAGAGGCTGCCCAACTTCATCGCGATGAAGGAGGCAAGCTTCAACAGCGAAAAATTCCTCGAGATCGCCCGCGTGGCGCTCGCGCTTCGGCCGACCTTCTCGATGATCGCCGGCGTGGAGTTCCTCCTCCCCTCCGTGCCGCTCGGCGGCGCCGGATCCTACTCCTCGGCCGGTGCGATCTGCCCCAATCTCTGCACCCGCCTCTATGAAGCTTGTGTTTCAGGCCAATGGGAGCGGGCACGCGACCTCCAGTACAAGCTGTCGAGGCTGTGGAATCTGTTCCGCGATCAGTATCCATCGTCCCTCAAAGGCGGGATGGTGATCATGGGACGCCCGGTCGGACCCACCCGGGCGCCGCTGCCGACCGCAAGCCGCGAACGGCAGGCATATATCCGTACCCAGTTGGAAGAGCTCGACATCATGGAGACCGAACCCCACGGCTGGTGATTTCGTATGAAGAACCGAAGCAGGAGGCTCGAATGGCGGTAACTCTCGGATCGGACGCGCTGGACGGCGTTCTTGAAATGCGTGATGCGATCGACCTGATCGAGACGTCATACGCCCACGAAGCAGCGGGCCATACCGTCGTATCAGCGCGTCTCACCGCGGCCTTCGAGGAAGGCTGGATGCGTATTCTGTTTGCCGCCGACCGGCAGTCGGGGTACTATGCGACCAAGGCGTACAACCTCACCGAGGGGGTCGGCGTCCGTTACGTCGTGACACTCTACCGTCTGAAGGACGGCGAACTGCTCGCTGTCATGGACGGCCGCACCATCACCGACCTGCGTACCGGTGCGGCAAGCGGCGTAGCGGCGAGGAAAGTCCCCATTTCCGGTCCGGTTTCGGTCGGCGTTATCGGATCGGGCCACCAGGCGCGCACCCAGTTGGAAAGCCTCTCCGCGGTCTACCAAGTTGCATCGGCCTCTGTGTACAGCCCGACCTCCGTGAACCGCGAAGCTTTTGCCCGTGAAATGTCGGCACGGCTCGGTTTTTCCGTTTCCGCAGTCGATTCCGCGGAGGCAGCGGTGCGTGGTCGTGCCGTGGTCGCCACGGCGAGCAGCAACAGAGGCATCGATCCGGTCGTTCGCGGTGAATGGCTGGGGGGCTGCCGGCTGTTGTGTGCCGTGGGAAATACACGCCCGCAGTTCGCGGAAATCGATGTCCGATGTTTTCGCGATGCGAGTCTGGCGGTGATGGATTCGCCGCTCGCCATGGAGGAGGCGGGCGAATTGCGGCAGGCGTTCGCCAGCGGCGCCCTGCCGGAATCGAAACGGGCTACCCTTGCCCAGGTTGTGGGCGGTAAGATCGCCGTGCCCGGCGAGGGAATGGTGATCTTCAAGTCGGTCGGCACGGCCCTGCAGGACCTCTCCCTCGCCGAGCGGTATTACGAACTCCTGGGCGCAAAGGCCGGGATCCCCGCGGCTGCGGGCCTGGGAAGCGTGAAGCAATTGGCCAAACGGTAGATTACGAAAAAGGATAGAGAAATATGGCAATCACCCTCAAAGGCATCATGCAGGCCCCCGTCACTCCGCTCAACGATGACTGCAGCTTCGACGGGAATGGTTTCGAAAAGATGGTGGATTTTCATATCCGCAACGGGGCGCCGGCCATCGCCTGGCCTCACCATAAAGCGGAGTCGCTCAACCTGACGATCGCCGAGCGCAAGCTGGGCGCGGAAATCGCGGTCAGGACAGCAGCCAAGCGGGTCCCCGTATCGATCTTCGTCGGAACGCTTTCGGAAGAGGATTCGCTCGACCTGGCGCGGCATGCCCAAAAGATCGGCGCGGATTTGATCCTGACGATTTCGCCGTACTGTCGGAGACCTTCGCAAGAGGAGATCTACGATTCGATCGTGCGAATCGGCATGCATACCGATCTGCCTCTTTTGACCTACAACTCCCCCTGGCGGAACGGCGAGGGCGTTGAATTCACCGGTGACCTGACCCAGCGTCTCATCGAGCGCCTGCCCAACTACATCGGGATGAAGGATGCCGGCTTCCACAGCCCGAAGTTTCTCGAGATTTCGCGGGTTGCGCTGAAGATGCGGCCCGGGTTTTCCATCATTATCGGTGTCGAGCACCTTCTGCCTGCCTATCCGCTCGGTGCGTGCGGATCGTTTTCTTCGTCGGGTGCCATCGCACCCAATCTCTGCAACAGGTTTTTTGCCGCTTTGGTTGCGAATGACTGGGCGGCGGCGCGCAATTGTCAGTACAAGATCTCGCAGCTCTGGCGCCTGTTCAAGGAGCAGTATCCCTCGTCGCTCAAGGGGGCGATGATCATGATGGGACGGCCGGTCGGGCCCACCCGCTCGCCGCTGCCCACTGCGACCAGGGAACGGATCGAGTTCCTGCGGATGCAGCTCGAGGAACTCGGCATTTTGCAGACGGAACCCCACGGCTGGTGATTTTTTCAATGATACGATGAGAGAAGAGCTATGTTCAATCCCGGTTTAGTCCATACCCCCGTCACCCCCTTCAAGGGGGATCAAAGCATCGATTACGAAACCTACGCCAAGGTCCTGGAATTTCACCTGGCGAACGGCGCCGACGCCCTTGCGCTGCCCATGCCCGGGGGCGAGGACCTGAGCCTGACCGATCCCGAGCAGCGAAAGCTCCTCGAATTCGCGCTCGGGCGGGTCA
>VFSW01006493.1_pt1 | contig 17187 bp, 17 predicted proteins | sample 5358111 | NCBI WGS metagenome assembly VFSW01 (sample SAMN11554181, study PRJNA540505) | mine drainage metagenome | isolation source: sediment from site ElyBrook_90M | place: USA: Ely Copper Mine, Vershire, VT | collected 2017
GAGCTATCTATCTCGCCCATTCTGTCATTTGGGCTCAACTGCGTAACTCCTACTCTTGTTAAATGCAGTATGTGCTTAACCCATCTGTTTGCTCAGATATGCAATGTTGAGATGGAATCGCCAAGCCTTGTTTAGAAGAGAGAAAAACCAACTGATAAATTGGATGTGTCATAACTTATCGTGATGATGAACTATGACTATCCTTTATACAGGCCTCCATCAGAGGGCAAGTCACTTATTTTTCAGGTAACACTTGGATGTTCGTTTAACAAATGTTCATACTGTGACATGTATAGAACAAAAGAATACAGAGAGAGGGCATGGAACGAGATCAAGATGGAGATTGATCTTGCTTCAAAACACATGCCTGAAACAACAAGAATATTTCTTGCAGATGGTGATGCACTGAATCTGTCTACAGACAAAATGCTGCAGATTTTAGACTACATACAAGGCAAGTTTACACACCTTGAAAGAATTTCGTGCTATGCCATGCCAAAAAATATTTTGGAAAAATCTGTAGACGACCTGAAAAAACTTTACGACGCAGGACTTACCATGTTCTATATCGGCATAGAGACAGGCTCTGATATCATACTGAAGAAAATTACAAAGGGTGCAACTAGTCAGACGATCATCAAGGCATGCCAAAAGGCAAAGGATTCGGGTTATACAATATCATGCATGGTGATTCTAGGCCTTGGCGGAAAAAATTACTCAAAACAGCACATTGAAGACACGGCAAAGATCCTCAGTATGACCTCTCCTCATTACGTGGGAGCCCTGACTTTACATCTGGACAAAGGAATACGCGAAGAATTCCTTGCCAAGTTTAACGAGCCCTTTCTGGAAATTGACGACTCGGATGCTCTCGATGAGCTAGAGTCTCTTGTGAGTAAAATGGAGCCCATGACTCCGGTAATTTTTCGAGCCAATCATGGTTCCAACGCATATCCAATAGGTGGAACATTCCCACAAGAGAGGCAACAGATGCTGGAAAAAATTACATATCTCAGAGAACACCCGGAATTGTGTAGGCCTGTAGGTTTTAGAGGATTCTAGAATTATTTTAACTAACAACCAATACAATTCTGAATGCAGTTTGCCAGAAATGCCAACGCCTCAGTAACTCTATCATATATAGTATCAATCCATCAAACACGTATAAAAAAACTAGCGTAAATTTTCTTGGCACAATAAAAATTACAGCCTGTCTAGTTGACTACCATGAAATGCTTGATGGAAGTATTATCCAATCTGTCTTCTCCTACCACGGTATATACTCCTTGTGTAAATGGCTTGAATTTCTGTCCTTGATAAATCCGTTAAACGCAAGATAATATTGCGTTGTTATTGGATATCTGGTGTCGTTGATCTCAATTGTTGCCTTGTTACTGGAAGGTTGGAAGACAAATCTGTCTATGTCTATTGTCCTGCACATGTACACATCATGCGGATACAATGCCAGACGCTTGCCATCAGTCATGTTATCAATTGAATAATTTCCCCGGAACAGGGCCATGCCAAATGGTAAATGAAATAGACATGGTTCCATGCTCCATTTCTTCAGTGGCCAGTTATGTTGTGGATTGAGAACCAGAGTGTTTGGCTATGTATTGGCTAGTACAATATTCATTCTCATCTCCTGTCCTGTCTTGATTTCTGTGGAGTTTATAGATACACCAAGCGAAAGTGCAGATTCTGGCACATTTGTCTTGATTGCTGTACTATATCATATGGATTATACAGTACCAAGAGAATTCCAAGCGTTACGATGACTCCAATTCCTGCTGTTGTAATGATGAAAAGATGCGGTGGCTTCATTTTTACGCGCCAAATTTTTGCCTTGCACCAAACCCCAATCTAGACACAATTCCATAAAATGCCAAAAGAGACGCAATCCCTACAGCTAGCACAAGATCTGACGCGGGAAACTCTGGCACAGTTGTGGTATCTTTACTTTGAGTGATGACAAACCCGTTGATTCTTGAACTAGCTGTTATATTCAGGTTACCGGGGGAAGCTGTAAGCGGTACCTTGAACTGGAGGTGGAAGTTTCCATTTTGGTCAGCCTGTACAGTTCGAATCAGGATCAGGTTTCCATTCGAGTCCTTTACCTGAATGGCAACGAGCTGTCCTGCAGTTCCGCCATTAACTGAACCGTTAAGATTTACCGTGTCCCCTGGACCATAGGTACCCTTGGATGTGTCAATAGTAATTGATTCGTTGTCTAGCTGTGCATGGGAACTAGGCATGCTAAGGATTACCAGAAACAAGGTAAACAATGCAACTAGTGATCCTGTTTTCAATTTATCATACCTACAAGAGTCCGACAAAATATGACTGTTCATGTGATTCTGATATGCCACCTTTATTTGGCCAGTCCGTCAATACGTTGGCGTATATGCTAGCCAGACCTGTCTTAGACTGGGTTGGTACGTAATATGAAAGTACCACCTGCGAAGTGCCTGGGGTTAGCGTGTATTTTATCGAGCTGGTTCCCAAAGTGTCTAGGTTGGAATCAAAAAGATTTATTGTTACAAGAGAGGGAGTAGAATATCCAGAATAGATGCTTACTTTGACATATCCGCTCTGTCCTCTGGTAAACGTTGAGATGACGTTTCCGTTTTGATCAGTAGGTTGTACTGATGTTATACTGATAGTATCAGAATTGGTAGAATTGTTTTCCAAGTTTACAATGCATGGATTTATCTCATTAACAACTGTCAAATCTCCATTGTTGTTAAAACATGATTGTACATTACTGTTTGCAAGACCATACTCGACGTTGAGATTGTTGTTTATTTGTACTACTTGTGCGTGGTTTACTGCTGCATATCTGTCAAAGGTTTGCATCGCTTGGTCCAAGCTTCCACCATTGGTAAGTACATTCTGCATGGCAGCATCTGCTGCAGCTACTCTTTGCTGCATGAAATTGAATTCTCCTTCAAAGACTCCCTGTGTACTGTTATTTGGTATCGTAGCGAGGAAGGAAGAATAGGCCGCGCTAGGGATGGTGGCAGCATTAGTTTGTTGAAGCGCTGTCAGGTCTTGCTTGAGTTGACTTGCAGCTGCAAGCCTTTGTTGCTGTATCAATCGGGCGTTATTTTTTACAGCCGTTTCGTTTCCAATTATGTTTGCTACTTGTCTCTTTGAGATCTGAATCTCTTGCAAGATCTTTTGCGCCATAGGATCATTTTGAAGGGCTGGGCCTCAAGGGTGGTAAACTGTGTGGCGTTTCCAGAACTAGTTAGATTAGATGAAGCGCTAGTAGAGTTGAGTGCATTTAGATTAAGGTTTACTAGTGCAATTGATTTGTCTGTATTATATGCGGTACCGTTTTGATATGCAAGTGCTAAAAGATGTGCTTTAGCTGGACTCATAAATGTTATGCTATCGTTTTGTATGGTAACACCCAGCGTAACCTGCGCTTGACTATTAGTCATATGGGATTGGGCATTTGATACAAGGGTTGTTCCTATTGATTTCATACTAGTAAGTACAGTTTGAAAACGATAAACAGTTCTAGATCGATTCTCTTTAGTCTCTTGTATTCTGCCATATTTTTTCTCTAGTCCTTGCGGTCATATCGTCTCTGTACTGAATAATGTACCGAATTATTTTATTTAAGACATGCGTATAAATGACACCAAAATACTCAAGAAAATTCTATAACATTTTTCTAACGTTGTTTTGCCTGATGCTTATCAATATGCAGTACATATTTAGGTACTAGTTGGCAAGAAAGTAATACCAGACCTTAACAATAAGGAAAGAAGCCTATGAACGGTTTCTCAAGCTTGCACGCGAGTTGAAAAAGAAGGATTATCAAATGTATTATACACAAGTACTCGAGTTGCTCCTTGAGACATACTACAGAAAAAGGTAAAGATCAGACAATAAGAATGAGTATGACATTCATGAAAGCTATGTGAATTTTTTATGTGCATCTTTTTTTGATATTGTATCACGTGCTATAGTATTTTGTGATTAGAAAGAATATGTGCTCGGACAGAATACGAATAGATCTGAGTATATGCAAAGTGATGATACCTCTGTTCAACTAGGTTGTTTATGGAGTAGAATGTACATGACTTTTGATGCTTCTTTTGACCTTGCAGAGAAATCCCCCAATACTTTGTTAGCTCCTCATGAGAGTGATGAGGACTGCTTGCACAAAGCAAGCGGGCAGTCTGATATGGGAAAAATAGAATAGACAGAGACTTTCAACACTGCCACAAAGCAAAAAGCTACAAAAAAAGACCGACTCCTTGCAAATCCCGACATCAAGAGATGGTATGAAAACGTGTCAAGAGGAAGTGAGCTTACCGCAGATGTGAGGGTACACAGGCTTGGACTTTTCTGCGAGGCGCATCAGATGACACCGATAGAGCTTGCCCACCTTGGAATGAAGAACCTCAGGGCGGTAACCGACCTTATAGAAGGCCACATAACATCCATGGAGGAAAAAGGCTATGCTCCAGGGTACATAGGCGACACGGTAAAAGCAGTAAAATCCTGGCTGCGGCACTTTGAGGTCTAGATGAAGAGAAAGATAAAGATCTCAAACCTTGGCGCAACGCCAACGCTTGAAAACGAGAGGGTTCCAGAACCGGCCGAACTTGCGGAGCTCTTCAACAGATCTGAGATGCAATCTGGTACTGTAATGTCCATGATTGCAAAGGCAGGACTGAGGCCCGAAGTGCTTGGCAACCACAATGGCACTGATGGGCTGAAGATAAAGGACCTGCCAGACCTTGCAGTGGTTCAGGGGCTTGCTACTTTTACAGACAGCCCACCAAGAATTACGGTTCGAAGAACGCTCTCCAAGGCTCGACATGAGTACTTTACCTTCATCACCGACATGGGAGTAAAAAGACTCCTTGCATACCTCAACTCAAGAATACTGGCAGGCGAGTCACTTGGTCCCGACTCTCCCGTGATTGCTCCTGCTACAAAGTATCCGCAGCAGAGGGGACAGAACAGCACAAGACCTTTTCTGCCCACGCAGAGAATCGAGAGGGAGATAAGAGATACCATGAGGCCGCGTTTCCTTTGGAGGCCTTATGTGCTGAGGGCTTTTTTTGACACGCAGCTTCTCATTGCCGAGTCGCGAGGAAGGATGGTGCATGACTTTCGCGTCTTCTTCATGGGGCACAAGGGAAGCATCGAGGCCCGCTACACTACAAACAAGAGCATCCTACCAAAGGCGCTGGTCGATGTCATACGCGAGTCGTTCAAGAGAAGCGAGGAGTTTCTTGATCTTGAAAAGGGAGCTGGAGACCCTCTTGAAAAAGACAGAGAACAGGTCAAGGCAACAATTCAGAACCTCCCCCTGAAAAACTCGCTGAGGTGCAAAAGCTGGTCAGCATGCTGACTGGCTGCAATACAGGCAGCGGGTTGTCGGACCGGAAGATGCAGAACGGATGATAAATGATGGGTGGCTATATGTCGGTACCCTGCCAAACGGCAAGGTCGTACTGCAGGTATCCGCACTCACATAGGAAATGGGTCCACAGGGATTCGAACCCTGGATCTTCGCCGTGTAAGGGCGACGTCATAACCAACTGGACTATGAACCCAAGCAAGCTCCAATTTAAAATGCATTTAAACTTTGAGAATCATATGAAAGAAAAATGGAAATTGTTCACAGGGTGAGATCTACGATATGACAGATTTGGTTTTCTTTACAAGCCCTATAGGATTGGGACATGCTACAAGGACTGTGGCAATTTCACAGTATTTGGACAATACTCCAAAAAAATTCATAAGTGGTATAGGTGCATACAAATTACTTTCTGAATGTGGATTTGATACAGTAGATCTATACAGACCGCCACCATTTAGAATTGAAAATGGTAAGCTTCACAGTCAAATTAGGTGGCTTTTTGATTATCTTGCATACTACAAAGAGTGCAAGAAAATATCTACAAGGATAATGGAAAATGAGATGCCTAAACTTGTAGTAAGTGATGAAGACTTTGCATCACTTGTGATGGCACAGAAACAGAAGACGAAGACCGTTCTAATCACTGATATTTTGGAGACAAAATTCACAAAAGGGATTGGCGCCATTATAGAAAAAAAGATGAATCAGGTCATGAAGGGTATTATAGAAAAATGTGATCTTGTAATAGTCCCAGAGAATGGCCAAGACTACAATAACATAGTAAGAGTTGGACCAATAGTTAGGAATACCACAGAGTCTCGTGAGCAACTAAGAAAAAAATATTATTTTAACAGAAAAACAATTGTTGTAAGTATAGGTGGAACAGACCTTGGAAAGTTTTTAATTGAAAAGACTGTAGAGGCGTTCGAAAAGAGCAACTGTGATGCAGAACTTGTAATAGTGTCTGGACCCACTCTTCAAATGAAACAATTGGAGCACAGAAATCTTGGATTTGTCAGCAATCTACATGAAATAATATATGCTGCAGACTTGGTAATATCGCTAGCAGGAAAATCCACTATGGATGAATCAAAGCATTATGGTACACCAGGAATATTTATCCCGATAAAGGGACATTTTGAACAGGAAGAAAATGCAAGAGAAATAGGATATTCTTATGAGGATATTTTCAGATTAGAAGAGCTGATTCTAGAAAAAATAAATGAAAAAAGAAATCCTCAATATTTTCAGGGTGGTAAAACCGCTGCAGAATTGATAAGAAAATTTTTTTAATTATTTTTTTGGAAGTCAATACATCCAGTTATTTCCCTACAAAATTCCTCATTATGAACTAGTCCTATTTCAGGCAGATACTGAAGTATGTGGTTTGTGTTCTTGTCTTTGAATAGTTCTCCTTGTTCAATGCTCACAACAAGCACCCAATCATGTTAATAATTTCCCAGTTTTTCCTTTTAAGGTATGCGTACGAATTATTCCTAGTTATCATTAGATCATCTCATGTATTATGTCGTTCACCTAAACTTTATAGAAGGTTCAGATACACGTAATCAAGTTTTGCAAAATCTAGTTGTAGCAAAGTTTGGAGGAAGTGCAATAGGAATTGACGGTGCACTAATACCTATGATAATCAAGAGAATCCACGAGTTAAAAAAAGACTCCAAGGTGATTGCAGTTTTTTCTGCTCCTATTACAACCTATAACGGCAGGCAGAGATCACTGACAGATATTACGCTTGAGATTGGTAGAAAAGCGGAGAATGGCCAAAGTGCAGATATGGAAGAACTGCGTGAACCATATCTTAAGATTCTCTCCTTGGTAGACAGGAATCTCCAAGATGAATGTAAAAAAATAATTGAATTATTTTTAGAGAAAGCGTCGAGATCACTTGAAGAGACACTACAAAAAAAGGAATTTGCAAATGAGATCAGGGCGAGGGCTCTTGCATACTCTGGTGAGATACTAATGTCTAACATTATGAGCTATGTTCTGAAAAGTGCCGGTATAAAATCAGATGTTGTAAGTTTTGACATGTGGCCCATTGTAACTGACGAGAATATAGAATCAGCCAATTTTCTTGCTACTCAATCGTCTGAAAATCTAGAGGGAGTCGAGTCTCTACTTGAGAGAAATGATGTAATATCCATTGGAGGATTCATTGGAAAGACAACTAGTGGATTGGAAACTACATACGAACGTGGTGGTTCTGATAGGACTGCCGCCGATCTTGGAATTTTGTTTAGCAAGAAATACAATACCAAGATTGATTTTGAAAAAGATAACGCTGTATTATCTGCAGATCCACGGGTTGTAAAAGAAGAGCTGGAATACATAACTCATCTCTCATACAACGAGGCACGCACTGCAGGCATGTTTGGAATGAAGATTCTTGATCCTATTGCAATAAAAGAGATAGTAGAAAATGGAGTAGATATACCAATCATAATAACTGATATGGGTAATCCTAGCAAGATTACGACAATACAAAGAAAACCAGGTGATAAAAATGGCCATCCTCTAAAGATAGTCACAGGCAAGAGAAATTGTGCCATACTTAGAATAGAAAGTGAATCATCCCAGAATCTTTTCAATTCGCTCAAAAAAGACAAAAGATACAGCGAATTTGTGGTATTATCCCCATTTACAAAAGATGACATTGAGTTTACCAGAATCCTCTTCCTAGATGGAGACTATGTAAAGCGCAATGAAAGATATGTCTTGGCTTTTGATCCGTTGGCTTCAATCACCTACAATAGGGGGGTAATAACACTGATTGGTGATGAGATGTGGCGTGTGCAACAAATTGCGTCAAAGGCAAGCTCAAGGATTGGCGAAGCCGGTCTTAACATTCTAAACATGGACGCACAAGAAGAGACATCACGTATCATCATAATTACAGAAGACAGTGGTAACAACATAGAACGGGCAATCTGTGCTGTTCATGCGGAAAGATCGAAAATAAAATTTGTGTGATGATATATAGAATTGATCAATACAAAAAGTTCTACTTTCTTTTCTTTCTACGTGCAGCTCTTTGGTCTGCCTTTCTCATATGCTTGCCTTTTTTTCGTGCTACCATACGATGCCTGTAAGATATGACGCGGATATATCTTGTGTCGTTGTGATGAAATTGAAAACTCAAACATTCGACCTCTACAAGCCTATACCTGTAGAAGTCAAAGTGGGTTTATTCTTGGGCCTTTTATCTAGAATCAGCCCGGCGTTACCCAAAACACGCGCTAATGTATAGTATGTAGAAGAAATATTTAGAGTTGATCTATATAGATCATGTATGGGAATTGCCTATAGCCAACAGTACAAGAGCAGCCCCGATAAATGCATACCACTTGAAGTTTCTCCTATTCGTGAACATATTCTTTGAAGTCACATCTTCGTCTTTCATTGTGGAGGCGCGTGCCTTTCTCATCTCGAATCCGTTTCCAGCCAAGCCAATGACTAGCAAGGCAGCAGCGGCAAATGATATGATGTAGCTCATATTGTAAGATGATATTATTACTCCATTTAAAGAAAACCAAGATCTCGCAGACCTCCCATGAAATCTCAATCAATTCTTAAATGGTTCTGCTGCAAAGTTGACTGATGATACATGATATCATTTTTGAATCTACAGCTTCGATCTACTCTGAGGATTATTGGCTTAATGTTTCCATGTTCCCTTTGATTTGGGCGGCAATCTTGCTTTATTGACTTGATTACATTCAACAAGTGATGACATATTATTTGCAAGAAAAAGACGACTATTATATCATCAGGCCGAGTTGCAGCAGAACCTCTTAAATTACCAAAACTTTACCCAATTCATATGAAAGAGCATGGCAAGATATGGATGAACGGCAAACTTGTTCCGTTCAAGAATGCAAAGGTCCACGTTCTTACCCATGCGTTACATTACTCGACTGCCGTCTTTGAGGGAATTAGGTGTTACAAGACAACAAAAGGTCCTGCAATTTTCAGGTTGCAGGAACATGTTGACAGACTGTTCAAATCTGCAAAGATATATTCCATGAAAATTCCATACTCAAAAAAAGAGATCTCAGATAGCATAATCAAAACTGTGTTGGCAAGCAGGTTAAAAGAGTGCTACATCAGACCCATTGCATACTATAGCTATGGTGTCCTCGGCCTTACACCAACCCCAAACAAGATAGATGTAGCAATAGCATGCTGGGAGTGGAATACTGGCGAGTCAAGTGCTGGAAAGACACATGGTGCGAGATGTAAAGTTTCAAGCTGGCTTAGAATTGATTCTAGGTCACAGCCAATGCAGGCAAAGGCAGCATCAAACTATGCAAATGCGGCGCTTGCAAGAGTAGAGGCACTAAAAGACGGATACGATGAGGCAATAATGCTAAATTATCATGGTAAGGTTTCAGAAGGAAGTGCTGAAAATATTTTCACAGTAAACAAGGGTGAGATAGCTACTCCCCCATTGAATGCTGGGATCTTGGATGGAATAACAAGAGACAGCGTAATCAAGATAGCAAGATCTGAGGGAATCAATATCACTGAAAGAGATATTGACAGGGATGAGCTATATACGGCAGATGAAGTTTTTATGACTGGTACTGCTGCAGAGATCAAATCTGTTACAGAGATCGACAATATTATTGTTGGGGATGGCAAGCTAGGTGAAATGACACATAAGTTACAGGATGCATTCCATAATGCGTCCAGAGGTAACGACGAGCAGTTCATAAATTGGCTTACTCCCATCTGAGCAAAAATCCTGAAAGATTCGGCCATTGCATTGTGACACATGATGATGCTATCAATTCTATAATTTTATAAGATAACATCATCCCAAGTTGAAGGCAATCAAACCTCTCAAACAACCTAGCATGACCAAAGATTCAATTACGCTACGCAAGACTCTCGGTTTGTGGTACTCTCAATAGTAGACCAGCACAAGCCCAAATGTTATCTTTGTAGCAATGTGTTTGAAGATGTAGAAGCATTGAGAAAACACCAAGAAGCTGATCATAAGGAATTTGTGGAGTTTCACAAGGACGTAAACGATCATTCTCCTGCTCCGGGAGATGTTACTGTATTTTAGGAAAATATATGGACACTTACAATTCTGGATTAATTTGCTGGTTTTGTAAAAAAGGCCGCCATAACGAATGCATGAAAAAGATCCCTATTGATGCCAAGTCAGAAGGGCCACATGATTGTACCTTTGATACAAAGCTCATAGATTGTCAGTGTTCACATTAGGAGGGTCTTAAGAAATTAGCACTTGACTAGATTTGATTCCTTGACAAAACTTTTTTTGGAAATTCATGAAATCATCCTAGACATTTTTGTACCTCTTTTTTTATATTGTCATCCATGGGCAATTAAACGCCGAAGCTTGATATGTCTATAGGGAAAGAAATCTAGAGATTACCTGACCTCTTCAATTTTTTTATTTTTGCAAAAAATAATTCCAATCACAATACAGTTTTTATAAGAGAAAATTATCCACACGTCTATCATGAAGATCCTAGTTCTGGTTTTAGTATTACTAATGGTATATGCCATAGGACAATACCAAACCAAAGCGTTCGGTGAAATATCTACTCTCACACCGCCTGAGCATTCGATTAAAGTAAATGGAACAAGTTTTACAATTCCATATGCCATCACAGGAGGAATTATTACTTTGATCCAGTCTGATACAGACGCAAAAACGATAGATATAAGTGTGCAATCATCAAATGGCGGTAACTTGACAATAACATTGCCAACAAAACTCATAGATGCATATCAAGAGGCATCTCTTGAGCCAGAATATACACATGATGAGAGCAATGCAGCTCATTTTGTGGTTATGAGCAAAAATCACGGAATCAAATATGCCGAAGTTGACACATCTGAAAATAGAACGTTAACTATTCCGTTTGGTCTTGGAGCTAGTACAATCGAAATTAAAGGTACATACATGATTCCAGAGTTTGGATCCATGGCGCCGATCATACTAGTGATTGCCTTCATTTCAATAATTGTGGCATCCAATAGTCGTTCTAAATCCTGAATGGGTAGTCCTAATTGCCGTAGGCGCAGTAATTCTGACGATAATAATTGTAATCACCTTCACGCTATTTAGAAACCTGGTGGAACATATGATATATCAACACAATATGGTTCGTCTAACGTAAAAGCCAAAACAACATTCTACTTTGCAGGTTGAGTGTTCAAGTACTGCAAGAACACTATCTAGACATACCACTAAGTCTTGTCCTGTATCGCATAGCCAGGTAAATTCCGGCACCAACTATTACAAGAAGTACTATTACACCTACAGAAAATTCTGGAATAGGTGAGTCTACCATATATGTTGCAGTGGGGCTGTTGGTCCCGTCAGTTACAGTAACTGTGTGATTCCCTGATGCAGAATCTGGAACCGGAAATGTCACGCCTGCGGGAATTGCACCTGATGCAGTTGTTGTAACTGTAGCAGGAGATGTTGTCACGGTAGTACCGTCATACTTTACTATAACGGAATGGAATGCAAGAAACGCAGTTCCTGACACTGTGACTGTAGTACCAGTAGGACCTGATGTTGGGCTAACAACAATTGTATTGGTAACATCATTGATTATGGAGACGGTGTTGGCATTAGTATTTGCCACAAATATCTCTCCCTTACCAGAGTCATATGCTACCGCAATAGGATTGCTGCCAACAGGTATTGTTACAACAGGTGAATTTGTGCTATCAGAGATTATGGAGACGGTGTTGGCACCAAAATTTGCCACAAATATCTCTCCCTTACCAGAATCATATGCTACCGCAATAGGGCTATTGCCAACTGGTATTGTTGCAACAACTGCATTTGTACTATCTGATATTATGGAGATACTGCTAGTCAACTCATTTGCCACAAATATCTCTCCCTTGACAGAGTCATATGCAACAGCATCAGGACTACCACCTACGTATATTGTTGCAACAACTGCATTTGTACTATCAGATATTACAGAAACAGTGTTGGCATTAGTATTTGCCACAAATATCTCTCCCTTACCAGAGTCATATGCTATACCTTGAGGATTATTGCCAACTGGTATTGTTGCAACAACTGCATTTGTACTATCTGAGATCACAGCTATGGTGTTGGTACCAGCATTTGCCACAAATACCTCTCCTTTGCCCTGGTCATATGCAACGGACGAAGTGCCATTGCCAACTGGTATTGTTGCAACAACTGCATTTGTACTATCAGAGATTGCGGAAACTGTACTACCACCAAAATTTGCCACAAATATCTCTCCCTTGACAGAGTCATATGCTACAGCATCCGGATTATTGCCGACAGATATTGTACCACCGGAAACAACTGCGTTTGTGCTATCAGATATTACGGAGACAGTTCCTGCAATATTATTATTTGCCACAAATATCTCTCCCTTGACAGAGTCATATGCTACAGCATCAGGACTATTGCCAACCGGTATTGTTGCAACAAGTTGTTCTGCGTATGCTGCCTGTGCAAATACGCCGTAGGTTATAATAAATAGAAAAACTGCAGCCTTTAGCCAAAGACCTTGCATATTCACACTTTTTATAAAACGCTTAGGTTTCTATATATGAGTTTACGCACATTTTCTTCCAGTCATTGCCATCTTGCTGCCCTCGATGAGCATCTTCTTCCGCTGGTAGAATGTCGGTTTAGCAACTCAATCAGTAGTATTCACGTTATGATCTCGATGAACCTCTCCTTCCACTGATAGAATGTCGGTGGCCGTATGTGCTTCGCGCGTTCTTTGACACACAGCTGCTAATGGCAGAATCAAGGGGCAAGATGGTCCACGATTTCAGAGTCTTCCTGATGGGACATAAGGGGAACATGGAAGCAAGATAAACGACAAACAAGAGAATGCTTCCAGATAATCTTGTAAGCGAAATGAAAAATGCTTTCAAGCGAAGTCAGGAATTTCTAGACCTTGAGCTGCAGACTGAAAAACAAAGTCTTGAAATGCAAGAAAAAGATGTCACGGCAAAAAATTCAATGATACCACAACAGCAAGTATTCCAGATTGTTGTGGGAGTTGATCAGGCCGAGAAGATGATAGGACAAGGTTGGCGATTTGTCGCGACTTTGCCCGGAGAAAAGGCAGTATTTGAGAATTTCGGGACCGGAAAGCGAGATGTGTGACCCTCGTATAAGGTGGACCGAGGGGGATTTGAACCCCCGACATCCGCGTTGCGAACGCGGCATCACTACCACTAGACTACCGGCCCTTTTGTTATCAGAATGGTATCTGCTTTTATTCATTTTTACTCAAAGAATAATACTGGGATTTTGACAAAGTTTTCGATGACTTTTGATGCTATAATACTGAATTCACATGTTGTTCTGCCAAGCGGAATAGTAGATAAAAATATTGTAATGGATGAAGGGAAAATTGTCAGTTTGACAAATGACACTCCTCGATGTGATACCAAAATTGATGGAAGGGGCCTAGTTGCGTTACCTGGGGCGATTGACCCGCATGTGCATTATGGAGTCTATTCACCAATAGAACAAGCTGCAGTAACTGAATCAAGAGTTGCAGCAGTTGGTGGAGTCACCACAATGATGCGGATGTTGCGTCTGAGCGGGTCCTACAAAAGAAACCTTGACTCGCATCTTACTGAGAGTGCGCGGTCACATTATATTGACTATTCAATACATGCATCAATTCTTCAGGAAAGCCAGGTTGAAGAGATGGAATTTTGTGTAAAAAAAGGAATCAACTCATTCAAGTTGTATATGAATCTGGGAGATGAGGTTGGCCACGTCTATGTGGACATGACACCAGGTCACAATCTACTCGTAGAGAAAAAAGTAGAGATCAGTGCAAAAATCATTGAACAGGTAATTAATAACGCATCTTTGCTTGGATGCGCAGTACTTGTACATGCAGAAGATTATCAGATGTGTTCTTGTGGTATACGTGAAGCAAAGGCCAATAACAAGAATGGACTAGGCGCATGGTCAGAAAGCAGGTCAGTGGCGTCCGAAGTCAAGTCGATAACAACAGTATCTGGTATGGCAAGAAAAGTGGGATGCAAACTATACTTTGTACACATTGGATCACAGGCAGCAATGGATGCAATTTCAAGAGAAAAGAAAAACGGTACTGCAATTTTTGTGGAAACATGTCCTCACTATCTGACCCTGTCATACGAATCGCAACAAGGATATCTTGCAAAAGTAATGCCTCCTATTAGATCAAAAAGCGATACTGCAAGAATATGGCAAGAGGTGGAGAACGGTAACGTTGACACAATTGGTACCGATCATGTGGCAAATCGGCTTGACCTTAAGCTTGGAGGTAATACAGTCTGGGATGCATTGGCGGGATTTCCAGGAATGGGAACAATGATGCCGATATTGCTAAGCGAAGGAGTGAATAAAGGTAGGATAACTTTGCCGCAATTATCAAATCTTACCAGTCTGAATACCGCAAAAATATTTGGGATGTATCCAAAGAAAGGAATAATCCAAAAAGGCTCTGACGCTGATATTGTGTTAGCTGACATGAAAGCAGAAAAGAAGGTTAGTGCCGAGCTATTGGGCGGTTACTCTGATTATACCGTATATGATGGATGGAGCCTAAAGGGATGGCCTGTGAAAACTCTTGTAAGGGGAACAGTCGTGGCTGAAGATTTCAAAGTAATAGGAAAACTTGGATATGGAAAATTCATCCAAAGGCCCGTGTCAGCGTAATATCTCAAACTTGCCGTTTTCTTTTGCCTTGTAAATCATGTCTGGTTTTGAAAATATCCCAACCTCGATGACACCTGGAATTCCTATTATTTTTGCTTCCAATTCTTTAGGGTTAGAAATTGTGCCAAACTCACAATCCAGTATTATGTTTCCATTTTCAGTTACATATGGATATCCGCGCTCCAGCAATCGCATGTGTGGTCTGCCTCCGTGTTTTCTAATTTGAATTGCGGCCGTGTTTCTTGCAAACTGGTGTACCTCTACTGGTACACTATGGTCTAGTTGTTTTACAAACTTGGATTCATCAGCTATGATCACAACCTTTTTTGCCATACTGATAAGTATTTTTTCCCGAAGGAGCGCACCCCCTCCGCCCTTTATCATGTTTCCTTTGGCGTCTATTTGGTCAGCTCCGTCAAAAACCAAATCCACATGATCGATCTGATCGGGCTCAATTATTGATATGCCGCCCCTTTCCGCCTCCATCTTGATTTGCAGCGACGTCGGAATGGCTTTGACATAAAGGTGATTTTTCTTCAGATGTACTGATAACAACCTAACAATGGCAGTTGCAGCCCTGCCGCTGCCAAGACCTATGACATAGTTGTCTTTTACCATTTTTAGCGCTTGGGGCGATAATGCCTTTATGGCATCATCAACTGTCAATTATTCAACCTCTACTTGTTCTAGTTTGGACAGGGCTTTCATTATTTCGCTTTTTATCTTATCTAAATCCTTGTCATCATCTTCAATTTTTTCTTCCTCTGGTATCTTTATCGGAGTTGGCAGTTGTACCTTCTTTTCAACCTGTACCGCTACCTCTGGTTTTGGAATATCAATTGATACGATCTCTTCTCTTGATACAAGAGGAGCAGGTTCTACTGGAACAATTGATTGTGAAATATCATGTATTTCCTTGACGGGCTCTTCAATAATTTTTGCAGGCTCGACGTGGACTTGAGGTGATCTTGTTATTTCGTCTAGAAATTCTGGCATGGTACTTGGGATCTCTGTCAACGTACTAAGCTCAATCGATCTGCGTCTTATGTGGAAAGGAATCTCAATCGGCGTGGGCGGTACGGGAATTTTTTCTTTTAGAGTATGTGTCTCTGTTTTTTCTTGCTGGTGCTTCACTTCTGGTTCGACCTTTTCTATCTGTTGTCTCTCCTGTAAGATTTGCTTTGGTTTCCCCTGTTGTCTGGCTTCAGGCTGCATGGTTGTCTGTACATCGGACCGTACCGTATTCACTGATATCTTGGAAGATATTTCATGTAGCCTCTGGTCCAATTTTGATAGTTTGTTGTCCATCAATGTTGCCAAGCTGTCTCCTATGGGGCCAAGATCTGGATACTTGCCTGCAGTCTCCAGGCTTTCTATCTTGGCAATTGTAGTTCCAAGTTGGTGCTGGTATCTGATGAGCAGTTTATCTCGATGAACCTTTGAAACACTTGATTCTTCATGGTAAAGTCTTGTGATTGTTTTTGTGAGTATCTCTTTTTCAATTCTCAATGAATGTAATTGATCTTCTACTGCTGAATTTACTGTAATGGTCTGTTTATACTTTCGTTTTGGGATTTTATCTAAAGCAACTGCAGTACAGGCGCCCGCCAGAGAGCTAAAAACGAGAGCTAATTCTTCCAATTTATGTATACCATTTGATCCATGTGTATTTTCTTATTTTTGCATCTGGATAACCACAGCTTGCACATCTGTCATGTCTTGCATGAAAAGAATTCTTTCCACATCTTCTGCATCTTACGTGGACATGTTTCTTTGTGTATCCTCCCATGGAGGTTGTGCCTTTAGTCATTGTACTTTCACTTTGGCGGAGGAGATATGATAACCACGTTATCTCCTCTAACTACTATGGTTCCTAGACTTTTTGTCTCTCCTTCAGAAGGGATCTCTTCCGAAGAATCAAGTAGCAGATTCATGTGTTGATCAAAGCCATGCAGGTTTCCCCTTATCACTTTGCCCCCTTTGAGCTTGATAAGAACAACCTTGTTGAGACTTTCATCAAGTACTTTTACTGCCATATCTACTGACATTTATTTCACTTATTACC
>VFSW01006494.1_pt1 | contig 17185 bp, 14 predicted proteins | sample 5358111 | NCBI WGS metagenome assembly VFSW01 (sample SAMN11554181, study PRJNA540505) | mine drainage metagenome | isolation source: sediment from site ElyBrook_90M | place: USA: Ely Copper Mine, Vershire, VT | collected 2017
TAGAGCGTATTGCACAACCTAGCTAACTTATTGATTCCATTGGGCCGAAACTGGGTTGTGCAACAGCTTCTAGTGATTTTAGCCGTATAATAACCCACGTTCGCGCCAACATCCCATACACAATCTCCGGGCCGCACAGCACCTAATAGTGCTTTGGAGAAACGGTCCTCGTATACAGCTGATCCAGACTTGCGCAAACCGTTCACAATCCGAGTAAGTCCAGAACGCCGAGCATACGAACGCAGATCAGCAGCGAAACGGAGAAAATATTTCATATTTTCAGTCCAGACTTCACAATCTGAGTTACGTCTTCTGGCCGGGCAACGCAGATTCCCGTTTTTCGCCATATCCGCGACTTTACTCTTCGTGCGGGGACGCCTGCATACACCGTCCACGGCTCCAAATTCCGAGTGGCCACCGAGCCGAGTGCCAACACCGCACCCTCTCCCACCGAAACACCTGGCTGTACTGTCGCCCGAGCACAAATCCAAGCGTAAGGACCAACGGAAATAGGGAACGCTATAAGGGGGAATGCGGGATCCTCATAGTCGTGCGTGGCCCCGCAGAGATAAGCTTGCTGTGAAACGATCGCGTGGCTGCCCAACGTGACATGTTCCGGGTTGTAGATGATCGCCTCGTCTCCGATTGTCGCCAGGTCTTCACAGGTTAGATTCCACGGCGCCCAGATTCGCGCCCTCCCGTAAATACAACATTTGTTTCCGAGCTTGGCTCCGAAACAGCGAAGCAAAAAAACTCGCCAGCCGTGAAAAGGCCGGGGAGAGATACGAAAGAAAAGCACGTAAACCACTCCCCATGCGGCGCGCAACAGCCTGTTTCTAAGTGGAAAGGCCGGCATTGAATAAGGATCGCGGATCTTTGTTTTCATAATTGCGCGTGCGCTGGAATGTAAGAGTATTTCACGCTCGATAAGGTCAAGGGGACTCGTCTTCGATTTGAATTATGGCACCGCGTCCTTATCACAATCGTGGGCAAAGATGAGCCGTGTGATTATTTATGAGGTTAGCTACGCACTCGGGCGTTCACCACTCTTTGAAGCGGCCAAACTATTTAGTGGATCGTGCCAAGAACCTTCCTTCCGAAAATAGGCATTGAAAAACATACCCCCGTTCACGGAATCGCTTAATTTCATTACCCCAAGGTTGGTCTTAGACGCAATCTTCCCGAACACGGGAATTGCAAGCTTTCGGGTGACCCTAGCCGCATTAATGCGACTTACGGTGTGGATCCTGGCACAACTAAAACCGTGCCTCCGAAATAGAGCAACGAGGCCCGCCTTGGTGAAATAATTAAAATGTTCAGGAGGCATGATGAACATATCGTTCTTCCTCTGGGCGCATGACAGCCAAGAGCGAAAATGGGGCACCGCAATGGCGACGATGCCATTTGTAGAAAGCAAGGTCGCAAAACTCCTTAAGGTAGTTTCAATATCCGAGATATGTTCTAGCACCAGACTCATGAGAACGACATCAAAGCTCTCGATATGTTGCTTCACCCACTCGTCTGAGACCATTCCTCTGAGGAGCTCAAACCCATTCATCAGTCTGTACACTTTGCGGCATATCTCGGTTGGCTCAATTGCAGTTACCTGGAAGCCGTGTTGCATGGCGGAATGGGAAAACAATCCGTACCCCGCTCCGATATCAAGAAACCGGGACCCTGAGCCCAACTCCCGGCAATTACGGGCGACTCGTTCAGAGTCGATCGAGGAATTGGGAAACACCACCTTATCAGATTGAACTTTTTCATAGCTTCCGATTTCATCGGTTTGATCAAGAGCGACAGCATGCGAGGAAGCGATACCACGGTAGTAGCCCTCCAAGTATTCTGGCGTTGGCCGAGGGACAACGAATACGCTGCGACAGCTAGCACATTAGCAAAGAGGATAACTACGGCCATCAATGGGTGAAAGCTTAGTGAACCACTTTGAAAATTTCGGCGACTGACAGTCTATGCAGGTCATGGCCTTCATTGATTTATTTCCTTCGAGTGAATATATCCGTAAAAAAGCCTGCGCATCCTCTTGACTTGATCTGAACACCGACTCTTGGGAGGTATTAGCCGTACAGTTTCATCCCGTCTGCAACATAAGAATTTGCAGCCGCGAGCTCGCTTACCAGATCAAATACGGCCTGCGACGGTGGCGAGGCTGTCAGGCGCCCGATATTAAAGCTTAAGTGCTGTTGCTCGTACATAGACAGAAGGATCACGCCTTCAGAGTTGCTGGCAAATGCAAAGTCGAGCAAGAATGCAGCAGCAGCATTTTTGGCAGTGCCTCGGTAGCCCATTGAATCCATCAAGGCTCGGGCGCGGACCTCCTTTGTGATCGTGGCCGTTAAGGTATCAAGGGAGCCGTCATGGCCATAGACACTATGCGTGACGAATCCTACAGACCGTCCAACTGGCAATTGCTGCTTCGCCATCGCGACACTGCATGCAGAAGGGTTGCTAGCAAACTGAATGACGCCGAAATGATTGGAAAGCGATATGGCCGCCAGAGCCACATTCAGGTCGCCCGCGATGGAGATAGTGCGCGCGTAACCTTTGCTAACGACCTTGTCCAGCGCCAGTAGCACATCTTCGCGTTGCACGTCGGCAAATTGTGGGTCGTGTAGCGCGAGAACATCGATGTAGTCCGTCTGCAATCTCTTAAGACTCTCAACGACGCTGGATTCAATGAACGAACCTGTCAAACCAACCGATTGCGCGGCCGGCCGAAGCCCGGCGACTTGCTTGCGCAATTTCGGCACCAATCTGATGGCTTGCCGAGCGATTGGACGAGCAATGCGAAGGCCGAGCGGCGCCCGGCAGGGGAGAATGCCAACCTTGGTACAGACGGAGACCTGCGAACGCTTCCCAACGAGAAACTCGCCCAAGAGGATTTCGGCATGTCCGTCGCCGTATGACGGGGCAACGTCAAACCATGAGACGCCCGCATCGTAGGCTCGTGCCAAGGCTTTCGTCCCCCGTCTTGCCTCGACAAGCGAACCAAGGGACGCACAGCCAAACCCTATGGCCGATACGCTGCGTCCGAGCGGTGCAAACTTAACAAGGCGCATATTCGTGGGTCCTTCTCTGATCGGGGCTAACACTGTCTACTTTCGCCTTGAGATGGTGGGCAAGCCGAATGGCTAACGCAGTGGCCAGGTAAGTTGAATTTGCCTGACCAGTTGTCGGAAAGACACTCGAGGATGCGATGTGGAGGTTCGCAACGTCGTGGACCTTCAAATCTTGATCGACAACGCTGTTCTCTCGATCAAGCCCCATCTTTGTAGTGCCCACTTGATGAAAGCCGTCAGATGCCTGCTCAAGTACTTTACTCGGCAAGTCATCCTTCCGATGCCAGTACTCCAATCTTCCGACCGAATTGGCGCGCAAAGCCGAATCAAGAACCTCGTGGGAGCGGACCACGCTTTGCACGTCGCCGTTTGTAAAGCGCATGTCAATGGCGACGCGAGGCAGCCCGAATCTGTCCAACTCATCTGTCAAAACGACACGGCTGTCCGGATTCGGCTCCTGTTCGGCATGATAGTGAAGGGCATATCTGCCTTCACGGTTTCGAATAAGAAAACCGGGCTTGCGTGGTTTGGAAAGAAATCGATCACGCACGACATTTACAATGTCTCGTGCCGCCCGAGGTGCGCCCACGACCACATTTGTGATATGAGCACCGAAATGATGTGGTTTAGGACCAACATGGGCGAGCCGGATCGCCTCGGATAAGATTTTTCGTCCCGTCGGTGGAAACGCCAGAGCCAGGAAAACCGCAGATAGTACACCGCTGCGATGACGAGGATCATGAAACGGTGGATTGTCGGGCCAAAATGCCGTATTGAGAAGCCCGTGCGCCAGTTGTGCCGCCTCGCCGAGCATGAACCGCCGCCTTACGTAAGTTCCAGTCGCATCAAGTTCGAAATCGAAGTCCGCGACGCCCTCAGGACGGTCGAACACGATGCTGGCAATCTTTCCGGAAATGTGACCCATGTAATAGCGCCCTAGCGGTCCGTCGTTGCCGCCGAAATGGTTGGTCCATCGCCGCCGGACGGCAAGCAGCAGTCGTGTTGTCTCGATTCCCCCAGCGGCAACAATCACGTTCCGCGCTTTGACATGCGATTTTCCATCCGGGCCCCTGACAACAACTCCCTCCACCACTCGCCCTACGCCACCAAGATCGAGGTCGACGACTGTACTGTTCAAAGAGAGCGTGATTCGTTCAGAGCGCTCGATCCGCTCCCGGTGAACGAGCGCGAGTCGAGATTCGCTCGACCAACGCTCAAGAAATCCCGCGGAAACATCTGGACCAAGGTCGCATTCGTGGGACGGACTCGAATAAAATTCGGCATCGCCGCACCGCAAGTATTCGGAAGCTTTCGCATACCAAGGCTCGACATCATCTCTTCCAATTGGCCAACCGGAACTGGGCACGTGTGCCCGCGCAGCAAAATCTACTTGATTGAATGCTACACAGCGACCGCCCCAAGTCCAAGAAGTTCCGCCAAGAGCGCGACACACTGCGATTTGCATCTGAGCATGGCGGCGCCTATCTACAATTTCGGCGCGGGAATCTTCCGAACGCTCAGGTTCGACCCCATGCCCTCCCGACTCGAGCACGATGGCATCGCAACCGAGACTTTCAAATTCGAGAGCCAGCGCCATACCAACGGGTCCCGATCCAATGACGCACACATCGAAAGTGTGCTCGCACGTTGTTGGTTTATTAAGAATCATTTCAAGGTTTCTAGATCCCGCGAGTAGTTAGGTTTGCACCTTTGAAAGCTTATACCGGGCCCAAATCTTACCTAGCCGCTTGATCCTTAAGGCCGACTTCGTGCGGCGGCCGACTTCGCGGACCGCTTGCGTGGTTCCGAAAAATAGGCTCACGCAGACACCCCGCAAGGTCCAAGAATAAATGTGCACGGTGCCTTCCTCGGTCATTTGGCAACCGAGACGCCGATTATGTTCCTGACCACCTTCTCCCAAATCCACGAGCTGGACGCCCGCGGCGGCTAACTGTTCGAACGCGCGCGCCGTGAGCAGAGAACCAACTGAATAGCGCTGGTAGTTCGGATGATAACCAGCGTACTGACAATAAAAAGTATTGTAGTAAAGTTGGCCGGTCAAGAATGCGCAAGGGAGTCCTTGGATATAGAGGACGTAGATGCGAAGCCAACCGCGCTCCGCGAAGAATCGATAAGTCTTTCGCACGTGTGCCGTGTCGTTAAGGCCTTGACCCGAGTAATACTGCCAGGTCGTAACGGCCACTTTCATCGCGTCGCGCATCCCATCTTCAAGTTCGTTGGGTTGAGAGAAGCATTTGAGACTCACTTGGCCCGGAAACGCGCTCACCACATTGCGCGTTTTTCTCCGCGTTTCCCTGATTGTTTTGCCGGAAAAGAAACGGCCAAGTTTCTTTTCTTCGACGGCCAAGGAGAGTACGGAATAACAGAAGACGTGCGGAACGCGCTCTCTCACAAGGAAGCCTGGCAGTCGTTGAATTTCACGGAAGAGTCCGGAATGTAATGGCAAGCGCTCAAAGCATATCGAATCCACTTGGCCGCTTTTTGTGGCCTTTAGAAGTTCTCGCGCCAGCACCCGGTCCACCGTACGAGATGGCGGGCCAATTCTTCCGCCTTTTTTAATTTCGAGGACCCGCTCGGTGGGGCCAGGAATGTTGACGAACGAGACGACGGTTGAGGCCCTTCGTTTCCTGATCTGTCCAATAAGCATCCCCTGGGCGATCCCGTCGTTGCAGACCATGATTACGAAGGGTTGCACGAAAGTTGAATCCTGGCTCACTTGGTGCAAAAAAAAGTCGATATCCGTGTCCAAGGAATTGGCCCACTTGGTCCACACGGGCCGGAGGGCCTCGACAGCGCCGCTGTTGGAAGCGATTTGGACAGAATATCTGCCCGCTACTATTCCCAGCGAAGCGGCACACAACTCCAAAGTCTCTTCGAGGGGATCAGAAATACTAAGTGTCTCGCATCCCGGCGAGTCGGTTTGGGTGAGGCTCATATTCAGTGCGGTTAATTCACTCCTGAGATGTCCGCCAGGACGGCGTGCAACGTCTCGGCTGCCTTCTTGATTTCAAATCGCTTCTCGAAGCAATCGAGGGCCGACTGGCGCATGGCGATCTTCTTGTCCGCTGACATGTGTAGATAGGACTGCAGAAGCGCGCAGGTGCCTTCTAAAGTGTCTTCCGAGACTATTCCCGCACCGTCGGCTTCGATTTCGCGCCAAATATTTACCTTGTTCGAAATCAGCGTGGGTACGCCTGCGGCCAACGCCTCGGCCACAACGATGCCAAAGTTTTCCTGGTGCGACGGCAATAAGAAAACTTCGGCGGCCCGCAACACGCCCCACTTGATTGTGCCATTGACCATCCCGGCCCAGGTCACTCGCGAGTCGAGTCCAAGCTGTACGGCACGATCGTTCAACCCCTTCTGCCATCCGACTTGGTCAGGACCAGCTATCACCAGATGCCACTCGTGGCGCGAGCCCAAAACTTTGGCAAAGGCTTCAATCACCAGGTCGCATCCTTTTTTGGGGTGGATTCGCCCAAGGAACAGTGCCAGCTTCTTGCCTCGCAATGCAGGGTTGCGGGAGAAAAATTCCTTCACGTCCAACTGGGCATCGCCTTTGGGTCTCGCGGTGCCATAGTTGACTACGATGTCGTTGCAGCGGTACATCCAGAACGATGAGCGAGCCAGAGCCCGCTCCTCCTCGCAGGTGAACAGTACTGCCTGTGCGTCACGCAGAACGCGGTACTCCGCCCAGGGCCAATACATCCATTTCTTCAGGTGTTTCAGCGGATACTGCTTCTTAAACCATGGATCGAGCATGCCGTGGGTGAACAGGACGTAGGGCGTGCTGGAATTACGCAGTGCGCGCCAAGTACCAAAGCTGTGGTACTGCCAGATGCCATTCACAACAACTGCATCATAGTGGCTACGATTGGACCGCAGCCAAGGGACGAACCGGGAACTGAAAGCATATTGGAGCATCGCCGGCCCGAGCGCGTGCACAGGAAGTGGGCACTCCTCCACATAGGGCGCATCGGGAGGATCAAGCGACGCCACTTCGACGCGATGCCCTGCACCGGTCAGAATTGCTCCAAGCTGCTTGATGCCCTCAATCGGGCCGCCCCCCACAGGGTTAACTGAACTGATAACGTGGAGAATGTTCATTAGATTTTATTTCTGGAATGTAAAGTAGCTTGCGGACATAGCATTTGGAGTACATCTTGGCGCGTGGCTATAAAGCTAAAGACTGCCAAAATCGAGGTTTGCTCGCCTATTCCAAAAAACACTCGATGAACAAAAGCGTTGGCGAAAAATGTGACCAATGTGAAAAAGAGCACAGGCAGAAGCGTTCCTTCCGCCCATCGATTGCTGATGTATACGGCGGCCAAGAAATAGACGATGAATATATATTTTGCCAAGACAATGACCGCGGATAAAAGTCCAAGCTCATAAAGGCCAGCAAGATAGCCGTTGTCGACGGAGAAGTCAAAGTCCTCATCGCTGGTCCTGTACCCATTCCCCAGCAGCCAGAACGTTTTCGGTAATATCCGCATTACCTGTGCCCAGCCTATGGTTCTTCCCGTGAATCCTGTATCCAATCCACGATCCCTGTCGTCCAGAGCCAGCTTGGTGCCTAACAACTGGGCAGAGTTTGCGACCTCACGGTCGTCAACTGCGGCGATCACCGTCAATACGCATGAGAGCGCCAGAGTCCCAATCAGCTTGTTTCTGGAGACGGTCAATGGTCCGGATCGAAACTCTCTCACAAAATAAAGGAACATGGTGGCCGACCCACCGATCAGTAATGCGCCAATTGATCCTCGCGAGGAGGCAGCGAATATCACCAACAAGCACAACGCAGTTACCAAAAGGACGTAGTATTGACGGCGCCTAAATGCGTACCAGAGTTGCACCGGGATCGACGTTGCGGCGAAAAATGCGATCCGGTTTGGATCGAAATACGGCGGGGCAAAGCGCGCCGAACCGAGCGACGTGAGAAGTTCGGAATAGTTCAGGCCGGCCACAACTAGGATTCCACCTGTGGTCGCATAGAAAAAAGATTGTAAAATTCCCTCGAAACCAATTGCTGAAAGCAAGATTCGGGTCACGATTAGCGCCGCTATCATGACGATGCCATACTCGAAAGGAAACGGAGTCGGGCGGTAGAACCACGACGAAAGCAGCGGAGGCACTATTACCGCGGCGAAAATACCGATTGTCCCTGGTCGGGTCAGTGTCGTTAATATTTCACGCCGATTTTCGCGCGTGCGGGTTACGAGAAACACGAAGGCACCGGCCAATAACAAGACGATGGGAACGAGGCGAACCGCATCGCTTCTTTCGAGACAATATTGCAGGTATGAAATGAGGAAGCAAAAAGTTAGGAGACCGATGCCAATTCTATCGCTCGCCGTCCTATTATTCACCAAAGAGACAGCTCGATCACGTGTCCACGAGGGAGTTAAAGTTGTTGCTGTCATTTCCGTAGGCTCAATTCCGGCAGCCGAAACATGGACATGTAAAAGTCGACTCCACTCTCACTTAGAGCTGCGAGGGAGCTGCTTATGACGTACCAACCAACTATAAGATCGATTGCGAGCAGGGCCATCGCCGCGCCGCTGATTCCGAACATGGGCATCAGCAATCGGGCGATCAAGAGTGATGCAACGGTTCCGACGAGATAGACGGCGGCGACGCGCTCATGAGTGTTGGAAGCTATCGTGACGACGGAACTCGTGTACCAGAATGAGTTGGCGACGATCACGAGCAGCAGCCAGTGAAACGCCGGGACATCCATGGCAATGCGGCCATGCGTCCAGATTGCAACAATGCGTGGTCCAGCAAAGTACAGGAAGACCACGGTTCCGAGAGACGACCACAGAGAAACCTGGCAGGCTGCGCGGTGAAGCCTGCGAGCCAACGCCCAGTTTTGCATTCCGTAGGCTGCGGAGAGTTCCGGCCAAACGCTGTTCTTGACCGCCTCCATGAGCTGAAAACCAAATCGGGTAAGTGTGCGCATTGTGGAAAAAACAGCCACCGCAATCGGACCGAGCACGGAGGCGATCACAAGCACCATTCCTTGAATGCTAAGCGCACTGCCGATTGGAAACGCCATGTACGCAAATGCAGGAATCGCCAGTCTCTTGACACACTGCCAAGTGGCTTTGCGATGGCCATATCGTAGCCAGGGACTTTTCTGCATCATCATCCAGCCCATCACCGGCGTGCCAATCAGTCGAATGATCAGAAGAACTGCCGCAGGTTGAATGAGCTTCGCGTGAAACGCTACAACCGCCGTCGCGGACAAAGTCTCGACAAGGCGGAGCAAATTCTTGATCAACATGCCGAGGGCGTAGTTGCTTTCACATCGGAATCCGGCCGTGGTGAGATCCGCCTGAAGGCTCAACAGCGCATACGCGCACAGCACCGTCAGGATGATGCGCGTGTCATGTGGCGTGGTTGTGGTTAGATTGAGCCAGCGCGTCAGCGGCATCGCCCAAGCCCCACTCATAAAACAAACGACAACAAACAGTGAGGTGACCGATGTGAGAATCCATGTGCTTTGAAAGGTCGCGAGGGCCCCATTGCGATCTCCGGCCGCGACACGCATGGTCATGTCGTTCGCGGCCACGTCACCAAAACCTACGTAGCTAAAGGCGATGTACGTCGGAATGGCGCTAAGAATCAGCCACTCCCCATATAATTTCGGGCCCCATGAGTGGAGAAACACGGGAACACTGACGATTTGAGCCAAAATAGTGACAAGCGGCCCAAGTGCGGTCGCCCAAAATCCACGAAGAAATCTTTTACGAGTAGATGTGCTCATTTTCTGGCATTGAGGTAAGAATCCGTGCTGTTAAAATATAGCTATAATCGGCATTGTGGCTTCAACTTTCTGCCGGTTTCTCTTTATCGGTTGGCAATCCTTCCAACGTACTGAAGCTAACTAGAGCGTATTGCACAACTAGCTAAGTTATTGATTCCATCGGGGCGAAACTGGGTTGTGCAACAGCCTCTACGGAAACCGGAAGACGGCAGCGCTAGCAACGGCCGGTAAAATGCTTTCGACATCACGCCATGCATTCTGAGGACCACTACTTGGAACGAAAAGAATGTCACCGTCAGCTAGAAATTCGTCGGGTGCGTTGTTCGCCAAGATTTTCTTCAGCGGGATTGGTACCTCTTCGCGCGTGCCGCCGGTTTTGCGAATGAGCCTGGCGTGATTGAGAGAAGCAGTGCGGTTCGTGCCCTGCGCGAGGGCAATGGCTTGCAACACCGTTAGCCGGTCATTGTTCTCGATCAGAAATCCACCCGGCTTGCCCACGTCTCCTACAACGTAAACGATGCCGGCGTGCGAAACCATGATGGTATCACCCGGCCGAACATCCACGTTGAATGATACGGTGCTGCCAGGCTTGCTTTCTACGTTTACGATCATGGGATGATCGGGATCGGAGCGATGCGTGACCGTGACAGCCTTACCGGCGTTGGGGGTCGCACCGCCAGCAGCAGAAATCAAATCGAGCAGTCCGTGCGTCCCTAGGAGAGGATACACTCCGGGATTCTTTACTTCGCCGAGAACCGTAACGCCTTGCGTCGCGTATTCCAGCACGGTGACCGAAACGTGTGGATCTCTTAAGATATCCTTTTCCAATAGTCTCTTTTCTATTGCGTGCCCGGCCTGCTCTGCCGTCATCCCAGACACGACAAGCTCTCCCCCCAGAGGCAGAGCAATCGTGCCATGTTCGTTTACTCGTAATCTGCCGGAAAGTTCGACCGTATCGAACACGTTTACATCCAGCAAGTCTCCCGCGGAGATTTGCAACGCATGCGCCGCGCCGCTAGCTAGTGGAGCGTTTGGAGTAGCTGCAGATGCCAACGACGCAACATTCTGCGCACGGATTGGCAAAGTACAAACTAATGTTAGGAAGAATGTGAACAAAATTGAGTATCGCCGCATTTTGGTCCTCATTAATTTTAGACCACCGATCCGGCTATTTCCGGGGCTGCTCCATAGAAACTTTTTCAGGGGGCCGTTGTCGCCCTGCGGGATATTCATAGTAATATTCCCGGGACCGGACTGCGTTCAGAACCAATCCTAAGATGTTGGCACCTGAACGCGCCAGCACATTTCTTGCCCGCAACAAAGCCGTTGCGCGGGACATCCCGGACCGCGCAACGAGAATCACTCCGTCTGCTCGCGCCGCGAGAACCAGTGCATCCGCGAACGGCAAGACGGGCGGCGTGTCGATAATGACGTGGTCATATTCTGCCCGCCAAGCTTTCATCAGCTCTTGCATTCGAAGCGAATCCAACAACTCTGTAGGATCGGTTGGCCGAAACCCAGCAGGGACTACATTCAAATTTGGCAGGTTCGGGATAGGTCGGTATCGGGGGTGGTCTGGGCCGCCTGCCATACACATGGTGCTCAGGCTCGGGCATACTGCTCCTAGCTGAGAGCGAACAGAAAAGCTTCTCAGGTCTGCATCAACCAAAAGGACTTGTTTACCTCGTTGGGCTAGTGCAGTGGCCAGATTGAAGCTCACCGTTGACTTCCCTTCGCCAGGGATCGCACTGGTAATCACCAGCGTCTTCATTGAATCTTGGCTGGAGGATAGCAGAATTATGCTGCAAAGGGCCCGATAGGATTCCACCCCGGGAGAATTGGGATCTCGAAGTGGTAATGGACTAAAGGCGGACCCGAGCGTGAAAAGCGAACGAGTGCCACTCTGCACGTTACGCACTTTCTTGGCAAGAGCGGCAAGAAAGGGAACTGAAACGAGTTCTGGCATCGCGGCAACAGCTTCCAACTCTTCGGAGGTTCTGATCGTGTCATCGAATGAATCTCGGATTAAGGCCAAAAGCAGCCCACCAAACAACCCGCCCCCCAAACCGAGCGCAAGATACAGGGGCTTCCGAGGCTCAACGGGCCTGTCCGGCACCTGAGCGCGATCAATTACATCCACAAAGGAAGATGCGAGACCCGAGGTTATTCCCGCAGTCTTCAAATTGAGTTGAAGTGTGTCATAAAGTTGCTGTCCAGCTTCAACTTCATGCTTCAAGATAGCGTACTGCGCCACGTGCTCATTAAGCTTGTACGCTTCCGCCTTCTGTTGTTCGAATTGACTCCGAATCATGGATTCGGATTTGGCGGCAGCATCGTACTCGTTCGCCAAACGAGTTTTAATATTTTCGCCCTCGGCGGTGATTGCAGTTTCTACATGCGCGATCTCTTCCTGAAGTTCACGAAGTTTGGGATAGCCGCTACCGAACTTCGCACTGAGTTGTGCATACTGATCTCGGAGTTCTGCCTCTTGTGTGCGAAGGACTTGTAATGTTGTGCTCGGGGACAGTGAGTCTATAAGTTCCGCGTTCCCGGGATTGGCCAGCCGGAATCGTCCTTCTTTGACAATGCGGTCTGCTTCGGCCTGGGTAAGCTCCTCATTGAGCTGTTTTAGTCGATCCGTGACGATATTGTCGCTCTCGTCAGTGCCCAGTAAATTGTTCTCTTTCTGAAAAGCAGCGAGCTTGTCCTGCGCAGCAGTTGTATTGGCTCTTATCTCTTGCATCTGTTCCAAAACCCATTGGGAGACCTGAGCGGTGCCCTGAACTCGCGCGGCTAGATTGCGCTCCAAGTATTCGTCAATTATGGAATTGGCAACGTTCGTAGCGAGTTCTGGATCTGGACTGCGAAAACCAATTTCCACAATTTGCGTAGCAGGAATCGTTTTTACCGTCAGATCGTCTTTGAAACGATCCAACAATCGCTGCCGTTGCGAGGGAGTCAATTCGGATAGATTCTTGATGGGCGCGCGGATCGTATCTTTACCCGGAAAAAGCGGATTTGCATAAAGTTGAAGGGATTTCATCACCTGCATGGCTACTGTGTCGCTCTGAATAATCGCAACCTCCGTCTTTATTCGGCCATCGACTTCGCTAGACTCCACCTTGTCCTTGCCATCATCGAGGCCAAGACTAGTGGACCGAGTTGGATCTATTTGCAATTGAGCAACACCCTCGTACATTCGCGTGTTAAAAAAAACGTACGCGGCCGCAGAACACATCACGATAGCCGAAAAGGTCAGAATCAGTGCTTTTCGCCTAGCTAGAGTGCGGCAAAGGTCCTTTATCGTAAGTTGCTGGGGAGCAAGCGATTGGCGCTCGATTGCGGCCGGCAAGTTAACGGTAAGTTCGGGGCGTTGATACCTAACTAAACTCTGACGATTATCCACAATTGAAATTCCCTCTCTCAATACACATCGTGGCGAGTAGGATTGTCCGCTTCAGTATTCGGAACTCAGCTCACGTCATCGACTAAAATTCGATATTGCCCGAGACGAAGTCCACATCACGTAGACCAGTAAATAATTCCTAACGTCCAGTGCCAGCCAGAACCACGTAAAACGTCTTTGCGATAAGAGTGATGTCCAGCCACACGCTCCAGGAATCAACGTATGCAAGATCAAGCTTTATGTAGTCATCAAAGGAAGGGCTTTGGCGGCTATAGACTTGCCATAAACCCGTAAGCCCGGGAACAACTTCTAGGCGACGAAGATGTTCCACAGCGTATTGCTTGAATTCATAAGGAATCGGAGGGCGCGGACCAACGAGGCTCATATCGCCTTTCAGTACGTTCCAGAGCTGTGGCAACTCGTCTATACTCCATTTTCGGAGAAACCGACCCAGCTTGGTTACCCGTGGATCATCGGAAATCTTGAAGAGAATTCCCTCTCGCTCGTTCAGATGTTGGAGCGATTCCTTGCGGTCCTCTGCGTCTGGGACCATTGTACGGAATTTGTGACAGATGAAAGTCTTTCCCTTCTTCCCTAAGCGCACGGAGTTATAAAAAACCGGACCTTCTGAATCGAATTTGATGAGAATCGCAACCAAAAGAAATAACGGGCCTAGAACCAATAGAGCAACAGCAGACAGAATTGCGTCAAAAGAACGCTTGATCGTCAACTGCAGGGCCGGAATAGCCCGCGAGTTCAGTGTGACCGCGGGAAAATGCCCGACCGACTCAATTGGCGCGCCCAAGGCGAGGCCGTCATAAAGGTCAGGGACCACTCGGACCTGGGTGCCGAAGAGCCGCGCACGAGCCACCACTTCCTTTATTAGGTCTCGAGCGGTCGGCAGCGTAATAAGCACTTCATCAATAAAATGGGTGCGGATAATAGAGTCCAGTTCCGAGACGAGGCCTAGCACTGGCTGTACCTGGCAGGCATTTGACAACACCGATTCGCGTGAGCGTATTCTGCGGTCAATGAAACCCATTACGGAATAACCCAGCTGCGGCGTATCAAGTAAATATTGACGGAGTGCTTGCCCCTCTGCCCCCGCCCCGACGATGAGCACATTGCGCGCGTCGGTCAAACCACTTATACCCGGGAATCGCAAGAAGGCACGCCACCCGATCAGCAGAATTACACTAATTATCACAGTGGCGCCGACGGCTCCGCGCGAGACTACCCTGTCCCCCAATACGTAGATCAAGGTGCTCAACGTAGCGCCAGCAGCCAACGCAACTTTCAATATTTCGAATACCTCCTGGACAAATTCAGGTCTCCGGGGAGGCAAGTAAAGTCCTCTTGCGTAGGCCAACAACATAAATAGCAGATGTATAGGCATAAGAACGCCCAATTGTGGCCTGATACTCCTCGGCTGTCATGCACAGTGACCTGGTGAGAAACAACAGCGAAGCGAATCCACCAAGCCATCAGCGCGGCCAACCAAACCAGGACACAATCGGAAATCAAGAGATAATTGAAAGTAAATCTGTCAGTGACGGACCCCGAGCGCTTTTGCGGCTCTGCATCGGGAGAAGGGCTCCGATTTTGTAGTCCGATCCGGCCACCTATATATGACGTCGTCATAGGCCCTTAGTTCTTTGATTCTTGCTGATCATTATCGATATAGAAGTTCAGTTTTGGAAATTTGCGGGCTGGCGACAAACGGGCAGCACAATCCGAACGACATTAGTGCTTCAGGCTCATGCCTATGGCATAGCACGTTCGTGCAATGAAACCGAAGCAGGAACATATCCGTATGGTCCCGGATCGCGACTGACGACCTCCAGGTCTTGACTTTCCACCTCGACCGAAATGCTTTTCATGATTAAATCCAACGTAAGAATCACTCGAATTCTGTTTTTATTGCGTTCCACGATTCCTATCATCCCTTGTAATGGACCTTTGCGGATGAGAACCCTATCTCCGAATTTTAGTATCGGATGAGGTTCGGCTTTCAGCAAATGCACTCCACGTCGCAACATTTCGATCTCTTCGTACGGGAGTGGAATTGGTTGACGACCCACCCCAACGATGGAGTGCACTCCCGGCAACTCAAGGACGCGAACTCTATCTTTGCAGGCAATCTTCACAAAAACATAGCCGGGGAACAAAGGCCTTTCAATTAGCATGCGTAAACCGTTTCTCCAGCGGTTGATTCTACCGTGAACGGGAAGAAAAAATTCAATGCGGCGCGTAGAGAGATGTTGTGCTACTTTTTTCTCTTGGCAGGAGAACGTGTGAGCGGCGAACCACTGCTCTAAAACCTCTTCTGGTTGTTTGTATGGAAACATGGTTGCAGACTTTACGCTGGAATAGGTTCAAGGCTTCGCCAGCGCCACTTAGATGTGTGGATTACTGCTAGCGCCTGCTTGCGAGATCCGTCTCGGGGAGAGTAAGGCGTCCACGAAATTCCCTCGCGCAACAGATACTCCTGTAGAGCTGCTGCTTAAGCAAACGCAAAGTTCAGATATCCACAATCGCAAATTTGAATGATCCGTTTCGGGAAGATATCCTTGAAAATGGATCCTAAATCCTCACGTAAATTCGGACGATTATTCCCATCGAATATAAAACCTCCAGGAGTCCAACATTGTAGAAGAGAGATATTCAAGGACATGAATATCTGACAATAAGTCACTAGCAAAGGAAGCGGTACAATTAAGCCAATTCGATGTCATAACCTTCGAGTCGAATCGAAACAGATCGATGCAGTAGCTCCACCGATACGACCAGGTTTTGATCTCCACCTTGACGCGCGACGATCCCTTCGACGCCGTCAAGCGATCCTCCGCAAATGCGCACGCGCCTCCCGGCATTGATAAAGGGATGCGGAAAGCACGGAATGTTCTCGCCTATCATTGTCCGGAGGCTCTCGATCTGTTCATCCGGGATTGGGGTTCCCTGTCTTTCACTTCCAATGAAACTCAGCACTCCTGGCGTCCGCAATACCTTCAGGCGTTCTTCGGCAGTCTGAAACAACTGGACGAACGCATAGCAGCCAAACATAGGTACTTCGACCGTGATCCGGCGGTCACTCCATCGGTGGGTTTGTCTGAGCAATGGAAGAAAGGTAAAGAGCCCCTTTTCCTGCAGCTGGCAATCAACCCGTTTCTCATGTCGCGCCACCGTTTGAACCGCGTACCAGCGAGGCTCTTCATTCCGGTAACGCAGTGCAGGATATGCGGCTATCGACTCAATAGGTCTGTGCAAACTAGACACAGCTTCGCCCTCTCAGTCCCATTTCTCATTCGAAATCCAATAAACCAAACCTTTTGCTAAGCAGTGGCCAGGTTAAAACGACTGCACATTCGCTCATCTGGACACAGGTTGGTCTTACCCGCAGCCCATAGCCGAATCGAGCTTGCACAACCCTTGATTCGAATCCAACGGCAGGCGGCCATATCGTCATAGCCCTTTCCGACGACGATTCGGTTCGCGCTGCTCATTCCTGCCTCTCCACGGATTCTTTAGATTCTTTGATTAGGCCGGCTACGAGTCGTGATGCTTTCTCCGAGAAGGTGCGCAACGAAAATCCTTTGCCGAAAGCCGAAAACCCACTTCGCTTGGTATCCGCGATATCTTGTTCCACCCGCAATACCGTCATGTCAGATTTCATCCGCACCTTAGACTCACCATCCGATATGGGAAGCAGAACCTCCATCTGGACCACAGCATTCGTAGGGGGGCACGTGGCAGTCAAAACAAATACGCCAACTACACTAATGTCTCGTGTGATGCCTTCCCCTTGGAAGCGCTTGTTGTTAGCCCGCATTTCTCACCAGGAATAGGCAAAAAGGATTGATTTGAAGTAGAAAAAGGCCGCTTTCTCAGGCATAACTGCGTTGTCTAAGCGTA
>VFSW01006496.1_pt1 | contig 17179 bp, 17 predicted proteins | sample 5358111 | NCBI WGS metagenome assembly VFSW01 (sample SAMN11554181, study PRJNA540505) | mine drainage metagenome | isolation source: sediment from site ElyBrook_90M | place: USA: Ely Copper Mine, Vershire, VT | collected 2017
CGCATCCACTTCATTTGCTTCATGACCTCCCGGGTACCCACCGAAGTTCACTTGCTTGTTGATGTGTCGATGCTCACTGCATGTTTTGAACCTGTACCGCGCAGGTAGATTTAGACGCAGAAAGGTCCTGCGCGGTGGTCTGCGGCAAAGATTATGCGGGGAATGAAAAACCCCTCGGCGGACGAAAAGCCGCCGAAGGGCTGGATGCGCGAATGCGCTCGAGTTCAGGGCCGGAAGTAGATGCCGATTGAGGGTTGCAATGTCTGCATGTACGCGCCCGTTGGCGAGTAGAGAATCGAGAGATCGGGCGCCTTATAGGCCGCGCCGCGGACCTGAGCCCGTATACCGAAGCGCGAACCGAGCCCGTAATCGACACCGCCGCCATAGTTGAAGGAAATCCGGACCTTGGAGTTCAGCGCGTAGTCGTTCGTGTTGGGCTCAGAGATCACGAAGCCAAGACCGGCCAGCCCGAAGGGACTGAAACCGGCGTACTTCTTCCTGGAGGTCGCAACCCAGTTGACCCCGATCATGTGGTTATTGGAGGTGACGGTGACCGGCGCCGTTCCACAGCGGAGGCCGCAGCTTGTCGGCAAAATCGTGTAAGACTCGTCGGCCGGATTGTATGAGTAGCTGAGTTCAAACCCCATCAGCGGCTTCCGGATGTAGCGAAACTCGAGAATCCCGCCGGGTGAGTCTTTGGGCTTCTGACTGGTGCCGTGGCCCGTGGTCGAGGTGTTGTAAGCCTGAAAGAAGCTTCCTGCCACATCGAACTGCGCGTGTGCCGAAGCGCCCCCGAGGACCGCCGCGACTCCAAGAAAGATTGCGGCAGCCCGCATCCACTTCATGTACATTCTTTTCTCCGTCATCAAATTCAGCCGGTCCGCCGAGAGGTCTCGCGAATGAGTGCATCGGCCAACCGTTCTTGCAGCCCATACCCGCCGTCATGCATTGGACGCAATGGCTGCGGTTTGGGTAAATCCAATTCCGTCGGGCGGCCAATGGGATCAAAAGCCACGGAAAGATAAGGATACATGGCGACCCCACCCGACCAACAGATGGTCTTTATGAAATCCGGGTTATGCTGTCAGAACCAACTTATGATGCATCGGCCACTTTTCTGGTTCACTGCCCCGATTCTGCTTGTCCTGGTCTTCTCCCACCGCGCGATCGCCGCGCAGGAAGGCACCATGAACGCGCTCGCCTACCAGGGCGAGCAGCCCGTGCGCGCGCGGCACGGCATGGTGGTAAGCGTGCATCATCTTGCCTCGGATGCAGGACTCGCAATCCTGCGGGAGGGCGGCAACGCGGTGGACGCGGCCGTCGCTACAGGCTTCGCGCTGGCTGTTGTGCATCCGGCGGCGGGCAATCTGGGCGGCGGCGGCTTCATGCTGCTGCGCACCCGCTCCGGCCAGGCAACATTCATTGACTACCGTGAAAAGGCCCCGCTGGCGGCAACGGAGAAGATGTACCAGGACGCGAAAGGCAATCTGATTCCTGGAGCCAGCATTGTTGGCTACCAGGCGATTGGCACTCCGGGATCGGTAGCGGGGCTGGCCTATGCGGAGAACAAATACGGCAGGATGGGCTTAAGGAAAGTGATGGCACCGGCCATCCGGCTGGCCGGCAATGGCTTCGTCTTGACCGCAGAAGAAGCGCAGGAGCTGAGCGATCCGGACCTGAGCCGCTTCCCGGAGTCGAAGCACATCTTCCAGCGAGACGGACGCCTCTATCGCGAGGGTGAGGTCTTTCGCCAGCCGAAGCTCGCGCGAACTCTGAGGAGAATTGCAACGAATCCAGATGAGTTCTACCACGGCAAGATGGCTGAGGAGCTGGTGAACGATTTGCAGCGCGGCGGCGCATTGCTGACCACCGAGGATCTGGCGCGGTACACGGTCGCGGAACGCCGGCCTGTGGTGGGCACGTTTCACAACTACACGGTCATCAGCTCACCGCCGCCGTCCTCGGGCGGAGTGGTACTGCTGAGCGCACTGAACATTCTGGAAGACTATGACCTGACCCGCGTGGGTGACCGCACCGCGCCGTGGATCCACTTGATTACCGAAGCCTTTCGCCGCGCCTATATGGATCGGGGCGACTATCTGGGCGATCCGGACTACAACCGGATTCCCGTGGCGGAGCTGACCAGCAAGAGATATGCAGCGGCCTGGCGGCGCAGCATTCTTGCGGATGCGGCTACGCCGAGCGCGCGGCTGGAACGTCCGGCTGGGTTCCTTCCGCCTGCACCGAAGACCACAGGGCATCGCGCGGAGTCCCATGACACGACGCATTACTCTGTCGTGGACGACGAAGGCAATGCCGTCGCCGTGACGACGACGTTGAACAACGCCTTCGGTTCCGACGTGACTTCGAGCACGCTGGGCTTTCTGCTCAACGACGAGATGGATGACTTTGCCTCCAAGATGGGCGTGCCCAATATGTTTGGGCTGATTCAGGGACCGGCCAATGCGATCGCGCCGGGCAAGCGCCCGTTGAGTTCGATGACGCCGACGATCATCCTGGAAAACGGCAAGCTGCGCTACGTGCTCGGGTCGCCGGGCGGGGCGCGGATTATCACAACGGTGGCGAACATCTTCCTGTCGGCGGCCGAAGGCGGATTGAATATTCAAGAGGCTGTAGACGCGCCTCGCTTCCATCACCAGTACCTGCCGGACCTGCTGTATCTTGAGCCGGGCTTCACAGAGGACGCGAAGGAAGGCCTGCGATCCATGGGCTACAAGATCTCCATCAAGGACGGCCACTGGTCCAACGGCGAGTGCATCGCGGTGGACCCGAAGACAGGAATCCTCGAAGGCGGGCAGGACCATCGGAGCCATTACGGCAAGGCGGCGGGCTACTGAAATCCGGTACCCGGCACCTATCTCCGCAACAGGCCAGAAGCTGCAAACGATTGCAAGGATGCGACAATAGGGGCAGCATCGGGTGGCTGAGGCAAGCAGTCCGATGCGGGGGACCATGGCTATGCGTCGCATTCTTTCGACTCACCTGTTCCTGAACCAGCGGCTGCACCCTGGCCTGCTGGAGCTGGCCGACAGAGCTGGAGCCGAAGGCGTGGAGATCTTTGCCGCGCGGCAGCACTTTGACTACACCAGCCGCGAGCACATCACGGAACTGACCGAGTGGTTCGGTGAAAATTCTCTGGAACCTTTTTCGATGCACGCACCTTTGTTCCCCGACCGCGAGATGGGCCGAGCCGGAGCGCCTGCAGTGAACTTGATCCATCCAGAGAAAGCCCGCCGCATCAACGCAATGGACGAGATCAAGCGCGCGCTCGAGACAGCCGAGCATGTCCGCTTCAAAAACCTGGTGGTCCATCTGGGCGAGAAGACAGATACATGGTCGCAACGCACTCTCGAGTATGCAGAGACCGCCCTGGAGCACCTCGGCGCCTTTGCACGGCCGCTGGGTGTGCGCGTGCTGGTGGAGAACCTGCTGAACGAACCCACCACGCCCGAACATGTGATGCTGATTCTGGAGATGGGCCATCTGGACAACGTTGGCGTCTGTCTCGACCTGGGACACGCGCACATGACTGAAGGCGTTGCCCACGCACTGACAATCATGGGGCCGCGCATCGCTTCGGTTCACGTTCACGACAACCACGGGTTGAAGGATGAGCATCTTTGGCCGGGCGAAGGGACGATTGATTGGCCTGCAGCGATGAAGGCGCTGAAGGCGCTTCCCGAGCCGCCCGCGTTCGTGCTGGAGCTGGACAGCAAGTTCGGCGAGCCCCATCACGGGTTGGATGAGCGCATCCGGAAGGCATTTGACACGCTCGCTTAAGCGGCGGGGCTCGGGTCGAGCCAGTTCTCACTCAGCAGATGCGCGGCAGTTGTTCGCCAATCTGCGTGGCGATCACGCGGTTGGCGCCCATGGCCGTGCGCGCCACCAGCATGCCTGGATGCTCCGCGGTCACGTGGCCGATACGGGCGGCGTCGTTGCCGAGCGGATGGGCACGCAACGCGGCGAGCACGCGATCCGCTGCCTCCGGCGCGACGAAGAAGACGGCCTTGCCCTCGTTGGCGACATAGACGGGATCGAGGCCAAGCAGTTCACAGGCCGCGTGCACCTCTGGCCGCACGGGCAGTGCCGTCTCGTCAATCTCGACGCCGACGCGGGAGGCGGATGCAATCTCATTGAGCGTGGAGGCGAGGCCGCCGCGCGTGGGATCGCGCATGGTGTGGACGGCGCGGCCACCCGCGGCGAACGCGTCGGCAATCAGCCCGTGAAGCGCCGCGCAATCGGAGCGGATGGGACTTTCGAACTCCAGCCCTTCGCGCACGCTCATGATCGCCATGCCGTGATCGCCGAGCGTGCCGGAGACGAGCACCACATCGCCGGGCCGGGCGCGATCGGGTCCGACCAGAATGCCGGGGCGCTGAATGCCGATGCCTGTGGTGCTGATGTAGCAACCATCGCCGTGGCCGCGTTCGACAACCTTGGTGTCTCCGGTGACAATGCGCACCTGCGCGATGCGCGCAGATTCGGCCATCGCGTCCACCACTGCGGCGAGCTGCGCGAGCGGAAAGCCTTCCTCAAGGATGAAGCTGGCGCTGAGGTACTTTGGCTCCGCGCCGGAGACGGCTAGGTCGTTGACCGTGCCGTTGACGGCCAGCGCGCCGATGGAGCCGCCAGGGAAAAACAGGGGCTGGACAACAAAGGAGTCGGTGCTCATGGCGATGCGGCCCCCGTCGAGTCCGGAGCCGAGTTCCAGCACGGCGGCGTCACCCAGATTTTCCAGCTCAGGGTTGCGAAAAGCCGGCAGGAAGAGATGCTCGACCAGCTCATTGCCCAGCTTGCCGCCGCCTCCATGGCCCATCACGATGGTGGGATAGTCGCGGAGCGGCAGTGGGCAGGCCCAGTTGGCAAAGTCGGGCACGGATTTCAGCTCAGTCATGCGCCGCTCCTGCGGGCTGGCTGGCTGTCAGTCCGGAGCCGGCGGCGGCCAACTGCTCCGCCGAGAGAAACCGTCCATAGTTGTAATACGCGGCACAGGCGCCCTCGGTGGAAACCATGGTCGCGCCGAGTGGGTGGCGTGGGGTGCACTCTTTGCCGAAGGCCGCACATTCAGCCGGCTTGATGGCGCCGCGCAGCACATCGCCTGACCGGCACAGCGGCGACTCGACCGTGCGGATGCCGGAGAGCTGGAACCGCTCTTCGGCGTCGAAGTCGCGATAGGCCGCGCTGAGCCGCCAGCCGCTCTTGGGTATCACACCAATGCCGCGCCAGGTGCGGTCTGTGACTTCAAAAACCTCGCGCAGCAGGGCCTGCGCCGCCTGATTGCCGTCGTAGCGCACGACGCGCTCGTAGGCGTTTTCGACCTCGTGGCGGCCGGACTCAAGCTGCAGCACGGCGCGGCGGATGCCATCGAGCAGATCGAGCGGCTCAAAGCCGGTGACGACGATGGGGATGCGGAACTTCTCTGCCAGCGGCGGATACTCCCAGTAGCCCATCACGCTGCACACGTGGCCGGCGGCGAGAAAGGCCTGCACCTGATTGCCGGGCGCGGACAGGATGGCCTCAATGGCTGGCGGCACCAGCACATGCGAGACCAGCAGCGAATAGTTGCGCAGGCCGCGGCGCTTCGCCACATGCACGCTCATGGCGTTGGCGGGAGCGGTGGTCTCAAAGCCGACGCCGAAGAAGACCACCTGCTTGTCTGGATTCTTTGCGGCAATCTCGACGGCATCGAGCGGTGAGTAAACGATGCGAACATCGCCGCCGCGTCCTTTGATCTGAAAGAGGTCGGCTTCCGTGCCGGGCACGCGCAGCATGTCTCCAAAGCTGCAGAAGATCACGCCGGGCTGGGCAGCGATGGCGAGCGCCTTGTCGATGAGTTCGAGCGGCGTGACGCAGACGGGGCAGCCGGGGCCATGCACCATCTCGACCCTTGCAGGCAGCATCTGGTCGATGCCGTTCTTGATGATGGAGTGGGTCTGGCCGCCGCAGACCTCCATGATCTTCCATGGGCGCGTTGTTACGGCATGGATCTCCCGCGCGATGCGTTGGGCGATCTCTCCGTTGCGAAACTCGGTGAGGTACTTCATTTGGCTTTGCAGCTTCCGTCCGGGCAGGGCGACTGCGGAGCGGCCGCCGCGCGCACAAACTGCTCTGCCTCACCAGCCAGTTCCTCGTCGAGGACACCCATCTGGCGAAAGGTCTCCAGCGTCTCCTCGGCGGTCTGCTGGTCGATCTTGGAGATGGCAAAGCCAACATGGACAATGGCATAGTCACCCACCTCGACCTCGGGCACATAGTCCAGGCAGACGCGCTTGACCACCCCGCCGAAGTTGACGCGGCCCACGCGGAGACCGTTTTCGGTGGCGATCTCTTCCACTTTTCCGGGAATTGCTAGGCACATGGCATTCACCTTATACCGTGCGCGAGAAAAGGCAAGATGTGATTCAGATCACCTTACTCGGCGAAGTTGGGCGGCCGACTGGCGGGTATCCTGTTCGGCGGCGCGCGCCTTCACCAACTTCCTGACCAGCGCCGCGGAAAGCGGCTTGTCCACGGGAAACTGCAACGTTCCTTTGGATGTGCGGTAGCCGGCAAGTTCCTCGTTCATTGCGTCGATGAGTGAAGCCTGCATGGGGAAGAAGCTGCAGTGATTTTTGAAAGCGGCGTAGGCCACCAGAGGGCCCTTATAGCGGAAGGCGGGCATGCCATAACTGATGCACTCGGCTGCGTCTTTCGGCACGGCAGCGCGAATTCTGGCGCGTACAGTGCGCAGGGTGGTTTGCGCTGGCTCGGGAACGCGGGCGAGGTAGGCCTCGACGGCGTCGATGACGGACGGGGTAGAAGGAATGGCGAGTGGCTTTTTCATGGGCAGTCACAATCTGCTGGGGCTTGAGCACCCCATGATGAGGCATGGATGGTGGCGGAGGTCAAGGAGAATCATTTCGATTTCCCATTTGCTCAATAGCCTGCTTCGCGGCCGTGCCGAATGGCGAGAACGACGACTTCCCTGCTGTCGAAGCGATACAGGGCAACGTAAGCTCCGCTGCCGAACTCAATCACCCATTCGCGAAATTCGGCGGGCAGTTCGTCGACGGGACGACCCATCTCAGGATGCCGGGCAACGAGCTTGAGCGCGTCCCGGATTGCCTGGATGGCGCGGCGCGCCGCATCGCTGTTCTTGGACGCCAGAAAACGATAGAGGCGGGTAACGTCCTGCAGGCTTTGCGGCGACCACCTCAGACGTGGCATGAAGGGGTCTCAGCGTCCTCGCCTGCTTCAAGTTTTTTGAGCCAGGCATCAGCCTCTTCGGCCGTCACGTGGAGGCCGGTGGCCTGATAGTCGTTCCAGGCCGCAAGCGCAGCTGCGCGAAACTGCTCGCGTTGTTCTTCGCGGCTCACGTATTGCTCGACGGCTTCACGCAGGATCCAGTGCGCCGAACGGCGGCGGGTGGAAGCGAGTCGCTGCACGCGCTCCTTGAGTTCCTGGTCGAGCTTGAGACTGGTGGTCGCGGAGGAGGTCATACTTTATACTCCAAGGTGTTACCTATAGCTACTTTACCACACTTTTAGACACCCGCGTGAGCTCGTTGCTGGGCAAGGTAACCAAGCCACTTGGCCATGCCTGCTCCAGTTTTGGCAGAGGTTTCAAAAATGCGGATGCCGGGGCGGATTTCGTTGAGATTGCGGAGCGCGGCCTCACGGTCAAAGCAGCAGGGGCCGGCGAGGTCCATTTTCGTGATCACCGCAGCATCCGCGGAGTTGAAGAGTGTGGGGTACTTGAGCGGCTTGTCTTCGCCTTCAGTGACTGAAAGCAGCGCCACGCGGATGCGCTCGCCGAGATCGTAGCTGGACGGACAGACAAGGTTGCCGACATTCTCAATAAAGAGATAGTCGAGCGTCTGCAGATCCCATCCATCGAGGTGCTTGCCGACCATCTCTGCCTCAAGGTGGCAGATGCCGTGCGTATTGATCTGGCGCACAGGCGCGCCGCTGGCAGCGAGGCGGCGGGCGTCGTTGTCCGTTTCAAGATCGCCGACCAGGGCGGCGACGCGGGCGCCGCTTTCGCGCAGGCTGCGCAGGGTGCGCTCCAGAAAGGTCGTTTTGCCGGTGCCGGGGCTGGAGACGAGGTTGAGCACCAGCACACCCGCGCCGGTGAATCGCTGGCGCAGATCGCGTGCCAGTTCGTCGTTCTTCTTCAGAATGCCCTGCCGCAGTTCGACTATGCGTGTGGTCATGCATCTGCCTCTGGTTCTTCGATTTCGATGGCTTCAATCTCGAGCTCGCGCCCGTGGCGGAGATCCCTCGCCGGTTCGCCGCAGGCCGGGCAGCGAAAGCTTTGCACTCCCGGCAGGGCACTTTCACGACCGCAGTGGCCGCAGTGGATGACGACCGGCTGCACGTGGACACGCAGCCGTGAGCCGGCCAGCGGCGTACCTTCCGTCGCAATCCCGTAGCAAAACTGCAGAGAATCCTCGACCACCGCGGCCAGCGCGCCAATGCGCAGACGCACTTCCACCACGCGCGCGCCGGGATAAGCGGCGAGCGACCCGGTAACCGAGTCAACAATACTGGAAGCGATGGAGAGCTCGTGCATGAAAGCATGATTCTACGCTGCGGCCGGGGAGGCAAGCCTGTGCCGGCGGGCACTGCGCGGCGGTTGTAAGATGGCACTGAAAGGGACTTCCCCGTGACTCACATCGCCGCACCCCATCCGCATACAGCATCCAGACTGGCCCTGAGCGAACTGGCGCCCGGTGCGATGCAATCCGAGATTCGCGCCATGACCACCGAGTGCGACCGCATGGGCGGCATCAACCTGGCGCAGGGAGTGTGTGACACGCCGGTTCCGGCCGCGGTCGAGGCCGAGGCGCTGGCAGCTATCCACGCCGGATACAACATCTATACGCGTCTCGACGGCATTGCCAGGCTGCGCGAGGCGATTGCGCAGAAGCAGCAGCGCGAATACGGGCTGCAATACGACCCGGAGACGGAGGTGCTGGTCGCCTCCGGAGCAACCGGCGGGCTGCACGCGGCGGCGATGGCGCTGTTGAATCCGCATGACGAGGTGCTGCTTTTTGAGCCGTTTTACGGCTACCACCTGGCGACGCTCAAGTCGATGCGGGTGAAGCCCGTACTGGTGGCGCTTGCCGAGCCGGATTATTCCCTCGACGTGGACGCGCTCCATGCGGCGATTACGCCGCGCACCAAGGCCATCCTGCTGAACACACCGGCCAACCCGAGCGGCAAAGTGTTTTCGCGCAGGGAGATTGAGGCAGTTGCCGACATTTGCCGCGAACACGACCTCTTCCTCTTTACCGACGAGATCTACGAGTACTTCGTGTACGACGGCGCGGAGCACATCTGCCCGGCGACGCTGGAGGGGATGCGCGAGCGGACGATTGTGCTGTCGGGCTTCTCGAAGACCTTTTCGGTGACAGGCTGGCGGCTGGGCTATGCCACGGCCGATGCCAAATGGATGGCGGCGATGGCGTACTTCCACGACCTGACGTATGTGTGCGCGCCATCAGCGCTGCAGCATGGCGCGGCCGCGGGGTTGGAGCAATTGCCGCCGTCGTTCTACACCCAACTGGCCGCGGACCACCAGACGAAGCGCGAGAAGATCGTGGCGGCGCTGCGCGATGCGGGAATGGAGCCGAGCGTGCCGGCCGGCGCCTATTACGTGCTGGCGAAGACGACCGGCCTGAAGGGTAAGACCGCCGCGGAAAAGGCGCGGTACCTGCTCTCGGCCACCGGCGTAGCCGCAGTGGCGGGATCGGCATTCTTCCGGCATGGGCGCGGCGAGGATTTGCTGCGGTTCTGCTTCGCCAAGAAGAACGCGGATCTGGACGAGGCCTGTGCCAGACTGCGGCAGCTATAAGCGCGGGGACTCAAACTTCGCTAGCGCCGGGCCAGGTGCAGGAGGAACGCAAGCGCCGCAGCCAGCAACGACGTGACCACTCCAGACGCGGCCATGGCCCAGGATGAGACAGCAGCCTGCAACTCGGAGCGACGCACCAGGCTCGCCGTGCCGATGCCATGCGAGGCCGACCCGATGGCCACGCCCACGGCGCGATCATCGCGCACGCGAAACAAGGCAAGAATCGCAGTGCCGAAGGTGGCCCCTAGCACGCCGGCGAGAATCACAAGTGCGATCGTGATCTGCGGGATGCCGCCGAGTTCGCGTGCGACCTCGACAGCGATGGGCGTGGTGACAGACTTGGGCACCGCAGACAGGACGACGGAGACCGGCGCGCCCAAGAGCCATGCCGTTCCTCCCGCCGTCGTCATGCCAACGACTGCTCCGGCAACCACAACGAGCAGAAGCCGCGGCAGCGAACGCTGGAGACGGCGACCGTTGCGAAACATCGGCACAGCCAGTGCGACCGTTGCCGGGCCCAGCCACCAGGTGACGAGATTGCCGCCACGGTTGTATTCGGCATATGGAATGCGGGCAGCCAGCAGGAGCGCCACGATGGGCAGGCACGCGGCCACGATCGGCGGAACCCACCGCCAGCGGCGGTGCAGCGCGAGTGCCATTGCATACGAGAGCGCCGTAAACGCGATGCTGAAAACGGGAAGACGAAGCAATGCGAGAGCGGTCATTGCTTCGCCTCGCTGTCATCGGGAAGCCCGGCCAAGAGCCAGCGCGCCAGCAGGCCCGTGGTCAGCAGAACAGCGACGAAGCTGACCACAAGACTTGCCGTGAGAGCGACGGCCTGGCTGGAGAGCACATGCCCCATCTCCATCAGGCCCACCGTGAGCGGAACGAAGAGCAGCACCATGTGACGCAGCAGCAGGTCTGCTGCGCGCAGGAGCCATGCCAGGCGCACCAGCCCAAGGCTGAGCGCGCCATAAAGAAGCAGCAAACCGAGCACGCCACCGGGAATGGGCACGCCCAGCCGATGCAGCCAGTTGCCTAGAAAGAAGAACCCAAGGACGAGAAACAGGCCACGCGCAAGATCGAGCATGGCTCCATTGTGAGGCCTCGCGCACGGGGCAGACACGGGCTAATTGCGCAGCGGCGGCCTCGCGGGTCGTGTTGCGCCGGAGTCTGGAACCGGCTTATGCTGTCCGCGTGCGTTCCGCTGCCCGGCAAGACACCTGGCAAAGCAGCCGGGTAGAAGAATTCGGCCATGAGAAATCTACTCTTGCTCGCTGCTCTTTTCGCATTCGCTGAACTTTCAATATTCCTGCCGCAGGCGCAAGCGCAAATTGCCTCAACCGCGCGCAGTCTGCATACCTACTCCGTTGAGGTTTCCGCGAGGCAGCTTTGGGTGGATACCAAAATCGACCTGCGCGAGGGCGCAAAGCTGCGCTTTACCGCAACAGGCAGCATGAGCTTTCCGGCTACTCAGTCGCCGATGGGCCGGTTCAGCACGGCAGGCACATTCGGCCCAGCGGGGCTGGCGCGCGGATTCGCTGACCTGTTGCATCAGTATCCAGTGAACGATGCAGGTCATGGGGCGCTGATCGCGCGCATAGGCGACGCCGCCTACGCGCAGCCGTTCGTTGTGGGCGAGAGCAAGGAATATGACGTGCCAGTTGCAGGACGGCTTTATCTGGGCTTGAATCAGGGCGCAAACGAGAACGCTACGGGCAGCTTCAAGGTGAAGATCGACGTGCTGGCCGAGGGCGCGAAGGCCGCCGCCAAACCGGGCGCGTCGCAGGACACCCGCATCGCTGCCATCACGCCTGACCTGCTTGCAAAAATTCCCCGCCGCGTGACGGACCCGGATGGCAACCCAGGCGACATGGTGAACGTGTTTGTCGTCGGCACGCAGGATCAAGTACTGCAGGCCTTTACTGCTGCAGGCTGGGTGCAGGTGGACAAGTCTGCCGGAGGCTCTGCGCTTGAGGCCATCCTGGATTCGTTGCAGAAGAAGGATTACCTGACGATGCCGATGAGCACGCTGATGCTCTTCAACCGGCCGCAGGACTACGGGCTGGCGCATGGCGAGGCGGTGAAGGTTGCCATGTCGCGCCATCACCTGCGCCTTTGGAAGGCGCCGTATGAAGTGGATGGCAGGTCGCTGTGGTGTATCTCGTCCACGCACGATATTGGATTTGAGCGCGACCAGCGCAACAACGGCGTGACCCACAAGATTGATCCGGACATTGACAGCGAGCGCGAGTATGTAAGCGGCACACTGGCGGCCACCGGACTGGTGGCGCAGCACGACCATGTGACGCCTCCAGACCCGCTCACCACGGCAAAGACAGCAACGGGAGGTGAGTTTCATTCCGACGGGCGCATCGCGGTAATTGTTCTGAAGAGCACAAACGTCGGAAGCAACTGAGGGGATTGGCTGCCCGGAAGCCAGTACACTAGAGCAAGGAACCTTCCCGCCCGGACCCATCGTGCAGCCGCTCATCGCCAAACTCAATCCTGAACAGCGTGCCGCCGTGGAGACGACCGACGGGCCGCTGCTGATTCTTGCCGGCGCAGGCTCGGGCAAGACGCGCGTCATCACCAGCCGGATCGCATGGCTCATCCAGGAAAAGGGCGTGGCGCCTGATTCGATCCTGGCTGTGACCTTCACCAACAAGGCCGCCGCGGAGATGAGCGAGCGCGTGGACAAATTACTGGGACATTCAACTGTCGCCAAGCCGCTCATCTCGACCTTTCACTCGCTCTGTGTGCGCCTGCTGCGCCGAGATATTGAAGCACTGCAGGTGAACGGGCAGGGACTGACGCGGTCGTTTGCGATCTACGACGAGAACGACCAGCAGGCGATTGTGAAACAGGTCATGCGGCGGATGGGGCTGGACACGAAGCAACTGACGCCGCGCACCGTGCTGGGGCGCATTTCGTGGGCCAAGAACCATATGGTCGATCCGCAGGAGTACTACCTCGGCTCGAAGGACCCGAACAGCGAGCGGATTGCGCACATCTACAAGGGTTACAAGGACGAACTGCGCAAGAACAACGCGCTGGACTTCGATGATCTGCTGCTGGAGGCTGCGCGCCTGCTGAAAGTGGCGGCGGAGGTGCGTGAGCGCTACCAGCGCAAATACCGCTATCTTCTGGTGGACGAGTACCAGGACACGAACCGGCCGCAGTATGAGCTGATGAAGCTATTGGCCGGCGAGGCCAAGAATGTGTGCGCGGTGGGCGACGAGGATCAGAGCATCTACTCGTGGCGCGGCGCGGATATCCGCAACATTCTGGAATTTGAGCAGGACTTCCCGCAGGCGCGCATCATTCGCCTGGAACAGAACTATCGCTCGACGCAGGTGATTCTGGAAGCGGCGGGTGCGGTGGTGGCGAACAACGTGCGCCGCAAGGGCAAGAAGCTCTGGACCGACCGGCAGGGCGGCAGCCTGATTGGCTACTACGAAGCGCCGGACGGCGAGAATGAGGCGCTGTTCATCGCCGACCGCATTCAGAAGTTTTTGCGCGAGGCCGGCGACGAGCCGGACGCAGCACATTGCGCCGTGCTGTATCGCACCAACTCACAGTCTCGGCTAGTGGAAGAGGCTCTGCGGCGCTACAACATTCGCTACACGATGGTGGGGGGCTTCAGCTTTTACGAGCGCGCGGAGATCAAGGACCTGCTGAGCTACCTGCGGCTGGTGCGCAATCCGCATGACTCGATGGCCGTGCAACGGGTCATCAACACACCGGCACGCGGCATCGGCAAGACGACACTGGAGACGCTGGAGCGGCTTGCGCTCGAGACAGGCACCTCCACGTGGGAGGCAATCGGCGCGGCGATCAAGAACAGACTCGTCCCGGGGCGCGCGTTAATGGCGCTCGACAGCTTTCGTCAGCTTATCCTCGATGCGCAGGCGATGATGGACCCCGACTTCGCGGGCAAGCTGATGGCGGACGTGGACTCGCCTTCTGCAGATGAGGAAACGGACTTTGCATTCGGTGCGACGACAGAGAAGACGCCAGGCAGCGATCAGGATACGACCTTTGACTTTGGCGGCGACGAAAACCAGATGCCGCTGCTCGATGCTTCGCATTTCTCTCCATTCGCGGCATCCTCGAAGAGGCCTTTCCTTAAAACGCCGAAGCAGACCACCGGCCCCGCGGCCGGGAGTCGCGCGTCGGAAACAGATGCCGGCGAAGCAGCGGAGAGGCCGGCCTTTCGCGCGCCGGGCGATGCGGCAACCCTGCCGGAGCTGATTCGCTTTCTTATCGACCGCACGGGCTACATCAAAGCGCTGGAACTGGAGGGCTCGCCAGAAGCCTTCAGCCGCATTGAAAACCTGAAGGAACTGGCCAATGCAGCGCACGACGCAGAGAGCCGCGGCGAAACTCTGGCCGAGTTCCTGGATCACGCAGCCCTCGCGTCGGACACCGACCAGTTTGACCCCGATGCGCGCGTGACGCTGATGACGCTCCACGCCGCAAAAGGCCTGGAGTTTCCACTGGTCTTTCTTGCCGGGCTGGAAGAGGGACTCTTCCCGCACTCTCGCACGCTCAACAATCCCGAGGAGCTTGAGGAGGAACGCCGCCTTTGCTATGTGGGCATGACTCGAGCCATGAACACGCTGGTCCTGACGCGTGCGCACTATCGCCGCCGCTATGGGAACGACGCGCCGGAGATGAGCATCCCTTCTCGCTTTCTGGAAGAAGTTCCTGGCCAGCTCATTGAAAACCTCGGTAGCCGCGCTGCGGCATGGTCGACGCCTGCCTACGGCTCTGGCGCGGTCCGTCGTGCGGGCGGCGAGTTTGCAGACCGGCATTATAACTACGAGGATGAGAGCCAGGAGGCGCCGCACTTCCGCGAGAGGTCTTCCTCGGCGCGGACCGGCTTGGGCTCACGCAACGATGCTTCCAAGCCATTTGTCGCGCCGTGGATGAAGAGCGGCGAGAAAGCGCAGGCCAAAGGCAGCGTATCGGCTCAGAAGTCAGGGCCTGCCGCAGAGACGCCCAACTCCATTGACAATATCGCGCGATTCTTTGGCGGCAAAGCAGGCGGAGCGGGGCCCATCGCAACCGGCAGGCCCGGTGCTTTGGCGCGGCCTGCAATGGAGATGCCTGCCTCCACGGGAGAAATCGGGCTGAAGAAGGGCCAGCGCGTGCGCCACACAAAATACGGTGAGGGAACCATTCTTTTCCGCGAGGGCGAAGGCGACGAGGCCAAGCTGACGGTGATGTTCAATCGGCACGGCATGAAGAAGCTCATGGAGAAGTTTGCCAATCTGCAGAAGATTTAGCTGCACCCCGGCGAAGCCCGGTTTTCATCGCGACTCATTGCCTGATACCATTAAAGTCGCGTCCTCGTGATGGACGGACAGATTGCAGCAATCGTTTGAAAGAGGTTCAGCGTGGCAAATACCACCAAGATTGAAGACAAGCAGGAACGAAAGAAGCTGAAGCGCGCCGCCCGCAAGAAGGCCGCTCCCAAGGCCAAGCGGACGACGCCGCGCGGCTCCAACAAGAAGAAGGTGAAGAAATTGGTGCGCGGCCAGTCGAAGCGTTAGGCTGCCGGCCAGACCTGCAGAACCTGAGGGTCAGCCCACACGGGCTGGCCCTTTGCCTTTGTACAAAGAAACGGCGCGTGGCACAGGCCGGATTCGCGCGACGGCCAGCATCTTTGCCCCGGGACTTCCAATGTTCAATCCAGACTCTGTACACTGCGACGAAGGCGCTCAATTTTCGGCACCCCATCCTGACATCGCAGCAACAGGAGAATCGCCCTGGCCAGCCAACTGTTTGCGTGCAAATCCATCGACAAACTGATTCGCGAATCGGAAGACCCCGAGCATTCGCTGAAAAAGTCGCTCGGGCCGTGGTCGCTAACCGCTCTCGGTATCGGCGCAGTCATCGGTTCCGGCATCTTTACGGTGATTGGCACGGCGATGGCCGGTCAGAAGTTTGACGCGCCTGAGATCAGCAACACCCCGCTGCTGCACTACCTGCTGACCCACACGGCCATGGCGGGCCGCCCCGGCGCCGGACCGGCGTTGGCTCTTTCGCTTGTGCTGGTGGCCATTGTCTGCGTCTTCACAGGCCTCTGCTATGCCGAGCTGGCTTCGATGATTCCGATCGCAGGCTCGGCGTACACCTACACCTACGCCACGCTCGGTGAACTGGTTGCGTGGATTATCGGCTGGGATCTGATTCTTGAGTACGCCTTCAGCAACATGAGCGTGAGTGTGGGCTTTGCGGCACATACAGTCGACCTGCTGGACTGGTTCGGGTTGCATCTGCCGCTCATGTGGATTTCACCCGCCTATCTGCCCACGGGGCTGCAGGATTTTGCAGGGCACGATCTGTACCCGCCCGGCTGGCACTACGGCTTCAACATTCCGGCCTTCCTCATCGTGATGATTCTCACGGTGATCCTGGTGCGGGGCATCCGCGAGTCGGCGCGCACAAACAACATCCTGGTACTGGTAAAGATCTGCGCCATTCTCGTCTTCATCTTTGCGGCGGCCAGCTTCGTCAAGCCGCACTACTGGCATCCCTTCATGCCCAACGGCTGGACAGGCGTGCTGACCGGCGGCTCCATCATTTTCTTCACCTACATCGGATTTGATTCGGTCTCGACCGCTGCCGAAGAGTGCCGCAATCCGCAGCGCGACCTGCCCTTCGGCATTCTGGCCACGCTGGTTGCCTGCACCCTGCTCTATGGCGGCGTGGCGATTGCGCTAAGCGGCATTGTGCCGTGGCAGTCGGTGATGGGCGATGCCGCGCCTGTCGTCAACGCGCTGAAGCGGCTCTCGCTCGCGCCGGGAGGCGAGCGGCTGCACTGGGTGCGCCTCTTCGTTCTTATCGGCGCCATGCTGGGCATGGTCTCGTCGATCCTGGTCTTCCAACTTGGCCAGGCGCGTGTGTGGTTCGCCATGTCGCGTGACCGGCTGCTGCCCACCGTTTTCAGCAACATTCATCCACGCTTCCGGACGCCGGCGGTGGCCACATGGGTCGCGGGATTCGTCGTGGGCATTCCAGCGGGGCTGCTGGATATCGGCACGGTGTCCAACCTGTCGAACATCGGAACGCTCTTCGCCTTTGTGTTGGTCTCGATTGCCGTGCTCATCCTGCGCTATCGCGAGCCGGAACGGCACCGCGCCTTCCGCGCGCCGCTTGGACCGCTGTTTCCTGTCCTGAGCATTGTGTTCTGCGTGGTGCTGATGATGGGGCTGGAAGTGCTGACGTGGATGGCTTTTTTTGCGTGGCTCCTCGCGGGGCTGCTGATCTACTTCTTCTACAGCCGCCACCGGTCGGAGTTTGCGGGGATGCGGTA
>VFSW01006497.1_pt1 | contig 17178 bp, 13 predicted proteins | sample 5358111 | NCBI WGS metagenome assembly VFSW01 (sample SAMN11554181, study PRJNA540505) | mine drainage metagenome | isolation source: sediment from site ElyBrook_90M | place: USA: Ely Copper Mine, Vershire, VT | collected 2017
CCCTGATACTCTAAAAAGTCGTTTTCACGCCGGATCCAAGTGATACAAGGCGCTTGGAGGCGCGCCGGGCATGCAAGTCCGGGTTTCGTCGCTACTATTGCGGTCTGCCCCGCGTCGCGAGCGGCAATGGGTGGATCAGGGAGACAACCGAATCGATTTACACGGCGGCGCATTCACGCCTAAAATAGGACTTATGATTACTGGCAAGATTGGTGAGGTGGGCGTATACCTTTACAAGCGCCTGGTGCGCTTGCTGGCCGGGGTGGGTGTTAATCCCAACCTGCTGACAGCGGTGGGTTTTTCCATCAACCTGTTTGCGGCTTATCTTTTTGCCACGGGTTACTTTCGCTGGGCGGGAGTAACCATCATTCTGGCGGCGATTTTTGACCTTACCGATGGCCCGGTGGCGCGCATGACAAAACGTGTTACAGCCTTCGGCGCTTTCTTCGATTCGGTCATGGATCGTTATTCCGACTTATGCCTTTTGATTGGCCTGCTCATTTACTACGGACGCGGCAATCGTTTTTGGTATGTGACTTTGGTGGCCATAGCGATGATTGGCGCAGTTATGACCAGTTATACGCGAGCCAGGGCTGAAAATGTGATCCCATCGTGCAAGGTCGGGTTTTTGGAGCGCCCGGAGCGCATTGTGCTCTTTATCATCGGGTCGCTGGCGGACCGCATGGCGCCGGTGTTGTGGGTAATTGTCTTCTTTTCCAATATGACAGTGTTGCACCGCGTTATCCACACTTACCGGGAAACCAATCGCATGGCTGCGCAGCCTGCTCAAAGTTAGACTGCGGTCATTCGCCGCTGAACCCAGGTCCATCTTGCCTGTGCTATTCTTGACAAAGGGTTTTGTGCGTCGATAACATTCTGCCGCATCCATGCTGGGGCCTGATTCGCCGTCGGGAAAAACGAGAAATGCGTTTCGCATGGAGTGAGGGATTTGTGTCGAATCGCTTCTCCTGACCGGGCAGACACTTCGCGTGCCGGGCAGGGTTGGCGTTTGCACAGGCCACTGCAATTAACAGGTCGTGCGTTGGCGGTTAGAGGGTTGCATTTGGTTGACGTTGGCCACATATTCCGCGAAAACGAAATTTTAATGACCGGTGCCAACGGCTTTGTTGGAAAAGTCATTGTTTCTTTGTTGTTGGATCGCTACCCTGACCTGAAGCACCTGCACGTGGTCATACGCGCGCCCGGCGCGGCCGCCGCGCGCGAACGCTTTGCCGAGCAAGTGCTCGCTTCGCCAGCGCTGGAACCTGCCATTAAGCGCCATGGCGCCGGGATTGAATCCAAGGTTACCGTATGGGCAGGGGACGTGTCCAAGCCCATGGGGGGATTGGATGAGGGAGCACTCAACGCGCTGCGCGGCCGCGTTCGCCTTGTGCTCAACTGCGCCGGGCGAGTTGACTTTTTCCCGCCGGTAGATGAATCCTTTCGCTCCAATGTGGACGGCGTTGAGAACCTTATCGATCTGGCTCGCGCCCTTGACGCTAAGCTCCTTCACGTTTCCACTGCATTTGTTTGCGGCGCGGCATCCGGCCTTGTGGACGAAACGGATCCCATTGTTGGCTATTACCCACGCCGCCGTGGCAAAGGTGATTCCAGTTTTCATCCTCGAGTTGAGCTTGACCATTGCCGCCAGTTAATCCGCCAGATCCGCCAATCGGAAAGCGCCGGCGGGCCCGGCGGTGATTCGGATGGCGCTCGCTCGCGCGAAACCAGCCAGCGCCTTACGGCGCTTGGCCGCCATCGTGCTTCATTATGGGGCTGGGTAAACACGTATACTTACGCCAAGAGCCTGGGTGAGCAGTTGCTGGCCCTGACGGAAGACGTTGATTATGCGATTGTGCGGCCTGCCATCGTGGAAAGCGCCTTGCAGTTTCCCACGCCCGGCTGGATTGAGGGCGGGCGAACCGCGGCCCCGCTGGTGCTGATGGGCCTGAGCGGTTTGAAGGAATGGCCGGTGCTTCCAGGCGCGCCGCTGGAAGTAGTTCCCGTGGATCACGTGGCGGGTGCGACGCTGGCGGTTGCAGCGCTGCTGCTGGCCGGGAAGCATGAACGCGTGTATCACCTGGGCAGCGCGGATGTAAATCCCATTGATTTGGGCAGTCTGGTCAAACTGCTGGACCGGGCGGGAACCCGCATCCGGCGCGAGAGAACGAATGGTCACAGCAAGAATGGAGCCCGCCTGGCTGCCATGCTGGCAGGTTCCCGTGGCCCCGGTGCCCGGCTAAGCATTGTTACCGCCGCCCAGGCGCGCGCCCGTCGTGCACGCGTGCAACACCGAGTTCAAAAGTTGCAGTCAAGGCTCGGAAAACTCCAAAAATCACTGGGCGCCGCGCGGCTGCCGGGCGGCGGCGCGCTCGCGTCGCTCGATCGCGGCTTGCGCATGATTGATTTGCAGGCCGGTTTCCGCGAGCAGACGATTGAACAATACCTGCCGTTCATTTTTGATAATCGCTTTATCTTTGAGTCGGAAAATATCCGGCGCGCCTATACCCAGTTGGGGGTCGAAGACCGGCGTCGAATCCCCTGGTCGCCGGAAGCGATCGATTGGGAGCACTATTGGCTGGACCTGCAGATTCCGGGAATTGAAAAGTGGGTGCAGCCGGATGCGGTGCGCGACTGGCAATTCCAGCTCTGAGGGTTTGAGCTGCGGCCTGTTTTAAGCGCTGATTCCTTCCGGCTGCGGCCGGTCGGTTTTTGCGGCCGCGGCACACGGATTCCTTGCATCAATGGCCACGACTTCCAAACCTGTCGTAACCTCGCCCATCGAGGCGCAAACCTTGCAGGTATTCCGCGAGTTGCTCACGGAACTCGGGTCGCATCGCGCCGCGCAGTCCGTAACGCTTGACTCCGCCCTGGATCGCGACCTGGGCCTGGGCAGCCTGGAGCGCGTGGAATTGCTGGTGCGCCTGGAGGCCCGTTTTGATACGCGCTTGCCTGAAGAACTGGCGCAGCAGGCGGAAACGCCGTCCGATTGGGTGCGCGCCATCTCCGCAGGCCCGCGCGTCGCCAGCCTTCGCGACCGCTATACCATTATCCAGCCGGCGGAGGACCCGCCTCCCGCTCCGCAGGCTGCAACCACCTGGCCCCAGGTTCTTAGCTATTTTGCCCACTCGGTTCCTGACCGCGTTCAGATTCACCTTCTGGAAGAAGAGTCCGGCCATGACATCAGCTACGGCGAGCTTTTTCAGACAGCCTCGCAAGTAGCCGCGGGCCTGGCCGCAAGCGGCTTGGGGCGCGACTACACCGTGGCCATCATGCTGCCAACGTCGGCGGACTTCTTTTACGCTTTTTTTGGCGTCATGCTGGCGGGGGGCATTCCGGTGCCCATTTACCCACCCTCGCGTCCCGACAAGATTGAGGAATACGTGCGCCGCCAGGTCGGCATATTGCGCAACGCCGAGGTTCGGTTTCTGATTACTTTTGATCGGGTGCGCTCCGTCAGCAAGATCATGCGGCTGCACCTGCCCACTCTTGCAGTGGTAACCACAGTGGAGTCTCTACGCGCTGAGGGTGGCCGCGCCAAGGTTCCGCACGTGCGGCCCGCCGATACTGCCTTTATCCAATACACTTCTGGCAGCACCGGCGATCCCAAAGGTGTGGTGTTAAGCCAGTCGAACGTATTGGCTAACGTGCGCGGCATCGGCCACTCCGTCCACTTTCGCCCCACCGATCTCGTAGCAAGCTGGCTGCCGCTCTATCACGATATGGGTCTGATCGGCTCATGGTTGTTCAGCGTGTACTTTGGCGCACCCATCACCATCCTTTCGCCGCTCAGCTTTTTAAGCCGGCCTGAGCGCTGGCTGTGGGCCATGCACGACTCGCGGGCCACACTGTGCCCGGCGCCCAACTTTTCCTATGAGCTGTGTGCCCGCAAAATCCCGGATAGCGCCCTGGTAGGGCTTGACCTGAGCGCCTGGCGCGTGGCGATCAATGCGGGCGAAGCCGTGCTGCCTGAAACCCTGGAGCGCTTTGAGGCGCGCTTTAAGCCCTACGGCTTTCGTGCCGAGAGTTTTGTGCCCTGCTACGGCCTGGCGGAATCGTCCGTGGCGCTCGCTTTTCCGCCCATCGACCGGCGTCCGGTGATTGATACCATTGAGCGCGACGCTTACGAAGCCGAAGGCCGAGCCGTGCCGGTTCCACCTGAGGTTGCGGCAGGCGCGCGCGTTCTGCGTTTTGTGGCCAACGGCCGCCCCATGCCGCAGCATGAAATCAAAATTGTGGGAGAAGACGGCCAGCCGGTTGGTGAGCGCACCCAGGGCCGGCTGCTTTTCCGGGGCCTTTCCCGAACCAGCGGCTACTTTCATAATCCGCAGGCAACTTCCGCCGTGATTGACGCCGACGGCTGGATGGACTCCGGCGACCTGGCCTATTGGGCAAATGGCGAAATTTACGTAACCGGACGACGCAAGGACTGCATCATCAAATCCGGCCGCAACATTATTCCGCAGGAAGTAGAAGCGGCCGCGGCGGAAGTGCGCGGGGTGAGGCGCGGATGCGTGGCCGCCTTTGGCACTCGCGACGGCGCCACCGGAACGGAGCGCCTGCTGGTGGTGGCTGAAACACGCGCCATCGCAGCCGAGGAGCGCCAGCGTATTGAGGCGGAGGTGGTCGAGCGCATTGACGCCGTTCTGGGCATTCCTCCCGATAAAGTCGTCCTTGTGCCGCCACAAAGCATTCCCAAAACCAGCAGCGGCAAGATTCGCCGTAACGAAACGCGAAGCCTTTACGAAAGTGGCCGCCTGGGTGCGGGAGCCCGTGCTCTCTGGCAGCAGATCCTGCGCCTGTGGCTGCGCAGCCGCGGAGCGGCGCTCGAATTGGCCGCGGAAAGAATCGCCGCTGCCTGCAAGCGGGGGACCGTCGCCGGCCTGGGCGCCACGGCGGCGGCGCTGGCGGGCGGGCTGTCAAGACTATTACCCACGGCGCCGCTGCGACGGCGCTGTATCGCCATCGGCGCCCGCGCCTTGCTCCGGATGCAAGGCCACACTGTTCGCCTGGAAGGCCAGGAAAGTTCGCGCGACACGACCAGTGCCGTCTACCTGATTACACGCCAGAGCCCTTTTGATGTCCTGGCGATCGCTGCCTCCCTTCAACGGCCGTTTTACATGGCGGAGCAGGGTTTGCTGGAAGGCTTGCCTGCTGGAGGCGCGTTCCTGCTTCGTCCTCTCCTGCTGCCGCCGCTGGCGGGCGTGGCGCAGCCGCAAGGAGGCACTCTGCGCGAGCGCCTTCTGCAGGCTCTCAAAAACGGCCAGTCCCTGGCTGGCTTTGCGGAGGTGGCCCCAGGCACGCCACCTGCCCTCAGCCGCTTTCGCCTGGACTATTTCTTTGCCGCTTCCGCCTGCGCGCGGCCTCTGGTCCCGGCCCTGATCCAGGAGCGGAAGCAGGATGGGCAAGCTGCCAGCCTGTTTACCGTGCGCCTGGCAGCGCCGCTTCCGGCAGCTTCCGCATCGCATGCGGAGATGATTGCTTTGCGGGAAAAAGTGCGTATGGAGCTGGGTAATATGGCCGGCTCGCAGGCAGGCGCATCGGAAAAGGCTGGTTAATCCGCGGATTGCTGCGCAGGCTCTTCATAGCGCCGCGTGCCCCGGCGCAAAGCGCAAAAGCAATCCTATCCCAGGGTTGGGTAAGAATTCGGGCTCCAATTGCTCTGCATTGCACAGCGGACGAGGTAAACGCAGGAACCAATATGATTACGCCGCTCATTTCATCGCTGTGGTTCCGGTTCCTTATCTGCTTTGGCATAGGCTCCATACCTTTTGCGGTCATTTCCATGGCTGGCTCAGGCATTGATATTCGCAAAGTAGGTTCCGGCAATCCTGGTTTCAATAATGTTTTGCGCGTAAGCAAGTGGCGGGCCGTGATTGCTCTCGCAGGAGATATGGGAAAAGGCTACCTGGCTCTTCACTGGACAATGCACACCGGCGATCCGCTGCGATTCGGATGGCTGTTGGGTTTTGCGGCGGTGATAGGGCATTGCTATTCGCCTTTTTTGCGTTTTAATGGGGGCAAGGGGATCGCAACATCGGGCGGCGTTATGTTGGCACTCTACCCGCTTTGGGCTGCTATTGCCCTGGTGTATTTTACCGCGGCGCGAGTGGCGGGCAGCAGGCTGAAAGCGCCTGAAGCCGGCACCCTGGCCTCGCTGACCACGTGGGTGGTCTTTACGCTGCTGATGCTCATCTTTGTAGGCGCGGTCCACGCCTATTACGCGGCGCTGATGACGCTGTTTCTTACCTGGCGCCACCGCAGCAACCTGGCCCGGCTGGCGGAAAAGACGGCATGAGCTCTCTCGCCCGCCTTGCTTTTTTTGATTTTGACGGTACGCTCGCTTCCAGCAATATTGTTACCCGTTACGCCTGGCTGGCAAGGCAACTGCCTTCGCGCGCCGCTTCCGCATGGCGCTTTTCGCGCCTCCTGGTCAGCGTACCTTTCTTCCTGGCGCTGGACTTTTATTCGCGTCGTCTTTTTAACCAGGTTTTTTTTCACAGCTACCGCGGTCTGCGTCAGGTCTGGCTGGAAGAGTTGTCGCAGCATGTTTTTGAAGCGGTGATTCAGCCTTCCATTCACCCTGGCGCACCCGCATTTGTGCAGGGGGTACGCGAAAAAGACGTGCGGCTGGTGCTGGTTTCCGGTGAACTCGACTTTCTGCTTCGCCCCGTGGTACGCTTTTTCAACTTTGATGACCTGATTGCCAACCGTCTGGAATTTGACCGCGGCGTTGCCACCGGCCGCGTGGCTCCGCCCCTGCTGGCTGAAGCGCAGAAGGTGGAAGCGATGCGTGAGTGCTGCCGCCGCACCGGGGCGGCCATGGCAGAATCGAGCGCGTTTTCTGACAGTTTTTCCGACGTTCCGATGCTTGAGGCAGTGGGTTCCGCGACGGCCGTCAATCCTGACCGGCGATTGCGCCGCGAGGCCGTCCGGCGCGGATGGCGCGTGGTGGATTTAACCAGCAGGCCACGCTAAGGAGGGTGAAATGTCGACATCCATTGAGCCGGTGCGCGCCTCCGGCGGAGCCGCATATGAGTTCGGCGACCCCGCACCCAATGCTGTTGGACGCCGTGCTCTGGTTTCCGACCAGGGATGCGTTGTGCACCTGGAGGAACGAGCCGCTCCCCGCCTGATGTGGTACGGCGAGGATCTGCTCAGCGTTCGCTTTCCCGCCGGCACTCGCGTTATCTACCCCAAGCCCACCATTCCGGGCCTGGCGGACCCTGCCGGCGCCGTCCGCTACGCCGTGGCTCATCCTGAAGAAATGGAACCGCTGGAGGCGTTGTTGCGCCCGGGCATGCGTGTGACGATTGCTCTGGATGATATTTCCCTGCCGCTGCCGCCCATGCGCCGCCCCGACCTGCGTGAAACCATGCTGAACGTGGTCTTGGGCATGCTTGCGGCAAGGAACATTGACGACGTTCACCTGATTATCGCTACTTCCTACCATCGCCGCATGACCCCGGCGGAGATCAAGCGCGCCGTTGGTGTACGCATCTTCAACCAGTATTACCCTTCACGCCTCTACAATCACGATGGCGAGGCTCCTGACGGCATGGTGGAACTGGGCGTTACCGAACACGGCGAGCATGTGCGCCTTAACCGCCGCGCCGCGGAATCCGATCTGCTGATTTACCTGAATATCAATCTGGTGCCAATGGACGGCGGCAGCAAATCGGTCAGCGTAGGCTTGTGCGACTATGCCACGCTGCAGGCGCATCACAACCCGCAAACCATTCTGAAATCAGACTCCTATTTTGATCACACCCGCTCGGAGATGACGCGTTCCTGCCGCCGCATCAATCGCGTTATCAACCAGAACCTGAAGGTTTTCCACATTGAAACGGCGCTGAACAATGCCATGTTCAGTCCGGCGCTCCCCTTTTTTGTGAAGAACGAGGACCGCTTTAATGCATACGATAAGATGATGTTCGGCCTCACTCGGCGCGCTTTGGCCCAGGTGCCACGCAGGCAAAAGCGCAAGCTTCTGTTTTCCATTCCGGCTTATTACGAATTGATTGCGGCCCATGCCGGGGCAACGGAGCCCGTACACGAAAAAACGCTGGCCTACTGCTATCAGCAGTACTGCGTGCCCGTGGAGGGCCAGAGCGACGTGGTGGTTTACGGCATTCCGTTTGTTAGCCCGTATAACGTGAATTCTATCCTGAATCCGCTGCTGGTGCAGGTGATGGCGCTCGGCTATTTTCACAACATGTACCGCGGCATGCCGGTGGTGAAAAAAGGCGGCGTACTGATCATTACTCATCCGTTCTACGATCAATTTGACCCGCTTCATCATCCTTCCTATATCGAGTTTTTCCACCGTATTCTGGCGGAAACCCGCGATTCTTTGGTGCTGCAGCAAAAATACGAGGCCGAATTCGCCCACAATCCGGACTACATCCGCATGTATCGCACTGGCAACGCCTATCACGGCGTCCATCCGTTTTACATGTGGTATTGGGGAGAGAATGGCCGCGCCCATGTAGGCAAGGTAATTGTCGTGGGGGCGGAGAGCGACCGCGCCGCGCAGATTATGGGATGGGAAACCGCCAGGGATATGCCTCAGGCGCTTGCCATGGCGCAAAGCTTTCTAGGGTACCAGCCTTCCGTCACACTCACGCACTTCGCGCCCATTCTGATGGCCGATGTGACCAACGGCGGCGGCCAGGCCCCATGAGCACCATTCTGATAACGGGCGCAACGGGTTTTCTCGGCCGCCATTTGTTCCGGCAACTGCGCCTGGCGCAACCGGAGGCGCGTCTGCGCGTACTCGCGCGTTCCGCCACTCCCTGGGATGACGACCCGGCCATTGAGACTGTGCGTGGTGACGTCTCAGAAGCCGGCAGCTTGGACGCAGCCTGCGCGGGAGTGGACTACGTTTATCATTTGGCCGGCATCGTTTCGCGTGATCCCCGACATGCTGAGGCGGTTTATGAAGTTAACGTGACAGGCACGCGCAACGTGTGCCAGGCTGCCGTCCGACAGGGCGTGAAGAAACTGCTGCTGGTTTCCTCTTCCGGCACTGTGGCTGTAAGCCGCAAGCCGCTGCCGCAGGACGAGGATTCCGGCTTTAAGTTCGAGATTGTGGGGGAATGGCCATATTACCTTGGCAAGATTTATGCCGAGAAGGTCGCGTTCGATTTCCATCAGCGCGATCGGCTGCCCGTGGTGGTGGTAAACCCAAGCCTGCTGCTCGGTCCGGGCGGCGGTGCGGCCAGTTCCAATAGTGATATCGCACTTTTCCTTGCCGGGCAGATCAAGGCCTTGCCAGGCGGCGGGCTCAGTTTTGTTGACGTGCGTGACGCTGCCGCCGGAGTGATTGCCGCTATGGAACGTGGACGACCGGGCGAACGCTATCTGCTCGGCGGGCCAAACTGGACCTTCCGGGAATTGATCCACACGCTGGCACACATTTCCGGCTGCCGTGCTCCTCGAATACGATTGCCCTTGGGACTGGCGCTTGCCAGCGCAGCAATAATGCGCGCATTGTTGCCGGTGTTTGGCCAGGAGTTTTTGCTGGACGAAGTTTCGATCAAAATGTCGGAGCTTTTCTGGTATTGCGATACGGCAAAGGCAAAACGAGAGCTGGATTGGGCGGCGCGCGATCCTCTGGAAACGCTGCGGGATACCGTGCATTTCCTGCGCCAGCCTGCGTAGGGCGCGCTGCTCCGCCCTGCGTGGTCTTTACCGGGGACTGAAGTGAACGGGGCGGAAAGCCTCCGCTCATGGAATTCTATGGCTGTTCCTGTGAACATAGCTGCCGTCGTGAATCCGCATTCGGCCGGCGGTCGCACTGGCCGGCGATGGCCCCAACTGCATCACCAGTTGCAGGCAAGGTTGGGACCGGTGGCAGCTCGTTTTACCGAACGTATGGGCCATGCCACGCAAATTACCCGCGACCTGCTGAAAGACGGCTTTGAAACCATTGTGGCCGTGGGAGGCGATGGCACTTTCAATGAAGTGGCCAACGGCTTCCTTAAAGACGGCCAGCCGCTGCGGCCGGAAGCCGCCATGGGCATGCTGCCGCAGGGAACCGGCGGTGACTTTCGCCGCAGTTTGGGTATGACGGGCGGCTTGCGGCAGGCGCTTGAAACCCTGGCCATGCCGCGTTGCGTGACCATTGACATAGGTCATTTGCGTTATTCCTCCGAGCAAGGCCAAATCGCTGAGCGCTATTTTATTAACATGGTCAGCTTCGGCATGGGCGGGGCGGTGGCCAAAGGAGCACGCAATGCGTTTGGCATGCTGGGCGGCCGCGCCGCGTTTTTCTGGTCTACCGCATTGGAATTGATGCGCTACCGCGGCAAGTTGGTGAGCCTTGAACTGGACGGCGCTGAGCACGCCGGTCCTTTTCGCGTGATCAACGTGGCCGTGGGCAACGGGCGATTCCACGGCGGCGGCATGCATCCGTGTCCCACTGCGCGCATGAACGACGGAGAACTGGAAGTCACCGTGATCGAATACATGCCGCGTCTGCGCCTGCTGCGCGAAATTCCAGTGCTCTATTCCGATAACGTGTACTCGCATCCCAAAACCCGTCATCTTCGCGCCCACACCCTGAAGGCCACCGGTGATGACGCTACCCTGATTGAAGTGGATGGCGAACCGCTGGGCCGGCTTCCAATCGAGATTGTAATTTTGCCCCACCGGTTGAATGTGCTGGCCCCGAGCGGCATCAACCTGCCCGGAATCGACTGAGCGTGAATGGCGCTTCCAGGCAAGATACAGCTGCAGGGATTGCAGTCATCCTTGTTTTCTTCCGGGCTTTCTCCCGGCAACCTCTCCAGCCACCCCGGGAGCCGCTTCAGCTAATCGGGCGGCATATCGAATGGCAGTTTTCCAATCCGCGCCCGATCGATTGGAAGGATGGGGGACGCGGCGAATGAGTTAAACTCATTGGCTTGAGGAGGCGATGACTGATGCGAGTCAGAAATGGCTGTAGAGCAGTTCGGTGGGCGTTGATGCTGGGGGTGGTGGCTGGAATGTGGGCGGTGCAGCCGGCTTGCGCCTGGGAAAAAGAGCCGCTCACGGTTTACGCCGGGCGCCGCGCGCAACTGCTCAAGCAGACGGGCGACGGCGTGGTCGTGCTATTCGGGTACGTTGACGCAGACGTTGCCGCCTCAACCACAACCTTCCGGCAGAATGAAAACTTCTACTACCTTACCGGCTGGGATGAGCCGGGCGCCATGATGCTGCTGGCGCCGGAAACATCCAAGGGCAAGGCCGGGGAAGACATCTTGTTTCTTCCACCTCGCGATGCGCGCGCGGAAAGGTGGAACGGGCCGGCGCTGGGGCCGGATGACCCGGAGGCGAGCGAGAGAACTGGCTTTGCCCGTGTTGAAAGCACGGCACATTTCCATTCCGAACTGCTGAAGGCGCTGAGGAACTTCCCAAAGCTTTATACGGAGCTTACGCCGCAGCCGGAAAGCGGCGAAGATTGTTTTCAAAAGAATATGGTTGACACGCTTCGCCGCGCCGCGCCGCTGGCCAAGCTTCAGGACCTGCGGCCCGTTGTGACCCGGGAGCGGATGATCAAATCTCCCAGCGAAATCGCTTTGATTCGCAAGGCTGTGGATGCCTCTGTGGCTGCGCATCTGGCGGCCATGCGCGCGGCAAAACCGGGAGTTTGGGAGTATCAGATTGCCGCCCTCATGCAATATGAGTATATGCGGCGCGGCTGCGAGTGGTCCTCCTACCCGCCGATCGTTGGTTCCGGCTTTTATTCCACCGTGCTGCATTACGACAGGGATTCGCGCCAGATGGCGGCTGGTGATGTAGTGGTTATGGATGTGGCTGGCTCCTACAGCGGCTATGCCAGCGATGTTACGCGCACCCTTCCGGTTGACGGCCGTTTTACGCCCCGGCAAAAGGAGATTTACCAGATCGTGTTGGGCGCTCAGCAAGCCGCACTAGACGCCGCCCGGCCAGGCGTAATGGCCACCGGCGACCGCAAGGGCAGCCTTTACCGCATCGCCTACAATTACATCAATTCGCACGGGCGTGACCTGCACGGCAAGCGCCTGGGGCAGTACTTTATCCATGGCCTCAGTCATTCCGTGGGGCTTAACGTGCATGATCCGGCTGATTACAGCCAACCGCTGGAGCCGGGCATGGTGGTAACTATTGAGCCGGGTATTTACATCCCGGAAGAGAAAATCGGGGTGCGCATCGAGGACGATATTCTGATTACTGCAAATGGCGTGGAAATCCTGACACGCGGGCTTCCGCGCGACCCCGACCAGATCGAGAGACTGATGACGGGCGAACCGTGAGCAGCCTGAATCGCCGGCAGTCGGCAATCGGCTGGCAGCAGGGAACGCGGAGCGGAGCAGTTTGCTGAATTCTGTCACACTTTCGCGCCGCCCGGCGTTTATATGGATAGCAGGAAGAAAAACAACACGGAGACCAACCGGGTGATGGAAGGTGCGACGTTAAAGAGCTTTGTACAGCCCAACGCGAGCTGGAAAGAGGATGTGCGCAATTCGGTTTGGGACGCCGAGGGGTTTGAATGCGTTTACCACGAGTATTTTCCCAGGATAATGGCGGCATTGGTACGCTTGCTGGGTGACGCCGGCCGCGCGGAAGAGATCGCTAATGAGGTTTTCTTCCGCCTCTACCGGCAGCCGCAGTTGCCGCGGCCGGATGGCAACCTGGGCGGATGGCTGTATCGAGCGGCCATGAATCTGGGTATCGACTGCCTGCGAGCCCGGGCTCGCCAGGAACGCTATGATGCGGCAATGGCGCGAGAGCCGGTTCAGTCTGCAGGAAGTCCGCTGGATTCCCTGCTGCGTAAGGAGCAGGCCCGTCAAGTTAGGGCCGTGCTGGCGCGGATGAAGCCGGCGCAGGCACGGATTCTTATGTTGCGCTCGAGCGGGCTGGCATATAAGGAACTGGCCGCGGCGCTGGGCCTGAGACTGGGGTCGGTGGGCACCATGCTTTCGCGGGCTGAAGCCTGCTTTCAGAAGCGTTATCGCCAAATGTTTGGGTGCGGGGGTGAATTATGACCTGCGTTTCCGATGGAATGTTGAAGACATACCTGGACCGCGAATTGAGCATCCAAGATGCCGGCCGGGTTGAGGCCCATCTGGCCTGCTGCGCACGCTGTCGTGAGCGCGCCGACCGGATGGAGGCCGGGAGTCTGAAGCTTAATCGGCTGCTCGATGAACTGGCTCCCTTACCCGGTGAGCTGCCGGAAACTTCAGCCGCCTATGCGCGGCTGCGAGCTGGCTTAGCGCAGCAGCGGCCGCAAAAGGCGGCATGGCTGCAAACTTTGTATGCGCGGCGCTGGCGGCCGGCCATGGCCGCCGCGGCGATAGCAACTGTGCTGGCGTCGGGGCTTGGCCTGCGGCCCGCACGCAGTTGGGCGCAGCACATTCTGGCCATGCTGCGCGTGCAGAAGATCGCCGTGGTTCCGGTTGACCTTGAGACGCTGAAAACCGAGAATGGCAACGGGCGCGCGGCTAAGATGGTGATGCAATTGATCTCCGACAAGGTGATTGAAACCATTCCGCCCGCCAAGCCAACGCAGGTTGTAAGCGTTGACGACGCCAGCAAAGCGGCTGGCTTTGGCGTGCGGCTGCCCAGCGCCCTGGGTGGAACACCGCGGGTAATGGTGGAGAGCGAGTGGGCTGTGCAGATGACGCTGGATCGCGCCCGCCTGCAATCGATTCTCGAAGAAGCTGGGAGGGGTGACCTTCAGATTCCTCCCGATGCGGATGGAGCATTGGTCGCCGTGCACGTTCCTAAGAGCGTGATGGCTTTTTACGGTGACTGCCCGAAGCCGCAAAGGCAAGACTCTGTGCAACAGCCGGGCCAAGTTCCTCAGCCTCCGGCATCCGGTGTGGGTTGCACCGTACTTACCCAATCGCCCAGTCCCGTGGTCAGCGTGCCTCCGAATCTGAATATCGGCCAGTTGGCGGAAATAGCGCTTCAGTTTGCCGGCATGACCCCCTCCGAAGCCCATCAATTCTGCGGCACTGTTGACTGGACCACTACTCTGGTAGTGCCCGTTCCCACGGGTGGCAGCCGCACCGTAACGGTGGATGGCGTGCAGGCGGCGGTGGCGGAATTGCGCCCACTTGGAGCATTGCACCCCCGCTACGCGATGGTCTGGATCAAGAATGGGATCATATACTCGCTGATGGGCAACGGGTCTGCCACCGAGGGCGAAACCGTGGCTGACTCGCTGCAATAACGGAGGCCTACTGCCCGAAGACCTTGCCATCCGCACGTTGAGCCTGCGCAAGTCGTTTGGCCGCACGGTAGCCGTGCGGGGATTGACGCTGGCTGTGCGACGCGGTGAAGTTTTTGGCTTTCTGGGGCCGAATGGCGCCGGAAAAAGCAGCAGTGTAAAGATGCTGCTGGGACTGGTAGCCCCCGACAGCGGCGAAGCAACAACCCTGGACCTTCCGGCCGGCCATCGCGACGCCCGGCGCAAAATTGGCTTTCTGCCCGAACACTTCCGTTTTTACGACTGGCTAAGTTCGGAAGAACTGCTGCGGCTGCACGGCCGTCTGTACGGCATGGCGGGCGATAGCCTGCGGCGTAAGGTTGGGGAACTGCTGGAGCGCGTTGGCCTGCAGCATCACGCGGCGCGCCGTGTGCGCGATTTTTCCAAAGGCATGCTGCAGCGCGTGGGCTTGGCGCAGGCTCTTCTCAATGAGCCGGACCTTATTTTTCTCGACGAACCGACATCGGGGCTGGACCCGGCAGGGCGGCGGCTGGTGCGGGATGTGATCCGCGAGCAGCGCGAACGCGGAGCGACGGTCTTCTTGAATTCGCACCTGCTGAGCGAAGTGGAAGTCACCTGCGACCGCGTCGCCTTTATTAAACACGGCGCGGTGCTGGCCACGCATGATGTGGCGCCGCTGCTGGCGGCGCGCACCCGGGTAAGGATGCGGGCGCGCCAGGTGAGCGATGGAGCGCTGAAGGCTATTGCGCACTGGGCCGGTCAGCTTCAGCGCGAATATGACCTTTTTACGTTTGAGGTTGAAACCGGCGAAGTGTTGCCACAGGTGCTGCGCGCGCTGGTGGAACACGGCTGCGAGATTTACGAATTTTCGCCGGAGCGCCGGTCGCTGGAAGATCTGTTCATGAAAATAGTGGGTGCTGACGAGGACTTGTGATGGGCGTTTGGATCATGGCCTGCGTTACCTTTCAGGAAGCGGCCCGGAAAAGGATACTGTGGATGGCCGCCGCGGCGGGGGGCGGGTTTCTGCTGCTGTTTGGAACCGGCTTGCATTACCAGGTGCGCGATCTGGCGCCGCACACCAATCCCCTGATCGGTCGCCAGATTCTAAGCGGCACGTTGATGGTTGGGCTTTACGCTGCCGATGCCCTGGCGGTCGTGATGGCCGCGCTCACCTCAGTGGATACGCTTTCCGGAGAAATCGCTTCCGGTTCCATCCAGGCTGTGGCCACCAAGCCGCTGGACCGGTGGCAAATCATAATAGGTAAGTGGCTGGGCTTTGCCGCCATGATGGCGCTCTACGTGGTCTTCATGGTGGGCGGCGTGATCGTGGTTTCAAACCGCATCGCGCACGTCTTTCCCAATCACCTGCTGCGCGGCGTTCTGCTGATCGCGATGGAATGCCTGCTGCTGCTCTGCGTCTCGTTCCTTTGCGGCGTCAGGCTCTCAACCCTTACCAATGGCGTGGTGGTTCTGGGGCTGCACGGTATTGCCTTTGTCGGAGGCTGGATTGAGCAGGTTGCGGTGCTTACCCACAGCCCGCGCGCCGCAATGGTGGGGGAACTTGCCAGCCTGGTGATGCCCAGCGAATCGTTGTGGCGGCGCGCCGCCTACGAAATGCAGTCCAGCTTGATGCGTGCAACAAATTTCTCGCCCTTTTCCAGCGCCTCGGTCCCCAGCGGAGCTATGATTGGCTATGCTACGGTTTATGCAGCGCTGGCCCTTGCACTTGCCGTGCGGGCTTTTTCAAAACGCGATCTTTAGAGAGAGGTTTGAGTAAACCCTCACGGTTTACCAGTTGCGGAAGGCTCAAGCAGCTACCGTCGGGTCGGGCATTCTACAGGAATGCTGGAGCCTCCACATTAGTCCGAAGGCTCTGCGTCGGCCTGAACTCCGGCCTAAATCGGGCGTTGACCGGCCGCCTGCTGATACCGAGTCATGTGGTCCTGCAACTCCCGGTTTTTGGGGTCCAGCTTCAGCGCAAGGGACTCCGTTTGAACTGCCTCGGTAAAGCGCCCGTTTACATAAAGCGCCTCGGCCAGAGTGTCAATAAAATTTGGCTGCCGCCATTTGGTAAGCTGTACGGCGCGCTTGGCGTGTTGTAATGCCCCTGCGGGGTCGCGGTACTTAGGATCCTCGCAGGTGGCATAAAGCCATGCAAGATTGTTTTCGGCAATCGAGGCGTTGGGCTGGCTTTTGATCTCCTGCTGGTAAAACTGGACAGCCTGTGCGTAAAGCTTCAGGTTGGTGGAAAGCTCGGCCAGCATTTCCAAACTGTCGGGCCCGGGCGGTAGAGCGGCCTGGGCCCGCTTCAACATCTCTTCAGCCTTGGCGGAGTCGCCCGCCTTTTGATAGGCGACGGAAAGCTGCAGGGCTACTTCGGCTGAATCGGGACTCAGGCGCTGCGCTGTTTCCAGTTCGCGAATGCCATCCTGCAATTGGTTGTGGTTTACGTAATACTGCCCTATGGCTGCATGGGCCCGGGCGCTGCGCGGCTCCAGGCGCAAGGCCTGCTGCATTCGATTCAGGGCGGCGTTATCCATATGCTGGGATAGAAGAGCGTCGGATTGCTTCAGCAGTTGACTGATTTGAGTTGTAGACCGGTAATTTCGCGCCGCCGCCACCATCGCCACCAGCACCACGACTACCGGCGCCACAATCAGCGCCTGGCTGGAGTGCTCCGCCGGCTGGCCCATCTGGGCATCCACATCGCGGGCCGGGGCGATCAGGCCGCAAAGGAACATGCCGGTCACCAATCCGCCCAGGTGCGCCCAATTGTCGATGCCTGGAATCACCATGCCCAACACCAGATTGATCAGAATCGTCAGCAGGATGCCGCTACCGAAAACCCTGCGCCAAGGGCGGGGAATCCAGGAGTGGCGCAGAAACCCTGTTACCAACATGGCCCCGGCGATGCCAAATATGGCGCCGGATGCGCCAGAAGAGACGTGGTTCGACATCGTCATCGACAGAAATGCCCCGCC
>VFSW01006498.1_pt1 | contig 17177 bp, 15 predicted proteins | sample 5358111 | NCBI WGS metagenome assembly VFSW01 (sample SAMN11554181, study PRJNA540505) | mine drainage metagenome | isolation source: sediment from site ElyBrook_90M | place: USA: Ely Copper Mine, Vershire, VT | collected 2017
GGGGTGGGGGGCCACCTGCGGTGGGGCCAGCCGCGCCGGTGGCGCGAGTATAGGGAGAACTCTAATTAGGACGTATAGCTAAATTCATTGTGCCTGAGTTAGTGCAATGTTCTGCAAAACACCTGCGGTGTGGCTAACTGCGCCTGTCGTCGCAAAAGTCGATGAGGAACATTGTGGAAAGGGACGGTGTCTAATCGGCATATGTCTATTCGAAAGATTTTGTGGCGCGTAGTGCGTTGGATGGCGCTCTCGGTTGTCGTGTTGGTGGTTGGGCTGTTTGTTTTTGTGCAGGTGCAACAGCATTTGCTGCGATGGCGGGCGGAGAGATTGCTCAATGAGATTCGCAGCATAGAGATGGGTAAGAGTACGTGGTCCGATGCACAGAAGTTGATGAATGAGTGGGGTGAGTGGGGAGGATATGAAAGTTCCTGCACGAGTGAGCGGTGCGATTATCAGATTGCCATGGAAGATGAGTTTCGTGTCTTTCCAATTTACTTTATGCCAAACGGCCACATATGGAAAGAACCACGCGAGTGTTGCAGATGGCTATTCAAGCCTTATCAAGTATTAGGAGGGAGATATGAACTCGTCGATGCTCGAATTCAGGTGAAGGATGGCATCATATGGACGAAATCATTTGGAATATCCACGTTTGTTAATCCAATTTTTCAGAAAATTGAATGGCAAAATCAATATATGTTGAGCGGTGATGTCGACGGAGAGACACATATTTCATCATTCAAAGTGTGGCCATACCTTTTGCATCATCCTGAATATTCAGCTGAAATCGTCCCCATTTGTACAGGATGCAAAATTATCCGTGCAACGTTTTCTCCATATACGGAAATCAAAGTTCAAGATCAGTTCTTGGATTTCAACCTGAGTTGCCTGACTCGTTGGATGGAATGCAAGAGTGGAGAAGAGATTTATCCGGGTGCATGGAAGTTGGCTAAAGAAGAAGAGAAACTATATGCAAATGCAAGCGAATATGATGCTCCACGACTGTGCAATATTGAATTGTACGCGCGGGATTACAAATATGCCGCAGTGGCGGAAGTGATTCCAATGAATCAAACGCAGAATGCTTCGCCTTACAAATGGCAGAATGAAATTCCACCTGATTCGGACGCCTCCTTGTGGAGGCGAATACGCATTATCAAGAGCCTCAAAAATCATGCGATGCCTAACAACCCCGAGTACTCGCGTGTCGAGATGATTGGGAACTCAAAAGGATTACTTTCAGATGGTGTATCAATGAAGAAGTTTAAACCGGAAGACAAATTCATTTTGCTTTTTGAATATGGATTGGACGATTCAGATGCTGTTTCAATCACGCCGAGTGGTTGCGGATACTACAGTTATACCGAAGAGAATTTGGCCGCGGTTGAAAGAGGCATTAAGCGGGATGTCTTGTCAGATGCGTGGTAGGAATTGGAAAAAATCCATCCGGGGCTAAAGCCCGATTCTCTCGTCGTGCTTTTTCAGGGGCATGAATGCCCCTGCTCCCTCCGTTTTAATTTTCCCGCAGGGGCTAAAGCCCGCGATTTTATTGGATGATTTGTGGCCCGGCTAAAGCCGTTCCTTGTTACAAAGCTTCTGAAATATCGATTTTCCATTTTTTGATTTTTTCATTCGTGATGCTTCCACGGATCTTTGATGAGGCTGGAGATTCCCACATCGTCGCCGTAGCGTTCCATCTCGATGTTTTCGAGTTTGAGGGCGGGGTTGAGGCCTTTGAAGGCGGGGACGGCATCGGAGCCGAGAATTTGGGGCGAGCAGAAAAGCTGAAGGCGGTCGACGAGATTCTCGACCAGGAGCGCAGTGTTCAGGCGCGTGCCGGTCTCGGTGAGCAGGGTGAGAATGCCCTCGTTGCCGAGCCAATCGAGCATTCCTGTCAGTGGAACCTGGCCGGCTGCCGGCTTCAACGCAATCACCTGGATGCCGCGTGATTTGAGCTCGTCAATTTGAGCAGTGCGATGCGCAAGCAGCGCGGCGTTGGATTTTTCAATGGCGGGCGTGGCTGCTACACCACTCGCAACTTCGACGGTAAAAATCACCACGTCGTCATTCGCGGTTTGAATCAGCTTGGAATCGAGCGGGGTACGCAGGGCTGAATCGAGCACGACGCGCAACAGCGGACGGCGGCGGGGATTGTTGCTGCGGTCGGTGAGGTGCGGGTCGTCGGCGATGACCGTGTCAACGCCGGTGAGGACGGCATCGGCCTGCCAGCGCAGTTCCTGCACAGCGGCGCGCGAGGCTTCGCCGGTAATCCAATAAGGCTGGCGCGCGATGTGATGGCCGGGCGAGGGGCCGATGCGGCCATCGAGGGTCATGGCGACCTTCATATTCACAAAGGGCCGCCTGGTTTTGATCCACTTAGCAAAAGGCTCATTCAAACTCTGCGCCTCGGCTTCGCAGATTCCAACTGCAACTTCAATCCCCGCCGCTTGCAGACGCTCAACTCCTTTGCCTGCAACTTTGGAAACCTCCGCAAGTGGATTCGGATCGAGTGCCGCAATCACGACGCGCTTGATGCCGGCGGCAATCAGAGCCTCAGTGCAGGGGCCGGTGCGCCCGGTGTGATTGCAGGGTTCGAGAGTTACATAGGCCGTTGCGCCTTTAGCAGATGCGCCCGCGAAAGCCAGCGCGATGATTTCAGCGTGATCCTTGCGCTCATACTCATGCCAACCCTCGCCGAGAACTTTTCCGTCGTCGGAAACAATGACACAGCCGACATTCGGATTTGGAGCGGTCAAAGCAATACCACGGCGGGCCAGTTCAAGCGCGCGTTGCATCCAGCGTTCATCGGGGGTCGAGTTGATAATGCGCGTTACGGTCATGGTTTTTGACTACTCTCTTTTACGCAAGCAGCGAATCGACAAATGCTTCGGGATCGAATTCGAGCAGGTCGTCGATTTTTTCGCCGGTGCCGACAAAGCGAACGGGGAGATTCATTTCGCGCGCGATGGCGATGGCGATACCGCCCTTGGCGGTACCGTCGAGCTTGGTGAGCACGATTCCGGTGACTCCGGCGCTGTGCGTAAACTGGCGGGCTTGTTGCAATCCGTTCTGGCCCGTTGTTGCGTCCATCACCAGCAAAACCTCGTGCGGCGCGCCGGGAATCAATTTTGCCGCAGTGCGGCGCATTTTTTCAAGCTCGTCCATGAGACCGGACTTGGTGTGCAGACGGCCCGCAGTATCGACGAGGAGAAGATCGATATTGCGCGCTTTGGCCGCCGATGCCGCATCGTACAAAACCGCCGCCGGGTCTGCGCCCTGTTGCGTCTTGATCAGCTCAACACCGGAGCGCCTGGCCCAAATTTCAAGCTGCTCGATGGCCGCTGCGCGAAACGTGTCCGCTGCGCACAAGAGAACCGTACGACCCTCGGCGCGAAACCACGCCGCCATTTTGCCGCTCGTTGTCGTCTTGCCGGTTCCGTTGACGCCGACCAGAAAAACTACTTGCGTGGTGCAGGCATCCTCACTGACTAGTTTTTCCAGCGGTGTTTTCACAGGAGCGACAAGAATTTTGAGCAACTCCTCACGCAACAACGCACGCAATCCGGCGCCGTCAATGTCTTCTCGCTTGGCGCGCTCGCGCACTGCGTTGAGCAGATCGGTTGTCGTCGGCAAGCCGAGATCGCTCGCCAGCAACGCAGCCTCGAGGCGCTGAATTGCGTCCTCATCAACGGAGCGGGTGAGCGCGACCAGATCTTCAATGCGCTCAGACAAGCTCTCGCGGGTGCGTGAGACAGCCTGTTTCATGCGGGCGAAGAGAGTTGGCCTCTGCTCAGACTGAGTTGCCGCTAGAGGAACCACTTCCGGATTTTCCTGAGATTTTTTACCGCCAAAGAACTTGAGCATCATCACTTCCAACTACAAGTTTATCGCGCGCATCCCGGCGCAATCCAACCCCTGCACAATCCAGTTCCAAAGGCCAATGAAAGCACATATCTTAGTGAAATCGGGCAGCTAAGTGCGCTATTCTTGTTCTCAATGCAATTCCTCTTCCCCCCTTGGCCCTCTTTATTTAACTGATTGGCCTGAATGGTTTCTGAAGGATTTCTAGCATGAAGTGTGAAATCATCGCTGTTGGTTCTGAAATGCTCACGCCGTACAGGCAGGATACAAACTCCCTGTACATGACGGAGAAGCTCAACGGACTTGGCATCACGGTTGCCTACAAGAGCATTGTCGGCGACCGCCTGAATGATATTGCCGGCGCCATCCGTACGGCTCTCACGCGCGTTGACATTGTCGCCATTATAGGCGGGCTGGGACCGACGAACGACGACCTTACGCGCGAGGCTGTTGTCCAGGCGCTCGGGATCACACTGCGCCGCGATCCTGTTCAGGTTGCCGCGCTTCACTCGCGCGCAGCACAGTTGCGCATCTCCATGTCCTCAAACAATCTGAAGCAGGCCGAGGTGATTGAAGGCGCAATCGTGATGCCGAATAAAAACGGGAGCGCTCCGGGCCAATGGCTGGACACGGCTTACTCCAACTACCGCAAAATCATTTTCATGGTTCCGGGACCGCCGAATGAGTGCAAGCCGCTCTTCGACGAAGAGTGCCTGCCGCGCATCCGGGCCGTGGCGCCGGAGAAGCACATTGCGACACGAGTACTGAAGGCTGCGATGATCGCCGAGTCAAAATGCGATGAGCTTCTTGAGCCCATTTACAAGGCTTATCCAGACATTGAGACCACCATCCTCGCGCATGCCGGCGACATTCAACTCAATCTAAGCTGCACCAAGGGCGCACTTGCGGTCGCGCAAAATCGCGTTGATGAACTTGCCCTCAAGCTGGAAGACGCGCTCGGCGAGTGGATGTACTCGGCCAACGGCGAAACACTCGAGCAGATATTGATGTACTATCTCGGCATTCGCCAGGCCACTCTCGCGGTCGCCGAGAGTTGCACCGGCGGTATGCTTTCGGAGCGGCTCACCAGCATCGCGGGCAGTTCGCTTTCCTTTGCCGGCGGAGTGGTCGCTTATTCAAACGCGCTCAAGACAAGCATGCTCGATGTATCTGAAGAGCTCATCAATCGCTACGGCTCCGTCAGCTCCGAAGTTGCGCTGGCAATGGCAGAAGGCATTCGCAATAAAACCGGAGCCACGCTCGGCATCAGCATCACCGGCATTGCAGGGCCGAGCGGCGGTTCATCGGACAAGCCGGTCGGCCTCGTCTATCTCGCGCTTTCTGATGCGCATCAAAATGAAGTTGTCGAACGCAAGTTCAACGGGGACCGCGAGCGCATTCGCGAGTTTGCAACGCTGCAGGCCATGGACCTTGTTCGGCGCAGGTTGATGTAATTCCTCCGCGAACCAAAAAATTATTTTCAGGAAAAATCAGAAAACATATGCAAGAATTTTTCCGGCACTCGTTCTCCCTCTGACGTGCAATCTAATTGTGTTACGAGCTGAGTTCAACATCCCACTTCGCAGGAGCAAACAATGGCCGAGATCATCGAGAAAAAAGGGTTTTTCTGGGGAATTTTGCGCATCTTTCAGCGCATCGCTGCAGCCATGATGGGTGTTGGCGCCATCATGGCCATCATTGGTTTCTCTGATCCTGACCATATTCGGCTCATTGTCGGCCTGGTCGGCGTGGCGCTCGGCTTCGTTCTCTTCATGATCCTTGACCTGATGCTCAAGCCAAAAGCGCGTTGAACCACACATCGCTCCTGTGTTTATTTCGCAGGTCGTTGCCCGCACCTGCTAAACTTTTCACCGTATGAGCTACCACATTCTCTGGATTCTTTTAGTCGCATATCTTGTCGGCTCATTTCCCACCGGCTATGTTCTAGTTCGCCTCTTTCTTCACAAAGATATTCGCGATATCGGCAGCGGCAACATTGGAACAACAAATGTGATTCGCACCGGAGCCAAAGGACTCGGCGCGGCGACGTTCATTCTCGATATCTGCAAAGGCTCGCTCGCTGTTCTCCTCTGCGATTACCTGGTCGGGCACACTTACGGCGTTTGCTGCAATCATCGCTTCAGCATGTTTATCGCGCTCGCAGCCGTTCTCGGTCACGTCTTCCCTGTATGGCTCGGTTTCAAAGGCGGCAAAGGCGTGGCCACGGGCTTCGGCGTCTTCGTGGTGATCTCACCCTGGGCCGCGCTGGCTGCATTCGGCATCTTCGCGTTGACGATTTTGATTACGCGTTACGTCTCACTTGGATCGATTCTCGGCTCCGCATCCTTTCCTTTTCTCGCGTTCATCTGGGTCCCATCGCTGCGCTCACCTATGAACTTCTCGATCCTCTGCGCAGTCCCCTTGTTGCTGATCTTCAAGCACCATGAAAACATCGTCCGCCTTCTCAATGGCACAGAATCCAAGTTTGGAGCGAAGAAAAGCGCATGAGCAAGAACAATCATCCCGAGCTGATTCCAGATTCACCGCGCATCAGCGACTCGCCACGCATTGTCGTTCTCGGCGCCGGAGCCTGGGGAACCGCCATCGCTCTTTCTCTTTCCTCGCGTGATGCCAAGACCACCGTCACGCTCTGGTCGCACTCGCAGGAGAGTGACGGCGACATCGACGGCGCGCGTGAAAATCTCCGCTACCTGCCCGGCTTTCACCTGCCCGATAATCTCAGGGTCACACGCGACGACGCCGAGATTCGCGATGCCGACATTCTTGTTTCCGTGATACCCTCAGAATTTTTGCGCCGGACGATTGCGCGCATCTCGCCACATCTTCACACCGGACAAATTATGCTCAGCGCGACCAAGGGAATCGAAGATCACACCTTCCTGCGCATGAGTGAGGTGATCAAATCCGCGCTCGCCGAGTATGCGCCGCAACTCACGCGACCCGGTGCAACCATCCCCGTTGGAGCCATGAGCGGCCCCAGTTTTGCGTTTGAAGTGGCACAGGGATTGCCCACCGCAGTCACGGTCGCTTTCCACGATCCCACCATCGCCGCGCACATTCAGCGTACCTTCACTTCGCCCGCTCTGCGCCTCTATTCGAGCACGGATTTGATTGGCGTTGAGCTCGGCGGCGCGCTCAAGAACGTCATTGCCATCGCTGCCGGAGTCGCCAATGGACTCGGCCTCGGTCACAACTCCAGCTCGGCGCTGATAACGCGCGGCATGGCGGAGATCACGCGCCTCGCTGTCGCCTGCGGTGGACGCCGCGAAACCCTTGCCGGACTCTCCGGCATCGGCGACCTCGTACTCACCTGCACCGGCTCGCTCTCCCGTAACCGGACGGTTGGCGTGGAACTCGGCAAGGGCCGCAAGCTGCCGGAGATTTTGGAATCGCTCGGCGGAAAAGTCGCTGAGGGTGTTCCCACAACGCGCGCCGCGCTTGGTCTCGCTCGCCAGCAACATGTCGAAATGCCAATCACTGAGCAGATGGGCGCAATTCTCGAAGATGGCAAAGACCCGAAGATCGCAATCAAGGAACTCATGCAACGGCCCAGCAAAGACGAGTAGGTTTTATTCGGAGAAAAGCTGCAAAATTACTTCTTCAATCGCTTCTGAACCTCACGCATCTCATCATCCTCGGGATAGATTTCCAGATAATGCGCGAGCGCTGCTGCACCTTTCTCCATCTCTCCTGCTTCAACTAACCGCTGCACCCGCAGTTTTTGCAACGCCGGGTTGATCGGCGCGAGATTCGCAGCCTTCTCCAACGCAGCCAGAGATTCTGCATTACGATCTTCGAGCTTCAAAGCTTCGGAGAGGTAAACGTAATTGGTCACTTCGGCAGGGTTCAGTTGAATTGCATGCTGCAAATGTTCAATCGCTCTCTCCAAATCGCCATTCCTCAAATCACGCGCGCCCAGATCATTCTGCACTTCGGCGTCTTCCGGATTGCTCTTCTCAACCTCGGCAAGTTGCTTTTCATAGAGCTGCTTGTACTCTGCGCGGTGCTCTGAAAGTTCTTTGTATGCATCCAATAATGTGAGCGCAGGCATTTTGTCCTCACCGCTTTTCGTGCGATTCAGGTGTACAAGATTCGGCAGCTCCGGCGTCGTCTGCGCGAAGGCTTCATCGGGCCACGGCTCATTTGGACGCGCCAGAATCCGGTGATTCGTCAGCGTCGTGTGCGGACTCTCGCTTGCCGGGCGCCGCGGCATATGACAGCCGATGCAATTGTCCGCAGGGGTCGTCGCTTTGCGCGCTTTGATTGCTTCTGTGCACTGACGCCCCACACTCGCCGGAGAGTTTTTTGCATCGCCATGACAATTCGCACACTTCGCGTTGAAGAACGCCGGCGCCTCTTCATGCGTGGGCTCAACGTGCGGATCGTGACAACTCGTGCAACGCAGTTCGCCCTTCGTTCCGCGATAGCACTGGCTCATTGTCATCATGAAGTAGTGCTGCACGTGGTCCGTATCCTTCGGGTTATCGCGCTTCAAAGGCACCATGAAAATCGAGAGCGCGTCATCGAGCGGCTTACCGGGACGGAAATCCGCATAGGATTTTCCGGGCTTGGGAATGCGCGCATCACCGCTCTCATGGCAGCTCATGCAGATGTCGTTGTCCAAATCCGCGCGCAAATCTTCAGGATTCACAATCAGAGTCTTGGTGTGGTCTGTTGTCTTCGAGGTGAAGGCAGCCACATGCGCAACACCTGGACCATGGCAGTTCTCGCAGCCAATCGCAAGCTGCTCGAATGGCTTCGGCGCAAAGCGTCCTGAAAATTTATCCAGAGGTTTCGGCCTCTCGCTGTGGCAATAAATGCAATCGGCCTGAATGGTGCGATTGAATCCGAGATCCGCCAGATGGTATCCGGGAGAAAGCTCCCAGGTTTTGGTTTTAATGTAATACGTCAGCGGAGCCTGCACGACAAACTCGCCGCGCTGCAACAATGCGCTGTACCCGTTGTACCCCGCGCCGATTATCCAATCAACCGCATGTTCATCGCGAAAGACGCTCTGACCCTGCGCATCGGCCTCCGACTCGCTCTGAACCAACTTGCCGTCTTTCACATAGACTTCATAGCGCCGGTGCGTTTTCCCGTTCTCAAAACTTCCCGGCAACGGCAAAAATTTCACCAGCGCCGGATCAGCGGCCACCATTGAGCGGCCCATCCTGGTCTCTAGAAAACTTTTGTAGATTTGTTTGTGGCAATGTTCGCAGGCTGCGGAGCCGGTGTAACCATCGGGTGATGCAGCCACAACATTTTGCGCAAGAAGACTCACACTCTGCGGCATCCAACCCGCAAGCATTATCGCGCTGCAAACCACCAGCAGCAGCAAGCGCACCACCGCTAACCTCGCCGACCCGTTAACCATCTCCAAAAGAATACTTCAGCGCGGTGACGAGTTGCACACTCCACGCCACAAACAAACCGGTGGAGAGAGTGCAACTCTCCACCGGTAAGGTTTTAACTGAGAACAGTCAACTGTGTACTTTCTTTACTCCTCTTCCTCTTCCACAGGCCGCTTGGCGTTGGCCAGAATTTTCTCGGCCACCAGTTGCGGAACGATGTCGTAGTGATCCATCTCCATGCGATAGCTTCCACGCCCTTGCGTAATCGAAGTGAGAATCGTCGCATAGCTGAGCATCTCGGCCATGGGAACTTCTGCGGCAATCACCGTCGTGCGTCCCTTTGATTCCATGCCCTGCACGCGTCCACGGCGGCTGTTCAAATCGCCCATCAGCGCTCCGGCAAACTCGTCGGGGGCTTCAATCTCTACCTTCATCACGGGCTCCAGCAAACATGGCTTGGCTTGTTCCATGCATTTTCGGAAGGCCATGCGTCCGGCGATCTTGAAGCTCATTTCGTTCGAGTCGACATCATGATAGCTGCCGTCGTAAACCGTCACCTTGAAATCCACCATCGGGTAGCCGGCCAGGTGTCCACGCGCCGCAGCTTCAACAACGCCCTTCTCCACAGCGGGCACATATTGGCGTGGAATCGAACCGCCGAAGATCTCATTCGCAAATTCAAATCCACCACCGCGAGGCAGCGGATCCATCTTGATTTTGCAATCGCCAAATTGTCCGTGACCACCGGATTGCTTCTTGTGACGTCCCTGTGCATCGGCGTGGCCGCGAATTGTCTCGCGGTAAGGAACCTTCGGCGACTTGAGAGTCACCTCGGCGTGATAGCGCTTCTTCAAGCGGCTGACGATGGTTTCAATGTGCGGCTGGCCTGCGCCGGCAATCAAAAACTCGTTCGTCTGCGGATCGCGGAAGAAGCGAATCAGCAGATCCTCTTCCATCAGCTTGTGAATTGCCGGCGCCAGCTTGTCCTCATCGGCGCGCGACTTCGGCTCAATCGCGTACGTCATCGCCGGCTCCGGGAAAGGCACCAACTCAATCTGAATCTCAGCGCCCTTCGCGCCTAGTGTGTCGCCCGTCAGAGTGGACTTCAGCTTTGCCACTGCGCCCAAATCACCGGCATGCAGCTCGGCCACTTCAACGGCTTTGCGCCCCTGCATAATGCTCAGGTGGGGAAGGCGCTCCTGCTCGCGACGCGTGTAATTTTCTACCGTCGCATCCGTCTTCACTACGCCGCTGATCACTTTGAAGAAGCTGATGCGTCCGGCAAATGGATCGGTCATGGTTTTGTAAACAAAGAGCGCCAGCGGCTCCTTGTCGTTGACCGCACGGAAACTCATCCCCGCGCCCGCCTCAACGGCCGCGTGGCCATTCGCAGCCACAGCTTCAAGGGCGGGTGATTTTACCGCGATCGGCGCGCGCTCCGTCGGAGAAGGCAGATAGACCTTGATGAAATCCAGCAGGTGATCAGTCGCGACATTGCCAAGGCCGCTCGTAAAGAGCACCGGGAAGATGCGGTCCTCGCGAATCGCCTCATGCAGCGCGGTGATCAGGTGCTCCTCGGGAATCGTGCCTTTTTCAAAATACTCTTCCATCAACTCGTCTTTGCCCTCGGCGACGAGTTCCACAAGCGCCTCATGCGCTGCCTTCGCCGGGCCGGCCTGGCTCGCTGGAATCTCGACAATTTTGCCCTGGCCATTGCCGCCCATCTCGTAGGTGTATGCCTGCATCGTGACGAGATCAACAACGCCGTGGAAGCCATTTGCATCCGAGATCGGCAACTGCACCGGAACGCAGGTACGCCCCCAACGCTCATGCAGATCCTCAATCAGCGCGCTCAATCCGCCGCCGCCACCGGCCTTGGGGTGATCCATCTGATTGATGACAACAATGCGCGGCAGGTTGATCTCTTCAGCAAATTTCCAAATCCGCTCCGTCACTGTCTCCACGCCGTGCTGCGCATTCACCAGCACCAGCGCCGCCTCAACCGGAAGCATCGCCGCGCGCGCTTCATGGGCAAACATGTGGAAGCCCGGAGTATCCACAAAATTAATTTTGGCGCCCTGCCACTCGGCAAAGGCGACCGCGTTCTGCATCGTAAATCCGCGCGCCACTTCTTCTTCGTCGTAAGCCGTCACGGCCGTTCCATCCTGAACGCTTCCGAGCGCGGGAGTCATCTTTGCGGCATGCAGCAACGCGGCAACCAACGATGTTTTGCCACTGTGCGCATGCCCCACTACAGCCACGTTGCGAATCTCACTTCCCTGGTAAGTTTTCATGGTCTTTCTCCTTTTTGGCCTGGAAATTTATTCCGGGCCAATTGTGTTTTGGATGGTTTTGTCTCTGCAAGCATGTGCAGATTTGAGGAGGAAAAGGGCGAGTAGTAAATGTAAGAAGAGTTCGAGTGATGCTTTACGCACGTGGGCGGGTGAATGAAGGTGTCTAAATAATCAGGGAAACTATTGGTAGTCAGGGATGTATCTTTTAATTCTCGGGCTTCATTTTGTGAGTTCCGCTGCGCCCGAGACAGGGAACTCGTGCTCATGCCTCTTGGGGCACCGGGGGGTTCTACGCGTTGGCCAGATTCCTGATTCCCTTCCAGGCTTTGGCCTCTCCCGTCTTCATCGTCCATGCTGAACGTCTCTCGTCACCGGCGGGCTGGGCTGGGTCGGGTCATCTCGATGAACAACAGATGAATTTCCAAAGCCCCTTCCATCGGGAAAAGGGATGCTATCACATTGGGCTAAGAACTTTCACGTGATGGACGATACAGGTCGGTGGATGGCCTAAGAGGATTCGTCGGGAGCATCCAGTAAGGGGCAATTCCCGAAGATCGCAGTGCCAAAGAAAAGCTCCCGTAGGGAGCATAGAGAATAGCCCAGGGTGTAGCGCAGCGAAACCCTGGGTTATAGAGGCGCAGAAAGAGCCAAGCCCCGGAGGGGCGGCCGAAACCTGCCTGGCAATGGATTTTGTGTTTTATTTCGCCCCGCCCCTACGGGGCGGGAATCCCTTGTAGGCATCCTTACCCAGGGTTTCACCCTGGGCTATTCTCGCGCCCTCCCTCCGGGAGGAGTGAAATACATTCCCAATAGAAATAGCACAGTGCCTCGCATAAATTCTCGCAGGAACAAGCCATGCCCCAACGGTGTCTAATGCAACAAGGAGAATCGCGCATGGATTCGGACAAAAGCACCTTCGAGAACCTGCGCGGAATCCTGGCTTTGCCGTTCGCCGCCCTGTTTCTGATTCTCTTATTAATAGTTGTTGCGGAGAGACAACAATCAGCAGTCGGTGTAACAGTATCGCTGATGAATGTCCGTTATAGAGTTCATGAATATACGGATTGTGGTGGCACAAGTGAATTTGCACGACTTACAAAAGATGGAAAATCGTGGATTAATTCAGAGGAGATTCCAATAAACCGAATCTCCTCAGAATTGAATAAAATTATGGAGAATCGTGCAGAACGTGTTGTGTATATCGTGATTGACCCGGAAGTGCAAAATGATCTTTCATTTGATTTTATTGATAAAGTCACTTATTCGATTTCAGATTTGCATACTGTTCTTTTAACACCTAAAAATTTTGACGATTACAAAAATTCTCCACATGATCCGAACGACAACGGAATTGTTTGCGATCTCGATTGGTCTCCTCGTCAGCTCAAAGAATTTGAAATGCAAAATCTCTCAAACTCTGCAGCCCCTTCATTAACCCCAACAAAGTAAACTCAATCTACCAAGACTCCATGAAACTTCTCATCATCATCATCGTCCTCACGCTCATCGCTGCCTCCTTCTATGCCGACTACCGGTGGAAGCGGTGGATGGAAGCCCGCAAGGCCGAGCGCGACAAAGATAATTTCTAACCTCACAGCTCTAACGGCTAAAATCCAGCCATGTCCCACCCCGCCTACTTCACCGAGTCCGACGTCCGCCGCCTGCTCACATATCCCGCTCTCATCCACGCCATTCGGAAGGCGCTCATCGACTACTCCGCCGGGCGCATCCACCAACCGCTGCGCCAGATTCTCGAAGTGCCCGTGGATCCCAACTCGCCGTCTCCAGTCGGCTGGTTCGCGACCATGCCTGTTGTGGCCGGCGATGTGATGGGCGTCAAGACCGTCACCTTTTACCCGACCAACGCCGAGCTCGGTCTGCACACCCATATGGCGATGATCGAACTCCTCCGCCGCACGACAGGCGAACCGCTCGCCATTCTCGACGGGCGGCTGATTACAGAGATGCGCACTGCGGCCGTCTCCGCTGTCGCTTTCGATGCCCTCAAACCGCCAGCCGCAACCACTCTTGGAATTATCGGTTCCGGCGTCCAGGCGCGGTCGCATATTCACGCCCTCACTCACCTTTGGTCCGAGCTCGCCGAGATTCGCATCGCGAGCCGTAACCCAGCCAACGCGGCATCACTTGTCGAAGAGTTCACATCCATTTGCCCCAACCTCCACGTCCACGCGACCTCAATCGAGCACGCCGCCTCAGCCGATGTTCTGCTCGTGGCCACGGCCTCACCGACTGCCGTTCTTGAAGCCCGCTGGCTACCGCCGCAATCGCTGATCCTTGCTGTCGGGGCCGTTGGCGCAAAGTTGCGCGAGCTCGACGACGAAACTATGCTCACGAGCACCGTGATCGCCGAATCGCGGCAGAGCCTCACGCGCGAATCGGGTGATGTGATTCTCTCCGGCGCAAGCATTCATTGCGAGATCGGCGAAATTCTCGCGGGCAAAATTCCTGCCCCAACCAACTGCCGAATTCTCTTCAAGTCGGTCGGCCTCGCCATTGAAGACCTCGTCGCCGCTCACCTGGTTTGGCAAGCGGCCAACAAATAGATTCCCGAATTGGTTTTTGCGCCAACGGCGCGGCTGACCTTCCGCAGGTAGTTCACGAACTTTTCACAATCCGAAACATACCAATTAAGATTCACGAATCATTCTCCACTCCCCGCGCATCTATACTGTTGTAGTGACTTAGTTGTGATGCGCCCATCGGCATTTTTACTCATCGCCGGCGCTGGGCCCACGGATTCATCAAATATCTTCATGCGCGGGTTCTGGCAACGCCACTCTCGCGTTCTGTTCAACCTCAACGTCATCTTTCATTCTTTAAGGAGAGTTTTTCATGATTAGTGTTGGAGATCATTTCCCAAGTTTCAATCTCACCGCCGTTGTCGACCTCGACCCACGCAAGGCTTTCAAGCCCATTACCGACAAGAGCTATGAAGGCAAGTGGAAAGTCTACTTCTTCTGGCCCAAGGATTTCACATTCGTCTGCCCCACCGAGATTGCGGCTTTCGGCAAGCTCAATTCTGAATTCAAAGAGCGCGGCACGCAGGTTCTCGGCGCCAGCATTGATAGCGAGTTCGTTCACCTGGCATGGCGCGAGAATCACCCCGACCTCAAGCACCTGCCTTTCCCCATGCTCTCCGACATCAAGCGCGAGCTCTCGGGCGCACTCGGCATCATCGACAAGAACGCCGGCGTCAGCCAGCGCGCGACATTTATCGTCAACCCTGAAGGCATCGTTCGCTTTGTCTACGTGACGGACCTGGCCATTGGGCGCGATCCGAAGGAAGTTCTTCGCGTTCTCGACGCTCTGCAATCGGGCGAGATGACCCCCTGCGGATGGCATCCGGGCGAAGAAACGATCGCAGCGTAAAAACAGGGAACAGCCAGCAGTATGAGAACCAGACTCACTGCTGGCTGTTTGCTTGCTCTGTTCCCGGCAACTGGTATGTAAATTTATTTTATTTTCCCTTCCGCGCATCGAACTTGCCCGCCGATCCCTGCGTCTATTCAGCAGGTCTTGAAATTTTTCTACTACTCATAAGACCGATAGGAATATGAGTGAATCCATGAATGCGCCCCTTGTTCGCGGTTTGCTTCTTCGTTCTCTGCTGCTTGCCGTCGGCACTCTCCTTATCCTCTCCCCCCGCCTTGATGCGCAACTCGACAGTGCTATGAAATGCCACTGGGGCTACCAAGTATTAAACTGCCCTAGCAAGCCGTTGCAGGATGCTGCTGCAATCAAACTCGCCGAAGCAGCCTGTGGACCCTCCTCTGAACATCTGAAACTTGACTCTGAACCCAGCGACGGCCACATTGACACGCCACCACCCGGCAAAGCCATCATCTACATCGTCGATTTCGACCCCAACACGTTTCCATTAAGTTGGAACCTAGGCCTTGACGGCCAATGGAAGGGCGCGATCAAAGGGAAAATGTACCTTCAGATGATTGTGGACCCAGGCGAACATCATTTCTGTCTGCGCAAAAGCGGCGGCAAAGTCGTGGACAAACGTATGGGGTACGGCCTTATGGGGAACAATTTCGCTTACCTGCGCGCTGCGGCTGCCCCCGATCAAGTAACTTACATCGCTTACAGCATTAACCTCATATCCGGAGGAGAAGACGGGCCATCGTATATGATCCCGCACATGTGGAAGATCAACCCCGATGAAGGAAAGCTGCTTGTGGCCGCCTCTGCCAAAGGCAACCTGAGGAAAAAGTGATGAAAGTTTTTTTACGGCATCCTCTTCATGGTTTTCGATTGCTCGCGATGGCCACATTGCTTTTTGCCCTTGCGAGTCAACTCTCCGCGCAAACACAAACCACGATTCCGCCCCAGCCCGCTGCGCAGGACCAGAGCCATAGCCAGGCCCCAGCCACGGGTCCATGCGATTGGACCAATCGTCGTAGTTGGTTATCTTGCGCTACCAAGCCTTTGAGCGATCCCGCAGCCATCCAACTGGCCTCTTCCGCCTGCGGGCCGTACAACATTAAATTCGACGTGCAACGCGTTCCGCGCAGCGCAGCAAATTTAACACCCCCCGCAGGCCAGGCTCTCATCATTGTTGAAGGGGCCGGGATGCCTGCGCCTATCATGCGCATCGGCATTGACGGTAAATGGATGGGCGCCACCAAGCCAGCTTCATACCTCGCTATTCCCGTCTTACCCGGCGTGCATCATCTCTGCCTGCAAAGCCAGCCAGGACGTATCTTTCACAATCACGGCATGTATTTGAACCAGGTCAATGTCGTCTCTGGAAACAGTTATTACTTCCTTGTTGATGTCTTCCAACGCATCGACATGCAACCCGCACTTGAAGCAATCGACTCCGATGAGGGCCGTGACCTCGTCCTTTGGTCTGCTGCCGCCGAATCCACTGTAAGGCAGGTGAAAAATAACGGCGCAAATCCAACCGCAACCGCTAAGTGAGGTCCCATGCAACTGATCAACCGCCGTTCCATTTGCTGCGCGTTATCCGCCCTCATCCTCTTCGCACTGCCCATCCACACTCACGCGCAAGATCAAAAAGCCATCGATAAAGCTATGGCCACCTGTGGTCCTGCCAATTCCAACTATCATGTCCAGTTGCAAGCCCACCCTGAACCGCTCACACCGCCAAACGGCAAGGCCCGTGTCTTCTTCATCGGCAACAGTATTTTTCCACGACTCATCAGCAATGCCACCGTGGTTCGCATCGGTATCGATGGCAGCTGGGCAGGCGCGGTGAAATACGATTCCTGGTTTGAGCTCCTCTTGCCCCCCGGAACCCACCACTTTTGCGCGGAGTGGAAAAACGCAAGCAGTATGAATGGTATTGCCCTCAACGTGCTCGACCTGCAGCCGGGGCAAAACTATTACCTTGTCGCCAGTAATTATGCCTTGGGCACTCTCCCGACTGTCTTGACCTTCGACGAATTGAACCCGGACGAGGCTAGCCTCCTCATCCACGAGTGGCCTCGCGCCATTGCTACGCCAAGCCAAAAATAAACACTGTGTGCGCCATATCTCGACTGCGCGGCTGCATTACTTACTGCTCCCTATTCCCTGTTCACTGCTCGCTCTTCTTCGCCACCGCCCGCTCTCCCCACATCTCTATTGACTCGACTCCATACGCTCGACGCCCTTACAC
>VFSW01006499.1_pt1 | contig 17174 bp, 4 predicted proteins | sample 5358111 | NCBI WGS metagenome assembly VFSW01 (sample SAMN11554181, study PRJNA540505) | mine drainage metagenome | isolation source: sediment from site ElyBrook_90M | place: USA: Ely Copper Mine, Vershire, VT | collected 2017
TCGGGACGACACTATCCCTTACCAGTTCGGCTCAACTGACGACAGTTGGCGGAACGGTAATACTGTCCGCAAGTATTTCTCCGGCAGTGGGCACGGGATGGCCAACCGGCAGTGTGACGTTTTATAACGGGGCGACATTGCTGGGAATGGCTAATATTGCGGGAACTGCCGCGAGCTTAACCATCACCTCTTTGCCAGTGGGGACGGATCAGATCACTGCGTCCTACTCGGGAGACTCAACCTACTCCACGTCTCAATCCAACACAGTGACGGTGAACGTCTCACCGGCACTGCTCACTACCACCACTGTCCTAACCGCAACTGCGACCCAGGCTGACGCGGGGGCAGCGGTTTCTTTAACCGCGACCGTTCAGCCGCCGGCATCTGCTGGCCTGCCGAGCGGAACAGTCGCGTTCTACTTGGGGTCAACACAAATTGGATCTGCAACCCTCGCAAACGGAGCCGGAACGCTTACGACGTCCTCTCTCCCGGTGGGGAGCGATTCAATCACAGCAACATACTCCGGAGACGTGGTTTTCGCGGCCTCGACGACGGTCTCCGCCCTTACGGTGACAATACTCCAGCCCGATTTCACTATCTCAGCTTCACCTTCTAACCTCTCGGTCACTGGAGGCCAGACGGCCAGCACCACGCTGTCGATAGTGCCGTCGAACGGCTTCAGCCAAACTCCAACACTTGCATGTTCCGGGCTGCCTACAGGCTATTCCTGTGCTTTCGGAACACCTGCGACTCAATCGAACGGGAACGTCAGCGTCCCGCTCGGCATCAGCACAGTCGCTCTCAGCGCTGCAGCCAACCGGCTTGCCTCGCCAAGAGGCTACTTCCTCGCGTTGCTCCCTCTTGCGCTGTTCTTTGCCAAGCGCCGCCGGGAAGCATTCATGAGGCTCGTTATGCTGTGTGTGCTTCTACTGGAATTTGTGGGCGTGGCTGGGCTTGTGGGATGCGGCGGTGGATCAACTCCGATCACAACCCCAACGAGCAAGACGGTAACGGTCACAGTTACGGCCACGGCATCGTCGGTATCGGCACACTCAACAACCGTCACACTAACTGTCAACTGATTCTTCTTCCACGCCGGCAAGCTGGCAGATTCTGAAGGCAATTGGGCGCTGCGACAACTCTCGCGGCGCCCTTCTGTTTTTTGGCTTTAACTTCCAGCCAGCATTAATACATGACGTTCATCGCACAAAGCTACAAAGGAGACACGTGAAACACCCCAAAAATACACCACCGACATCGTCCATCGTTCCTATGGTGGCCGGCGAAAGTAACGAAATCCGGGGCTCCCGGCTGGGGCGTGCTCGCGCGGCCAAATTCAGAGCCGCGGCCGACTTCGTCGGCGAAGCGCGTTGTCTTGAGGAAGCGGATAAATGGGAGCGATCTTCCCGGTGATCGATCGAAGGACTTTGCGGCCTTCCTCCGGCAAGCAACGACCGCGACCCTGACCTCCCCCTTTTCTACGCACACACTTTTTTGGCTTTGTTGATTTAGGTATCCGAATTCCTGACGATGCTTTCGCTCAGAAACTGTTCTGCTGGCCGTTAACATCTAGCGTCTGAACTCCTAGAATGCTTAATGGCATCACAGGCTCAACGATCAAACAGAAAAAACCTGTTCTTTCGGGGCCCGAATGAACTGCCACCTCCATTGTCAGCGAGGCTCAGCAGGCGGGGGGCCTCAGTTTGTTCAAGTGTTTTGCCGATACACGTTCTAGGGGCAGGAATTCGTCGAAGCCTCTGCAAACCAACGGCCTGTTCGGCAGCCTTATGCCACACGAGAAAGCTATGGAACCCAGACAGAACAAGCAACTCACAGTCCTCGCCCTGTTGATTTTCTTCCTTTTCCATTCCTTTGCCGTTGCACAGCAGTCGAGTCCTTCCCGCATGCTGCGGCTGCCGGGAAACCTCCACCCTTTGGCTGTTCGCTCTCAGGACCAGGGACTGCTTCCTGCGGGCCAGCAAATGAAATTGCAAATTCATTTTGCTCCATCGACCACCCAGCGCATGGCGCTTACCAAACTGCTCATCGACCAGCGAAATACGAGTTCTGCCGACTTTCAGCGTTGGTTAAAGCCACAGGACTTTGGTAGCCGCTTCGGAATCGCCGGGGCAGACGCAGAGAAGATTGAGGCTTGGCTGGCAGGCCAGGGATTCAGCCAGATCGCATTGTCTCCCTCTCGAATGGCGATCTCGTTCACCGGTAGTGCGAGCCAGGTAGGTTCTGCTTTCAGGACTTCAATCCACCGAGTCGTCAGCAACGGAGTACCTCACTTCACAAATATCAGCGATATCTCGATGCCCGCCGCACTGGCGCCGCTTGTACAAAGAGTGTCTGGTCTAAACGATTTTCATCCAGTGCCTCTGAATATTCGCCTTGGTAGAAAGCTGCGCCCCGCTCAGACCTCGGGCCCGGGGGCATACGACCTCGCTCCTGGCGACATCGCAACCATTTATGACATCCAGGCACTCTATAACGCAGGGATCGATGGCACTGGAATGAAGGCTGTAGTGGTGGGCCAATCGGATATCAACCTCTCTGATATTCAGGCTTATCGAAACGCATTTAATCTTCCCGCGAAGACACCCAATGTCGTATTAGTTCCCACTTCGTCTGACCCAGGATTCGGCACCACAGACCAAACCGAATCAGATCTTGACATCGAGGTACTTGGCGCGGTCGCGAGGAACGCCGATATTACATTCGTCAACTCAACGGATGTTCTCGACTCGCTTCAATATGCTATTGATCAGGATATTGCGCCAGTAATCAGTTTGAGCTACGCCGGGTGCGAGTATATTGGCGAAACATGGGACAATCAAGCCGCGTCCACGCAGCTCTTGGCTCAACAAGCTAACGCACAGGGGATCACTATTGTCGGTGCGGCAGGCGATTCCGGGGCCGCGGCGTGCGATTCGTCAGCAGCGACAGCGGCTTCGTTTGGAGAGACGGTTTCGTGGCCCGTAGATGTTCCCGAAGTGACAGGTGTTGGTGGGACCTCATTTGTCACGCCATTCGACACTTACTTCGGTGCAGCGAATGACCAATACGGCGGTTCATTGAAGTCCTATGTTCCTGAGGTCACTTGGAATGAGACATCGGCTGGAATTAATATTTCGGGAACAGGTGGCGGTGCCAGCCTCATTTACTCGAAGCCATCATGGCAACAGGGTCCAGGCGTTCCGGCCGACGGCGCAAGAGATGTTCCCGATGTTGCTCTTTTTAGCATAAACAACATTGGAGAAGGCCTTGGGTACCTGATCTGCACTGCTGGTGACTGCACTTCTGGGCCGCCAGACAATCTTCATTCCGGCGCCGCAGTCGGCGGAACATCAGCCTCAACTCCGGTTTTTGCCGGTATTGTCACCCTGTTGAATCACTTCATATCCTCGAACGGAACGACAGCCACAGCAGGAATGGGAAACATTAATCCGAATCTGTATCTTCTTGCTGCTAATACGTCTGATGTCTTCCATGATGTGACTCAGGGAGACAATATAGTTACTTGCGTTGTTGGCACTCCGTCCTGTGCTACTGGCACGTTCGGATATTCGGCCGGCCCGGGATACGACCAGGCAACAGGTCTTGGCTCCGTTGACGTATTCAACTTGCTACATGAATGGGCTAAGCATACCCAAACCGGCACCAAAATAACGCTGACTGCTAGTCAGTCGCCAGTTGTGAGCGGGTCTAATCTAGGCTTGACTCTGACCGCTAAAGTAGCAGTTCAAGCAGGCAGTGCGATTCCTTCTGGAAGTGTTTCGTTCTACACATATATTCCCTCGCTCGGAAACCCGGCATCTGTTCTCGCCAATGCCGTAGTTGACGCGACCGGGACAGCAATTATCCACCTGAATAACCTCGACACCAACGTGACAATGATCTACGCAGAATTTTCTGGCACTATGGATTTCAGCCAGAGTTTCGCTGGCCCGCTGAGTGTCCTTCTGCCATCGTCTATCGCTCTCGTGCCAACTCCAACTGCTGCGAACTGGGGTGATCCTGTCACGTTAACAGCCACAGTGTCTGCGGGTTCGGATCCTGGTGGAACTGTCAACTTCTACACTGGGTCTGCCCTGGTTGGGGCCGCGCCTGTAGTTGGGCAAACTGCCACCATGACTGTCTCTAATCTGCCTACGGGACTTGACTCAATTACTGCCTCATGGCTTCCAGGGGCAAACAGCCAATACGGACCATCGACCTCCCCCGCAATTCAGATTCAGATAACAGTAGAGGGAACGCAAACAAGTCTTTCGAGTTCATCCACACAAAGCACGCGTGGCCAGGCAGTCACCTTCACTGCAACGGTCAAATCCGCCTCTGGGACCGGCACTCCTACTGGTAGCGTCTCCTTTATGCTGAGCCAGACTGTCCTTGGTACAGGCACTCTTGCAAACGGCATTGCATCGTATTCGACATCGGGATTGGCAGTTGGAAGCAACGACGTATACGCAATTTACGCGGGTGACAGCAACTACACATCATCGACATCCCCATCGGCAAGCGTCACGGTCTCCGCTGCTCCTACAACGACATCGCTATCTGCCTCTTCGACTCAAACTAGCTATGGTGATTCGGTAACGTTGACAGCTGCAATGACCACGGCCAGTGGGTCTTTCACTCCGACTGGAAGCGTCACTTTTTATAACCAGTCTGCGATTCTCGGGACAGCGAATGTGACAAACGGCAAAGCCGTTATCACGCTCTCAGCACTCCCAGTTGGCAAGGCCAACATCACCGCGTCGTATTCTGGCGATTCCAACGTGGGCGCTTCAACTGCTGCTCCAATCACGATTACCGTGGCACGCATCGTGACATCTATCTCGCTGTCCACCTCTTTCACACAAACAACTCAGGCCGGGCAAATCATCCTTTCAGCAACCATCACGCCCGGGACTGGCACCGGATCACCTACGGGAGCGATCACGTTCGTAAGCGGCACCTCAACGCTAGGGGCAGCGAGCCTCACCGGCAAAACAGCCACTCTGCCAGCGTCTGGGCTAGCGGTCGGCAATGATGTCATAATCGCAAGCTATGCAGGCGATTCTGCTTACGCGCCCTCTCAGTCGAACAGCGTTACCGTGACTGTTTCAGCAGCGCCAATAACGGCTACGACCACGCTGGCTGCGTCCGCAAGCCAGATCGACCAGGGAGACTCAGTCAATCTAGTCGCAACGATTCAGTCTCCAGCAGGATCTGCGCTTCCTACCGGAACTATGCAGTTTCTTATGGGCACTACGCCGGTTGGATCTGTAGTGGTAACGGCAGGTACCGCAACACTGACAACAACTTCCCTGCCGGTCGGGGCAGATTCGATTACCGCAAGTTATTCCGGAGACACTATTTTTGCACCTTCCGCGTCCAAAGCGGTCGTCGTGACGGTGCTTCAACCGGATTTCACGATCTCAGCCGCGCCTGCCAGTCTCTCTGTAACCGGCGGCCAGGCCGCGCAGACCGTTCTCTCGATCGTCCCAAGCAACGGCCTCAGTAACCCCCCTACCCTGGCATGCTCTGGATTGCCCGCGGGGTCTGCTTGCACCTTTGGGGCCTCCGTAACAAAATCAGATGGCTCGTTCAGTATTCCGTTGAGTATCGCCACCGTGGCTCTGGCCAGTGCGGTTCGACCCGGGGCAGGAGACGGGTATCTGTTTGCACTGATACCTTTCATCCTCTTTTTAACGAAGCGGCGAAAGACCTTCCTAAAGACGATCAGTCTCATGCTTATCTTGGGGGTTGCTGTCGTCATGACTACCCTCACAGGATGTGGCGGAGGGCAGTCATCTGCGACGGCACCTCCGCACAGCCAGACAAGCATAATCACTGTCACAGCGCAGTCGTCTTCCGGAGCCACGCATACAGCGACTCTCACGTTGACAGTCAATTAAAGCGTAGACGGGCCGCCGACCCCTTGTCTGAGACAAGCGGGCAGGCGGCCCAGTCCCGCCCAAGATCTCTTGTTCGCCCTGTTCACCTCGACACTCTTTTCAGTATGTCCCTGACCATTCCGTCCTACTTCCTGTTCTCTTAAACCTTTTCTCGCCTTTATTGATTTTTATGTTCCGCTGGACGTTACGGCGCGTCCTCGACTCGCATTAGAATCCCACTGTCATCCACAGCTAACGTGTGCTCGGAGCACGAGGGGTCTTATGCGCAGTCTTGGAATTAAGTTCGTTTGCCTGTCTATGGTCGGGTTGTTGTTCCCATTCATTTCAGCCGGCCAGAACTGGAAAGAGGCCGCGTCAGTGAACGTGAAGAACGATTCGCTGGTCAAGGCAGACTCCCTCAAGCAGATCGAGATTGCGGATCTCGATGGAGACGGGAACGGAGACGTGATTCTCCTTGCTGACGGGCACCTGCGTCTCTTCAAAGGTGATGGTAATGGCGGGTTCGTTCCCTATTTACCGTTGGCCACGACGGCGCTGAAGGTATCGACGGTAGCCGCCGTCGAACTATGAACTCTTAGAATTAGTTAATCGAGTTGACGGTAGTTTCTCTCCTCCGCAACCCCTTACCGATCCTTCCCTTCCTCTCCTCGACGACGGTTGTAGAATCACTGCGGGCGGGTTTGCTGTTCATCCTCCCTCGCCCCAGACAGACCTCGCTCTTACGTGCACGAATTCAAACACAATCTACATTTTGAGTAAGAACAAGGTAGGTGTGTTCTCCGTTGCAAATCAGTTCACTCCGTTCGACTCGCACAGGATCATCACATCCCTTGAGTCGTTTGGGATGCAAAGCGACGGATCATCGAGCATCGCGGTCACGAGTATTCGCCAGGATGCCAGCGATATCCTGTCGTCTCGACGTGTCGACTGGTTGATCAACCAAAAAGGTGTATTTACGCTAGGGAAAAATCGGCCGGTGTCGAGCTCCGTGCAGGTTTTCGCGGATTACGACGGAGATACTCTTCCAGACATCAATAGCGCTGATAAAGGTGTGCTCACTTCACAGCGTGGACAACTCTCTGGGTTTGCGGCCGGTAACGCGATTGCGCGATGGAATGGTTGCGAAATCGCCGGGATAGCAGTGGGAAAGTTGCAAGCTAATACCTATTCACTTGCTAGCGACATTGCTGTGGCGCGCATCTGCCCCCTCCACGGCTCGGCCGATGCGATGGAGTTGTCCATTGTTCCCCTCCTGAACGTCCGAGGCACCTCCGTCAGTCTTATTCCTGCCGAATCGGGACGCGCCGACATTGCAAAGTTTCAAGTCTCGGTTTCGCCACTGTCTGGTACTGGCGTTCCGGACGGGACTGTAACCGTAGCGGCAGGCAGTCTTACTCCGCAGACTCTTCCGCTTCTAAAAGGCGAGACGAGTTTCAGTACTCCGATCCCCGACCAGGAAACGGACATCCAGGCGGTCTACAGCGCCAGCGACAAGTTTGCTGCGTCTTGGAAAACTGCAACCCTGCAGCCTTACGGGGCGGCGAGTAACTCAGCGACATCCGCATCCGGATCCCCAGCAGCGGTTAGCCCCATTGGGGCTATGGGCGTTAAGAGCCAAGCTATCTCGAAGAAGCCCTCCGCCCCGATCATCACAACAATTGCGGGAAACGGTACAAGCGGAAACAACGGAGATGGCGGACCGGCGACTCAAGCCGCGATCGTGGCGGCGGCGGTTGCCGTCGACAGCCATGGCAATGCTTATTTCGTCGACTCTACCAATTGTGTGGTCCGGAAGGTGGCCATCTCTACAAGCACCATCTCTACCGTGGCCGGCACGGGTACTTGTGGGCATGCGGGAGACGGGAGTAGTGCGATATCGGCGCAGATCCAGCCCACCCCCTACGTCACAATAGACCCGCAGAACAATATCTTCTTCGGCGAGTCTGCCGGATATATCCGTGAGGTGAGCGCTTCTACAGGTGTTATCACGACCATTGCCGGTACCGGACAATTGGGCTACAGTGGCGACGGCGGCCCGGCGACTGCCGCGGAAATGTGGACTCCGTCGGGAATAGTAGCCGATCAGTCAGGCAACGTGTTCGTTGCCGGTCAGTCCTATGACCCGAAGGCCAAACAATACTTTGGATCGATCCGCCAAATCGATATGAAGGACGGGTTGATCATTACGATCGCGGGAAACGCATCGCTGACAGGAAGCCCCGTATCTGGAGAAAACGCGACAGCGAACAGTCTCAACAGTATTTCCGGGCTGGGCGTTGATCCGAACGAAAATATCTACTATGCCGCCCCTAATGAAAATTACGTGTGGCAGGTTTCCTTGGCGACGGGAAAAATCAATATCTTCGCGGGCACGGGAGCTCAAGGTTACGCCGGCGACGGCAATGACGCAAGCCTGGCGACTTTCAATCAGCCATGGTCTGTTTCAGTTGATGGTTCACGAAACGTTCTCATCGTCGACCGTGGTAACAGCGTAATTCGCTCGGTCTCATCAATTGGAAACATCGTCACGACGATCGCCGGAACCGGTGTGGCTGGCTTCAGTGGAGACGATGCTGCAGCTACATCCGCGAAGCTAAGCCAGCCCCAAGGCGCCGCCGCAGACAGCTCCGGTAAGGTTCTCGTAGCTGACTTCGCGAATAACAGACTGAGATCAATTTCAGCCACCTCATTGAACGGACTCAATCCGGCAAATCTACAGACCCCAGGGTTCTCCGCGTCGTGGACCAGCCCAGTACCGAGTGGCGGCGGCGGCTACTTGGGGGCCACTGTCTCCGATCAAGGCGGACTATGTAGCAGCTCATATGGAGGGGCCCCGATCCAATGGTCTGGGGGAATAAGTCTGACCTCATCGCAGAACTGCTGGCCGGACAGCTGTAACATACCGTTTTCAACCCAGATGGGCCAAGCTGCCGGGACGTGGGGGGTCACAGCAACCTATCACTCGAATCAATACTGCAATTCACGTTCCTACTCAGGAACAATCACGGTCACAAAAGTGACGCCTACAGTAACCGTGAGCTGCCCCACTCCCATCGCATACGGTCTCAGCAATACATGCAACGTTACGGTCACCAATAATGCCTCGGGCACGGTCACGATGAGCAATAATGGCATTGTCTGGACCACTGGGACCCTCACGGACACCGGGACCTTTGGTACTTGGTCAGGCGGTGGGTGGGGTGGTTGGCCACCCGTGGTCGTAACCGTAAAGGCCTTGTACAACGGTGATTCCGCCAATAACGGTGGTGTGAGCGGCCAGACGACATTCCAGATCGTTAAAGCAACTCCTACTGTCACCCTCAGCTGCACGCCAACCACGCTGACATACGGAACAACGACCACAGCATGCACGGCTAGTGTAAGCACGAGCGGAACTGGAGCTGCTCCATCGGGAACGGTTTCGTTCAATTACACGGGCTCGTCAAGCGGACCATGGACATCCTGCGTTTTGTCGGGAGGCAGCTGTGGCTTATCAGGTGGCTTTTTGAATGCTCCGGGCGGGGCTTCTTATACGGTCACAGCCACATATAACGGCGATACCAACTACAACGGCGGTGTCATTTCAAACGGTGTCGGTATCACAATCGTAAAAGCCACCCCGACAGGTTCGATTAGCTGTTCCCCGAATCCAGTCACGTACTACACCGTGATGTCTACATGCACTGGAACGGTAAGCAAGTCCCCCACTGGCGTCTACCCCACGGGGAGTCTTGTGATGTACTGGCAAGACCTCACTCCAATCGGAGCCAACAATACATGGGGCTTCCCTGGATTAAACGCGAGTGCACAAGGATCGCTCTCCGGCTTCAGCACCATGGATGTTGGCACCTACCTGATTCAAGGCACTTACGGTGGGGACTCGAACTACAACAATATAGTCCTCACTTCGACAAACGTGGGTATAACAAAAGCCACGCCAACGTGCTCATTCCCATCTGGAAGCAGCATAAATTACACCCAGGCTCTGTCATCTTCCGCACTCAGCGGAGGTAGTTGCACATGGCCTAACACAGGCTCGATACCGGGATCTTTTGCGTTCAATTCTCCAGGGACCACACCATCGGCCGGTGCGAGTCAGTGCTTCCCGGCAACGTGGAACCCTAGCAACACCACCGATTACAGCCCGGTCGTTGGATCGATCTGCCTGAGTGTCAACAAGGCACAGTCGACGATCACCACCCTGCCAACCGCCAGCGCGACTACTTATGGAGCAGTCCTTTCGACTTCGGCCTTGTCAGGTGGCGCGGGAAATCCCGCAGGAGGTTCCTTCTCATGGACCGCGCCGAGCACCGTCGTTTTGGCGACCCCGTCAGTTCCAGAGAGCGTCACCTACACTCCCGTCGACACCGTGAACTGGCTGTCGGCTACAGGCACCGTAAATGTGCCTATTAACAAGGCCAACCCTAATGCACTACTGTCATCCTCATCAAACCCGTCTTCCTACGGGCAGTCTGTCACGTTCTCCATTTCCCTTACTGGAGTTGCTGGTGGTGCCACGCCTTCGGGGTCTGTCACATTCCAGTACAATTCGACAACCGTTCTTTGCAGTGCCATCTCAGTAAGCGCTGGTACTGCCTCATGTACAACATCGAGTCTCCCAGCTGGGTCGGACGCGATCACAGCGGCGTACAGCGGAGACATAAACTACAATTCCGGCACATGGGGGCTAACTCAGAATGTCATCAGAGCTAACCCCGGTGTATTCTCCGCTACCTGTACTCCAAACCCGGTAAACCAGGGGGCTAATTATGCCTGCACCGTCGGGCTATCGAGCTCTGCAACTGGCACCGTGACTTGGCCCGCCGTGTTTGGAGGCGCAACGACAGCCGTTTCAGGAGGAGCTAGTTCGACAGGAACCCTTGTCGCAAGCGCAGCGCCGGGAACCTACACAGGTAGCGTGACGTACAACGGAGACAGCAATTTTAATCCAAGTACGCTTTCCTTGACCTTGGTCGTGGCAGCTAACACTTCGGTCTCATGCACGCCTATCTCGACGCTGGGCCAAAACACTACGTGCACAGCGTCGGTAAGCGCGGCCGACGGCTACGTCACGTTCTACTCGCCAACGACGTTAACCGGAGAGTGGTGGAACGGTAGCTACCCCACGGCAGGCGGCCGCCTAAGTTCTGCACCAGCGGCCATTACGCATGACTCCTACCTCAACTACAACGTCACGGGCTACGCGTGGGGCCAAGCTCCACCTGCAGGCGTTAACACGACCACTATCTATGCCCGCTGGACAGGATCGTTTGTTTCGACGATCGGCGGAACCTACACGATCGGAGTCAACTCCGATGATGGCGCTAACGTGTACGTCAACGGGACTCCTTTAGTGAGCAATCTCGTCAATGCGCAAGGTGCACAATCCAACCTGACCTACTCGCAGTCTGGCACGATCAGCCTGTCTGCAGGCGCTACAAACTCCATCGTTGTTGAATATCAGCAAGGTGGTGGAGGGGCCGGAATTCAGTTGCTCTGGACGCCTCCAGGTCAGAGTTCCCCCTCTTTACTCGGCTGGTCTATCGTTCCGGCAAACGGGAGCAAGCAGGCTTCCATATCCGGGCCAATGATGAACCCAGGGACCTCCACGATCACAGCCGTGTGGACAGGAGATTCGACCTACTCCGGCAGCACGGGTACGACAACGCTCAATGCGCCTAATGGCACAGCTGTTAACGTGTTCTCGAATCTCAATCCTTCGAACTACGGCCAGACTGTCGCCTTCACTTCGGTGGTAAGCACGGGCGGTGTCACTCCAGCCGGTTCCGCCACCTTCGCCGATGCCGGCAGCCAGATTGGCTCTGGGTCGGTCGCTGCCGTGAGCACATTCAATATTCTGCCGTTATCCAATAGCTTTGGGTCCTGGTCTATCAACGCTGCGACTCTCGGCGCAGGTGCTCAGCCGGATCCGATGGGCGGCGCCACTGCCCAGCAGCTCACCATGCAGACCGGCAGTAATAACTCCGAAATTTATTACACCATCAACCAGAACCTTGGCAGCGTGGCAAGCCGGACCTTCACGGCCTCCGGCTGGTTCTATGCTCCTGCAGGTGGCCCAATCCCTTACCTGCGCGTCGAAGAATGCAGCACTCCGTGGAATGGTTTTACCTCTTCCGCGGCAACTACAGGTGGATGGGTGCGTATCACCGCCACCGGAACCTTCCTGAGTACTGATACCCAGTCGTGTTTGAATTTTATCGTTCGCAACAACACTACGAACGCCGGCACGATAACCCTCTATGGACTACAGCTTGAAGAAGCAGGTTCAGTCGGACCCTATGTGCTGACGGATGCCGCTCCGCGCGCCGGATTTGGCGGGATTGCTACTTTCAGCACGGCTTCCCTTTCGGGCGGAGCTCACTCCATCACTTCGGTAGCTAGTGGCGTTACATCTCCGATCCTCACGCAGGTGGTTAACAGTGCACCGTCAACTACGTCTATCAACTGCACGCCAAACCCTGCGGCGTACCAGCAAACCTTGAATTGCACCGCGACTGTCAGTGGAGACTTTGGCGGGACCATCGCCCTCACGATCAACGGGCTTTCATGGACCTCCGGTGCTCCAAACGGGAGCGGTAGTTTCTCTGCTAGCCGTACAGTGGGGATTGGCTCAGGTTCTTATACGGTTGTAGCAAACTACTCCGGCGATACGGCTTATGGTGCATCTAGCGCATCCGTTACGGTAACGGCCAAACCCGCAACAACGACCGATACATTGACCTCGTCGGCAAATCCATCTACCTACGGCCCCATAACCTTCACGAACACAACATCGGCAGTAAGTGGTGGAGCAACTCCGACTGGCACAGTCGCCTTCGTCGATACAACCACATCCACTACGCTGTGCGCTTCTGCAGCGGTCAGCGCGGGTGTCGCAACATGCACAACGTCAACTCTCGCACCAGGCTCGCACACGATCGTGGCGACCTATGGCGGCGACACGAACTACAGTTCGCTGACAGCCTCAATCACCCAGGCTGTTAGCAAGGGTCCTTCAATCGCAACCTGCCCAAGCGCGACTTCATTAACATATGGCCAGACTCTCGCGTCTGTGACATTGAGCGGTGGGACGGGTTCGCCAGCGGGCGGTACCTTCGCCTGGACCTCGCCGACCAATGCGACCACGGTCCCCCCTGCCGGAACAGATGTTTACGGGATGACCTATACGCCCACTGACGCGACTGATTACAACACTTCGAGTTGCAATGTCACGGTCACCGTAGCAAAGGCGACGCCCACTGTCACTCCCGTCTCGTCGGCAAATCCAGCCACCTATCCCGGCTCAGTGACGTTCAACGTCACCATGGCGGCCACCGGCAGCGGCGTAGCCCCGACAGGGTCTGTAACATTCAAGGACAATACAACGACGATTTGCAATGCGGCCGCTCTTAGCGGCGGCTTGGCCACATGCGCGCCCCCGACCTTGACGGCAGGATCACATCCGATTTCTGCCACTTACAGTGGCGATACAAACTACAACACCGCCTCCGGTTCGCTTACCCAGACAGTGAACACAGGTAGCCCCACCGTAAATCTGAGTTCATCGAGTAATCCGTCGACCTACGCTGCCGCCGTCACTCTGACGGCAACCGTTCCGGCGCTCGGATCTGGCGCGACACCGACGGGCACGGTCACCTTTAAGGATGGTGCAACCACCGTTTGCGCAGCAGTTGCAATGAGCAGTGGCTCCGCAACATGCCTAACATCCGCTCTGACTGCAGGATTGCACTCTCTTACCGCGGCATACAGTGGTGACACCAACTACGGGACAGCTACAGGCTCCCTCTCCCAGACCGTAAACAAAGCCAACTCGAGCATCCCGACCTGCCCATCGGCGAGCGCCATCACGTATGGCCGATTGCTTTCAGCATCAACGCTGAGCGGCGGAGTTGGATCGCCAGCCGGCGGGGCGTTCACCTGGACCAATGCATCGCTGGTCCTCAATGCCGGATCGCAGACCCCCAGCGTAACGTACAACCCGGCGGATGCGGCCGATTACAACACGTCCACATGCACTCCGACCGTCACTGTCAAGAAGGCACTGCCTACCGAGGCGTTGATATCGTCTCTGCCGACCGGTTCCGTTTACACAAACCCTGTCACTTTTACGGCCTCGCTGCCGGCAGTCGGAAGCGGAGTATATCCGACCGGTACGGTCAGCTTTACCAATGGCGCAACAGCTCTCTGCACCGCTGTTGCACTGGGTAGCGGTTCCGGCTCTTGTCCCGGAATCACTACGCTCGCTGTTGGAGTCCAGCCAATTACGGCTGTTTACAGCGGCGACGCGAACTACCTGACGGCCACCGCATCGCTTACACAGACTGTCAGTGCACAGGGTGCGATTATCACGACGCTCCCCACCGCCGGGCCGCTAACGTACGGGCAAACCCTGGCATCCTCTTCCTTGACCGGCGGAGTTGGGTCTCCGGCCCCGGGCGCGTTTACCTACGCATCACCCCCAACCACGGTGCCTCGGGCAGGAACGGACCCTGAGGGGATCGTTTACACTCCGAAGGACGGAAACTATACTCCAGCGAGCGGAACCGTCAATCTTACGGTTGCAAAAGCCACGCCGACAGTCGGATTGGCGACATCGTTAAGCCCGTCTACTTATCCCAACAGTGTCACCTTCACGGCCACCCTTCCGGCTTCTGGAGGTGGTGTTCAGCCCACGGGAACCATCGCTTTTACCGACACCACGACATCCGCTACGCTATGCGCCTCTGCTGCTGTCAGCGGCGGGGTTGCGACTTGCTCCGTGGCTTCACTCACAGCGGGATCACACTCGATTAAGGCGACCTATAGCGGAGACTCAAACTACGCCACTGCTTTCGGGACCTTTGCCCAGACAGTCAATCCTGGCAATGCGACAATCCCCACGTCGCCGACCCCCAGTCCGATCACATATGGACAAACCCTCGCATCATCGACGTTGACCGGTGGGGTAGGTTCGCCGGCTGGGGGCACATTCGCTTGGACCACTCCGAGCACAGTGCCTCCCGCTGGATCTCCGACGGAAGGCATTACATATTAACCAGCGGACAACTCCGACTGGAACAGTGTGACCGGATCCGTAAACGTAACCGTCAATAAGGCGACGCTCACCATTACGCTCAATTCGACCGCAAACCCGTCGACCTACCCCAGTTCGATCACTTTCAGCGTTACACTGCCAGCAAGCGGTGGCGGATTGGTGCCGACAGGTTCAGTCACGTTCCTGGATGGTGCTACCACTTTGTGCGCAGCCGTCCCTGTGAGCGGAGGCAATGCATCGTGCTCGCCCGTGACCATGGCTCCTGGCACCCATTCGATCACCGCCAACTATAGCGGCGATACGAATTATGCTGCTGGGTCTGGCGCGCTCACTCAGACCGTGAACAAAGGCGGCCCGACGGTCAACTTGACCTCGCCGACCAATCCAGCCACGTATCCTGCCTCGATCACCTTCACTGCTGCAGTTCCCGCTCTTGGGTCCGGCGCGACACCAACGGGCGCGGTGACGTTCAAGGATGGCGCCACGACACTTTGCTCGGGGGAGGTCACTCTCACGGCCGGTTCAGTTTCTTGCGCTGCTGGTGTGCTCGGTGGTGGTTCGCATTCGATCACTGCGACCTACAGCGGCGATACGAACTACGCGACATCCTCCGGATCTCTCACGCAGACAATCAACCTGGCCACTCCCACGGCTACCCTTACCTCTCCGACCAATCCGGCCACTTACCCGGCTTCGCTCACCTTCTCGGTCACGATCCCCGCTTTGGGAAGCGGAGCCACTCCGACCGGGACCGTAGTATTCAAGGACGCAGGTTCGCCTCTGTCTTGCGGTACAGTGACCCTTTCCAGTGGCAGTGCAAGCTGCGCAGCTGGGATCCTTGCTGGAGGTTCGCATCCAATTACGGCGACCTACAGCGGCGATACGAACTACGGTCCGACATCTGGTGCGCTGACCGAAACCATCAACATCGCAACGCCAACCGTTACCTTGTCGTCCTCGGGTAATCCGGCGTCGTATCCCACCGCAGTCACATTCACAGCCACTGTGCCCGCTGTGGGTAGCGGGTCTACCCCAACGGGAACCGTCACCTTCAAGGACGGAGCCACGATTCTCTGCAGCGCGATGGGCCTCACTTCTGGCTCGGTGACATGCACGCCAGGCGTTCTTGCGGGAGGCACGCACTCGATCACCGCGACGTATAGCGGAGATTCGAACTATGGAACAGCAGGCGGGGCGCTGACTCAAACCATCAACTCAGCGTCTCCTAATCTCACTCTTACCTCCCCGGGTGCGATCACCTACGGAAGCTCGGTCACTATCACTGCCACGACAACGAAGTCTGCCGGCGGCGTCTATGCGATCGGTTCGGGAGCCTTCAAGGACGGCGCTACGACGCTTTGCGCCGCCGCGGTTTTGAGTAATGGTGTGGCCACGTGTACCGCTCCGTCTCTGGGCGCGGCTACACATACGATTACCGCAACTTACGGTGGAGACGGCAATTACACGTCCGCTACCGCCACGATGTCACAGGTAGTCAACAAAGCAACGGCCACAATCCCAACACTTCCCACGGCGAGTTCCATCAATTACGGCCAGACCCTTGCCTTCTCCTCTTTGACAGGAGGGGTAGGATCACCGGCAGGTGGAACCTTCGCATGGACTACCCCGAGCACCGTTCCTCCGGCTGGTATCCAGTCTGAAAGCATCACCTACACCCCATCTGATCTCGTCGATTACAACGTCGGGACTGCCGCCATTAACGTGACGGTGAATCCGGCTACGTCGACGGTAGGGCTCACATCTTCTGGAAATCCCTCGACTTATCCAGCCTCGACGACATTCACGGCCACACTGACAACCGCAGGGAGCGGCGCCCCGCCAACCGGAACCGTCACCTTTAAGGATGGGGTCGTCACCCTTTGCAGCGGAGTTGCATTGACGGCCGGAGTCTCAACGTGCACACCTGCCACGCTGACAGCTGGATCGCATTCGATCACTGCCAACTACAGCGGGGATGCAAATTACGCCTCCACTTCCGGATCGCTGACACAGACCGTTAACGCAGGTAATGCGACGATTACCACGCTGCCGACAGCGAGCGCCATCACTTACGGATCAACCCTGGCGTCATCAACCCTGACAGGCGGCGTAGGTGTCCCCGCCTCCGGTACGTTCAGCTGGACAACTTCCAGTACGGTTCCCCCTGCCGGGACGCCGTCCGCGAGCATTACCGATAAGACGCCAGACACCACAGA
>VFSW01006500.1_pt1 | contig 17173 bp, 14 predicted proteins | sample 5358111 | NCBI WGS metagenome assembly VFSW01 (sample SAMN11554181, study PRJNA540505) | mine drainage metagenome | isolation source: sediment from site ElyBrook_90M | place: USA: Ely Copper Mine, Vershire, VT | collected 2017
GGGGCGGGGCCCCGGTGGGGCGGCTGCGCGGGGCGCCGGGCCTCCTACGCGCGGGGGGCCCGGGCCCCCCCCCCCCGCGCCGCGGGGGGGGGGGGGGGCCCGCGCCCGCATCCCGCCAGTCCCAGCCCCGCCGCCGTTAGAAAATCGCGCCGCCGCATAGCCCTGTCAGTCCACAAACACGTTGTAGCCCTGTTCCGCCGCCGCCGCCAGCGACGTCAGCGCCGTGTCCTCCAGCGTGCGGCAGGGCATCGTAAAAATGGGAGCCCCGGCCGGATACCGCTGGTGAGCCAGCAGCCCGAGCCGTAACCAGGCGGCTCCGCCCGAGGACCGGTGCTCCCTCAGAAACCGTTGCGCCACATCCAGGCTCGCTCCCAGCCTGGCCGCATCCGTCCCCGCCAGCGCCAGCAGCGCCTGGCCGGTGGTCTCCGGATACGAATCCGCGTCGTAGCCCAAGGACCGCGCCGATCCGTGGTTCCATCCGCCGTCGGCGCAGCGGTGCGACAGCAGGTAGCCGCGGGCCTGCTCGATGCGCTCCCGCAACCCCGCCGAAGGCCGCCGCCAATAGGCTTTCTTCAAAGCCAGAATGCCGAGACACGTAGGCGTCACCCAGGCCGCCGTTCCCGGAAACCACGGCCAGCCGCTCCACTCCGGCGCGGGTGGCAGTTTGCCGTTCATCACCAGCTCGCGCCACCGCAGCACCGGCGAAGTTTCCATCCCAGATTGCGCCACCAGCCATTCCACCGCCCGCGCGTGCCTCCCCGCGCCGATCGTTTCCGGAGGCAGCAGCGCCACCAGCGCCGTCACCCTGGTGTTTTTCCCCCCCCGGGGGGGGGGCCCCCATCCCCGGTGGGGTCTCTGGGTCGCGCTCAGCCTGGGGGCGCCCGCGGGGCGGCGGGGCGCGCCGTCCGCCGCCTGCTGCGCCAGCAGCGCGTAGACCGTCGGCTCGGTCCACGATCCTCCCTTCCGGTAGGGCCAGCCGCCATCCGCGTTCTGCGCCGCCCGTATGGCCGCCAGCGCGCCGCTATCGTTCTCCAAAATCCTCCTTCCCTCCCCGGCCCCTCGAAAATCCGGCGCGGCGGCGCCACGGGTAAGCGCGCGCCGCGCCATGAAATGCTTGCGAGCCGGCAAAAACAAACATCCGGGACATCCAACTACCGAACCGCTTTGCGGCGCCGGCGGCGCTGCAGGAGCAGCAACAGTACGACGCCAGCCGCGACCCAAATCACAACCTGCATCATGGTGCTATTCATGGCCTCTCTCTCCTTTCTCTCGGACTCTCGCTTCAAAACCTTTAACCCGCGTTGAAACCCTTCATCAGCGGCAGCAGATACTTCACCACGCCCAGCACGCCCGGCCCGGCGCATACCAGCATCATGGCCGGCAGGATGAAGAAGAAGATCGGAAACACCAGCTTCACCCCTACCTTCGCGGCGCGCTCTTCAGCCTCCTGCCGCCGCCGCACGCGCATATAATCGGAATGTTGCCGCAGCGACTCCGCCACGCTGGTGCCGAAGCGGTCGTTCTGAATCAGGATCGCCGTCAGCTTGCGCAGCTCCGGCTCGCCGGCCCGCTCGCCCAGGTTCTTCAACGCGTCGCCGCGCCGCTTGCCCGCCCGGATCTCCAGGTTCACCATCTGGAATTCCTCGCTCAGCTCCGGGTGCGCCAGGCGCAGTTCCGTGGCCACGTAGTTGATGGCCTGGTCCAGCCCCAGCCCCGCCTCCACCGAAATCACCATCAGGTCCAGCGCGTCCGGCAACGCCAGCCGCAGCGTGGTCTGCCGCTTCTTTGCCTGCCGCTCCAGAATCAGGTTGGGCGCCAGGTAGCCGGCCAGCCCCATGGCCAGCGGGAAGATGATGTGCAGCGCCGGATTGTCTCCCATCGCGCCGCGGAAGATCAGGCCCAGCACCGCCAGCGCCGCCGTGCTCAGCAGCCGGATCCCGTAGTAGATCTTGACCGCGTTGTCCGACCGGTAGCCCGCATGCGTCAGCAACTGCTTGGTCACCGAGCCTTCGTCGGCCGAAACCGGCATCAGCTCCCCGACCTTCTGGATCAGCTTGTACTCGCGCACGCGCCGGATCTCGCCGTCCTGCGGCATCCCCGCCGTGGGATTCTCGATCACCGGCTCGCCCAGCCGCTCGTAAACCTGCCCCGGCCGCGCGTAGCGCTGGTACCCGAATGCCGCGATGGCCCCCATCACCAGCAGGAAAAACACGACGATCAGTGTTATCGGCATCGCTATACCTTGATCTTGATGATCCGCCGGATGAAGTAATTCCCGATCAGCACGGCCACCCCCGCCGCCACGATCATGTACTTGCCGTCCGGATCGTTGGCCATGCCCTGCAGATAGCCCGGCGCCACCAGCAGCAGCAGCAGCCCCGTGATCACCGGCAGCACCGTCAGAATGCCCGCCGTCAGCCGCCCGTGCGCGCTGGCCGCCTTCACTTCCCCCTTCAGCCGGAAGCGCTCCCGGATGACGTGCGCCAGCCGGCCCAGGATCTCGTTCAGGTTGCCCCCCGTCTGCCGCTGCAACAGCACCGTCGAGGTGAAAAATTTGAAGTCCAGCAGCGGCACCCGCTCCGTCAGGTTGTGCAGCGCCGTCGCCAGCGGAGCGCCCAGGTTGATCTCATTGAACAGCGTGCGCAGCTCCGTCGACAGCGGCTCCGGCACGTGCTCGCCCACCATCGACAGGCTGATCAGAAAGGCGTGCCCGGCGCGCACCGACCGCGCAATGAAGTCCAGCGCCTCCGGGAACTGCTCCTCCAGTTGCCCCAGCCGCTTGCGCCGCTTGCGCCGCACATAGATGTACGGCAGCGACGCCGTGGCCACCGACAGCGTCAGGCACGTCAGCACTTCGTTGATGATGAACGGAAAGCGCAGCCCCACCAGGAACCCGGGCGCCGCCATGCCCGCCGTCGCCATGAACATCGTCGACGAAGTCCACGTCAGGCCGGATTGCTTGATCGATTCCTGCAGGTGGTTGGCGATGTTGGCCGACGCCAGCATCTTGTAGAAGCCGGACAGCTCCGGCGTCACGTCCTTCAGCAGCTTGGTGACCGGCATCGGACGATTGCCCGCCACCGTCTGCAGCATGTCCTTCACCGCGCTCTGCCGCTGGCGCTGCCGGTACAGAAAACCGAACACCACAAACGCCATGATCAGCGCGAACACCAGCAGAAAAATGCCACCCAGCATCAGCGACATGGTTAGTTGATCTCCACGACCGTCTGGAATAACGAGGCCGGCAACTGGATGCCGCACGCCTTGATCCGTTCGTAAGCCCGCGGACGAATGCCCGTGGCGCGGAACCGTCCCGTCACCCGGCCGTCCTCGGCCACGCCGGTCTTCTCAAACAGAAAGATGTCCTGCAGCGTGATGGTGTCCACTTCCATGCCGACCACCTCGGTCATGTGCGTCACCCGCCGGCTGCCGTCGCTGAAGCGGGCCACCTGCACCACCAGGTCCAGGGCCGCCGATATCTGCTGCCGGATGGCCCGCACTCCCATGTTGGAGTTGCCCATCCCCACCATCACTTCCAGGCGCGACATGGCGTCGCGCGGGTTGTTGCAGTGAACCGTGGTCAGCGATCCGTCGTGGCCCGTGTTCATGGCCTGCAGCATGTCCAGGGCCTCCTCGCCGCGCACCTCGCCCACGATGATGCGGTCGGGGCGCATACGCAGGGCATTGATCACCAGGTCCCGGATCCTGATGGCCCCCTGCCCCTCCACGTTCGCCGGACGCGTCTCCATGCGCGCGATGTGCGTCTGCTGCAAACGCAGTTCCGCCGCGTCTTCGATGGTCACGATGCGCTCGTCCTCGGGAATGTAGCTCGACAGCACGTTCAGCAGCGTGGTCTTGCCCGCGCCCGTGCCGCCGCAGATCAGAATGTTCAGCCGCGCCCGCACCGCCGCCCGCAGCATCTCCAGCATCCCCTCCGTCATGGTCAGCCGCGCCACCAGGTCCTTCCCGTGCAGCAGGCTGCGCCCGAAACGCCGGATCGACAGCAAGGGGCCGTCCACCGCCACCGGCGGAATCGCCGCGTTCACGCGCGATCCGTCCGGCAGCCGCGCATCCACCAGCGGCGACGATTCGTCCACCCGGCGCCCTACCCGCGAGACCACCTTCTCGATGATCCGCAGCAGGTGCGCGTTGTCCTTGAATTCCACCGGCGTGCGGAACAGCTTGCCGTTCCGCTCGATGTACACCAGCCGCGGCGTGGTCACCAGAATGTCCGAGATGGTGGGGTCCTGCAGCAAAGGCTCCAGCGGCCCCAGCCCGAAGACCTCGTCCAGCACCTCCTCCACCACCCGCTCTTTCTCCAGCAGGCTCAGCGGCGTCTTCTCTTCTTCCAGCAGTTTCGCCACCGCCCCGCGCACTTCCGTGCGCACGCGCTCCCCGCCCAGCGCGGCCAGCGCCTCCAGGTTGATCCGGTCCAGCAATTTCCTGTGCAGCGCGAACTTCAGTTCCTGGTGTTCCAGCGCCGCCCGATCCTGGGTAAAGAGACGGCTCACCCAGCCCGCTTCGCGTTCACCGCTTTTTGATAGCGATCCGTTCGTCGTCGTAGCCAAGTGTCACTCCTCCCGCGGTTTCAAAACAGCCCGAACTTCTTCTTCTTTTTCTCTTCGTCCATGCCCGCCATGCGCATGGCCAGCTCGCGAATCTGCTTCCCCAGGAAGCTCCGCTCCGGCAGCAGCTTGCCCAGCGAATAGCATTCGTGCAGTTCCGGGTAGCTGCTCGGCAGCACCGCGTACACCGGCAGCCCGAGGATTTTTTCGATTTCGTCCGGCGCCAGTTCCGACCGCTTGGGCACCCGGTTCAGGATCAGTTTCAGCCGGTCTTTGCCGTACCCGGCGTCCAGCAGGATCTGCAGCACCTGCTTGGCCTGGTGCAGCGCCGGCACCTCCAGCGTGCTCACCAGGTAAGCTTCGTCCATCTCCTCCAGCGCGGCCACGCCCACCCGCGTCAGGCTCCGCCCCAGGTCGATCAGCGTGAAGTCGTAGCAGGAGCGCAGAAAGCTGAACAGTTGCCGCAGTTGCTCCTGCCGCGGATAGGTCTTGTCCGCCGTGGCCGCCGGCGCGGCGATGATCTCCACTCCCGGAATGCCGTTGGACACCAGCGCCTTCCAGTAGCTCACGTCCATGCGATGCAGGTTGTTCACCGCGTCCAGAATCGAGTAGCCCGGCTTGGCCTTGGTCAGAAAACCAATCAGCCCGGCATCCAGGTCCAGGTCCGCCAGCAGAACCTTCTGCCCGCGCCGCCCCAGTTCCACCGCCAGGTGGCACACCACCGTGGTGGCGCCGCACCCGCCCTTGGATGAGAAAAATCCGACCGTGCGCCCGCCCCAGCGCAGCCCGCTTTGACGCCGCCCGGCCGACGTCGAGCGCCGCTCCAGCGCCGCCCGCAGCGACGCTTCCAGCGGCGGATAGATATACTCGTTCACCCCGGCCCGCATGGCGCTCAGGATGGCTTCCGGATCCGCCGTGGTGTGCAGCGCCACAATGTTGGCTTCCGGCGCCTTGGCCCGCACCATGGGGATCAGGTCCGCCAGCGGCTCCCGGGCCGCCGCCACGTCCAGCAGCACCACCTCCGGCCGCAACCGCTCCAGCCGTTCCAGGAAGTTCCCCAAAGTGGACATATCCTGGTGCTCGATCACCGTGCGTAGTGGCAGCGCCGGCAGGCAGGCCTGTAGCTCGTCCCAAAGCTGCTTGGTTTCGATCGCCAGTCCCAGAGTGAGCAGATACATGGTTGGTCCGATCGCGCCTTACTGTCCCCCGCCGCTCGGGGCGCCCGCTCCAGCGGCCGGTACGGGCGTCGGCGTCGGCGTGCCGGGCGTAGCCGGCGTGCCCGTCGGGTTCATCATCAGCGGCAGCAGCATGGTCGGCTGCCCGGTTCCCGGCACCGGTCCTTGCTCCTTCTTCTGCAACTGCAGCAGCTCTTCGATGGGCAGCGTCTCGCGCTCCGGCTTCACCGGCACCGGGCCCGTGGTCTCTATCCCCGGCGTGCGCGGCGCTTCCTTTAAGGTGTCGGGCAGAAACGGCTTCGGCATGGGCACGTCCGGCCGCGGCTGCCCCTTGGGCATCGGCCGCACTAGCTCCGGCGTCACCATCACCAGCAGCTCCGAATTGCTCTTGGTCAGCACCCGGCTCTGAAACAGCTTGCCCAGCAGCGGAATGTCGCCCAGCCCCGGCACCTTGTCCAGGGTCTCGTTGAACCGGTTGTCCAGCAGTCCCGCGATCGCGAAACTCTGTCCGTTCTCCAGCTCGATTTCCGTCTGCACCTTGCGCGTCGCGATGGCTGGCACCGTGAATCCCTGCAGCACCACGGCGTTGCTGTAATCGAGCGAGCTCACCTCCGGCGCCACCTGCAGCCGGATGCTTCCCCGCGGCGTCACCGTGGGCAGAAAATTCAGCTTCACGCCGAACTCCCGGAACTGGATGGTCACCGCCCCCACGTTCACCCCGCCCTGCACCACCGGCACCGGAAATTCGCCACCCGAAACGAAGCTGGCCGGTTTGCCGTTCATGGCCAGCACGTTGGGCTCCGCCAGGATCTGCAGAACATTCCGCGCTTCCAGCGCCGCGATCGTCGCGCCCAGGTTCAAATCCGGGCGGAACAGGAACACGTTCAGCGCATCGTTGATGATCGCCGTGGGCGGGGCCCCGTAGGTTCCCTGTTGCACCAGCGGCGGAGTGAACTGCTGCGTGCCCGTGCTGCCCACCGTGTTGGCCGCTCCCAGGCTGAACAGGTTGAAGCCCAGGTTCGAGCTGCGGCTGCGGTCCACGTCCGCGAACCGCACCTTCAACAGGATCTGCGGCTCTTCCACCGGCGTGATGACCTGCAGCAGGTTCACTACTTTGCCCAGCGTGGCGGCCATGGCCGCGGCCCGGTCCGCGCTGAACATGTCCTTGGCCGTGCCGTGCAAAAACACCGTCTCGCCTTCCGTGTACACGCTGATATCCTGCCCCGGCAGCTCCCGCGCCATCTGGCTGCGCACGTTCTCCAGCCTGCTGTTGCTGGCCCGCACCACCAGGTCGAACAGCATGCGCGGCCCGCCCTGCTGCCAGATCACCAGCGTGGTCTCGCCCGGCAGCTTGCCGTTGATCAGCACCTCGCGCGGGTTCACCGCCACCGCCTCGGCCAGGTCCCCGTTGGCCAGCGAGATGCGCTGGATGTTCATGGCGTTGTCCAGCACCAGGGACTTGCCGACGGTCACCACCAGCGGCGCGCTCTGCGACTGCAGTTCCACCGCCCCCAGCCTGCCGCCCGCGGCCACCGCCGCCAGCACCGCGCCGCCCACGGCGGCCCAACCATGGATTGTCCGTTTCCGTGCCACGTTATTTGACCTCCGGAGTGGTATCGAACCGGGCTTCGCTCTTCTTGGCCCCGTTGATCACTTCCATCACGAAGGTTTCCCGCACCGGCGGCGCAGGCTTGACTGGCGGCGGGGGCGGCGGCGCCTTCACCACTACCCGGGCCACCGCCGGCTTCTTGCGCGGTCCGTTCGAGGCGAACAACTCCACCACCGCCGTGCCCGGCGTCTTGGCCACCTGCGTGTCCAGCGGGTTGCGCAGCACCAGTTGAATGGTGGTCTGATTGCTCGCCAGGCTCAGCATTTCCGCCTGCTCCGGCGTTACCAGCAGGTTCACCACCTGCGCCCCCACCGGCTTGCCTTCGTTGTCTTTCTTGAAATCCTGTCCCGCCGACAGCACCTCGATGTTCTGCAGCAAAGTCCGTGTCAGGCTGCCCTGTGTCGCGTTGCTGGGTCCCGGCGGGCTCCCCGAAATCAAAATGTCCACGCGCATGCCCGGCACCACGAATCCGGCCACGCCCACCACGTCGTTCACACGCACCGCCACCGCGCGCATGCCCGATGGAATCATCGCCGCCAGACCGCCTCCCGCGCCTTTCGGCGCCAGACGGTTTTCCACGATCGGCTCGCCTTCGTAGATGGCGGTGGTCACGCCGCGTCCAATAATGTCTTCCCGTTTCACCACGGCATTCGGCGGCAGCGCGCCTGCCCAGGGACCGTCTTTCACGTCCCCGTCCCTGATGATCTCCCCCAGTTCCAGATTGCGGGACGCCATCAGCACCCGGCTCGCGGGCGCGGCCTGCGTGTTCCCGTGCCCCACCGTCAGCCGGTACAGCAGCAGGCTGGCGCAGCCCGCCACCACAAAGGCAAATACCAATACCGAGATGAATCGTTGATTCATGGAAATTCCCTCAATTCTTAGTTGCCGTTGTCAGCCGGCCCGGCCGCCGGCCCTTTGGTGAGGCGCCGGGGCGCCCGGTAAAGGCCCCCCGGCGCCGCCCCTTCCTAACTCTGCGCGGCGGTCGCCGCAGCCGAGAGCTGGGTGTTGGTCGTGCTCCAGATCTGGCTCACATACTTGCCCGAACTGATGAACAGAGCCGCCGATGCCAGGGCCACGAAGGCCATGAGCAGCGTGTATTCGATCAGGTCCTGGCCTTGATCGTCGTTCCAGAGGTTGCGCAATAACGTCGTCATTGTTGGTTGGTTCTCCTAAGTTTTGGTTTTGGTGATCGTCCGATCACTGGTTTGGGCGTTCGTGATCTTGCGATCACGATCTTTCCCGCCGTGGTTGGCGGCGGAAACCTGCTGGCCTTCCGGCCGGGCCCCGGCCCGGAAGATGATGGCGTGGCCGTCGTCGTAGACCACCCGCCATCGGCTCGATTCCTTCAGCGCGCCGGCCAGCGGCGCGTCCGTGGGCAGCAGCACGGTGTCCACCCCGTACTCGTGCAGATACTGCTGCCAGTGGTAACTGACCTCGACGATATCCAGGTACTTCCGCACAAACCGCGACCCGTAGAAATCGCTGCGGCCGTCGATAAAAACCCGGCTCTCCGGATACTGCTTGTAAATCAGATAGTCGCCCCATTGGTCGGAGGTGAATACGCGCCCCTGCGCTTGCGGGCCGCCCAGGCTGGCCAGCGCCTTCACCGGAAAGTCGCGGCCGTCGAACCGCGCCCGGAAGTTGGGCGGCGGCGAGGGAGCGTAAAGTACAGCCGTCAGCAAAGCCAGCGCCGCCACGCTCACCAGGTGCGTCCGCCCGATCGCTTCCATGCTGCCGATGTTCGCCCCGGCCCCGTTCAATCCCCGCGCCAGCCCGCGCAGCCACGCCGCCACCGGCGCTTCCTCCAGCTTCCCCAGCCACTCCGCCGCCGCCAGCGCCACCACCGGCGCCGCCACCATCCCGAAAATCGGGACGTTGCGCACCGCGATCAATCCCGCGTGCGCGAACAACACCACCAGCAGGCACTCCGTGAACCGCTTCCGCCGCAGGTGCCACACGCACGCCCCGGCGCCCGCCAGCAGCATCGCCTCGAAGTACCGCGCCGCCGGGTTCTGGAAGTTGATGGGGATCATTTCCTGAATGTGCTCGCGCTGGAACGAATCCGTCAGGTACTGCCAGATGTGCACGTGCAGATGATAGCTGTAAGGTCCCGCCAGGCTGGCCGCCAGGCACCCGGCCGCGCATGCCGCGTATGGCACGGCCCGCTTCACCGCCGCCCGCAAGGCCCCCGCCTGTCCATCGAATAGCCCGCCCGCCAGTTCCCCTGCCGCGTACATTCCGGCCAGCACTACGCCGATAAACCAGCCGCCGTGCAGGTTCACCCACAACAGCATTAGCGCCGGCAGCCACCACAGCGTGCGGCGCCCGCCCGTTTCCCGGACCCGCTCCAACAGCGTATAGAACACCACCGTGAACAGCAGCGTGAACAGGTGCGGCCGCGCCAGAAAGTGCATGGACGATCCCGCTACCGCCAGGAACGTCACCGCGATGGCCACCACCGCGTTGCCGCTCTTGCGGTGCGCCAGCCGGAACAGCAGCGCCGACGTCAGCGCGATCGCCAGCGCGCTCACCAGCACCACCGCCGCCATCCCCCACTGCCGGTGCAGCCACGCGAAAACTACGTCCCACAACCATTCCCACGCAAACCACGGCTGCCCCGTCTTGGTGAACGAGAACAGGTCCGTGGACGGCACGCGGTGGTGGCTCAAGATCCATTCCCCGGTGCGGATGTGCCATCCCGTGTCGCCGTCGCCCAGCAGCGTGCGCGCCCCGTGCATCCCCGTGAAGATGAACAGCAGGGGCATCAGGAACGCGAAATCCGTCATCGAGGGCAGCAGCCGGATCGCCGGATTGGTCTTCGGACGCGTCATGGTCTCCCTAGAAAACGCGGCTGCCCCGGACCGTCGTAGCCGCCCCGCGCCGCTTCCCGCTGCACGGCGGCCTGCGCGATCCGGAAGTCCATCGCGTGAATCCGCAACCCCACCCACGTGAACGCCGCGGCCCCGTCCGGCTGCAGCCGCGCCACCGTCGTCTGGCAGCGTATGCAACGCCGCTCGAAACCTGCCTGCTCCGGCAGTTCCACCTCGACAATCAGCATGTCGCCCACATTCGGCAGCCGCACGCCGCACTCTTCCCAACGCAGCAGCATGCCGTCGCGGCTGATATTTTCGGTTTGTAAGGTGTTGCGTTCGCCGCCTTGCGGCCAAACCACATGACACGCCAGCCGGACCGCCACTCGCGTGCTGCTGCGGCGATTCATTCGGGATACGCTTTCCGGGTACACGATGCGACTCTAGCCCGCCGCCGCGGGAGGGCGCAATACCGTAAATAGGAGATAACTATCTGATTGCCGAAGTTAACCGCGCCTTGGGGGGCCCGGCGCGTTAACCAACGATATCGTACCGGGATGATTTTCGGACCAAATTCTTATGCAAAACTTGGTTTTAAATGGCTGGATGCCCCCGCGGCAGCCCAGCCGGAGGCCCTTTTGGGCCGATTTTCGGGCGGCGCCGGCGCGCGCAAAAAAAATCTCACTTTTTTTGCGATTTCAATTGACAACTGGCTGATCTAACGCAACAATTCATTATCAGGCGCCCGCGGAATCGGGTGCCCGTCCCCCGGGGCCGAACCGGGGGGAACTCTGCAAGCAGTGGCGGCCCGAAAGGCCGCAGAGGATCCCATGACGCGCGTCTACTTATATAGCGATCAACCCATCCTGGCCAAAGGTCTGGAGGCCGTTCTCACCGCCACGGGACGGTTTCAATTGGAGAGTTCCTACTCCGGTATCCAGGAGCTCATGGACCGGCTGCAAACCGCCCCGCCCGATATCCTGCTCCTGGACCTCACGCCGGAAGTCACCTTCGGCGTGCTCAGCGACATCAAACGGGTCGTGCAGGAGTCCAAGCTCGTGCTGTGGGTCAACGCCATCTCCACCGAGTTGGCATTCCAAGCCATGGGCCTGGGTGTGCGCGGCATCCTGCGCAAGACCCTGCCCGCCGACCTGCAGGTCAAGTGCCTGCAAAAAGTCCACGAGGGCGAACTCTGGTTTGAAAAAGCCCTCACCGACAGCTTCCTGGCCGCCAAGCGCGTGGTCCTCAGCCAGCGCGAGGGCCAGCTCATCACCCTGCTCTCCCACGGCCTCAAGAACAAGGAGATCGCGTCCACCCTGCAAATCTCCGAGGGCACTGTGAAGGTGTATCTGTCCCGCTTGTTTCAGAAGGTGGGCGTGAAGGACCGCTTCGAGCTCGCCCTGTTCGGCCTGAAGAACCTCACCGCCGGACAGGCCCACGTCTCGGAAAAGCCCAGCCGTATCAATAACGCCGCGATCCCGAATTTGCGGTCGCTGGTGCTGGAGAGGCCGGTGGACCGGCCGGCCGCTCCACCCCCGGCGGCCGCATTCCCCTCCATCCGCCGTATCTATTGAGTCAACAAGCCTGCCGAGCCGGGATTCATCCCGGCTTTAGCGCGCGCCCGGCAGGGCGCCCTACCGCTTCGGCAACGCGGGCGCCTTGCTCGTGGCCGGCGGCGCCGCCGCGGGCTTGGCCGCCGGCGCGCCCGCCGCGCTTGCCCCCGGCGCGTTCTTGTCATACAGCGCGATCACGTCCTGCGTGATGTCGATGCTGTTGGTCGCGTATAACACCGGCGTCTGCTGCGAGCTCACGTCCAGAATCAGCGCGTACCCGTTATCCTTGGCGTATTTGTCGATCACCGCCATCAGGCGCTGCCCCAGCTCCTGCATGATCTTCTGCTGCTCCTGATCGAGCTCCGCCTGGTCGTCCTCGCTCTCGCGGTTCAGCGACTTGGTGTCCTGGTCGATCTCCCGCATCAGCTTCGCCTTGGCCTCGTCGCTCATGGTGTTGCTGCCCTTGCGGAGCTGATCCTGCAATTGCGCGATGGCGCCCTGCTTCTTCTCCAGCTCGGCCTTCTTGGGGGCGAACCGCGCCGTCAGTTCCGAGGCCGCCTTCTGCCCGTCCTTCGTGCTGATGATGGCGTTCTGGATGTGGATAATCCCCACCTTGGTCTGGGGCGCAGCCCCTGTCTGGGCCGCGGCCAGCACTGCCGCAGCCAGGACCGTCGCGGGTACCACAATGCAAGTCTTTGTCAAACCGAAAACTCCTTGGATTTGTCTCGATACTAACATATCGCGCACCCCCCGCGCCCGCTAGAACGTGCGCCCGATCGTGAACCGGAACATCGAGTGCTGCTCGAAAAACGGGCTTGCCTGGCCGAACGATTGTACCGCGTTCAGAAACGTGGCCTGGTTCGGGAAAATCGACCGGTCCGTCACGATCGGCGGCTGCATCCACTCCGATACCACAAACGGATTGTACGCCCAGTATACCCGGAAGGGCGCCTGCACCACCGGCAGCATCACCTGCAGCTCCAGCCCCGTCGACATGCGCGGCATCTGCGTCCCCGGATAGACCAGCGCCTTGTTCGGAAATCCCGCGGTCGGATAGGTGTTGTTCAGGTACGAAATGCGGCTGGGATCCATGGTGAGCTGGCTCGGCCGCAAAATCCGGTTCACCCCCGCGTCCGTGAAAATCGCCAGAATCACCGGCCCGAAAATCGGAATACGGTACTCGAAGTTGCCGATCGCCTGCGTGTCCCCGCCGGGAAAGGCCAACTGGTACATCGGAACGTTCATGGTCACGTTGGTCGCCGTCAGCACTCCGTTCGCGTTCTTGATGAGCTGCGTGCGCTGCGAGCCGTCCTGGTTCAGCACGTTGATGGTGCTCTCGCTGGGCACGAAAACGATGGGGCTGATCCCCCAGTCCTCGAAGCCCCGGATATCCTGCTCGCCGCCGATGTACGTGCGCGAGAACGGCGGCACCTCCTTGCCCCCGTATCCCGTGATCATCGACCCCATGAAGTGGAATCCCAGGATGTGCGTCTTGTGCCAGGGCGCCGGCTTGAAATACTTGACCTCCACCGTCGGCTGGATGGTGTTGACGTTGCCCCCCAGCACGCTCCCCGCGAACGCCGTCGAAATGAAAATGCTCTTTCCCCCCGTCGGCGTGATCGGATGGTTCACCGTGTTGTACGTGAACGACGGCACCACGCGGCTGGTCCGGATGCCCGTCAGCGAATTCGGCCCCGCGATGCCGCTGAAGTTGATGTAGTTGAAGTACGATTGCGCCGCCGCCGTCTCCACCTTCACGTCCGATATGTCCCAGCCGTAGGTGATCCCCAGCCGCGCGAAGCTCAGCCGCCGCATCGGATAGCTGGCCGACACCGAGAACCCGTGCCCGGTTTGAATGTAGTTCAACAGGTTCTGCGATCCCAGCGCGTTGAACAGCGGTATCAGGTTCTGCCCCGCCAGGATCGACGCTTCCACGCCCTGGTTGAAATCGAACCGCGTCAGGTGCGCTTCGAAGCCCAACTGCAGCGGACGGTCCAGGAAATAAGGCTCCGTGAAGCCCGCCGAAACGCTCCGCATGCGCGTGCCTAACTGCGAGCTCAGCGACAGCGTTTCGCCCAGTCCCAGAAAGTTGTTGGTGGCGTAGTTCAGCCCCACGAAGCTGCCCTCGATCTCCGACACGCCGCCGTTCAGCCCGATGGTATTCTTGCCCCGCTCCTTCACCTTCAGCGTGATGTCCACCGTGTTGGTCTGCGTGTTCCGCTTGATGTCGGCCGCCTCTTCCGCCTTCAACTGCTCGAAGTAGCCGAGCTGGTTCAACCGCAGGACGCTCAGCTCCCAGAGGTGGTTGTTGAAGATATCGCCCTCGTCCAGCAGGATCTCCCGCCGGATCACTTTGTCGCGCGTGGTCACGTTGCCCGAAAAATCGATGCGCCGCACGAAAAACTGCTTGCCTTCGTCCGCCGTCAGCGTCAGGTCGATTTTGTCGGTGTTCGGAAGCACGTCGAACGACGGCTCCGGCACGAAATCGATGTAGCCGAATTCGCCGTACAGCTTGCGCATGTTCTCCAGCCCCTTGCGCAGCTTCCCGGTCGAAAATACATCGCCCTCCGCCATGCCGAACAGCGGCCGCATCAGCGTCTCCGGCGTGCGGAATAACTTCACCCCCTGGAAATTGATCTTGTTCAGATGGTATTGGCGGCCTTCCTCCACCGGAATCTGGATGTTCACCGCCTTGCCCGGATTGTGCTCCAGCAGCAGCGGGATCTTGAATCCGTGACCGCCCGTGTCCACCAGTTGCGTGCTCTGGTCCAGCACCTTCGCCGTGAAATAACCCTGTTGCTGGTAGGTGTCGCGGATGTGCTCCTTGTCCTCTTCCAGCTTGGTGGAATCGTAGGTCCGCGCAAAAATATTCTCGAACAGGATGGAGTAGGGAATGCCGTAAGCGTGCAGGTTCTTCATCGAGCGCACCACTTCGCGCTGATTCAGCGCCTGGTTGCCCTCGATGGTGATCTTGCCCACCTTCACCTTGGGACCTTCGTTGACGTTGAACACCACTTCCAGCGACGAGGGCGGAATCTGCCGCACTTCCGGCTCCACCGTGGCGTACTGCCGCCCGCGCTCGGACAGGTATTCCTTGATCACCACCGCCGCCCGCTGCACTTTGTTGGGATCGTACTGCGACTCCACCGACAGTCCCACCTTGCGCTCTTTGAAACGGTCCAGAATCTCGGAAACCGTCAGCGACTTGACGCCTTCGTACTTGATCGAGCGCACCACCCGGCGCTCCGTGATCACCCACGTCAGGACCACGCCGCCGCCGGGACCCGCTTCCGTCTCCAGCGTGATGTCGTCGAATCGCCCGCTGTTCCACAGCGACATGAAGTCGCGGTGCAGGTCGTCTTCGTTATAGATATCGCCTTTCTTGGTGGCGATGAGCGCCCGCAGCGTGTCTTGCGGCACCCGCCGCGCGCCGCGGAAATCGATGGCCTCGATCACTTTTTCGGCAGGCTGCGCCTTGGGCGCTTCCACCGGCTTGGGGGCCTCCATCTGCGGCTGCTGGGGCGGCTTGGCCTGCTCCGGTTGGGGCGCTTCCGGCACCGTCTCAAACGGGTTCTGCGGCTTCTTCTCCTGTTTGGGAGGCGGTTGCTGCGGCGCTGGATTCTGCGCACGTGTCGCGGGGACTGGAGCGCAGAGACATAAGATCGCAATCGACAGGCAGGCGCGCCTGTAACACTTCATGAACACATACCTTTCCAACTCTGCGCTGTTACGGAGACGTGGGTTTCCCGGAAACAGTTTCACTCAGACTATGCCTGGTCGCAGATTGAGCAAAAGCCCATTCTAGCCAATGCGGGACGCTGGTACAACGAGGCGGCATTGGCACAGGTGTGCCCGCCGCGCCACAGTCGTGGCTACTGCGCTACCGAATACCGCAACTGCGATGTGGCCGACTCGTTTCCTTGCAGCGCGGTGATCTGCAGCTCGCAATCGCCGGGCCGCGTGGCCGCCGCCACGAACATCGGAATGGTCCCCGATGCGTCCGGCGCCGGCAGGGCCGCCGTGGACTCCGCGAAGACCTGCCCGCCATTCCGGAATTCCACCCGGATCTTGGGCTTCTCCGTGTTGCCTTTGTCCGGATACACCACGAAATAGATGTACCGCTTGTTGGCCGGGCTCACCTTGGGATCCACCATCGGAATCACGCGCTTTCCCCGGAACGTCAGTGGATCCGCCGCCGCTTCCGGCGCCGCCGCCGGCTCCACTTGTTGCACCGCCACCAGGCTGCTGATCCCCACCCCCTTGGGCGCCGCCGGTATATCCACCGCCGTCTCCGAGGCCGTCGCCTGGGCGCCTTCGCGGTCCACCACCGCCGTGTCCACCGTGTAGTGGCCCGCCGGCAGATCCAGCGGGTGCGTGTAGGTCAGGTCCGTGGCCCGCACCGCCGCCAGGTTGGCGTCCGGAATCGTGTAGGGCATGTCGATGCTGTACTTGTCTACCACCTGGCCGTTGGCGTCCCGCACCAGCGCCAGCAGCGAGACTTCCACTTTGTGTGTCTTGCGCGCCGGATCGGCCGTGGCGCCCAGCTTCGCGCCCGGCAGTTGGAAAGCCAGCGTGGCCCGCGGCGTCGAACCGTTGTGCGGAAACTGGAACGCGCTCACGTGGAAATCGAAGGAATGCGGCTGCGGCTGCGCGTTCAGCACCGCCATGCCCGTCAGTTCCACCGGCGTCAGCGCCCCGCTGCCTTTCAGATCCGGCATCGCGTAGTATCCCGTGCGGCTCTCCACCTGCCAGTCGGGATGCGTCAGCTTCACCTCGATCTTCCGCAACCGCCCGTCGTATTTCTCCGTCGCGGGACGATACACCGCCTCGAAATGCGTATCCAGCGTCTCCACCAACTGCTGGAACGGCTTCCGGAAATCGTTGGTGTTGGCGATCAGAAATCCCCCCGTGCCCTCCGATAACGCGCGCAGGCTCGCCTGCGTGTCGGACGTGCGCACCGCCGATACCGTGTTGTCTCCCTGGTGGCTGTTTTGCCACATCTGGTCCAGGCTGGCGTGTTGATTGGTTTGCCCCGCGCTCACCGAGGCCATCTGTCCCACCGCCAGTTTGCCGGCCTGCGTGGTGTCCATGGTGGCGCTCATCTCCGTGCTGTCCAGAGCGTAAAACGTAATGCCGTGGCGATTGGCGTTGGCCATGATCTTGTCGAACCGGTCCGGGTCTCCCGTGGTGATCAGGCCCGTGGTCACCAGCAACACCGTCTTCCGCCCCGGCAGTTTGCCCAGGTCGTCGATCATGGTAATGATCCGGTCGGTCTCGTGCATGCCGGTGATCCCCGCGAAAGTGGTCTGCTCCTTCACCTGGTCCCCCCGCATGCGGTTCGCCCCCACGCCCGTGTCCACGTACGCCCCCGTAATCACCGCCGTGCTCACCGCGCCCCCCGGCATGGTCAGGCTGACGGTGGCGGGGGGGGGGGGGGTGGTGACCGCCGCCGGTGTCGTGC
>VFSW01006501.1_pt1 | contig 17171 bp, 18 predicted proteins | sample 5358111 | NCBI WGS metagenome assembly VFSW01 (sample SAMN11554181, study PRJNA540505) | mine drainage metagenome | isolation source: sediment from site ElyBrook_90M | place: USA: Ely Copper Mine, Vershire, VT | collected 2017
TCTGTGTCGATCCGGGTTTTCGCGGCGAGCGGCACGACCTCGATTGCCATCGAACGCGCGAGCTCGGCGCTGGCCTCGGAGGTCGCGACGCCGCGCACCTTGATTCGGCTTTGGCCGAGCGCGCGGATGAAGGCCGCGGCGGCGTGGCCGGTGCCAAGGCCGATCGTCTGGCCGGGTTTGACGAGCTTCAACGCGAAGGCGCCGAGCGCGGCGAGCGAGTCTTCAGAGGCGCTGGGGGCGTTGGGTTTCATCGTTTCGTGCGAATGAAAAAGCCCGCGGTGCGGGCGGGGCGGCCGCCGCTACGGGCCGCGGTCCGCTCATGGCTTGTTCTTGCGCAGCAGGTTCATGAATTCGTGGCGGGTTTCGAGATGCGTGCGGAACACCCCGAGCATCGCGGAGGTCGTGACGTAGCAATTCTGCTTTTCGACTCCGCGCATCCGCATGCACAGATGCTCGGCCTCGAGGACGACGGCGACGCCGAGCGGCTCGAGCTCCTCCATCAGGGTGTGCGCGATTTGCGTGGTCAGCCGCTCCTGGACCTGGAGCCGGCGGGCATAGATTTCGACCAGGCGCGCGAGCTTCGAGAGCCCGATGATGCGCTGGTTGGGAAGATAAGCGACGTGGGCCTTGCCGAAGAACGGCAGCATGTGATGTTCGCAGAGCGAGTAGAAATCGATATCCTTGCAGAGGATTATCTCCTGGTATTCCTGCTCGGTGAAGACCGCGTCATTGATCGCGACCTTGGGGTCCTTCGCGTAGCCGCTAGTGAGAAACTCGAAGGCCTTGGCGACGCGGGCGGGAGTGCGCGCGACACCCTCGCGGTCGGGGTCTTCGCCAATATAGCGGAGCAGCGTGCGCACGGCCTCCTCGGCGGCGGCGTGGTCGGGCCGCGGCGCGGGGATATCGGGGTGGCGGCGCAGCGCGCGGCTAAGCGCGCGTGTGGGTCGTTTGTCTTCCATCGATATTCTCATCCGGTTTTTCGTTCGGATCACGTTTGGGAGTGGTTTTGGAACTATTTAACTCGTGAATCTCCGCGCGCGCGGCCGTATTCCAGCGCCAGTTCGATAGCGAGGGACGGACCGCCGCCGCTCATGATATTGAATCCGGCCGCGACTGGCCCCAGCGCGCGCATCAGCGCCAGGCTGCTCTCGACCGAGACGCGGCGGGCGTCGGCTTCGCTGAGACCGGCGTAGCGATCGAAGTGCGCACTCGCCTCGCGCAGATCGGGAATCTTGTCTTTCAGGTAGGACGCCATCGCTTCGCGCTTGACCGGCAGGATTCCGAGCACGACACGGAGTCCCATCCGCCGGGCGCGATCGACGAACGCCGCCGCCGCATCGGCGTCAAAGACCGGCTGGGTGATCACGAACTCGGCGCCGGCGGCGGCCTTGCGTTCGAGGAGTGCGTACTCGCGATCGAGGTCTTTGCGATTTGGGTTCGCGACCGCTCCGGCGGCAAACTTGGGCAGCGTTTTCAGGAGCCGTTTGCCCTCGCCCGTATCGCCGCGGCGCAGGTCGCCGATAATCCCCAGCAGGCCGAACGGATCGACGTCATGGACCGGGCGCGGCGCGCCCTCGTGCGCGAGCAGTTTGTCGCCCGCGAGCGCGACGACGGCGTCTATTCCGAGCGCGCCCGCGCCGAGCAGGTCGGATTTCAGGGCGGCGCGGTTGCGATCGCGGCATGAGAAGTTGAGCACCACGGGAATACCCAGTTGCGCCTTGATCATGCCGCCGAAGACGAGCGGCGACAGTTTGACCCGCCCGAGCGCATTGTCGACCAGGTTTATCGCGCCGGCCACGCCGCGAACCGCGGCGAGCTTCCCGAGCAGGGAGTCGGTGGCGATTCCGCGCGGCGGCGAAAGCTCAAGCCAGAGCGCCGGACGGGGCGCGTCGAGTTGTTCAAGGATCGCGTTCAAGTTCAGACGCTCCCGATAATCCTGTCTTCCCGCCACTGGCGGCGCTTTATCGTGCCGTTTCAGCCAGCCTCACGCCTCTTCCGATTCGGATTATCCGGGCGCCTCAGGCCTTGAGCCGCTCGTTGGCCTTGACCTTCTGATACTTGCGATAATCATAGCCGGTCGCCATCGCCATCAACAGCGCCTCCATCCCGCCCTCCTTCTCCCGGCGCAAGATACGCAGGCGGTCGAAAAACTCGCGGAAGTCCTTGTCGACGCGCTGGCCGCCGTTGCGCGGATTGAGGAAGAAGTCGTGCAGGCGGGTGACCGTGAAGCGCAGCGACGAATAGCGCAGTTCGTTGGGAAACGCGTCCCACTCGGCGAGCGAGAGCGTGCGGACCGATTCGTAGCCGCTCAGGAGGGCGCGGAAGCGGTCGAGCGAGTAGTTGCCGTCGGTGAAGCATAGCGCATTGACGGCGGTTGCGATATCGAAGATGAACTTGCCGCGGCAGGCGGCCTCGAAATCGAGCACCGCGGTGAGCTTCTCGCCGCGAAAGAGCAGATTGTCGGCGAACAGGTCGCCGTGGATCACGCCCTTGGGCAGCTTGCCTTCGAGATAGCGGGTCAGATAATCGACCTCGTCCTCGAGCGTGCGGCTGATCTTGCGGAAGTAATGCGGCAGCCGCCCGCGGACGCCCAGGTAGAGGTCGGCGATCCGCTCGAAGCTGAAGCGGTTGTCGATTCCCTTCTTATAGCCTTTGCCGATAACGTGGAGGTCGCCGAGCGCGCGCCCGATAGTTTCGAGCTGGCTCGGGCGCAGCTTCGATACCTTGACGGCGCGCCCGTCATAGTAGCGATAGAGCGAGACGCACTTGCCCTCGAACTCGCGCCAGTAGCGTCCCGTCCGGTCCTGCAGCGGATGCGGGCACGGGAAGGAATGCTTGCGCAGGAAGACCAGCAGGTCGAGCTCGCGCTTGACCTCGCCCTCGGTCTTGACCTCGTCGATACGAACCAGGATGCGGCCCTTGGCGGTCTCGACCAGATAGTTGGTGTTGACGGAACCTTCGGCAATACCTGAGAGGGCAACGACCTTGCCCAGGTTGTAATCCTCGCCGAGCTGTTCGATGAACGATTTGGTGAGCTCGGTGTAAACGGCCATGAAGGTGCTGGATTACGGTGGCAATTCCGCGCAAAGTCTAGAGGCAACCTGGCAATGCGTCAACTATATTTTTTGCGCCGCCCGCCATTGACCCGGGATTAGCGGCGGCTCCGGACCACAATTTCAAGATCGTTCCGCCCGATAAGCGGACCCTGGAGACAGCGAAATGGCGAAGGCGAAAGCGGCCGGCAAGGCCGAAGCTTCCTCCGAAACGGCGCATGAACTCGTGGGCCGCAAGGCCCCACCCTTCGAGCTTCCCGACGGCGAGGGCAAGACCGTCTCGCTCGAGAGTCTCCTCGGCCGCGGCAACGTGGTCCTCTACTTCTACCCCAAGGACATGACGCCCGGATGCACCACCGAGGCGTGCAGCTTCCGCGACCAGGCTCGGGCAATCCGTGCGCTGGGCGCCGAGGTCGTGGGCGTCAGCGGCGATTCCACGGAGTCGCATCGCAAGTTCGCCGGCAAGCATCAACTGAACTTTCCGCTGCTGAGCGACGCGGGAAACCGCGTGAGCACGCTTTACGGCGTCTACAAGATGAAGTCGCTCTACGGGCGCGAATATATGGGTATCGAGCGGACGACATTTCTGATCGATCGGCACGGCGTGATCCGCAAGGTCTTTTCCAAGGTGAAGGTGAATGGTCATTCCGACGCCATAATCGAAGCGCTCAAAGAGATGGCCGGGCGCTAGGGCTTGGTCGGTCATTTCTCTAACTCAGCGATTCTTCGCCGGGCCGTCCCGCTTGCGCCCTGATCAGATTCTTCAGCACCGATGGAAACCCGCTACAAGGTTCCATAGCACTGTTGGGAAAAAACTAGTAGCCCGCTTGAGGCCGCGCGAGCCCGGAAGAACGAATCAGGGCGTGGCGGAAGCGGCGGGAGCGGCGGCGAGCAGACTGGCATGCAGAAATTCGCGCAGCGGCGCGTCGATCTCGCTGCCAAGATCATGCCCGCCGTCGGCGAAGATGCGCGTCTCGACGTGCGCGCCGCGGGCGGCCAGCGCCTTGGCGAGCCGGCGCGCCTGCTCGACCGGCATCTTATTGTCGTGCTCGCCGTGCATTATCAGCACGTTCAAATCGAGCTTGGGCGGCAGATGGGCGATCACGCTGCGCTCGGCCATCACGCGATGGCTCGGCCAGACCTGGCGGAGCACGGCCAGCTTCTCCGGCAGCGTCGCCTCGGGCCACCATTTCAGGGTGTCGTAAAATCCGGCCTGCAGAATCACCGCGTGAAGCCGCGGATCGCTATCCATCAGCAGGCCCGCGGCGACCGCGCCGTCGGAGATTCCCCACACTGCAATCCGCGTCGGATCGACGTCGGACCGCGCCGCGAGCAGATCGACCGCATGATGGGCCGCCTCGACCGCCTGCGGACCGACGAATCGGCTCGGCCCGGACGACTTGCCGTAGCCGGGAATGTTGATGCACGCGACGCCGATACCCATCGCCGTGAACTCGTTGGCGCGCTGGATACATCGGAGCGCCGTGCCCTCGCCCGCTTCGAGCACCAGCAGCGCGGGAGCGCGCGCACCGCCGGGCACCGGGGCGAAATAGCCGACGATATTATAACGGTCCTCGCCGACTGCGATCTGATAATTGAACGGAGCGTACGGCGGCGGACCTGGCGGCGGCGGGTGGCGATGGCATGCGCCAAGAAACATCACGAGCAGCGCGGCCGCGGCGATTCCAACCGATCTCGAGATCGTCCGCCCACCGCGCCGGTCGGCGCCGCGGATGGCGGACCTGTTCGAGTCGGGCGCCCTGCGCGCGCTTTTATCGGGCTTGCAGTCCATCAAGAGATGCCTCGCCGCGTCGGCTATCCGCCGCGGAAATCGAGGCGTCCTTAAGCTACATGCCGGAGTGCGGGTTGGGAAAGCCATCGCATCGGCGCCCCCCGCTTTGACACTCCCGTAACATAGCGGCATTGAAACGGTGGCGGCTTTGACCGATACTTGTGGGCTTGCGGCGTGCGTGCGAAAGGGCCCGCCAGGCTTTGCGATGAATACTGAACCAGCAATCCAGATCGATTTCGCCAAGGCGGGCGGCGTGGTGCCCGTCGTCGCCCAGGATTTCCAAAGCGGGCGCGTCCTGATGGTCGCCTACATGAACCGCGAAGCCTTCGAGGAGACCATTCGCACCGGCCACGCATGCTACTTTTCGCGCTCGCGCAACCGGCTCTGGCGCAAGGGCGAAGAGTCGGGAAACTTCCAGGTCGTGCGCGAGATGCGCACCGATTGCGACGCGGACACGATACTGCTCATGGTCGAGCAGCACGGCGACGGCGCAGCCTGCCACGAGGGTTTCGAGTCGTGCTTTTTCCGCGTCGCCGAGGGACCGAATTGGCGCGTCACCGACGAGCGCAAGGTGGATCCGGCCAAGTATGGCGCTGGCTACGGCCATCATCCCAAGCCCGCCCATTAACAACTATAAGGTTAAGCCACTTCAATTTTGTCTCAATGACCGGGCGCAAACGACCCAGCGCAATACCCTGGTTGAAAGGAGAAGCAGATGTCGAACCATTTCACTGGACTCAGTCTCGGCCCGCCGATGGGCGATCAACGGCTCGACCTCTGCGACTTGTACGCATTCCAGTCTCCCTCCGATATGCACAGGACCGTGATTATCCTCAATGCAAATCCGAACGCCGACGCGCTGCATCCCGATGCGATCTACCGCCTCAACATTGATAATGATGGCGATTACCTCACCGACATAGCCTTCAGCTATGTGTTCTCGAAGCCGCGCAACGGCCATCAGGCCGTTGACGTTTTCGTCGCGCAAGGCCCGGACTCGCGCTCGGCCGAAGCGGTGGGCACGAAAATCATATCCGGCGGCGAGGTCTCCTTCGGCCCCAGGCCCAATATCATCAAGTCCGGCGCCTACACCTTCTTTGCCGGTAGCCGCAGCGACGCCTTCTTTTTCGACTTCGACGGGATCAAGAATCTGTTTGATATCAGGGGCAAACGGAACTTTACCGAGCCTCATCTCGGCGGCAAGCCGCCGTGGACCGGCGTGGATTCGAATACGGAAGCGAATGTGTTTTCGACTGTGATCGAGCTGCCCACGAGCGAGATCAATGCCAAGCCCGAGATGCACATCTGGGGGCGATGCAGCGTTCGGCGCGATGGCAAGCTGATTCACGTTGATCGAGCCGGCCATCCCAGCGTCAGCAGCTTTTTCAATACCGACGACACCAAGGAGGAATACAACGCAAGCGAACCGGTCAACGACCGCAAACGATGGCTCGATCAGTTCGTGCATCTAATCGGGCATACGGGCAATTACACGCGCGACGAAGCGATTGCCGCGATCGACAGGGAAGGCACGCTTCCCGATGTGCTGAGTTTCGATCCGTCGAAGCCCGCGAAGTACCCCAACGGCCGTGTCTTCACCGACGACGTGATCGATTACCGCGTTGCCTTCCTGACCAAAAATCAGTGTCCGCCCTCGGGCCTCAAGCCCCACACCGACGTTTTGAAGGACTTCCCGTACCTCGGCACGCCGCATGCAAAAAAGTAGCAGAGCAGAAATTTTGGGAGTGTGAGAATTCTGACCGGCGCGCAACGAGCTTCGAGCTTGCCTTGGTCGCCGGGATCCGATCCGGCGTCTGCGCATGGCTGCTGATTTGGTCTTCGAGGTTGCCCCACCGCTTCGCGATCTCGTCCGCACGAATCTCCGACTATACTTACACTCCACTGATGCGCCGCCGCGTTAGGCGCCCGAGGGAAACCAGTTCCAAACCGGACATTTGAACAACATGGCTTCTGAAAAAATTCTCCGCCTGGGCCTTCCCAAGGGCAGCCTCGAACAGCAGACGATTCAGCTGATGCGCCGGTCGGGATGGCGCGTCGCGATCGGATCGCCCTCCAACCTGCCGCGCGTCGATCACCCCCCCCTAACATGCCGCCTCCGGCGCCCCCCGTAGATGCCGCGCTAAATCGCCGACGGATCGCTCGACGCCGGTATCACCGGCAGCGACTGGATCGTCGAAAACGCGGTCGACCTGGTCGAAGTGGAAAGCTTCACCTACTCGAAAGTCTCGCTCGCGCCGACGCGATGGGTGCTCGCGGTGCCCGACAGCTCGCCGGTGCGCCGCCTCGAAGATCTCGAAGGCCGGCGGGTGGCGACCGAGATGGTCGGCTTCACGCGGCGCGTCTTTGCGGACCGCAAGGTCAAGGTCGAGGTCGAATTCTCGTGGGGTGCGACCGAGGCCAAGGCGGCCGAGGGGCTGGTCGACGCGGTGGTCGAAGTAACGGAGACCGGATCGTCGCTGCGCGCCAACGGCCTCAGAATCGTCGAGGAGCTGCTCACCTCGACCCCGGTGCTGGTCGCGAACCCGCGCGCCTGGGCCGATCCATGGAAGCAGGCCAAGGTGAAGCAGGTCGGGATGCTGCTGCGCGGCGCGCTCGACGCCGAGAGCCGCGTCGGAATCAAGATGAACTGCTCGCGCGGGCATCTGGAAAAGGTGATCGCGCTGCTGCCCTCGATAACCGCCCCGACCGTCGCGTCGCTCTATCCCTCGCCTAACCTCAAAGGCGAAGAATGGGTCGCGGTCGAAACAGTTATCGCCGAGCACACGGTACGCGAGCTTTTCCCTCGCCTGCTCGAAGCGGGCGCCGTCGGAATAATCGAGTTCCCGCTGAACAAGATCATCTGAACGCGCGAGCCGGTTTCTGACTGCGGCTCGAGGCAGCGGCGCGGTCAACCAGCCATGGTCGGCGGGTCGGCGCCTTCTCTTTCGGGCCGGCGGAATCTCATCCGCCAAAAAAAGTCCGTAACTCTGCCTCCCAACGCTGCATCCGCGCGCTGGTGCCAACAGCGACAGCGATGTAGCCGAGGGAGCCACGGACGGCGCGCGTCGCGATTGCACCACACATGGAAAGCCGCGTCTCTCGCGGTCTTTAGGCCGGGCGATCGATGGCATGCTCGATGCGTTCTGCAACATTGCGGTCCCGAGACGGCCCGGCGCAAAACGCCTCGGGGGCGCACGCGGACAAGGCGGTCAGCCCTTCCAGAGGGACGTGGCCGAGACGCGGCGCCAGCCGCCGAACCGCAGCAAACGGGCGAAGCAACAATTGCCCAATGAACCGCAACGGGAGGACGTAAGATGAAATTCGGCATGCTCCATCTGTTTGAAAACCCAATCGACAAAAGTGAGCATCAAACCGTCAAAGAACAGCTCGACATCATGCGTGCGGCCGAAGACCTCGGCTTTGACTCGATCTGGCCGGCCGAGCATCACTTCACAGAGTACGGCTATTGCACCTCACCCGCGCTCACGCTCGCCGCCATCGCATCGGTCACGAAGCGCATCCGTCTCGGCACGGGCGTAGTAGTTTTGCCCTTTCACAATCCCATTCGAGTTGCGGAAGACTACGCGATGCTGGACCTGATCAGCGACGGACGAGTGGATTTGGGCGTCGGCCGCGGCTACCAGCCGGTCGAGTACAAGGGGTTTCAGGTCGAACAGGCCAAGTCGCGCGGAATCTTCAACGAGTCGCTTGAAATCATCATGCAGGCATGGACCCAGGAACGGGTAAACTTCAAAGGGGTCCACTTCAACATCGAGGACCAGCCGGTTAGGCCCAAGCCGCTCCAGAAACCTCATCCTCCGGTCTGGGTGGCCGGCATTACCGATGCGACCTTCTCAATGATCGGGAAGTGGGGTTTCAATCTGCTCTGCGCGCCGGTCTTTGGCTTTCAAGGTAAAAGCGCGGAGGCTCTCCTCGACGACTACCGGCGGGCGTTGCGCCAGGCCGGACATGACCCAGCGACCAAGGAAATCGCGGCCCTGACAATGGTCTATTGCGGCGAGACCACGGCGCAGGCGCGGCGCGACTTCGCCGATGCTGTGATGTGGTACTACCGGACGATCGCGAAATACGTGGCGCCGCCGCCGGAGCAGGGAGCGGTCAAGACTTACGAGCTCTACGCGAAGACCCGCAAGCTCGCCGAGACCATTAGCTGGGAAGAGCTTCTCGCCGCCGGCGCGGTGATATGCGGCGACCGCGACCACTGCGTCGAGCAGATCGCGAAGATCGAAAAGAACTATGGGGTTACCCAGATTCTGTGCTGGACGCGCCTGGGTGGCCTTGACCATCGCAAAGTGCTCGCGAGCATGGCGTTGATGCAGAAGTATGTTATTCCGCACTTCAAGCACGATGCGAAAGCGGCGGCTTGAACAGGGCTCAACTGTGCCACATGGTACCAATTGATACAGCGTGTCTCTTACCATCATCTACCCACTCTCGCATCCGGTGGCCGACGCTCGAGTTTATGCGCGAAAGCCACGCCCGCAACCCAAGGAGCTCCCCGCGCGCATGCGCCGGGGGCAAGGGTCGCCGCACGCAACGAGCGCGGCAAGCCCGCCTATGGCCCCGGCGCCGCCCGGATTCATCGGAGAAACCGGCACTGCCTATCCGGAATGGCATACTCAGATCGCAGTTTTGAAGTATCCTACTTGCGGTCTCGGCGCGCTGCGCGCCGTTGTTCGGCAGCGATATGACCCATGACGACCAGAAGACCGGCTTCAACGGCGGCTTCACCATGTTCCAGGCGAAATGGGCCGGAGACAGAAAGGTGCTCGCAATGGCGGAATTGACCGCCGCCGAAGGTAAGTTTCCCGAGAACTACGATTGGCCGCTTGGCTGGGCCGAGCCGTCATGGAGCCCCTTCAGCCTGCGCGATGCCTATATCATCGATGTGAGACGCCTTGCGTCGCTCGCGCCCGGGTACTGCTATGGCAGCCGTGTCATGTATATCGATAAGCAGTATTTCGCCCCGGTCTGGATCGACCTCTACGACACCAATATGGCGTTGTGGAAAGTGGCCTCGTACGGCAAAGGTCCGTTGACAGACCCCGCTTCCGGTCAGGTCTATGAATGGGGTCGTTACATCGAGCAGTACTGGGATGTGCAAAATGAGCACTTCAGCGCCATATTCGGAGCCGATTCCAACGGCAAGGACATAGCGATAAACGGCATGGCGCCGGAGGAGTACAACAACATCCCCAAATACTCCACGCCGGGAGGACTGATGCAGATAATGCGGTAACCGCGGAAGTTGCTTGCGGCCCCAGAATGCGGCGGGACAGGTGGCGGTGCAAAGCGACCGCCAGCCTGCTCCCGCCGCTCTGTTTTTGCTTGCTTTAATTACGTCCGGCGGCTGTTGCGACCCGCCACAACCAGGCAACGTGCATTCATCATTCCCATGCCGCCGCCGGTTTTGCCGGCTCAAAGAACCTACTGTTCATGCAGTCGCGGTCTGCGTTGCAGGCTATCTGCCCACGAAGCGGCCGGGCCGCCGCTCCGCCACCGCCTTGATCCCCTCGCGATGGTCCTCGGTGGTCATCAGCCGCGACTGCTCGCGATGCTCGATATTGGTCCGCGCCTTGACCGCTTCGGCCAGCCCAATGCGCATCGTGGTGCGCGTCGAGACGACCGCGAGCGGCGCATTCTCGGCGATCTCGGCCGCCAGTTCACGCGCCGCCGGCCGCAGCCGCTCGGACTCGACCAGCACGTCGGCGAGACCCCAATCCGCCGCTTCCTGGCCGGTAATCCTCCGTCCCGTATAGAACATCAGCGCGGCCTTCTGCTCGCCGATAAGCCGCGGCAGCGTGAGCGTCAGGCCGAAGCCCGGATGAAATCCGATCTTGACGAAGTTGGCCGCGAAGCGGGCTTCGGGCGATGCGACCCGGAAGTCAGCCATCACGGCCAGTCCGAGTCCGCCGCCGATCGCCGCGCCCTGCACCGCGGCGATAACGGGCTTCTTGGCGCTGAAGAGCCGCACTGCCTCGAAGTAGAGCGGATTTTGCGCGCTGGCGGAGCCGGGTTCGGTACCGGTCGCGTTGCGATTGGCGAAGTTGGCGCCCGCGCAGAACGATTTGCCCTCGGCGCACAGCACGATCGCCCGGCACGCCGGATCCTCGTCGAGCGCGGTGAACGCCTCGGCGATATCGCGGATCAGCTGCACATCAAAAAAGTTATGCGGTGGGCGATGGATTTCGACCTCGGTAATGAAATCCTTGCTCTCGACTGAGACGTCGCCATATTTCGATTGCGTCATGATTTTTCCCCTCGAATAATTCTCCGGCGCTTCAGCCGATACGGCCAGTCTGCGCGCGATGAACCTTTCTACTCGCCCTTCCAATTGGGCTTGCGCTTTTGCGCGAACGCAAGCGGCCCCTCGATCATGTCCTTCGACTTCATCAGCTTCTTGGTCGCCGGATATTCCTTCTTGAATGCCTCTTCGAGCGTGAGCCCCAGTCCAGCCATCGCCTCTTCCTTGCTCGACTGAACCGAAAGCGGCGAGCACTCCATTATGTCGGCCGCCCACTTCTCGGCCGTCGCCATCAAATCCTTTGCGGGCACGACCTCGTTCACCAGGCCCCATCGATGAGCCTCGGCGGCCATGACGTGCCGGCCGGTCAGGATCATGCCCATCGCGATCTTGAGCGGAATCGAGCGCGGCAGGCGGTGCACTCCGCCAGCCCCCGCCATCAGGCCCACGCGCGGCTCGGGAAGCCCAAGTCGGGCATGCTCGGCGGCGATTATGATGTCGGCCGCGAGCGCGATCTCGCATCCGCCGCCCAGCGCGAAGCCGTTGACCGCCGCGATTATGGGCTTGTTGATATCGAAGCGCGAGGTGATTCCCGCAAAGCCGCCCTTGCTGCGCGGCGGACGCTCGCCCGGATGCTCGGCGGTCCACTTCAGATCGTTGCCGGCCGAGAACGCACGCTCGCCCGCGCCGGTCATGATCGCGACCCACATCTCCTTGTCCGCGACGAAGTCGTCCCACACCTGGTCCATCTCGGCATGGCACGGCGGATGGAGCGCGTTCATCACCTCGGGACGATTGAACGTGATGTAGGCCAGATGGCCGCGCTTTTCGTATTTGATGAACTTCAGTTCCATGATCGGGTCTCCTTCGCGATCCCTCGGTTGCTCGTCCAAATCCTCTTTTAATGTTCCTCGTCGAGTAGTTCAAAGAAGGCGTCGATACTCTGCATAAGCTGGCGGCGGATCTGCGCGCGCGTGCCCTCGATCAGATGCATCGTGACCTGCGATGAACCGCCGTCGCCAAGCCTGACCGACGCGTTCTCGACCGCCGCCACGTCGTGCTCCCCGAACATCCGCATCCCGTATACCAGCGCGGCGCGCTGAGTCGCGCCCTTTACCAGCTTGAGCTTACCGGCCATCGGTTGGTCCTCTTAACGTAACGGCTCGACCCGAGCCTTATAGCACGGATGGATTGGGTTCAATCACGCCGCGATTCGTTCGTTCTTACCGATCATGTAAATCAGCCTTAACTCAAAGGTAACATCCCACGAGTACCGTCCTCTCGATTTGCTTCGGCAGCGCTTCGCCGGGCGCATGGGTTGGGGGCCGCCGCTGGGCTTTTCGAGTTTGCGCCGCCGAAAGTGGAGGCAGGTACGACAACATGGCCACAAACGATCAACACGCTCCTGTCTATATCGGCGATGCGAGACCCATCCGCGCGCAACGCGCGGGCTGCCGCCGCCTTGGGGCGGCAATCGCCACATTGATATTCATCGCCTTCGCGGGCTCAAGCATCCTGTACGGCGCCGGCCCCGTCCATACCAATCGCAAATATTGGATTGGCAAGAACATCAGTCAGGCGGAAAAGGAGTTCGGCACTCCCACATCCTCGGAGCAGCTCATCGAAACCGGCGGCATGCTGGTGATTTACGCTCGAAAGAAGGACCCCGTGCATTTCGTCTTCGAGACCGACTCGGGCGGTACGATCGTCAAGGCAGCGCGAGTCGAGTAGCCGGCCGCACGGGCGGCAATGGCACTGCGATCCGGTGCGCCGCTCGACGATTCGATCTCGCCTTGGGATGCTGCGTGGGATAGAGTATCGCGACGGCTAGGCGCGACTCGATGATGCTCAAGGTGAAAACGCGGCTTCCCGCACCACGACAATGCACGGCGTTTGTGGCTGCGGCGCTGCTGGTTCTGGTACAGGCGCTTTCGGCTGCACACTTCCATCAGAGCGAATTCGAGAAGGGCCTCGTCCGCGGTTCGCAGGTGGCCGACAGCCTGTGCGCCATATGCCTGTTCCACTTCCATTCGCAGACTAATCCCAGCCGCACCCCCTCGGTAGAACGGCCGACCGCCGTTCGGGAACAGGTCGCGGCCGCATCGACTCGACCGCCGCTCGCGCGCGAAACCTCCCATCAGTTCTCCCGGGCTCCGCCCGCATCGCTCGAAGCTTGAGCTTCTCCGAAGTCTGAATTTTTCCGGGCGAATGGCGAACTGCGCCATCCGCTGCGTCGTGCGGTCAACCCGCAAGGCGTTTCAGAGTTATGCGCTGGAGTTGTCGATGCGAAGAGTTGTGGGCCTGATGCTGGGGCTCTGGATGATACAGAGCCTGGCGACGGGAGTCGTGGCACGCGCGGCCGCGAGCGCAAGCGGCGGCGGCCAAAAAATAGCCGGCTCGGTCAAGGATGCGTTGGGCAGGCCCGTCGGCGATGTGAGCCTGGTGCTGCAGGCGGCCGACGGCAAGAACGTTGCCCAGGTCAAAACCAACGATCAGGGGCGCTTCGAGTTCCATCGAATCGCGCCCGGACTCTATGCGATTCTCGCCAACAAGAGCGGCTTCAAGACCGCCACCGCGATCGTCAGTGTCAAGCCGGGCGCGCCCGCCCAACTCGACCTCGCGATGGCGTCGGAGGCCGCCCTCAGTGTCAACGTGGTCGCCAAGCGGCGTAGCCACTCGCGAAGCAACATCAATGCCGAAACCGGAGGAAGCGTCTATACCTTCAGTCAGAAGGCTATCCAGCAGCTCCCACAAGGTGCGAACACCGAGATGAGTCAGGTGCTTCTGCAGGCGCCCGGAGTAGCGCAGGATTCTTTTGGTCAGATCCATATCCGGGGCGAGCACGCCGACGTCCAATACCGGATCAACGGCGTCGAGTTGCCCGAGGGTATCACCAGCGGCTTTTCGCAATCGTTCAGCCCGCGCTTCGCCCAGAGCATCTCGCTGCTGGTAGGGGCCCTCCCCGCCCAGTACGGATATCAGACTGCGGGAGTCGTTCAGATTCAGACCAAGAATGGCGACCAGGCGACCGGCGGCGATATCGACATGTACGGCGGCCAGCGCGGCACCCTCGAACCGAGCTTCGAGTACGGCGGCACGCGCGGCAAGCTAAGCTACTACGCGACCGGGTTCTATCTGCAGGACGACCGCGGCCTCGAACCGCCCACTGCCGGTCCGGTCGCAATCCACGATACGACCCATCAGGGCAACGGCTTCAGCTACCTGTCATACCTGCTGAATCCGACCACCAAGCTGAGCCTGATCAGCGGCTTCAACGTCAGCAACTTCCAGATTCCGGCCCTTCCGGGCCAGCCGCAGGTCTTTTCGCTGGCGGGCGTTCCGGTCTTCCCCTCGGCCGACATCACCGATAGCCAGCTCGAGGAGAATTACTATGGCGTGCTGGCGCTTCAAGGCCTCATCACCCGCGACATCGACTACCAGGTAGAGGGCTTCAGCCGCTACTCGACGCTCTCGTTCAATCCCGGCCCGAACGGCGACTTGATCTTCAATGGCATCGCCTCGCAAATCTTCCGCAGCGACTTCGCCAACGGGCTTCAGGGCGATCTCGCCTATCACGGATGGGCCGGACACACGATTCGCAGCGGCTTCTACTTCAGCGGCGAACGGGCCGAACTCGATAATCACGCGCTGGTCTTCCCGGCGCTCGACGGTGCCCAGACCAGCGACGTGCCGTTCCAGGTAGTCGACAATCATGCCTATACCCAGTGGCTCTACGGCGTCTATGTGCAGGACGAGTGGAAGCCGGCGTTGATCCCCAAGCTCACGATCAACTACGGCGTACGCTTCGATCTTTATGACGGCCTGACCCGCGCGGATCAGGCAAGTCCACGCGCTGGCGCGGTCTACCAGCTCTTCGAGAAGACCACCATCCATGCCGCCTACGCGCGTTATTTCACCCCGCCGCCCCTGGAGGCGGTTTCCGGCGCCGATCTAAACAAGTTCATCAATACCACCAATCAACCCGCCGTCCTCAAGAACGACAATATTGCTCCCGAGCGCGCGCACTACTTCGACGCCGGAATCACCCAGGCGCTTCCGTACGGACTCAGCACGGGAATCGACAGCTACTACAAGATGTCCACCGACTTGCTTGACGAAGGCCAGTTCGGCCCGACCCTCATCTTCACCCCTTTCAATTATGCGAAGGGCCGCCAGTATGGAGTCGAGTTCACGAACTCGCTGACTCGCAGCGCGCTCTCGGCCTATGCCAACTTCGCCTATGGCGTGGCGCAGGGCACAAAGATCGTCTCCGATCAGTTCCTCTTCTCGCCCGCCGAGCTTTCCTACATCAGCTCTCACTACGTATTCCTCGATCATGACCAGACTTTCACCGCGTCGGCCGGAATCGCATATACTCTTAATGGATTTGTCTTCTCGGTCGACGGTGTCTACGGCAGCGGCCTGCGCGATGGCTTCGCGAACACTGGCAACCTGCCCTTCTATATTCAGGTCGACGCCGGCATAACAAAGGCTGTCGTGCTGCCCAGGGTCGGGCGGGTCGAGGCGCGGGTCGCCGTGATCAATATGGGTGACGATATCTACCAGATACGCAATGGTTCAGGGATCGGCGTCTTCGCGGCGCAGTACGGACCGCGGCGCGCACTCTACGGCGGACTCAAATGGGAGATTCCGTGGCTCCATCCGGCGCCACCCTCCGCGATTCAATAAGTATCGATAAGGATTTAAATAGCTATGCAGGAACTAGCTGGAGCGTGGGATGCACTGAGATTCGGCGGCGCGATGGTCTATCCGCTGCTGCTTCTCGGCGTAATCGCAGTAACTATCATGTTGGACCGCGCTGTTGCCTATCAGCGGATGCTTCAGCTTCCCGCCAACGTGCGCGATCTGATCGAAACTTTCGGCTTTTCGTGGGACGAACTAGACGATCGCCTGAAGTCGCTCGGCGCACACAATGCCTACCGCCGCTTCCTCGACGTGATCTCCGCCAACCGCAATCAGCCCGCCTGGTGGGTCGAATCGAGAGCCGGCGATGAGGCCGGCAGCATCGAAAAAACCCTCGGCCGCGGCCTCTGGGTCCTCGAAACAATCGTTACCGCCGCCCCGCTCATGGGCCTCCTCGGCACCATCACCGGCATGATGCAGTCCTTCAAGGTGATCGGCGCTTCGAGCCTCGTCGCTCCCACCCAGGTCACCGCCGGCGTCGCCCAGGCCCTGATTGCCACCGCCCTCGGCCTGCTCATCGCCCTCATCTCACTCTTCGCCTTCAACTTCTTCACCCGCACGCAATCCCACGCGCTCGACAGCATGGAGCGTCTCGGTTCGCGCCTCGTCGACCATATCCGCCTCGATCAGGAGAACGACGCCGCCGACACGCTCACGCGCGCATCCGCCGCGCCCGGCGCCAAGGACAGGCGGTCGCCCCGATGAAGCTCCGCAGAGCGCGACAGTACCGCCGCGGCCGGATCGAGATCATCCCGATGATCGACGTGATGTTCTTCCTCCTCGTGACCTTCATGCTCGCGTCGCTCTCGATGCAGACGCTCAACTCGCTCACCGTCAATTTGCCCGAGGGCGATGCGGCCAACCTCGAACACAACGAGCCGGTCTCACTGACTATCACCAAAGACAGCAAAATCTATCTCGACAAAACCCCTGTCACCCTCGCGACGATGGCCTTCACCTTGAAATCGATGCTGACCAGCAGCGACCGAGGCGTCGTCGTCAATGCCGACAGCGACGCTCCCGAAGGTATCGTGGTCGAGGCGATGCTGCAGGCGCGCCGCGCCGGCGTCGACCATTTTATGATCGCGGTCAGGCGTCAATGACCACCGCCGTCCGACTCATGACGCCCGCCAGCTTCGACCAATCGCCCCGGCGGCTCCTGTGGATCGTGCCGACCGCTTTCCTGATCTGGTCCGTGATTCTGCTGGCGTTCGGCTATCTTCTCCGTCAGACGACGCCGCCCCCGCCGATTCTCTCACCCGTCGAGGCGCGCATCGTCGAGTTGCCGCCCGTGGCCGGCCTCCAGGGCGGAGCCGCCGCGGCCGCCCCTGCCGCAGCTCACGCTGCCCCCAAACCC
>VFSW01006502.1_pt1 | contig 17169 bp, 19 predicted proteins | sample 5358111 | NCBI WGS metagenome assembly VFSW01 (sample SAMN11554181, study PRJNA540505) | mine drainage metagenome | isolation source: sediment from site ElyBrook_90M | place: USA: Ely Copper Mine, Vershire, VT | collected 2017
CGGCGGGGTGGCGCGCTACGTGATGGAGAACGCAAGCGCGGGGATGGTGGGAGTGAACGTCGGCGTGCCGGTGCCGCGCGAGCCGTTCGGGTTCGGCGGCTGGAACGAATCGAAATTCGGCGTCGGCGACATCACCGGACGCGGCTCGATCGAGTTCTGGACCAAGTCGAAAAAGATGACCACCAAGTGGAACAAAGAAGCCGGCACCAACTGGATGTCCTAGCTGGGGTCAGAGCTTCGCTTTTTCCTTTTCTCCACACAGAGTAGAGATGCAGCGATCAACGGAATCCCGAAGAGCAGAACTCTGATCCAGAGTTCGATCGCATTCTCGAATCAGCTTTGTGATGTGACCGGCGCTCCGGATCCGCAATCCTGCGGCGATCTCGCGGCTCGTAAGCAACGCGTCACATGCAACCCAGGCAGCGACCATTCGAGGAATCCCGCCACGGCCGTATCGAATGTGGTCTTCATCCGTTTTCCAGACTTCGGCAACGGCCGCGATGACGTCCGGCATTGCAGGCAGACGAGCGAGCCGCTGCGATCGTGGATGTTCGTCCGACCGCAGTTTCAACGTGAGCTCGTCCTGGATTCGTTCGCTCCACGCCTCCCCGCCAAGATAGATCTGACCGACGAGATCATCCCACGGGCATCGACCGTTCTTGATCCCGTCATTGACAAATGCGCGATATGCAGGCCGGGCAATCGCACGATTCGGCCCGAACTGCGCGAGCGCATCATCGACAGCAAGCCATTGGGGCGCAGGCGCCAGGCCAAGAAGTGCGCGATGGCTGCTCCATCGATACTGTTCGGGTCTCATAGCGATTCCGGCGCGCACTGGGTTGAGTACGACGTATCGCAAGACCTCCAGTGAATAGGCCTCCTTGTCAACCAGTAGACCCTTGAATCGCCCCTGAAAAAGATGTCCCACGCGGGAATGTCGTCGGTTGAACGCGAGCGAATAGTTCCCGTTCAGCCACTTCATCCCGCGTGAGAGCGTGTTCTCGATCAGTTGAACAACGATGTGGTAATGGTTGGGCATCAGAACGTACGCCGTAAGAATCCACTTGAACCGCTCGACGCAGCGGCCGAGAAGTTCAAGAAATGTTCGACGGTCCGAATCGTCAGCGTAGATGTTCCGGCGCTCGTTCCCTCGCGCAGTGATGTGCCAAAGTGAGCCTGGGAATTCCAATCGCAATGGTCTCGACATGTCCCCGAGGCTACCTCGGCGACTTCGATTCAACCCCTTTTTTCTACGAGGAGAAGAATTCCAAAATCGGCGGCTTGAGCGGATCGCTCTACTTACCGTAGGAATTTGGACAAAGCGAAGCTCTGACCCCAACCACGCGCCGGGTGCGCGGGTCGTAGCGGTTGACGCGGTAGGCGACCAGTCGATCGTTTCGAAACGTCAGATCGACGAAGCTGAGCTCTTTCTTCTGGGCCGGTGACTTTTTTCGAGCGAACCAGCCCGCATCCGAGCTGTCGTAACCGTGCCGGGCAGCCATTTGTCGCACCTCGTCGCGCGTCATTCCGCAGCGCAGCGACTCCACAAACGACTGAGTCCGCTGATGACATGCAACGGCGAACAGCAGCAGCGCGAGGAGTAACGGAACGGTCACATTCATCTGTGATCGGGCTGGAGCGGCTCGCCAACGCGAGACTCGCCGGAACGCTGACCCGTACAATCGAAGCCGTGACATCAATCTCATGCGACGCTCGTTCTTTTTCCTACTGCTCTCGTTCTTTCTGACGTCTTCGGGTTTCGCCGCACGCTCGCACAACGAAAGCGCTGCCGCGCCCGATTTCACGCTCCCGACACGATCGGGCACCATTTCCCTCCGCAGCCTTCGGGGCAAAGTCGTCTACGTCGATTTCTGGGCCTCGTGGTGTGGACCTTGCCGTGAGTCGTTTCCCTGGATGGCCACCATGCACGACAAGTACTCCACGAAGGGACTGGTCATCGTGGCGGTCAATCTCGACAAATCGCGCGATTTGGCGAACCAGTTTCTGGAAACTTACTCCGCCCCGTTCCACGTAGCCTTCGATCCGGCGGGCGACATCGCCGAGGCGTTCCACGTCGAGGCGATGCCCTCGAGCTTCCTCGTGAACCGAACCGGGCAGATCGTCTACACCCATCAGGGCTTCCAGGACGCCAAAGCCCCCGCGCTCGAAGATCAGATCAAGGAGGCATTATCAAAATGAGAAGCAGAATGTTACGCCTGCTGCTCGGTCTGGCGTTGACGCTCGTCGCCGGCTGCGCGACCGTACATCCGTGGGACCGCGACCTCCTCGCCCAGAAGCGAATGAGCTTCAACCCCTCGCCGATGCTGCAGGCCATCGACGACCACATCTACTTCAGCAAAGAAGCGTCTACCGGAGGCGTTGACGTCAACGGGGGCGGTTGCGGATGCAACTAGAAAAAGGCAAACCGGCGCTGCGCGACGTGCTGCACACCGCGGCGCTCGCGCTGCTGCTCGTTCCGGCGACGGCAAAAGCGCAGGAGGCGACAACTGACCAGATCGATGTCACGTCGCTGCTTTACACCGAGCAAACTCGCACCAGCGTCTTCGAGCCGATCGTCCGTTACACGCACCCGTTCGGCGGCGGTCAATCGATCTCGGCACAGCTCGGCATCGACGTCATTACCGGCGCCTCCCCCACCGGCCAGCTGCCGTCGGGCGTCGTTCAAACCCGCACCAGCGCCTCCGGCCGCGTAATCACCTCCGCTGCCGGCGCTCTTCCGGTCGCCCCGTTCAAGGATCGCCGCGGCGGTCTCGACGCCGACTGGACAAAGCCGGGGGGCCGCTTCGTGACCTCGACCATCGGGGGGCATTTCTCGAGAGAAAAGGACTATCAGTCGCTGGGCTTCAACGGAAAAATGTCGGCGGACGTCTGGCACAAGCTGGTCACGATCACCGTCGGAGGCGGCCTCAACCACGACAGCGTCTTCGCCGTCGGCGGTACACCGATTGGACTCTCCAACAACGTCATCTTCACTCACGCCGCCCAACCGAAGCAGGTGGCGAACTTCCTGGTCGGCGCTTCGAGAATCCTCAGCCGCCGATGGATGGTGGCCTTCGACCTTTCGCGGACGATGGAAAGCGGCTACCTGACCGAAGAGTACAAGATGATCAGCCTCATGGATCCGGTCACCGGCGCACCGGTCGGGGCTCTCACCGACAAACGTCCGTCGACACACCAGCGAACGTCACTCCTGTTCAGCTCCGTCTATCACTTCACCGACGACGTGCTCTATTCGAACTACCGCTATTACTGGGACTCGTGGAACGTGCGCTCGAACACGCTCGAGCTGCAGTACCGCCATCAGATTTCCGACGGCGTTTATCTGCAGCCGCTGATCCGCTATTACCAGCAGACGGCGGCCAGCTTCTACACAGTCGGCCTGGTGGCCGGGCGGCCGCTGCCGGCGTTCGCCACAGCCGACTATCGTCTTGGTGCACTGCATACGATCACGCTCGGTGCCACCTTCGGCTACCGGCCCGAGGACGGTCCAGGCGAATGGACACTGCGTGCCCAGTACATGCAGCAGGCCGGCAACAGCTCCCCGCCGAACGCCATTGGAATACAGCGGGGATTCAATCTGTCGCCTCCGATCAACATTTTCGCGTTTGTGGTGGGCTATTCCTTCAATTATTGAGGCCCTCACGACCGCCCAGCGAGTCGACGATTATTTCCTCGGAACGTTCGAGGCGATGGCCAGCCCGTGCTCTGTCCTGGTGGACACGGACGATCGGGCCGAGGCCGAAGCACTGCTCGCCATCGCCGAGAACGAGGCGCGCCGGATCGAGGAGAAATTCTCCCGGTACCGGCGCGGCAACCTCGTCGATCGCATCAACCGATCCGAAGGGCAGCCGGTCGAGGTCGACGAGGAGACCGCGCTGCTCCTCGACTACGCCGCCACCTGTTACGAAATGTCGGACGGAATGTTCGACATCACCTCCGGGGTCCTGCGCCGCGTGTGGACGTTCGACGGCGGCAGCCGCGTGCCGAGCCGCAATGCCGTGCAGCGATGCCTGCACGACGTCGGCTGGTGGCGCGTGACGTGGCAGAAACCGATGCTGATCCTTCCGGCCGGAATGGAGATCGACTTCGGCGGAATCGGCAAGGAGTACGCCGTTGACCGCGCCGCCGTGCTGATCGGCGCCCGCACGCGCAAATCGTTCCTCGTCAACTTCGGCGGCGACCTGTACGCCTCCGGCAGCCGGACATGGGCCGTTGGAGTCGACGACCCGCGACGCAGCGGCGATTCGGCGCTCCTCCGACTCGACATCGCCACCGGCGGGATCGCCACCAGCGGCGACGCACGCCGCTACGTCCTCTACCGCGGCAAACGCCTCGGCCACATCCTCAATCCGAAGACCGGCTGGCCGGTCGCCGGCGCCCCGCGTTCGGTCACCGTCGCCGGCCGGACCTGCACCGAGGCGGGAACTCTGTCGACGCTGGCGATTCTGCAGGGACCGCGCGCGAAGGAGTACCTCGAGGAGCAGGGCGTCGAGTTCTGGATTGTGTGATCAGTTGGGGTCAGGTCTGCGGTTCGCTCTAGTTTCTACCTATCGTAGCGAGGCAGCGATCAACCGCAGCCCGAAGCTCGGAATGCTGAGAAAGCGCCCGGTCACAACGGCCAATCAGCGCCGAGATGTGACTCGAACTTCGAATGCGCAAACCCGCCGCGATCTCCCGGTTCGTCAGCATCTCATGCGATCCGATCCACGCCGCGACCATCCGCGGTACTCCGCCTCGGTCATGCCGGACACGCTCTTCATCGGCGGCCCAGACTTTTGCCACTGCCGAGATCACCACGGACATCGCGGGAGCGCCGATCACTCGCTGTGCTCGCGGGTGTTCGTCAGCTCGAGGCATGAGATCGACCTTTCGCCGGATCTGTTCCACCCAAGCCTCGCTGCCGAGATAGATCTGCCCGACAAGGTCGTCCCACGGCTTTCGTTCGATTCCCACCCCATCGTCGATAAAGCGGCGGTATCGAGCGCAAGCGATATCGCGCGCCGGCCCGAACTGCGCGAGGACATCATCGACCGCGAGCCAATTCGGCGCCACGACCTCGCCAATCATGGCCCGATGACTGCTCCACGCGTACTCCTCCGGCCGCTTCACGAGTCCGGCCCGCACCGGATTCAACACCACATAACGAAGGACCTCGAGGTAGTAAGTCTGTTTGTCAATGAGGAAACCTTTAAACCGACCCTGGAAGAGATGGCCGACACGTTCATAGCGAACATTGAAAAATCGCGCGTAGTTACTGTTCAACCAATGCATGCCGCGCGAGAGCGTTTCCTTCGTCAGCTGAATGACGAGATGAAAATGATTGGGCATCAGGACATACGCCGTCAGGATCCAATCGAATCGATCGACGCAGCGGCCGAGCAGCGCCACGAATCGACGGCGATCTGCGTCCTCGGTGAAGATCTTCTTCCGCTCGTTGCCGCGCACAGTGACGTGCCATAGGGATCCCGGAAACTCCAATCTAAGTGGCCTTGACATGAGGCCGAGGGTACCTCGGCATGCTTCAATTCGGCCGTTCTTCTACACCTGGAAGAATGCCAAAATGGGTCGGACGATCTCCGATCTACGATGTGTGGAATTTCGCGCGAATCGCAGACCTGACCCCGTTCCCCCATCTTGTGCTATGGTCGCCGCACCGTAAAAAGGAGGGCTGACCCATGGCTGTGCGTGAACGTGCGCGGACTCATCCGCCGACCTCCCCTGCCACGGAGGATCTCAATCCCTACACCATCGCGCAGCAGCAGTTCGACGCAGCGGCGCAGTATGTCGCCGATCTTCCCGACGGGCTGCGCCAGTGGCTTCGCGGGACCATGCGCCTGTTGAAAGTCGAGTTCCCGATCGAATGCGACGACGGAAAGGTGCGCATCTTCTCCGGCTATCGCGCGCAGCATTCGCGCGTCCGCGGCCCCGGGAAAGGCGGCATCCGCTACCACCCCGATGTGAACGCCGACGAGGTCCGCGCGCTCGCGTCATGGATGACGTGGAAGTGCGCCGTCGCCGACATCCCCTTCGGCGGGGCCAAGGGCGGCGTGATCTGCAATCCGAAGCAGCTGTCGAAAAACGAGCTGCGGAAGGTCACCCGCCGCTTCATCACCGAGCTCGGCGACACGATCGGCCCGCACACGGACATTCCCGCCCCCGACGTGAACACCGACTCCGAGACCATGGCCTGGATCTACGACACCTACGACATGATGCACGCCGGCAAGAACAACCTTCCGGTGGTCACCGGCAAGCCGGTGTCCATGGGCGGATCCCTCGGGCGCAATGAGGCCACGGCGCGCGGATGCCTCTTCGTCACTGCACGCGCCATCGAGCAGGGAACGGTCCCGGGACTCAATTCGCTACGGGGCGCCACGGTGGCCATTCAGGGATTCGGGAACGCCGGCTCGATCGCCGCGGAGCTCTTCTCGGCCGCCGGGGCGCAAGTCATCGCCGTGAGCGACTCGACGGGCGGCGTGATGTCCGAGAACGGCATCAACTCACGCGCCGCCGTCGCGCACAAGAAGCAGACGAAATCCGTGGTCGGTCTCTCCGGGACGAAAAACATCACCAACGAAGAGCTTTTGCATCTCGACTGCGACGTGCTGATTCCGGCGGCGTTCGAGAATCAGATTCGCGCGGACAACGTCGGCGGCGTCAAGGCGAAGGTGATCGCCGAGGCGGCAAACGGTCCAACCACTCCGGCGGCGGACAAAACGCTATTCGCGCGCGGCGTGCCGGTCATTCCCGACATCCTGGCGAATTCGGGCGGCGTGACCGTCAGCTACTTCGAGTGGGTGCAGAACATCGAAAACGAGCACTGGAGCGAAGACACGGTCAACCACTACCTCCGCGACAAGATGGAAGGGGCCACGGACGCCGTGCTGCAAATGCAGATCGAGATCCGCGACCGCCACGGCGCGAACGTCGACCTGCGCACCGCGGCGTTCGCCCTGGCGATCAAGCGCGTCGCCGGAGTAGCGCTCGTCAGAGGGATTTGGCCGTAGACGCAGTAAGGACGTAAGGACGTTGAAATGTAAGTGGGCGGCGGTTGCCGCCCCCTATTGTTTTTTGCCGAACGCGATGTACCCGTCGAGCGGCCTTTTGACCTCGGAGACGAGCTTCACGGCTTCCGGACCGACCGAGTAGCCGGCGCGCTGCGCGATTCGAAGCTGCGTTTCGACCTCGTAGAGCGACCCGCGCGCCTGAGCAAGAAATTGTCTCCGTTCTCCACGTGTCAGACGCCCTTCACCTTCCGCAATATTCGAGGGCCCCGAAGTCGCAGCCTTCCTCATTTGGGAACTGAGGCCGAACATTTCGCATTTCGGGAATGCCCTCGTTAGCCGGTAAACCTCATCACACAGCTCCATTGCCTGCTGCCAGACGACCAGACCTTGATAATCCATAAGGGTGCGGGTGCGACACGAGCGGGCCAAGTGTCGACGCTCTCAGGCAGGTAGCGAATTCTACGCCACTCCCTCTTACTTACATCCCAACGTCCTTACATTCTTACCAGACTTTACACGCTGCCGCTCCGCGCACCATCGGATTGCCGGCCTGGCAATTGAACGCCTTCCAGAACTCGGGCATGTTGGAGACGATGCCATTGACGCGGTATTTGCCGGGCGAATGCGGATTGGTGATCGCGTTGACGCGGAGATTCTCCGGCCGCTCGTTCTCGCAGGCCCACTGCGCGAATCCGATGAAGAAGCGCTGGTCGGGCGTGAATCCGTCGATCGGCTGCAGGTGCTCGTTGGCGACCGCATCCTTCCAGGCGATGTAGGCCAGCAACGTTCCGCCGAGGTCCGCGACGTCTTCGCCGGAGGTGAGCTTCGAATTGATCTTGATGTTGTCGATGATCGTGTACTGCGCGTACTGGTCGCGCACGCACTGCACGCGCTCGTCGAAATTCTTCTTGTCCTCGGGCGTCCACCAGTTCCGCAGATTTCCCTTGCCGTCGAACTGGCTCCCCTCGTCGTCGAAGGCGTGCGTCAATTCATGGCCGATCGTCGATCCGGTGTTGCCGTAGTTCGGCGCATCGTCCATCTTCGGATCGTAGAGCGGCGGCTGCAGCACGCCGGCGGGGAAGTTGATGTCGTTCATCTGCGGGTTGTAGTACGCGTTCACGGTCGGCGGCGTCATCCCCCACTCGTCGCGGTCCACCGGTTTGCCGATCTTGGCCAGCTCGCGCTCCGACTCGAACACCGTAGCCCGCGCGGCGTCGCCGTAAAAGTCGCCGCGCTTGACGGTCAGCTTCGAGTAATCACGCCACCGGTCGGGATAGCCGATCTTGTTCGTCACCTCGTGCAGCTTCTCCAGCGCACGCTGCTTCGTGGCGTCGCTCATCCAGCTGAGGCCTTTGATCTCACCGGCCATCGCCGCCTCGATCCGCTTCGTCATGTCCAGCGTCTTGGCCTTCGTGTCGGCGGAGAACGTCCGCCTAACGAATTCCTGGCCCAACGCTTCGCCGAGGTCGCGGTCGACATAGCGCACACAGCGCTTCCACCGCGCCGGCATCACGCTGACGCCGCGCAATGTTTTGCGGTAGAAATCGAAATCCTCGGTCACGAACGGCCTGGACAGGTATTGCGCCGCGTCGTGCACCGCGTGCCACCGCAGGTACGCTTTCCAATCGGCGAGCGGCACGGTCCGGATCTCGCGATCGAGCGCCTTGAAAAACTTCGGGTCGGTGACGTTGATCGAGGTCACCCTGGCCAGACCGCTGTCGTCGAGGTAGCGCGCCCAGTCGAAATCCGGCGTCAGTGCAGCGAGCTGCTTCGGCGTCATCTTGTGATAGAGGTTGTAGGGATTGCGGCGCTCGACGCGGGTGAGCGATGCGGTGGCCAGAGCGGTCTCGATGCGCATGACCGTGTTCGCGTCTTTGTTCGCCTGCGCGTTCGACTCGCCGATCAGCTCGAGCATCCGGGCGACGTGCTGCAGATACTTCGACCGGATCTCTTTCGACCTCGCGTCGGTCTTGGTGTAGTAGTCGCGGTCCGGCAGGCCGATCCCGCCGGCGTGAGCGAAGGCGATCACCTGCGTGGCATCGCCGAAATCCTGGTCCGATCCGAATCCAAACAGGAATCCGCTGCCGTACGTGCGCGGATGCTCCGCGGCGAGGAACTGCGCCAGCTGGCGCTTGCTCTTCAGAGCGGCGATTCTGTGCAGCAGCGGCTCGAGCGGAGCCGCGCCGAGGCTGTCGATCCGCGACTCGTCCATGCAGGCTTCGAAATAGTCGCCGATCTTCTGCTGGTTCGCGGTCCGCTCGGGAGTGGGTTTAGAGACCTCCTCCAGGATTCCCCATAGAAACTCGCCGTTCTCCTCGGCAAGCTTTCCGTAGACGCTCCACGACGCCTGGTCGGGCGGGATCGGATTGTTCTTCATCCAGCCGCCGCAGACGTACTCATAGAAATCCGTGCACGGGTCCGCGGTGCGGTCCATCGCTGCCAGGTCGAGGCTCGGCGTGTACGGCAGCGCCGTCAACGGATGCTCTTCCGGAGCCTGAGGCAGAGTCGGAGTGACCAGCGGTGGCGGCGTGGCGGAGTTCGGCTGCGCCGGCGCCGGCTTCGGCTGCTGCGGCGGATTGGCTTCCTTTGCCGGATTTGGATTGGTCTGCGCGAACAGCGGTGCGGCGGCGAGCAGAAGGGCGGCGGTCAATCGTCTCATAGGGCGGAGTCTATAATGGACACCTTTCCCAGGAGGAGGCCCCCCATGGCGGACTTGTCGGCAGTCTTCACCGGGATCCGATTCGAGAATCCCTTTCTGCTCTCGTCAGCGCCCCCAACCGAGTCGGACAGCAACATCATGCGCGCGTTCGAAGCCGGATGGGGGGGTGTAGTAACGAAAACTATAGGGCTGCACCCTGTGGTCAACGTCAAAGGGCCGAAAACCAAGTTTCTCCGCGCCGACAACAGCGGTTATCGCCTCTCGATGAACAAGCGGCCCGACTCGACGCTGCTCGCCTCCTGGAACTGGGAGCTCATTTCCGACAAGCCCCTCGACTGGTGGATCGGCCGGCTCAGCAGGATCAAGAAGGCCTGGCCGAAACGCGTGCTCGTCGCCTCGATCATGGCCGGATCGGGCAACGATAAGGAGCTGAACAACTGGCAGACGCTGACAAAGGCTTGTCAGGACGAAGGGGTCGACGCGCTGGAGCTCAACTTCTCCTGCCCGCACATGGACCGCGTGGACATGGGATCGAACGTCGGGAAAGACAAGGTCCTCTGCTCGGTGGTCACCCAGGCGGTCAAGGAAGTGGCACGCGTTCCGGTATGGGTGAAACTGACGCCGGCGACCGCGGACATCGTCGAGGAGGCGGACGCGTCGTTCCGCGGAGGGGCGGACGCCATCTCGTCATAGAACACGTTCCCCTCGCTGCCGGTCATCGATACGAACACGCTCGAGTTCGAGATGAACGTCGATGGCTACACGTCCAGCGGCGGCCTGGGCGGACCCGCGATTCTCCCGTTATCTCTGGCGAAGATGGCGCAGATGACCAAGGCCTTCCCCGATCGCGAATTCTCCGGGATCGGCGGCATCGCCACGTTCGATCACGCGCTCTGCTATTTCCTTCTTGGGTGCGGTACGACGCAGGTCTGCACCGCGGCGATGCTCGATCAGGCCATCGGGCCGAACGTGATCAAAGGGCTCATCGCAGGGATGACCGAGTTCATGGAGCGCAGGCGATTCGCGCGCCTGGAAGATTTTCGCGGCATGCGCCGCGACCGCGTCGTCGCACACTCGCAGATCAACCGCCCGTAGCAGTACGACTATCGCGGCGGATATGAGGCGGACGAGCAGGAGGGGTATGCTGCGAAGCCGGTAACCGTTTAGTTTGTCATCCGGAGCCGCGAAGACGGCGAGGGATCCCCTGATTCATGAGACACGCAAACGTGCACCAGTACTTCGTCTACATGATGACAAACCGGTGGCACAACGTTCTTTACACCGGCGTGACGAACTCTCTAGAACGACGCGTCTGGCAACACAAGAATGGAGCCATGCCTGGATTCACAAAGCAGTACAACTGCGACAGCCTCGTCTACTTCGAGGTCTTCGAGGACATCAAACACGCGATCGCGAGGGAGAAGCAGATCAAGGCTTGGAATCGCGCAAAGAAAGACGCGCTGATCGCGACCACGAACCCCGACTGGAAAGACCTCGCTGCCAATTGGTACAGTGATTCTGCGGAGGGGATTCCTCGCCGTCTTCGCGGCTCGGAATGACAAACATGACGATACTGGAAGAAAAAATCGACATCATCAAAGAGTACAAGGACCACTCCTGGCCCGCCGCATCGACCTATTACGAACAGCCGCTGGTCATCGACCACGGCTCCGGGATGCACGTCTGGGATGACCAGGGGAACAAATACCTCGACTGTTTCGGCGGCGTGCTGACGGTCTCCATCGGGCACGCGCATCCCGCGGTCAATCGCGCCATTCATGAACAGATCGACAAGGTCAGTCACACCTCCACGCTGTACATCAACAAACCGGCGGCGGAGCTGGGAGCGAAAGTCGCCGAGATCACGCCCGGAAAACTGAGCCGCAGCTTTTTCACAAACAGCGGCACCGAGGCTGACGAGACGGCGATGCTCGTGGCACGCCTCTACACCGGACGGCAGGAGATCATCGCCCTGCGCCACGCCTATCACGGGCGGACGATGCTGGCCATGAGCGCCGCCGGACATTCGACCTGGCGGCACGGCGGCACCGCGGTCGCCGGGATCAAACATGCGTACGCGCCCTACTGCTACCGCTGCCCGCTCGGCCTCACCTATCCCGATTGCGGCGTGAAGTGCGCGCAGGACATCGAAGACCTCATCCTCACCACGACCGACGGCAGGATCGCCGGCATGATCGCCGAGCCGATCCTCGGCGTCGGCGGCTTCATCGTCCCGCCGAAGGAGTACTTCACGATCGTCCGCGACATCGTCAAACGCTACGGCGGCATCTTCATCTGCGACGAAGTGCAGACCGGGTGGGGACGCACCGGCGACGCGTGGTGCGGCATCGAGCACTGGGGCGTCGAGCCCGACATCATGACCTTCGCCAAAGGGATGGCCAACGGCTCGCCGATCGGCTGCACGACGACCACCGACGAAATCGCCAAAGCGCTTCCCGGCCTGACGTTCTCCACGTTCGGCGGCAACCCGGTCACGTCGGCGGCCGCCGTGGCCACGATCCGCGTGATGGAAGAGAATAATCTCAAGCACAACGCGGCCGTCGTCGGCGGCTATCTTCGGCAGAAGCTCGAGGCGCTGAAGGAGAAGTACAGCATCATCGGCGACGTCCGCGGTATGGGGCTGATGCAGGCCATCGAGTGCGTCGAGGACCGCAAGACGAAGACGCCCGCGCCGAAAGCGGTGCTGCGCGTTTTCGAGGAGACGCGCAAGCACGGAGTGCTGATCGGAAAGGGCGGCCTGTTCGGCCACGTGATCCGCATCGGTCCGCCGCTGATCGCCACAAAGGACGACATCGACGTGCTGGCCGATGCACTCGACAAAGCGTTCGCGGCCGTCTAAGGCGTTCGCGCTCATCTAGTGCGATGCGGCCTAAATAAGTGGCATTATATTCGTGGTGAATGCGTTTACCATGGCGGAGGGAATCCGTCATGCGTGTGGCGCCGGCCGTTCACCTGACCGAAGAGCAATCGCAGCAGCTGCGGAGTTGGGCCCGAGGGCGCCGAACGCCGGCGCGCTTGGTACGACGAGCGCAGATCGTGCTGCTCGCAGCGGAAGGAAAGCAAAACAAAGAGATCGGTGCCGAGCTTGCGGTGATGCCGAGGATCGCAACTCTTTGGCGAGGGCGGTTCCTGCAGTTGGGATTGGACGGATTGAAGAAAGACGCTCCCCGCGCCGGTCGGAAGCCTGCGCTTTCGGCTGAGAAGGAACGACAGATCGTTCGGCGAACCATCGAGGAGATTCCGCGCAATGCCACGCGCTGGAGCACACGGAGCATGGCTCGGGCCGAAGGAGTCAGCGAGAAAACGATCCGGCGCATCTGGAAGCGTCATGGCCTGAAGCCGCATCTGACTCGGACCTTTAAATTGAGTCGCGATCCTCAACTCGCCGAACGACTCGAAGACGTCGTGGGGCTGTATCTGAACCCACCTGAACATGCGATCGTGCTTTCGGCGGATGAAAAAAGCCAGATTCAGGCGCTCGACCGCACGCAACCAGGCTTACCGCTGAAGAAGGGTCGCGCGGGCACGATGACACACGACTACAAACGGCATGGCACGACCACCTTGTTCGCCGCTCTGAACACGCTCGACGGTTCGGTTCTCGCGACATGCATGCGACGGCATCGCCATACCGAGTGGCTGAAGTTTCTTCGCCTGATCGACCGCCGTGTCGATGCAGCTAAGGGCGTTCACATCATTGCCGACAACTACGCCACGCACAAACATACGGCCGTTCAGCGGTGGCTCAATCGACACCCTCGCTTCCACATCCACTTCACTCCGACCGGCAGTTCATGGCTCAACATGGTCGAACGCTTCTTCCGCGACCTGACCGTCAACCGCGTTCGCCGCGGCACGTTCACCAGTGTTCCCGATCTGGAATTTGCCCTTCACGACTATGTTCGCGTTCACAACCGCGATCCGAAGCCGTTCATCTGGACGAAACGCGCCACCGATATCCTCGAGAAGGTCACTCGAGCTCGCGCCGCTGCGAATAAATACCGATCTGAATGACGCACTACACTAGCTAAGTGGGGCGTCGCCCCACTGCCTCGCGCTGTCACACCGCGCCGTGAGTTTGATCATCGTTGACGGTGAACTTTCCTTTCGTGAGGGTAGGGATAGTCCCGCCAAAGTCACTCCTCATTCAGATGACCGTTTTTTCGCGCATTGGCCCATCGATCGCGGCGCGTAGTCCGCCCATTGGCCAGCAGTCGCCTGGAACCCCTTTGCATTTTGAAACCCCAAAAGAACAACGGAATTGATGCCCGCGTAGCCCGGCGCGTGGCCCCCTGACATTGCCGTCTCACAAAAGCCTGGAACCGGCGTGGCAGGGGCCTACGCTTCAACTGATCGCGGACAGACTGCAATCAAGGAGCGCTATGAAGCAAGTTGTATTAGCAACCACCATTGTTCTCTTCACGAGCACCCTCGGGTACGCACAGGGAATCCCCACAGAAAAAGCCATTTACCCGATCGTCCAAAACATCAACCCAGAAGTACGCCTGATCAAGTTTTCGGCGGATGTCGCAGTAGAGCAACTCCGCGGCGCTACTGCGCTGGCGCATCTTAGGAACGTGATGTCGCGTCGGCCCGACGCATTCACGAAAGCCGATCAGGAACTTCGTGGTCACGGCTTCAAACCAGCAGAGGACGTCTTCGTCGAGCGCACGCTGAACACGCACTTGGTGAATGGTGATCGCGGGAAGACTTCTCCGTACAACCTCATCCAGACGTCATCCGAAGGCAACGCCGAAGGGGAGATCGATTTCTGGTCGTACGATGGGCCCGGTGACACTTGGCAGGGTACGATTTACATGGAGGTGTACGGCCAAGGCGCATCTACCTGGGACGGTGAGATCGATACGGGAACGACTGACTATCCCTGGGACTGGTACAACAAGACCTGGGAAAGCAGAGATGAATGCCCACCGTTCTGCCCGATCAACATGAAACCACCCCATCCCGGCGATATGACGCACGGCAGTATTCAACTCGCCGCAGCCCGGAAAAGAAGTCGCGAATTTCAACTCGTCTGGAATGGATGGAGTTGGTGGGCGGACTGCTGGCGTACGGCCGTCGTGGGTGGCTGCACCGCTGCAGCAATCGGGTGCTTGAGAGTGAAAGGAGGATGGCCCGCGTGCTTCGGATTCCGATGCGTCGGCGTCGAGGTGGGAGCCGGCATCGGTTGCGCACTATGACGCGTGGGAGGACGACGATGAGCGATGTGATAGTTCACCCTCCGGCCATGTCACGACATTACGTTTCACTAAAGCGATGGGAGTATTACGTATTTGTTGCGGAAGCCTGGATGATGGTCGCAGCGACCGGCGTCCTTTGCGGAATTCTGCGGCACGTCGTGCCGGCAATTGTCGCACCAGCAATGATTCCTGCCGGAGTGACGTTCGCCGCGCCACTGGTGCTTCTGCCTGTTTACAGCGTGTACGTCCGCGTTCGTAAGAATGTCGATGTCCCGGCCCTCTCGGTCCTTGCCTGGTCGCTTATTGTTGCAGTTGCTCTTGGAGCAATCATCGTCGTTGTCCAGCCGTAAACAAAGGGTACGCGAAAGCGCACGATTCATGACAGCTCGCGCGGGCGGCCTGGGGTCCCCGCGCGCCTCTTGATCGACTCGGAACTCGCCACCCCTTCGATTTGGACCAGCAGATCGCTGCGGCAGATATCGGCCTGCAGAAACAGATGCTGTGCCCGCGGGAGTGCGGCCATGACGCGGCGCGAGACGAGATCGAAGTCTTCCGCACGCCGGATGTAGGTCTTCACGACCGCGAAGCTGTCGATGGCGACAATGGCCTCGAGATTGCGCAGCGTTTCTTCAGTCTGCGCCTCGACGTTTCCCGCATGCAGCGTCTCGTGGCCGACGACGCTCGATGTGCCGGAGAGGAACATCAGCGCCTCGCCGTCCCATCGCGCCACGGTAGCGCGCGAGAATGACGGGCTGCGCGGGCCGTATTGCGGCGGATACTCATACGCAGGTACCTGGCGCGGATTCTCGACCTGCCCGCCGGCAGTTCGCGAAGCGAGAAAGTTGACCATCACTCCCTCGCCGGTCATTCCCACGGCGCACGCTGCCGGGAATTGCGTCCGCTCGTATCCCAAACGCGCCAGCGCGGCGTAACGCCCGGCCGAGAATCGCCGGTAGCGTTCCAGGCCACGCTCGTTCTCGTTGATTCCGCCGACGTGATTCCAGACGCGCAGCAGGTATGGATATCCCGTTTGTCGCGCCGTCTTCACGATGCGCTCATACAGCCGCTCGGTCAGCGCCTCGGTGTCGCCCGCGGTCCCGGAAATCGTGCCGAAAAGCACTTCGCCGTTCGAAGCGGTTGCCACGCCGTCGCTTTGCGAGCGCACCACCGGCAGCGGCGATCGCCAGACCTCCCTGCGCGGCGCTCCGAATTGGCGGAGCGGAATCGCCACTGCCGCGAGCACACCTTCGGCCGGCAGCGCTTCCGGGGCGATGATTTCGGGATGGACCGGTAACATCGGTTCCCGCGCATTTTCATCGAACTGCAAACCGGCTGCTGTGATATCCACTACCGGGACAAATGGCATCCAAGGACGACAAGAAGCCGAAAGTCACCGACCTGACTCCGGAGCAGATTCGCGGTCTGCTGTCGTCGGATTTTCAGACTTCGAAGCGCCCGAAGAGCAGCCCGCGATCGTCAGCGCGCCGTCTGTTCTGGGCCGGATTAATCCTCACGTCCGGAGTGCTCTACGCGATTTTCCGATTCGCCCTCGCGCCAGCCAAAGTCATTCTCATAACCGCCTCGGGCGAGGACGCCGTCGCGGTGTCCCTGACCACCGGGACGCAGCACCTCGACCTCGGGCCGCTGTCCAATGGGGAATCGAAAACCGTCCAGCTGATGCCGGGCCACCCGCTCCGGGTCGAGGTCCGCTTCGATACGCTGCAGACGTGGACCAACGCGCAGCCGCTCGCGCCGTTTCAGTCGGTCACGCTCATCATCAGCGTGGGACGCCGCATCCAGACCTTTCGCCAGACGCCGTGGTCGCGATCGAATCGCTGAAATGTGGTAGAACCGTGCCGTCCAGTCAGGAGTGAGGTCCGATGAAAACCATCGTCAAGAACGGTCGCGTCGTCACCGCTGTCGACGACTACCACGCCGACATCCTCATCGAGGACGGCAAGGTCGCCATGATCGCCAATAAAATCGACGTCAAGGCGGACAAGGCCATCGACGCCAAAGGGCGCCTGGTCATCCCGGGCGGCATCGATCCCCACACGCACATGGAGCTCCCGTTCGGCGGCACGTCCGCTTCCGACACGTTCGAGACCGGCACGCGCGCCGCGGCATTCGGCGGCACGACCACGATCATCGACTTCGCCGTGCAGTACAAAGGGCAGTCGCTCAATCAGGCGCTCGATGTATGGCACAAGAAGGCGGACGGGAAAACGTCGATCGACTACGGCTTCCACCTCATCTGCAC
>VFSW01006503.1_pt1 | contig 17167 bp, 14 predicted proteins | sample 5358111 | NCBI WGS metagenome assembly VFSW01 (sample SAMN11554181, study PRJNA540505) | mine drainage metagenome | isolation source: sediment from site ElyBrook_90M | place: USA: Ely Copper Mine, Vershire, VT | collected 2017
TCGCTGAGTTTGGCGTGGATCGCGTCGTATTCGGCCTGGCTGGTGATGCTGAGCTGTTCGATTTTCTTGCCCTGATACTGGAACAGCTTGGCGGTGAACGGCAGGTGATCCTTGTTCGTGTCGAGATGCACGCTCCAGTATTCCTGGCTCTTGAACGCCTCGATTTCCAGTTCGCGCTCGACGATCATGCGCAGCGCCGGACTTTGCACGCGCCCCGCCGAAAGTCCCGGGCGAATCTTGCGCCACAGCAGGGGCGACAGATTGAAGCCGACCAGATAATCAAGTGCGCGTCGCGCCTGCTGTGCATTCACCAGCGGCTGGGAAATTTCGCGGGGGTTGGCGACCGCTTCGCGCACTGCAGACTGGGTGATCTCGTAGAACACCACGCGCCGCATGTCCTTGTTCTTCATGCCGCGCTTGGCCTTGAGCAATTCGGAAATATGCCAGGCGATCGCCTCGCCTTCACGGTCCGGGTCGGGCGCCAGATAGATGTGATCTGCCGTGGCGGCGGCCTTGGCGATCGCATCCATATGCTTGCTGTTGCGCGCGATGGTTTCGTATTTCATCGCAAAATCGTGGTCGGGATCGACTGCGCCGGTTTTGGGAACCAGGTCGCGCACGTGCCCATACGAGGCAAGGATCGTGAAATCCTTGCCCAGATATTTTTGCAGCGTTTTGGCTTTTGCCGGAGATTCGACGATCAGTAGATTGGTTGCCATGCGTCTGGTATCGGGTTCAATGGAGTTGCGCTGAATGCAGCGGAGTGAGCAGTTCTTCGACCAGCAGCGGGTCAAGGTCCTGATGGCGGTTCCACAGCACCATCAGCATGATCAGCTTCAGCTTGTCCAGTCCGAGATTTTTCTGTTTCAGGGCAACCGAGCGGTCTATGGTCATTTCACGTTCGATCGCGGAAATCAGGTGCTGCTGCTCGGCAAACAGCAGGAACTGGCGCGCTTCATCGCAGATGAATTGCAATTCCAACTCGGCGAAATGACGCTGCCCGGTATGCTCGAGGCTTGCGGGATAGCTGTCGGGATTTTGCTCCTGCAACGCGGACAACCAGGTCAACGCTTCGCTGATCTCATCGCCTTCAAAACCGGCGGCTGATAGTTTGCGCGATAGCTTGTCCGGCTCGGGATAACTGCCCGCATCAAAATAACTTTCAAACAAGTAGATCAGAATTTCAAACATGGTTTGCGCAGTGAGTTAATGAATTCGTTGATACAGGTTGCCGGGTAACACACAGATGAGGCCGCCGAGTTCGAGTGACAACAGCATGGCGGATAGCTCGGCTACCGTCAAGCCGCTGCGCACCCTGAGCGTATCCAGATCCACCGGATCGAAGCCGATGTGTTCGAGCAACACGGAGTCCCGCCCTCCTGAATCAGTGTCTCCCGGGCCCGACGGTTGTGCATGGGAGTGAAGCGAACCACCCAGCTCTTCAAGAATATCCTGAGCCGTCTCGACGAGTTTTGCCCCCTGCTTGAGCAAAGCGTGGCAGCCTTTGCTTTGCGGTGCGTGTATCGAACCGGGAATGGCGAACACGTCCCTGCCCTGTTCCAGAGCCAGTCGTGCAGTAATCAGCGAACCGCTTTGCAGCGAGGCTTCCACCACCAGACAACCGAGACTCATGCCGCTGATCAGGCGGTTGCGGCGCGGAAAATTTGCGGCCAAGGGCGGGGTGCCGAGCGGGAATTCCGAGACCAGCGCTCCTTGCTGCGCGAGCGCGTGAGCGAGATCGCGATTGGCAGAGGGATAGACTTTATCCAGCCCCGTGCCGACTACTGCAATGCTGCCACCCTGCCCGCGCAGGGCGCCCCGGTGCGCGGCGGCATCAATGCCGTGCGCCATGCCGCTGATGATGCACAGTCCGGAATCACTCAGTGATCTGGAAAGGGCCTCGGCGTTGTTGACGCCTTGCGGCGTTGCATTGCGGCTCCCGACCACGGCCAGGGCGGGCCGGTTGAGCAGGCCCGGCAGCCCTTTCACATATAATAACAAGGGTGGATCGGGAATATTCAGCAGTGCCTGGGGGTAGTTGCTGTCGGCAAGGGTAATGATGTGATTGTTGGGATCTTCCAGCCAGGCAATGGCAGGGGCAGCAATATCTTCCTGTATGACCTTGCTGATTTCTGCGGCGATGTCGGGCTTGACGACAGCCTTGAGCGAGCTGGTGGTTGCCTCAAAGATCGCCGCCGGGGAACCGAATTCCATTAACAGGCGCCGCGCGCTTTCACCGCCCAAGCCTCGAGTCAGGCTCAGTGCCAGCCAGGGCTTGAGCGAACCTGCGTCTGTCATCGGTTTATGGGGTGTTGGCGTGATCCAGAAGTTGCACCGGCAGTTTAGTCTGCATCACCAGGCCATATGAAACTTTGTGGAAAACACGGAACACGAACACCAGGCCATAACGCTCATCCGGTAGCGTGTATCGTTTGCCCCCACTTTTAATCTCTTCGCCTTTGCGATATAGCGCCAGCACATTGCCGTTTGCCAGCCCGTCACGCTGGCCTTTGCTCAAGGCGACGATGGAGTTCTGCCCGCCCTGCGATACACCGCCATATATTGAAATGACACTCGCGGAAATATTGCTTTCAGGTGCGCGGGGCAGATAGGTATTTTCGGCCTCGAAGGAAGGCTGTACCAGAAGGTCACCCGCGCTGATTTCTTCGACTGCGTGGTGTATCCTGATGGTGCTGGTGTCGGCAAAGCGGGTTACTTCCGCGTTGCCCAGAAAAATGGCCTCAATACCCAGCACTTCGTTGGTTTCCGGATCGACAAAAGTTTTGCCCGGACGGTAAATCTGCCACTGGTCACCCTTGCCTGGAGGTACGCCTTTGGCAAAAGCGACGTCATCGTTGCCGAGTACCACTCGGCCTTCCCGGGCGCCTATCAATACAGGAGCATCCTTCAGCGTGCCAGTCTCAATGACAAGGGGTTGTGACAGAAACGGGCCGATAACGCTGAAGGGTATGCTCCGGATGGCATCATGAGTGCTTGGGATTTCACGCACTTCGGGTGACAATCTGACTATGCTTTCGGTTTCATCCACACCGCTGGCAGGCGTGTTTACGATTCCGCTGGCAGCAGCATTGGCACTTTCTTCAATGCGCAATGTGCCGCTGTTGCGATCGAGAAAGATCACGTCACCGGGATAGATCCAGTGGGGGTTTTTGATGCTGTCCTTGTTCAGGCCCCAGATATGAGGCCATTTCCACGGATCCTTGAAGAATTTTCCTGAGATGTCCCACAAGTTGTCGCCTTTGACTACGATGTGCCGATCCGGTGCATCTTTGCGAATATCCAAAAGCATATCCGGAGGAAGTGCCTGCTCGGCAGCAAAGGCCAGGACAGGCAATAAAAGGCAAATCAGCGATATAATCTTGCGCATGGAAACTCCGGCAGAGTCAAAGTTGAAGGCACGCAAAGTTGCCGCGCTTCGTTAAATTCTGCATCCAGTCTACCAAATTAGCAAGCATTTACGGACCACACATGGCGATACTGAAAATTTTGCAATATCCCGACGAGCGTCTGCACAAAATCGCAAAGGCGGTTGTGCGCGTTGATGAAACCACCCGCAAGCTGGTGCGGAATATGGCCGAGACCATGTACTCGGCGCCCGGGGTGGGTCTGGCGGCGACCCAGGTTGATGTGCATGAACGTATCATCGTGGTGGATGTTTCCGAGACGCACGACCAGCTGAAGGTGTTCATCAATCCTGAAATCATCGCCAGCAGCGGGGTAAGCCAGTGTGAGGAAGGTTGCCTGTCGGTGCCGGGTATCTATGAAACGGTGAACCGCGCGGAACGTATCACCGTGCGCGCCGTTAACGAGAACGGCGCAACTTTTACGCTGAACGCCGAAGGGCTGCTGGCGGTATGTATCCAGCATGAAATGGATCATTTGATTGGCAGGGTATTTGTCGAGTACCTGTCGCCGCTCAAGCAAACCCGGATTCGCGCAAAACTTAAAAAACGTTTACGCGAGACCATGTAATTGAGGTTGCTTGCGCGATGGAAGAAAGTGCTGTCCGCGAAAGACACGAAAAGCACGAGCCATCACAAGGCACGTTTCTTACCCGGATATTCCCGGCACGTTTCAAACTGCAAACCTTGCGTCCGGCAACACGCCACATCAAATTCATTCCGCCATCTATAATTCCGCGCCTTTCGTGTCTTTCGCGGACAATGCGTAACGCCGGATAAATCATTATGAAAATCATTTTTGCAGGTACGCCGCATTTCGCGGCCAGCGCGCTGGCCGCGCTGCTCGGGGAGCATCAGGTGGTCGCGGTGCTGACCCAGCCTGATCGCCCTGCCGGGCGCGGTTTGCATCTGACCCCCAGCCCGGTGAAGCAGCTCGCGCAACAACACGGCTTGCGGATTTTGCAGCCGGCCACGCTAAAAGCGGCCGAGACGCAGCACTTGATCGGCTCACTGGATGCCGATGTGATGGTGGTTGCGGCATATGGATTGATTTTACCCAAGGCGGTGCTGCAGCTTCCGCGATTCGGCTGCCTGAATATCCACGCCTCCCTGTTGCCGCGCTGGCGCGGGGCGGCGCCGATACAGCGCGCCATTCTGGCGGGTGATAATGAGAGCGGCATCACCATCATGCAGATGGACGAAGGATTGGACACCGGGGATATATTGTTGAGCAATTCCTGCCGGATTGAGCCGGGCGATACGGCGCAGACCCTGCATGACAAGCTGGCCGGGCTGGGTGCAACAAGTATCCTTGAGGCCTTGCGCCTGCTGCAGGAATCGGGGTTGGAAGGAATGCCTAACCGGTTGATCCCGGTAAAGCAGGATAATGGCGCTGCATGTTACGCCGCCAAGCTGACCAAGAGTGAAGCGCAGATAAACTGGCGGGAGGATGCACGACAAATCGAACGCGCAGTGCGGGCCTTTAATCCTTTTCCGGTGTGCCATGCCAGCATCAATGGCACGATGATAAAAATCTGGCAGGCCGGGTTATGCGCCGATCAGCAGGGTGAGCCGGGCAAGGTGCTGGCCGCGGACAAGCACGGCATCACGGTGGCGTGCGGGGCGGGCGCATTGCGCCTGGAGGTGCTGCAACGCCCGGGCGCCAAGGCGCAGCCTGCCGCGCAGTTTTTGCAGGCGTTGCCGGTCAAGCCTGGCGACCAGTTCGCGGACAGCTAGATGCACAACATACAACTCGCCGCCGGCCAGATCGTCCAGCAAGTGCTGTTGGACGGGCGCAACCTGAACCAGGTGCTGGATGAGTCACTGGGCAGGAAGGCAGTCTGGTCACCGGCGCAGCGCGCCGCCCTGCAGGATTTGAGTTACGGAACCCTGCGCTTCTACGGGCAACTGGACGCGCTGTTGCGTGCATTGCTGCACAAGCCGTTATCGGACCGGCGCATCTATTATGTGCTGCTGGTGGCGCTGTACCAGTTGCAATACAGCAAGGCTGCGCAGCATGCCGTGGTCGATCATGCGGTGCGCTCCGCGCAGATGCTGAATGCAAAAGCGAGCGGACTGGTCAACGCAATCCTGCGCAATTTTTTGCGCAGCCAGGCTGCTTTGCTGGAACAGGCGGCTCAGCATGCCGAAGGAAAATTCAGCTATCCGCAATGGTGGATAGATGAACTGCAGGCGCAGTATGGCGAACGAAGCGCGGCAGTGCTGGAAGCCGGCAACCAGCACCCGCCGATGACCCTGCGCGTCAATCATCGGCGCAATACGACAGCGGAGTATCTGGCGCTGTTGAACCGGCATGATCTGTCGGCACGGCTGATTGAGCCTGATGCGCTGCAACTGGACAAGCCGCTGCCGGTGGACAGGCTGCCGGGGTTCTTTGAAGGACTGGTTTCGGTGCAGGATGCTGGTGCGCAATACGCCGCACTTTTACTGGATGCCCGCGACGGCATGCGTGTATTGGATGCATGTGCGGCACCCGGAGGCAAGACTGCACACATTCTGGAACGCGCAGCAGCCCAAGTGGTGGCATTGGACAACGACGCAAAACGCCTGCAGCGTGTCGGGGAGAACCTGCAACGCCTGGGTCTGGGCGCGCAACTTGTGGCCGGGGACGCGGCCGAGCCGGGCGAGTGGTGGGATGGCGTGTCGTTCGATCGCATTCTTGCCGATGTGCCGTGCTCGGCTTCAGGAGTGGTGCGCCGCCATCCCGACATCAAGTGGCTGCGCCGCCGCACGGATATTGCCGGTTTCGCCGCACAGCAGCTGCACATTCTGCGTGCTTTGTGGCGTTTGCTGGCACAAGACGGTAAATTGCTCTATGCCACCTGCTCTGTTTTTCATCAGGAAAACGAACAAGTCGTTGCGGCGTTTCTGGAGCAGCAGCCAGACGCGCAGCGGCTGCCGGTTTTCCTGGACTGTGCCACCGGGGGCCGGTTGTTGCCCGATGACCAGCACGACGGATTCTTTTATGCATTGCTGCAGAAAATTTCTTAGCGCATTGCTGGGCGTCACCCTGCTCGCCGGGTTGTGCGCCGCAACAGCCCATGCAGAAGGCATTTTCGTGAACAAGGCCGAAGTGCGGTTAAGCGGGGACGGTTACCACTTGTCCGCCGTTTATGACATCGGCCTGAATCATGAGGTGCAACTGGCGTTGTCACGCGGCATCCCGCTTTATTTTGTCGGCGAGTTTTCGCTTACACGCTCCAGATGGGAATGGCTGGATACCGTGCAGCAAACGATGTCCCGCGGTGTCCAGCGCATTTTTGTAAACAAGCCGACAACCACGCACTGGTCCTGGCTGGACAAGGAAATTTTCAAAAGCGAACAGTCCACCAAACTTTCCTACAATGTGCTGACACAGCGGTACCGGATATCGCGCGGAACACTGTTCCAGAATTTTGCGAGCCTGGAAGAGGCTTTAAATATGTTGTCCAGGCAGGGCTCGGCAGCCATTCCTGCAGATTTGATGAACAAGAATGGCAAATATATGGCGGCGGTCCGATTGCGGCTGGACATAACGCAGTTGCCCAAGCCTCTGCAGGTAAATGTGCTGACCAGCAGTGACTGGAGTCTTGATTCCTCCTGGTATCGCTGGATGGTCAATCCGGCGGAAATTATCATGCACAGCGAAAGCGTGCCGGAGACGCTGCGGTGAGCTACCTGATCCTGTTCAGCGTCGTGGTTGGCGGGGTGCTGTTGTATCTGCTGTCCAGCAGTGGCGCCAATACCGAGGTGTTTTCCGTCAACTATTATGGCCTGCTTGGCTTAACCGGCATGCTCGCGTTGAGTTTGACGGGTTTGGTGGGCTACCAGCTCTGGCGTTTGCGTATCAAGCTCAGGAACCAGGTGTTCGGCGCCAAACTTACCCTGCGCCTGGTGGTTTTTTTCACCCTGATTGCGGTGTTGCCCGGCATCCTGATCTATGCGGTGTCAGTGCAGTTCCTGGACAAGAGTATCGAATCGTGGTTTGACGTGCGCGTTGAGAAGGCTCTGGAGGGCGGGCTCAATCTTGGCAGAAGCGCCCTTGATAACAGCATGAACGAGCTTGCCAAAAAGGCTCAATTTACCGCCCTGCTGCTGGCGGAAAAATCCCCTGGCCAATATCAGGCGGCCCTGGCCCAGTTGGTGGATGAAGCGGTGGCACAGGAGGCGTCGCTTTTCAGCACCGACGGGGCACTTGTCGCGTCTTCCGCATACGGCAGCGCGCGATTGCCGGAAATGCCAGGCGAAGATTTGATACGGATGGCGCTGGACAAGGGCAAATATGCAGTGATTGATACCCTGCCGGACAGGGGGCTGGCATTGCGCGCGCTGGTAATAGTGAACTCAAACCGCCAGCCGGGTACGCGATATGTGCTGCAATTCATCCAGCCGGTGCCCCGTAAGATCGTGGCGGATGCCGACACGGTGCAGACGGTGTACCGCGATTACCAGGAGTTGACACTGTCCCGTCTCGGATTGAAGAGGCTGTATGCGATCACTTTGACGCTGTCGTTTCTGGTTGTGCTTCTGACGGCGGTATCGACAGCTTTTTTTCTCAGTGAAAGGCTGGGCTCTTCACTGGAAGCGCTGGCGGATGGCGCGCGCGCGGTGGCTCAGGGCGATTTCACCGGGCAGTATCCCATACGCAGCAGTGACGAATTGGGTGCGTTGACCGGCTTGTTCAATCAGATGATCAGACACTTGTTTGAGGCAAAACGGGCCAGCGAACAACAGCAGCGCGAAGTGGAAAGCGCCAAGGTGTACCTGGAGAGCGTATTGACGCATTTGTCTTCGGGGGTGCTGGCACTCGACGATGAAATGCGTTTGCGCTCGGTGAATACCAGCGCTGCGCAAATCCTCGGGGCCCCGCTGCAGGAAATGGAACGCATGTCATTGGGCCAAATCGCCGAAAAACACAGTCTGCTTCGTTCATTCTGTCATACGGTCATGGCAGCCATAAATGCCACGGGGGCGGGGGAATGGCAACGGCAGATAGAACGCCTGAGCAGGAACGGCACGCAGATTTTGCTGTTGCGCGGGACGCGTCTTCCGCAAGGGGGCGAGGCGGGCTATGTGGTGGTATTCGACGACATCAGCCAATTGTTGCAGGCGGAGCGGCAGGCTGCATGGGGTGAAGTGGCACGCCGTCTGGCGCACGAAATAAAAAATCCCCTTACCCCGATACAACTCTCGGCGGAACGCCTGGAGCACAAGCTTAGCGACAAGCTCGGCGAGGCTGACGAAAAACTGTTGCGGCGCGCCACGCAAACCATAGTCAGCCAGGTCGCCGCGATGAAAAACATGGTAAGCGACTTCGCCAATTATGCGCGCGGCCCGGCAGTGAAATTGTCGCGGCTGGATGTGCACACATTGATCAGGGAAGTGCTCGATTTGTACGACGCGAACACCATTTCCATAGTGCAGAAGCTGGAAGCAACGCGGAGCGAGGTGAACGGGGATGCGACCCGCCTGCGCCAAATCATGCACAATTTGTTGCAGAACGCGCAAGATGCCTTGCATGGTGCCGGCCATCCGCAAATAACGCTGCACACAGAAACGCAAAACGGCCAGATTCATCTTGGTGTGGAAGATAACGGCCCAGGTTTTACCGATATTGTTTTAGCGCGGGCTTTTGAGCCATACATGACCACCAAGTCCAAGGGTACCGGCCTGGGGTTGGCCATCGTGAAAAAGATCGTTGAAGAGCATGGTGGCCGTATCACCCTTGAAAATATCGTGAACGGCGGCGCGCGAGTAAATATAGTGTTGCCGCTGATCGAGGAGACGTGATGGAAAGCAAACGGATTTTGGTGGTGGATGATGAAATCGGCATCCGCGAATTGTTGTCGGAAATCCTGTTCGATGAAGGTTATCAGGTGCATATGGCCGAAAATGCGGAACAGGCCCGCGCCTATCGGAATGAAAGCGAGCCGGATCTGGTGTTGCTCGATATCTGGATGCCTGATACCGACGGTATAACGCTGCTCAGGGAATGGGTTGAACAGGATTTGCTGACCATGCCGGTGGTGATGATGTCCGGTCACGGCACGATAGAAACAGCTGTCGAGGCGACACGCATCGGTGCGGTGGACTTTCTGGAAAAACCAATAGCATTGCAAAAGCTGCTCGGCACCATAGCCAGGGCAATCAAAGGATATGAACCAAAATTGCAATCAAGCGTAATGCAAAACCAGGAAGCGGCCATGAATATCGGCACTCAGGATGCCGTGAATGTCGGCGCGCAGGAAGCGGGCGGACAAATGCTGCAAGTTTCTTTTCCGCTGGATCTGCCGTTGCGCGAAGCGCGTGAACACTTCGACCTTATTTACTTTGACTACCATTTGCGCAAAGAAGTCGGTAATGTCGCGCGGGTAGCAGACAGGGTTGGTCTGGAACGTACCCATCTATACCGCAAACTCAAGCAACTGGGCATTAAGTTCGTCAAAAAAGGCGGTCCGGATGAACCTCATCAGTAGGCACCCCCGGTGCGGTGGTTGCCCTAATCGAGGGGCTGCGGCATAATTAACGACTCAAACGAATTCAGCGGGCCTCTGTCTAGCTTGTTTTGCGGGATTTGAAGCGCAAGGAATAGCGCATGAGCGATGCTATTGCTCACCCAAAGCCGATTGACAGGGACTCACTTCATACAACCAATCCCGCAAGGATGTTCAGGAGATTACAGGAAATGGCCGCAACGCGAAATATTACCCCACCCAAATTCAATGATATAACCGGAGCGATCCGCATGCTGGCGGTGGATGCCGTGCAAAAGGCCAATTCCGGCCATCCCGGTGCGCCCATGGGCATGGCGGAAATCGCCGATGTGCTGTGGAACCGTCATTTGCGCCACAACCCCGGCAATCCCAAATGGCCCGATCGTGACCGCTTTGTTCTGTCGAACGGCCACGGCTCCATGCTGATCTATGCGCTGCTGCACTTGTCCGGCTACGACCTGCCCATGGACGAGTTGAAGCGTTTCCGCCAATTGCATTCCAAGACTCCTGGCCATCCTGAATACGGTTACACCGCCGGGGTGGAAACCACCACCGGCCCGCTCGGTCAGGGCATCACCAATGCGGTGGGCATGGCGATGGCGGAAAAACTGCTGGCGGCGGAATTCAACAAGCCCGGCCACGAGATCGTCAATCACCACACCTACGTGTTCATGGGCGACGGTTGCATGATGGAAGGCATTTCCCACGAATCCTGCGCGCTGGCCGGTACCTGGGGTCTGGGCAAGCTGATCGCGTTCTGGGACGACAACAACATCTCCATCGACGGCCATGTGGACGGCTGGTTCACCGACGACACCGCCAAGCGTTTCGAAGCTTACGGCTGGCATGTCATCGCCGACGTGCAGGGACACGATCCCGAGGCGCTGGATGCGGCGATCAGGGCCGGCAAGGCCGTGACCGACAAACCCACCCTGATCTGTTGCAAGACCATCATCGGTATGGGCTCACCCAACAAGGCCGACTCGCATGACGTGCACGGCGCCGCGCTGGGCGATGCCGAAGTGGCTGCAACACGCGAATATATCGGCTGGAAATATCCGCCTTTCGAAATCCCCAAGCACGTTTACGAGGCATGGGATGCACGAACCAGGGGTGCGGGCCAGGAAAAGCTGTGGAATAACAAATTTGCCGAATACAGGGCAGCCTTCCCCAAGGAAGCGGCGGAATTCGAACGCCGCGCCAAGGGTGACTTGCCCGCCAACTGGGCAGAACATGCCGCCAGGGCGATTGCGCAAATCAACGAAAAGGCCGAAACCATCGCCACGCGCAAGGCTTCGCAAAACGCCATCAATGCACTGGTTCCTGCGCTCCCGGAGTTCCTTGGCGGCTCGGCCGACCTGACCGGTTCCAACCTGACCAACTGGACCGGCTGCAAACATGTCCGCGGCAAGGCGACCGGCAACTACATCAGCTACGGCGTGCGTGAATTCGGCATGTCCGCGATCATGAACGGCATGGCATTGCACGGCGGTTTGCTGCCTTTCGGCGCGACCTTCCTGATGTTCTCCGAATATGCGCGCAATGCGTTGCGCATGGCCGCGCTGATGAAGCAGCGCGTGATTTTCGTGTTTACCCATGACTCCATCGGTCTGGGCGAAGACGGCCCTACCCATCAACCGGTCGAGCAAACCGCCACGCTGCGCTACATTCCCAACATGGAAGTATGGCGCCCGTGCGATACCGTCGAATCGGTGGTGTCCTGGATTGCGGCGGTGGAGCGCAAGGACGGCCCCAGCAGTCTGATTTTCAGCCGCCAGAACCTGGCATTCCAGAAGCGCGATGCGGTGCAGATCGCGAACATCCGCAAGGGTGCTTACGTGTTGTCCGAAGCAGCCGGCGGCAAGCCGCAAGCGGTGATCATCGCAACCGGTTCTGAGGTGGGACTGGCGATGGATGCGCAAAAGACCCTGGCAGGCGCGGGAATAAATGTGCGCGTGGTATCGATGCCTTCCACCAATGTGTTCGACAAACAGGACCAGGCATACAAGGACAGCGTGTTGCCCAGGGGCATAAAGCGCGTGGCGGTCGAAGCGGGCGTCACCGGCGGCTGGTACAAATATGTCGGTCTGGACGGTGCAATTGTGGGTATGGATAGCTTCGGTGAATCCGCCCCCGCACCCGAGCTGTTCAAGCACTTTGGATTTACCGCGGAGAATGTGGTGAAGGCCGTGAAAAGCGTGCTGTAAATTTTTACATAATTACAAGGGAGAGTGACAATGGCAATTCGTGTCGGTATCAATGGATTCGGTCGCATCGGGCGCATGGTATTCCGTGCCGCGATAAAAGATTTTCCGGAAGTCGAGGTCGTTGCCATCAACGATTTGCTGGAACCGGACTACCTTGCCTATATGCTCAAGCACGATTCCGTGCATGGCCGTTTCAAGGGTGATGTTTCGGTCGACGGCAACACTCTGATCGTCAACGGCAAGAAAATCCGCCTGACTGCGATCAAGAACCCGGCCGAACTGAAATGGGGCGAAGCCAAGGTCGATATCGTGGTCGAAAGCACCGGCTTCTTCCTGACCAAGGAAACCTGCCAGGCACACATTGAAGCGGGTGCCAAAAAGGTCATCCAGTCAGCACCGAGCAAGGATGACACCCCGATGTTCGTGTATGGCGTGAACCATGGGAAATATGCCGGCGAGAAGATCGTATCCGCAGCTTCCTGCACCACCAATGCGCTGGCGCCGGTCGCCAAGGTGCTGAACGACACCTGGGGTATCAAGCGCGGCCTGATGACCACGGTGCATGCCGCAACAGCGACCCAGAAGACCGTTGATGGTCCGTCCAGCAAGGATTGGCGCGGCGGTCGCGGCATACTGGAAAACATCATCCCGTCGTCCACCGGCGCCGCCAAGGCGGTTGGCGTGGTGATACCCGAACTGAACAAGAAGCTGACCGGCATGGCGTTCCGCGTGCCGACCTCGGACGTGTCCGTGGTTGACCTGACGGTGGAATTGAACAAGGCCGCAACCTATGAAGAAATATGCGCCGCAATGAAGAAGGCCTCCGAAAGCGGCCCGCTGAAAGGCGTGCTTGGCTATACCACCGAGAGCGTCGTTTCGACGGATTTCCGCGGTGAGACCTGCCCATCCGTTTTCGATGCCGGCGCGGGTATCGCGCTGGACCCGACCTTCGTCAAGGTTGTGGCCTGGTATGACAACGAGTACGGCTATACCTGCAACTTGATGCGCATGTTGGCCCATATCGCCAAGTAACCCGTTTCACGGGGGCAGGATGATATCCGGCCCCCGGTTTAGCAAGCTTGCACCAAAGGAAAAAAACATGTCTGTTATCAAAATGACCGATCTGGATCTCAAGGGGAAACGCGTGCTGATCCGCGCGGATATGAATGTGCCCGTCAAGGACGGAAAAGTGACTTCCGATGCGCGCATCACTGCCTCGATGGCCACCATCGATTTTGCGCTGAGAGCCGGCGCGAAGGTGATGGTGACTTCGCATCTGGGCCGCCCCACTGAAGGTGTTTATTCGGAAGAAAATTCGCTAAAGCCGGTGGCCAACGTCATCGCCAACAAACTGGGCAAACCGGTGCGCCTGATCCGGGATTGGGTGGGCGGCGGCTTCAATGTTGCCGACGGCGAGCTGGTGCTGCTGGAAAATTGCCGTTTCAACAAGGGCGAAAAGAAAAGCACCGAAGAAACCGCGCGCAAGTACGCCGCGTTGTGCGATGTGTTCGTGATGGATGCATTCGGCACCGCGCACCGCGCCGAAGCCTCCACACACGGCGTGGCCAAATATGCCCCGGTTGCCGCTGCCGGTATCCTGTTGACCCGGGAGCTGGAGGCCCTGACCAAGGCGCTGCTCAGTCCCGCACGCCCGATGGTGGCTATCGTCGGCGGGAGCAAGGTTTCGACCAAGCTGACCGTGCTGGAAAGCCTGTCGGAAAAAGTGGATCAAATGGTGGTCGGCGGCGGAATCGCCAACACCTTCCTCAAGGCGACCGGACACCCGGTCGGCAAGTCGCTGTGCGAAAACGATCTGGTTCCAACCGCACAGGCGCTGTTGGCCAAGATGTCGGCAAGGGGCGCGAGCATTCCGATCGCGACCGATGTCGTGGTCGGCAAAGAAGCGCCGTTTGTGGCCGGCAATGAAAACACCCCGGCGATAATCAAAGACGCCAGGGATGTGGCTGAGGATGAGATGATTTTCGATATCGGTCCGAAATCCGCGCAGGAACTGGCGGACATTATCATGAAAGCGGGCACGGTAGTATGGAACGGACCGGTGGGCGTGTTCGAGTTCGACCAGTTCGGCGAGGGCACCAAAAAAATCGCGAAGGCGATCGCAGAAACCAAGGCATTCACGCTGGCCGGTGGTGGTGACACCATAGCCGCGATCCAGAAGTACGACATCTATGACAAAGTGTCTTATATCTCCACTGCCGGCGGTGCATTCCTGGAGTTCCTGGAAGGCAAAAAATTGCCTGCCGTGGAAATTCTGGAACAGCGCGCCAGCCAACAACAATAACCGGAAAGTAAAAAACACATGCTGCGTAGAACAAAGATAGTCGCAACGCTTGGCCCTGCTTCAAAAGACCAGAAAGTGCTGGAGAAAATGATACGCGCAGGCGTCGACCTGGTGCGGATGAATTTCTCGCACGGAACAGCCCAAGACCATATGAAAAGCGCCGAAACCGTGCGCGCCGCGGCCAAGGCATGCGGAAGGACTGTGGGCATCCTCGCGGATTTGCAGGGTCCGAAGATACGCATACGCAAATTCGAACACGACAAGATCGTGCTGAACGTCGGCGATACCTTTATCCTCGATGCTTCATTTGACGGGCTGGGCAACCAGGAGCGTGTCGGCCTGGATTACAAGGAGCTGCCCAACGATGTCAGCGCGGGCACGATATTGCTGCTCAACGACGGCATGCTTGAATTTCACGTTAAAAAAGTGATAGGAGCAGAAATCATTTGCAGCGTGGTGCGCGGCGGGGCGTTATCCAACAACAAGGGCATCAACCGCAAGGGCGGCGGCCTGACCGCGCCGGTGCTGACCGACAAGGACAAGGAAGACATCAAGATTGCCGCGCTGATCAAGGCGGATTATCTGGCGGTGTCCTTTCCGCGCAGCGGCGATGACATGCGAGTGGCGAGAGAGCTGATGCATGCGGCAGGAGGCAAGAGTTTGCTGATGGCCAAGATCGAGCGCGCCGAAGCGATTCCGGCGCTGGCCGATATCATCGAGGCGTCGGACGCCATCATGGTGGCGCGCGGCGACCTGAGCGTGGAAGTCGGCGACGCGGCCGTGCCGGGGCTGCAAAAACGCATGATCAAAATGGCGCGTGAAAAGAACCGCCTGGTGATCACCGCCACGCAAATGATGGAATCAATGATCAACAACCCGATCCCGACGCGCGCGGAAGTCTCGGACGTGGCCAACGCCGTGCTGGACGGCACCGATGCGGTAATGCTGTCGGCGGAGACCGCGGTGGGCGATTATCCGGTGGAAACCATAGAGGCGATGGCGCGTATCTGCCTCAAGGCGGAAGCCGAGGGCGAGGACCATATGATAGACCGCCGCACCGTCTCGCAGAGGTTTTCCCGCATCGACCAGTCGATCGCGATGTCGGCGCTGTTTGCCGCGTCGCACCTCAAGGTGAAGGCGATCGTCGCGCTGACGCAGTCGGGCTCCACCCCGCTGTGGATGTCGCGCCTGAATGCCGGGGTGCCGATCTTTGCAATGACCCCGTTGCCGGAGACCCTGAGCAAGGTGACGCTGTTCAGCGGTGTGCATCCGATCGCTTTCGAAAGCAAGGCCAAGGACTATTCCCAGACGCTGCGCGATGCGGAGGATGAACTGGTGCGCCTGAAGCTGATTGCAACGGGCGATCTGATGGTGATGACCATCGGCGAATCGATAGGTCAAGCCGGGCACACCAACACCATGAAAATCGTCAAGGCAGGCGATCACAAGAAACACTGATGGTAGAGAAAACAGGCAATCGGAATTAGACTGTCAACCTCGATATTCGGGATGCAATTCCCGGTTTTGAATTTTTAATTAGGAGAAAGAAATGGCTCTGGTATCCATGCGTCAACTACTCGATCATGCGGCTGAAAACGGCTACGGCCTGCCTGCATTCAACGTCAACAACCTAGAACAAGTCAAAGCCATCATGGAAGCGGCGGACGAGACCAACAGCCCGGTGATCATGCAGGGCTCGGCCGGCGCGCGCAAATATGCGGGCGAAGCCTTCCTGCGCCACCTGATCGCCGCGGCGGTGGAGGCCTATCCGCATATCCCGGTCGTGATGCACCAGGATCACGGCGCATCGCCTGCGGTGTGCATCAACGCGATCAAATCCGGCTTCTCCAGCGTGATGATGGACGGCTCGCTGAAAGAGGACGCCAAGACCCCCGCCTCGTTCGACTACAACGTCGACGTCACCCGCCGCGTCGTGGAGATGTCCCACGCGGTCGGTGTTTCTGTCGAGGGCGAACTGGGTTGCCTGGGCTCGCTGGAAAGCGGCATGGGTGAAAAAGAGGATGGCCACGGTGCGGAAGGCGTGCTGACCCACGACCAGTTGCTGACCGATCCCGAAGAAGCCGCCGAGTTCGTGCGCCAGACCGGCGTGGACGCATTGGCGATCGCCATCGGCACATCGCACGGCGCATACAAGTTTACCAAGCCGCCCACCGGCGAGACCCTGGCGATCAGCCGCATCAAGGAAATCCATGCGCGCATCCCCAACACCCATCTGGTGATGCACGGTTCATCGTCGGTGCCGCAGGAATGGCTGAAGATCATCAACGAATTCGGCGGCGACATGGGCCAGACCTACGGCGTGCCGGTTTCGGAAATCGTCGAGGGCATCAAGCACGGCGTGCGCAAGGTCAATATCGACACCGACCTGCGCATGGCTTCCAGCGGCTCGGTGCGCCGCTACCTGGCAAAAAATCCCAAGGATTTCGACCCGCGCAAATTCCTGGCAGAGTCGACCAAGGCGATGAAGGATATCTGCAAGGCGCGCTACGAGGCTTTCGGCAGCGCCGGCCAGGCGGGCAAGATCAAGCCGATCTCGCTGGACGCGATGGCGATCCGTTATGCCAAGGGTGAATTGAAGGCTATCGTTAAATAAGCCTGATCATCCGCCGGAAAAAAAAGCGACCCCAGGGTCGCGTTTTTTTTGCCGGGTTGTTACCGGGATTAATTAGCAGGCGAAACCCAAACCAAAATAGGCTGGGGACCGGCAAAAAACCAGAAAAA
>VFSW01006504.1_pt1 | contig 17167 bp, 14 predicted proteins | sample 5358111 | NCBI WGS metagenome assembly VFSW01 (sample SAMN11554181, study PRJNA540505) | mine drainage metagenome | isolation source: sediment from site ElyBrook_90M | place: USA: Ely Copper Mine, Vershire, VT | collected 2017
CGGTTACTCTCAGCAAGGTTGTTATTGCGCCCATAAACCGTTTGCCCTTGCGCGATTCCTTCCAGCACGAACGAACCAACCACCGCCGTAGCCCATAGCGGATCGTGGCGGATGTCTGTAAACGTTTCTTTGACCTGCCGGGCGGCGTAGTGAACTGCCGCACTTACAGGATTAGGATTCTCCGCAGGCGTCTGCGCGCTGGCCGAATTCTGGGCGAACAGGCTACCGCTAATCCCGAGCAAGGCTGCGAGAAGTACTGCTAGTTTTGTTTTCATGGTTTCGTTATCGAAAGACTCCCCAAAATTACGGAATAACCCGGATGTTAAATGCAATTGTTCCACCCGCGCTTGTCGCTACAGCGCATTCATTGATCGTCACATTCCCCGCCGAGGAAACGAATGCCGACCACTGCGCTCCCACTCCAGGAGTGCTCACAGGAGAGACGATAACCGCCATGCCTGTCGTGGCACCCGTTACAGCCGTTGTGTTCTGCACGCACGTTCCCGCCGTTGTGGCGGTGGCGAAGGCGGAGGATGTTGCAGTGATTTCTTGCGCAATTACGCCTGACGCATCTGGGAATGTATAGGTGCGCTGGGCTGTATTGGCGTGAGTTAAAAGCCCCTGTATCCCGGTTGGCCCAGCAATGATTAACCGGTTGGGAATTTGCACTCCAAGCCCAGAGTATCCGTTAGAGTTTGGGGTTCCTATGTTTTGAAAAACCAAAGAATCAAATGTGGGAACTCCGTTAGCTTGTGCAGAAGGACTGATTAGCCATGACGAACCGACAGATGCACTGCCATTCCACATTTGCGAAGCCCACTGCAATATAGGCGCGTATTGGTTGGCCCCCGCTGTTGCTGGAATAAAAGTCTGTTGGACAATGGGGCGGTTCGATGCGCTGTACGGAACAGACAACGAGAACGGGCTGGCATCATCCCAAATGCCGGTAATGAAACCGTTCGGATCGTCTAACACAACGTGCGCGTTGCCAACGTTCGATGCCGTGATTTGCCCGAATTTTACAATCGCGTTGTTAACAACGATAAGATTGCCGGTATAAGAAGCGAGTGTGCCGGTAAACTCCGCTGTTAAATGGCTGAAATATAACAGGCCAACATCCCCCGCTTGCGAACCACACCGGGAATTAAAAATGATCGCAGGACTGGTCGTGTTCCCTGCCGCGAGGTCGATAAATACCTGTTGAAAATCCATGCTGTCGGTGCCGGACGTGAACTGCATTCCGTAAGAGTTTGTGATGTTTGTCAAATAAATGCGGCCAAACGTATTGTCAAACACCGCTCCACCAGCTCCCTGTGCACCGCCGCAAGCGGCGATATTCGCATCGCCATTCAGCACGAAGCCTGACCCAGCGTTGGCCACTTTGATCCAAGGAATGTAGTTGCGCATGAAATTTAGATTTATAGAAGACGTTGGGGCCAGAAATGTCAGTCCTGCCGCAGTTCCTGTGTTCTGAACCTGAAGAGCGATGTAGCTTCCCCGGAAATTTTGCAAGGTAAGACCGCCATTATTGGACCCGAAGTCGAAAATTAATCCGTCGAGTTTGATGTTGTCCAGTGCTGAACCAGACTGTCCGAGAGTCTGCGCTGTCGTGTATGTGAGTGTGCACCCTAGCCATGTTTGGCAAATTAGCGACGTGTTGCTGTTCGGAATGCTCGTTGGCCCCACATAAGTGCCGGGAGGGATGCTCACAGTCCCGCCACTAACCGGGAGCGCATTTATAGCTGCCTGTACAGTTAAATATGTCACTCCATCCACGTAAATTGTTTTGTTGACGCTCGCAAACGTCTCTGTCCCGCTGTGGGTGTTGTTGCCGGTGAAGGCGTTGTTGGCACTTAGCAGCGGGACATTCGCGCCAGCCGGGGAAGGCAAAGCCACGTAGTTGACCGCTGGGCTGCCGTAGCCGCCATAAATATCCACCCCGGCCCCGGACGCCAATGCGAGTGTCGCGGAAGTGGCTCCGCTTGCGGTGATCATGCAGGATGTGCACGTAATCGTGACGGTACCAGCGCCGATATTTACGACGGAAAGCATCGTCCCCGCGCCGAATCCAAACGTCGCCCCGTTAGGCAAGGTGACGGCGACCGGATTGGCATTATTGAAGGTGACGATGCGCGTCGTGTCCGCCGCAACGAAAGTATAGGTCGTGCCAGTTTGCGAGTTCGGCGTTCCCAACATTCTCGCGTTATTTTGCGCCACGAGAAGCGATGGAGCGAGGAAAGGTACAAAGAGAAGAAATTTCTTCATCAGAAAGGCCCTTCGAGACGAACATGTACCGCGTAGGTCATTACGCCTGAGGGATTGGATGCATACCCGCTAGTGGAGTAGCTGATCGCTGCGCCGGACTTTGCATAAAATCCCGCATTGGCGTTGGCCCCCGTCTGGACCTGCCCGATGGACCCGACCGTATTATTCGTGTTCGTTCCAGACGCGATGATGCTCAGGGCGGTGCTGCTATCCGCATCGGTGAAATTGACCAAGCAACTCGGCAAAGTGGAGGTCGTCCCGGCAATCCCTGTTTCCACGACGAAGCAAGAAAATCTGTAGAACCCGTTCGCTGTTGGAGTAGTCAAGGTCACGAAGCTGACGTTTGCTGTGAGTCCCGTTTGGTCCGCTTTTACCACTGGAACGCCGATGGCCGAAGTGGATGCCCTTATTTCGTGCCCAAACAAGTCCAGAAGATAGTTTCCCGCTCCAGCGTTCGTCGTCAAGACGCGCCCAATAACTTGTCCGCCCGCAGTTGGATAGATAGCCGAGCCTGTATCATGGCAGTTGCCTGCCGTTGTCGAGCTTATCTGCACGTAGTCCTCGACCGTCGTGCTGCCGTCAAACACGCAAATCGCCTGGCCCGCTTGCTGAACCAGCCCGATACCGGAAGTGCCAGCCCCCGCGATCACGACACCGACAACTCCGCCCGTGTCGGTGATTGCCGTGCTTACCGCCGTCGAGCCCGCGCCGCTCGGAACGAGCTTCGCAAGTTGATTCAGCGTTGTACCCGCCGCGCCGTTCGTGTAGTTTGCGAAGTTCGTTGGATTGCCGGATGCAACCGACACTCCGCCAAGAGTCAGGCCTGCGATGCTCGGTGAGATGAAAGACGGGCTTGGGGCGTTCGTGATGACCGGAGCCGTCAGCGTTTTGTTTGTCAATGTTTGGATGCCCGTGAAATTTACTAGGCAATCCCAGAACGTCGTGTAGCCGCGAAAGCAACCAAGGTCCGAGCGATAGCCGATCTCTCCCGCTGCGCCAGACGGGTCGCTTGTGACACTTCCGAAGGTGATATTCCCTATGTTTTGCAGGATTTGATAGGCGGAGACGTTGTCCGTGCACCATTGCTGAACGAGCGATGAATTGTAGCCGCAGATTTTGTACGATTGATTGGAGAGCCAGATGCCGGTCTGAGTAGAGCCATTCGATGGCGCGCCGGTCGAATCTAAGGGAATTGGCCAGGAATTTGCTATAGTCCCTGTACTATCAGTAAAAGTGTCAAGTCGTGAAGTGGTCCCTGCGGAGTACGTAAAAACAAACCCTCCAGCCAGCGGCTTCCCACTTGCGTCAACAAACTGAGGATGGACTGATGGTGCCAGGGCAACAGGCACTTGCGCTTGCGCTTGACCGCAGAGGACTGAGAGGGCTAGAATCGCCGCAATGATCCACGCCGCTCTATGGGTCGCTGCTCTGCTATTCCTGCTTTGCATTGGCTGGTGGGCTTTGTACGGCATCGTGATTTTCACGTTGTCAAAAGCGTTCAAAGTTCTCATCCTTCTCGGCTATGTCGCATTGATCGCGGCCATTGGAATTGTTAGCGATGGCTATGGCCTGATATATCCCGCTCTCATTGTGGTATTCATCGCGGCATGGCAGCGATTGGCTGCGGGGAAGCCTGTGGATTCGAAGCACTAACTGCTCCGGTATAGGCGGCGACTCTCGCTAAAGCTGTGGGCATTGGAACGCCTGCGCGGTGCAATTGAATGGCGAGTTGCGACTTAACCCACGGCATCCCAAGAACTTTCTCTAACACTCCCCCAGCGACAGCGCCGGGCGCTCCTCCAACAACGGCACCAGCCCCAGAAGCAACTTTTGAACCGATGCTTATGATGTCGTGATTGTCGATACGGCGGACGGCACGCTCTAAAGCAGGTTGGAGATCATAGAGCTTCGATTCCTGGGCATTCAATCCCTTGATTTCAGGGAATTGCACTTCCAGTTCTTCTTTGATGCCACGGGCAAGAGCTTTCTGCGCCTCTATCGTCGCACTGCTGAGTTCTCCATAAGCCTTGTTTCCGAGTTGCTGATACGTGCCGGTCTTAATCGCCTGAGCTTTACTAACGGGAATATCAACAGGATGATTGCGTAGAAACTCATTTCCCGACTCACTAACTGCGTTCAGGTCAGCCTCGGGATTAACCTGCGTAGCGAACCTTTCCGCCGCAGATGGAAGGCGCGAAGTCACAGAAAACTTATTGATGGTCTGTCCCGCAGTCGCACCCGCATCGATCTGTGCTTGCACCTGGCGGCGCAGGTCTGTCACCAATCCATTCAGCTTATCTACGCCGCCTGCACTGACGGGAATTCCCTGCTCTAATCCGGTTTGGACCATACCTTTGACATCGGCGGTCGAGTAAGAGCCTGGCGGGGGCTTCAAAGCGCTTTGATACGTTCTTTCAGCCAAGGTCTCTGTGCCGGGGATGATGTTCTTGCGAAGGGCGCTTAGACTCGGAGAAACTTGCCCTGCCATAAGAACTCCACCGGCTGCCCCGGCTAACGTCGCAACCGCCCCGCCAGAATCGCCGCCCTGAACGTCTTTTGCCATCGCTACGGAAAGCGGGCCGATTAAAGGCACGGCTCCAACGATGTTTTCCTGAGTTGGTTGCTCGACCGCCTTCTTAAATGAATCCCACCAGGGCTTTGAATCTTTTGCCGCCCCGACTAGATGCATAAACCAATCCGGGATATTGGCGAGCGAAGTCGGAAGGCCCGCCGCACTGAGCGCCTTGGCCGCATATTCCTCGGGCTTATTCGTGACGACTGTCCCCGCTCCGAACTGATTTTGCGTTGGGGCATCGGGGGTGATAGTGACTTGCGGATTAGGAGCGGTATCCGGTGTGATTGTTACTGCGGAACCCATTTGCCGCCTTTCACCACATACTTCTTTCCGTCAGAGCCTGTGCCCGTCGCGCCTTCTTGCAGACCTTGCGATGGACCGCCCGCGATGTGTTGCGCCGTGCCGCCAGACGCACCCCCACCCGCCTGCGGAGAATACTTTTGTAGCGCGTCTTTCGCTTGCGGGGTCAGGAAGCGCGTCGAGAAATCATCTTCTGGCCGCGTCGGCTTGTAGGTGTTGTTCCATTGCTGCTCCTGCGCCGCGATCTTTGAGCGCAGCAGCTTGACGGTTTCTCCAAGATTGGAACGCAACTGCTTGTCACCCAAGGACAAATCAAAATCTTCGGCGTTCGCTACCCGCTCGCCTTCGCCGCCTCCGCCTTGGACATAAGCCGCCGTGATCTCCGGCGCGAGGCGGTGGATGATGGTTTTGGCCGCCGTAATCTTATCGTTTCCTAGGACTTTCACCCCGATTGCGTTACCAAGTGCGCGAAGCATATTCATCCCGTCAGAATTGCCGAGCGCGTCGATAGCCGTGCCAAGTTCGCCCGCATGACCAAGAGCCGTGCTGATTGCGTTGATGGACTTCGATTCCGGCCCGCTTGTAAAGCTCTGCACTATCTTGTTTTTCGCCTGGTAGTTTGTCTGGTCCCAGTCGGGGTACGACTGATGAACGATGCCGACCATCTCCGGGTGCTTGTACATCATGCGGGAAAGCAGCATCGGATCCATTTTGTATTGCCCAATGAGGTCCACGATGGATTGCTTCGTTGCTTGCGGCGACACTCCCGCACCGCCCGGGGAAGGAACTGCTCCTCCTGCAACAAACTTCCCGCCCTGCCGGTTGCCCACAGCGGCAAGTCCCGCTGGCCCGCTTCTGTTCGTGCTAGTTACGCCGAGGGAGTCGCTCTGCGTGGTTGACTTGGCCTGCGATGCTTCGTAAGCCTTGGCGAAAGTTAAATCGTCATCGCTTACGGGCTTTCCCGCCGTCATGGCCCCAAGAATGTTTCTGTATTTGGCTTCGGCGAACGGCCCCGTCAACCCTTGTGTTTCTGCGCGATTCTTGGCTGCTCCAGTTGCGGCCTCCTCGGCTTTTTGTCTAGCTTCGGTGGTTTCCGCCATGCTCTTCGCGTCCGCTAGAACTTGCTTATGCACTCCCAGATGGGCCTCGAAGGCCTGTATCGCTGTGTCATCCGCCGAAGGCGGAAGGCCGGAGGGGTCGATGCCGAGAGCTTGAATCTTCGGAGCCGCTTGCTGGTAAGCCTGCTGGCGTTGGGCCGGGTCTTTGACGCTGCGCACGCCTTCGAGAATCTGGTAGGCTTGGTCGTTTTTCCTATTCTCAAGGTCGATCTGCGAAGTTCCCGCCGCTGCTGTCTTTTGCACGGCGTCAGCATATTGCAAGCGCATTTGATTCAACGTCTGCGGACTGACGCCCTTTCCAGCCGCGTCCTGCAGAAGTCCGTTAGTGTCAAATCCCGTAATTTTTCCGCTGCCATCCTTTTGAATGTGCTGCGGAGCTAGAGAGCGCAGTGTTTGCTGGTCTTGCAGGGCAAGAGCACGCTGCTGATTTTCTTGTTCCATTCCCGTCTGCTGAAGTTCCTGCGTCTTTTGCTGGGCGAGCATGGTCTTCAATGCCATCAATCGTTGAAGCTGATCTCCGATATTAGGAGGAGGCGTCGCCGCCAAAGCTGGAAGAGCTGACATATTCCCCATTTTATCGTTGTCCAAAAAGTTGCATGAGAGCGCGCAAATTCCCGAGATTCCCGAGACCGCCGAGATCGCCCTGCGGCATTTGCCCCGTCATTCCTAGCTGCATCGGCGTTCCGGGAAGCCCGGTCATCGGCGCTGCCGGAAATCCCGAGTAGACTGGCGCTTGCCCCGGCATCGGCATGGGACCGCTCGACATGGGTGGCCCATGGTATACCGGCCCCCCGAACGGATGTGGCATGCCGCCAAGGCCGTGGAGAGCCGCGAGGTTAGCAAAACTCGGATCGAAATTAATGTTTGGAATCATGTCCCAAATCCCGGCTGCCCTGGCGACGGACCGTAGCTGCTTGGACCGTATCCGCCGCCTGCGCTTCCAAGAAGTTTCTGCATCGCCATCAGGTAGGGAATGTTCGACATGCTTCCGCCAAGTGCATTCCCCAAGGCTGTATAACCGGAAGCTGTCGCCGTTGCCGCATTGCCGATATCTTGGCCGATCAGCGCACCGGAGCCGAGATTGATCCCAGTCACGTTATTGGCGGCTGCTTGCCCCTGTCGCCCAAGCGTCGTTGCCGCCGTTTGTCCGACGCCAGATAGCGCCGAAAGGCGGTTGAGCACGTCATTGTGCTGGCCGTAGCGCTGTAGATATTGCTGGAACGCCTGATTGTAGACGTTCGTGTAATCGGATTGCGCGGATTGCGCGGAGTACCGAGCCAGTGCTTCTTCCGTGTTCCCAGAATAGAGAGCGCCTTTCGCAGCAGCTGAATTCTGAAGAGCTTCCTCCCCTTGCTTCTCCTGAAACTGATAGCCAGGATATTGCGCTGCTTCCGCTGCGGTTGGCGGCTTGAAAGCTTCATTCCATCCCTGCCCCGGCTGTGCAAGTATCGCTTGCAGATTGGTTAGTGCGCTTTTTCCGGCATTGAGCCATGGCGCTTGATTCGCCTGTTGGGTGCCCCATTCCTGCTTTTGGAAGTCGAGGGAATTTTGCGCCTGCTGAGCTTGGAGCTGCGCGGCATATTTTTCGGCGGAGGCTTGAGCTTTTCCACCCTTCATGCCGAACAGGCCGCTGATAAGCCCACCGCCGAGTCCGGCAGCAATCGCAGCCATTAGGACAGTTCCTTAATGTGCGAAGATTCCAAGTAGTCGTAGCCCAAGCGATGCACCAATCCGCCGAACCTTTCGTCCGGCCCGGTCAACAGCATGTAACTAGCGCCCATTTCCCGTGCCTGTCGTTCAGCCTCCTCCAGCAATGCAAGGCTGCGGCGTCCGCGAAACTCCCTTGCCACGCTCCAAATGATCATATTCGCCACGGTCAGTCCCGCGAAATAAAAGAAATTCGGAAAGGTTGTGAACGCGAAAACGCCGATGATTTTTTCTCCGTCCGTCAGAACGAGACAGCGCGCGCCATCGTCGTAAAGAACGGCCCCGACATACATCCGCATGCAGCGCTTGTCGTAGAGCAGTTTGCTTTTATACGTTTCGACAGCCACATTGCTCCAACCAAGCTCGATGATTGCATCGATGTCGGTCGATTCCGCGCGGCGAATCAAAAGTTGTTCAGCGGTATCCGTCGCCATGAATTCTTGGATATGCAAACATATAAGTAAACGCCGTCGGTTTCCAGGCCCTGAATTTGCAGCGGCGTCCCCGCCGAGGCGCTTGTCTTCGGCGCTCCGTTATTCGAGAGCCACTCCTGCACGGTCTCGAACCAACGTTTCCAGGGAAATGATGGAGCAGCCACGCCTTGCTCCATGCCGGGTGCGGGCCTGTCGAGGAACGGTTGCGGAGCTAACGGGGGAGGTTGAAATTTCGGAATTTTTATGCTCTCTTTGCCATTTCCGCTGCAAACCTTCCCATTGGAATGGGGTCGTCGCTGGTGAACAAATAAGCGTCCACGATCTTCCAGTCCGCAGGGTCCGTCATGGAAATTTCGTATACTCGGTCGCGTGCCTGGCCGAGCCTGCGCCAGATTACGCGCGTCCTGTATTCCCCAGCCTGCCCACAGTCCCGGTCGATTCCATCCGACCAGCTATGCCCGCCGTCATTCGACCATTTGAGCGTCATGAGCGGCCCGCGCCCTACGATGCCTTGCGGTATTGCTACCAGGTCGGCGATTCCGCCCCCCAGATTCAGAAGCTCTAGGGTCCAGTTCTGATCTCCGAGGATGCTGACGAATGGGATGGCGACTGGATACGAGTCGATGTACCTTGCCTGTAAGGTCGCTGAAATGACGCCCAGCGCGCTAATCGTGATTCGCCATGATGTTGTGTTCGCTTCGTCATTGATAAATAGCGTCTCGGCGGAGGAAATATCTCCAGCCGGATCGAGCGGAGCCTGAAAAATGCCGTTCTCGCCCATCTGGAAGCTGCGCAGCGCTCCGCTTGCATCCAGCATGGGAATGATCGTCGGGACTGCCGCGCCTTGAAATTGCGGCCCGAGGCCGGTTTCGACCGCGACCTGCAACTCCGCATGGAAAATACGGGCTTCCTCTTTTGCGATATGTGGAGCGCGGCGGACGCGGCGAATGGGATTGCCAAAATCGCTTAGGATGCCGCTGGATTGCTGATAGACGGCTCCAGTCGTCGGGTCGCCCACGAGATGACCGCCAAGCGCGGGATTGAACGTGTGGCAAAATGCCCTGTGCATCGTGAAATTCCCTGCTTGCGCGTTCCAGAAACCTTTTTGCAGCCACTCGCCGGTGGCAACGTCATAGCACCACGTCTTTTGAGCTGTCGGAAAGTTCAGAACGATGAACGTATGGCCTTGCTCTTGGTAGGAATACGTCACAAGATCGGCAATCGTTGGGTAAGTGCTCCATTCATATTCCATCGCATGGGTCGAAATACGCCGGGGAGTATAACCGTCCGCGCGCCAGAAAATTCCAGAGCCGCGCTCGTCCTGCCCCATCCAGAAAATTGAGTTGTCGGCTTTCACTGGCGAGGCCGGGGCCGCAATGCCCTGCTCGATCTTCGCGCCCTGAATCACGTCATATGGGAACGGAAAGTTGCCCGAGTCAAAATAGGGCTGCGTGGCCGTCGCTCCGAAAACCCATAGCAACCGCTGATTCTCGAAGATGGCGGCTACGCTGTCAGGAAAGACAGACACCGTTGTCTGCGCCACTCCTTGCCACGTCGAGCCGTCGCCTGGATTCGAGACTTGAATCTGACTCGAGTTTGCGATCAAGCAGAAGAAAAACCCGTCAGCGAAGCGAACCTGCGCGGGCGTTCCCAGCAGGCCAAGACCGGTATTCTGGTCGAATGCCTGCACTTGCGCGAAGGCATTTGTGGCGAGCGTAAAGACGTACATGTTGCCCGCGCTCACAAAGACAACCTGCGTCTGGCTCACCGCCGCGAAAATCGGCTTGCCATCGTTCACGATAGCGCCGCGCACCACAAAGTTCGGGTTGAGGTTTGGTGCGAGCAGTTCTATGAACTGCGTCCCTGTCACCGCGAATGTTCGGCCATTGATGGTAAGCAAGCCATTCCCGCGAAAACCTGCCGGGCCGAGATTGTAGAGTTGCTTGAGGCCAGGAGTACGATAGAGCGCGGCAGTGGACTTGCCCATGCCGCTTTCGATGTTTTCGACGTACAGATTCATCGTCATCTGCGCGTCGGCCGAAACCGAGGCGCTGCGATAGCTGCCTCCAACGAGTCCGAATCTTGGCATTTATTCCCTGAGCCCCGTCAAAAAGTTGAAGTCCGGTCTCCCGCCCTTGCGGCTGTTCGGACTGCCCAAATCCGTATCAATTCGCGGCGGCTTGTCGTTGTCCGCTTCGATGATCCGCATGGCATGATTCCACATTTCCCGCAAGTCAGCGGAAAACGGCTTAATGTAAACCGGACAGAGCTTCCGTGCGAGACTGAGCACTGCCGCATCCCAGTAGCCCGGAGGAAGTGACAACTGCGCCGTTGAAGCAATCGGCTGCGGCACGGAACTCCACATCTCAAGCCGCACGGGATTGGCAAGCGTGCAGACCGGCCAGAAGTTCAGATTGCCTAGCGGAACTGCCGGATCGTAGTAGACGTGCGTCACAATGGGCGAAGCCAGCGACTTGACGGGATTCCTATTCCACCAGTCCGCATCCATGACGCGGATTGGCGGTGCGTCCACGGGCAGAGAACTGCCTGCGTTCAAGATGAAATTCGCGCCGACAATCTTTACTGGGCGGAGCGGCATGTTGAAATCGCCATTCGGCCCGATGGTATGCGGAGCGTGATTCGGAGTGAGCGTAAACTGCGAGAAGAGAATCGAGAAAATTAGCTCGCGCCGCGCGTTCACCTGGTCTATCCAGCGTTGCAGCCTCGGCATGGCCACGGAAAGGTCGGCCGCCGAGGCCTTCTCGCCTTCCGCCAGTGAGCCGATTTCCTCCAAGGCTCCCTGGATGATGTCCGAAGCCAGCGGTGCAGCGGCGTTGTTCGTATTTGTGAAAACTACGGACACTTAGGCGGCTTTGCCCTTCTTTTTCGGGGTATACAGAGTGTCCTGCTTCTTCGGCGCAGCCTGCCGGATGTAGGGCTCCTCGATCCATCCATCGGCGAGCGCCTTTTTGAGTTCGTTTTCGTTCTGCACGATCTTCGTCAGGTGCTCGGTCGGAACCAAATCCGTGCTCACCACTTCAAAGCGGTCATTGCGGTGCTCGACTTCCTGATATGGCTCGTTTGGGTGCATATAGACGCACTTTGGAAATTCCATGTGCGGGATTTGCTTCACTGGCAAACCCCCGCTAATGGTTCCCGCCCAGCCCGCGCGCAAGCTCCCATCGGACTCACGCGCTACGGCTTCTTGCGGACGCATCACGTTCAGGAAGCCCTGCTTCTTCGACGCTTCGATATCGATTGTGAACGGCATTTTCCCTCCAAGAAAGTGAGGGGAGCTCGGTCCAGCAGCTCCCCCAGGTTGAATTCTTAGAACGCTGCGTTGAATCGCGGGAGATAGAACATATACGTCCCTGCAGCCGGTGTACATCCCGCCGCCGTCAGCGTCGAAAAGTACAGCGACACCGTATTAGCCGCCGTCACCCGCGCTGCCACAAGCGGACAGAGCGACGTAGGCGCTGGCTGGCTGATAATCGCAATCGGCTCTCCAGAAACCACTCCCGTCAACGTGAACGTCTGCGCGGTGGTCTGCACAGCCGCCGAGGACGCTGCTGGAGTGATTGAGCCGGTTGAGAAAACAGGCAGCCAGTTTCCGGTCCCGGAATCGCAGAACCAGAACTGGCCATTTATTGTGTCGATGTAAGGATTTACGGTGTTCGCAGCCGTGCAAGACCCCATGGGAGGAATCGTGAATAGCTGCTGTGGAGTTGCGATCCAAACCACGGCTCCCGATCCGTGCGTGACGCCTTGAGTCGAGCCGTATCCGCGTGTGACGGTGACGAATTTTCCGTTCACGCCGGTTACGAACATTTCCTCTTGGTCGATGTACAGCACGGTTTGCGTCTGCGCGACAGTTGTGTTGCCGGTAGCAGGCGCTGGCGCGGAAATGCCGGTCGCCGAGGCCACGCTAATGACCTGCTGGCTTCCGGATGTCACCGCCGCGCTGAGGGTGGTTTGGGTAAGGTTTGTCTGGCCACTTGCCAAGGAGGCAAAGGCCAGAATGGATGCGAAAAGCAGTGTGATTTTCTTGATGTTCACGATTACGCTCCCGCCACGCATGCGGCACCCGCATCGGAATAGGCATTGCCGAATCCGTAGCACATGTCATAGCGATTTGTGATCTTGCTATGAAACTGATCATAAGCGACGACGAGACGCAAGCTCGCGCCAGTTTCAGGGTCAACTGCGTCCTCCGCATGTTCCACGGCATCCGGCTTCTCGAAACGTCCGAACGCCTTGAGAAATGCGTAGTTGCTGAGTCCCAGGCTGACCGTTCCGCTGACACCCGAAGGGGCCGCAGTTCCCGGCCATCCCGTAAGCGCAGCGCCGTTCGCTGGCAGCGCATCGACGTTTTGATATGGACTGCCAGGCCCGAATATCGCCGGACTAATGGGAATGGCGTCCGCGCCTCCTGTCAAAACGAATGCAGCGCCGCCCGTATAGACGAATTGTTTCAGCCCGAGCGATGTTTTGACGCGAGTGCGGGGATTGACGGCGTTCATCGCGGCGATATTGAACTTATCGCCGGGCTGGATGGTGTCAGCCGCTGTTCCCGTGATGATGAGCGAGGAACCCGACTGGCCCGCGCCGGTCACGGTTACGGCGTGGCTTGGAAATGTTCCAACGGTATGATTCACCAGCGAATTACTGCGGACCCACTTCCAGCCCGCGGCGTTGCCGATTACGCCTTCACGGAACATGTCGCTAATGTCCTTTTGCGGGTTGAACTGAGTGACATTGGTCTTCACATACGAACGCATCAGGCTCGAACTGAGCACCAAATTGCGTTGGCCTCCCTTGGGAGCCGCCAAGTTGAAGAGCACTTGGTCAGCCGCGAGAGCGAAGTCAATCGTCGTGGCATCCGTCCCAAGTGTGCCGACGACATTGTTCGTGTAGAGTCGCGCCCAATTCGCCGCGTCGGAATCAACCTGCTGAGCAAGCTGACATCCGGCAGGACGGAAATAGACTTCATCCAGTTCTTTCTCGCTGCGCTCCATCTTGATAAGTTTTTCGTAAGAGTCGTAGCCGAAGTGGACGCCTTTGATCTGGTCGAGGTTGATGGTTGTGACCAGCCGTTGAATGCCTTGCTCTTGATAATCAAGGCCGCTGGTCACAAGCCAGGATTGCGGAAGTTTGATCTGCGCTTGGGACCCGACAGGAAATTTCATCTTAAATTCGTCTTCCCAATCGGAGTTAAACATCTCCGCGACTTCGAGCGAGTTTTTCAAAAACCAAAGAATCTTCATGGAGACCCAATTGCTTGTTGCAAAATTATTAGCCAAGGATAAGTGACCTCCAAGCCACTGTATTTCGAGGTTGAGGTTTAGGACGCTTTCGCGTGACGGCCCCATTGCGCGGCATCAAAAGCACTGAAATTGCCGTCGCGTGCGGCCGCAATCGCGGCATCCTCGGTTGCAGCCCCGCGTCCGCCAACTTCTGACGGCGGCTTCGGAGCGCGCGGTTTCGGTTCAGGAGCTTTTTCCTCTGGCTTGACCTCAACTTTTACTTCCGGCTTCGAGAGAGCTTTCGTGATGTCCAGTTCCATGTCACGCAAAACACGCAGCGCTTTGCCGGGGTTGGTTTTCGCCGTGTCCAGCAAATTGTTGAGCGTGGTTTGGTCCGCGAGCGTATAGAGAAGTTCGCCCAGCACTTCCGAATCGTTGACGAACGATTGCACGAAAAGCGGCGCTTTCGTCACGATGTCGTTGGTCGCTGATTTGATCTTCTCCGCTGCATCGGGATGCTTGACAGTTGCCTGCTTCAGCATTTCGGACATGGACTTCTGAGCTTCCGTCTGAGCTTGTTCTTGGCGGACGCGCGCAACAGCTTGAGCGTCGCGGTGCGCTTCGTATTCGTCCATCGCCTGGTCGAACTCTTCCTGCGTCCCGGTCCAAGTGAATGGATTGGGGCGCTTGGGAGGTTCTTTCGGCTTGGCCGCTTCGGCCTTGGCAGGTGCGCTTTTTGCTTCGAGTTCGCGCGCCCGCGCTTCAGCCCTTTCCGCTCGCTCTTCCGCTGCTTTGCGTAACGCCGTCAGCTCGGAGATTCTCTCTTCAGCCGCGGGTTTAGCCTTTGGTTTCTGCTCCTGCTTTGCGGCTCCCGGTTCCGCGTGCTTCTCGGGCTGCGCCACTTTCGGCGGGTCAGAGGATGCCGAGTCCTCTTTCTTCGGCGATTTGGGCTCTTGGGTAACAATTGGCGTCCCGTGTTCGTCCCAATTGTCTGCGACCGCTGTTGCTGCGGACGACGGAGCCGCAGCATTGTTAGCGTCTGTATTCATTAGCTTTCGCTCCTAAACTTTTTCACGAATTCGCGCGTTTGAGATAGGCGTAGAATTGCTCACCAAACTGCGCGTAAAATTGCGCTTCGGAAAAGCGTTTCCATGTAGCTTTCACTGCCCCGCTCCCGCTGCTTCAGGCTGCGCTGGTTGCGCCGCTGCGCTTTGCGCGGCCATTGCGGGTGCGTGCGCCTGGTCTGCCCCTTGCGCTTGCTGCTGAACAGCGGCGCTTTGCGCGGCTAGTTCCTGCGCGTTCTTATGCGTCTGAATCGTCAACGCGATTTCGTGTGCCTGCTCGTGGAACTGTTTCATCAGGTCATCAATCATCTGGACGCGCTCGGAAAGGCTTTGCGCTCTGGTGGTGATTTCGGCCATGGCCAGCTTAGTCTCGCGGTCCTTGTCCGCTTCCGCCATTCGGGAAGTAAACTCCTTGTCAGCCAGCGCGCTCTTGGCCTGCATCTCGACCACCTTGCCGAGCTTTTCCATGCGCAACTGCTGGAGTTCCTGCGTTGCCTGCTGGAGCTGGCCTTGCAACTGCGCGATGGCTGCTTGCGCCTGCGGCGGCAGATTGTTTTGGTCTGGCGGCGAGAGCAGTTCCGCGATCTCATCGCCGAGTGCGCCGAGGTTGCGCATCCTCGTGGCCAACGAGAGTAGTTTCATCGTGATGGGCGCTGGCAATCCCAGCTTCGCCGATAGCTCCCAAATCTGGTCGGCGAACTCGGCTTGTTCTTCCCGCTCTGATTGCTTATTCGGCCCATCGCCAACGGTTACTTCAAACTGCCCGCGATGCGCGAAGAACAAGTCAGACTCGGGCAAATGCTCGGAGCTTTCAGGCGCAGCAGTTCTCGGAGCAATCTTAATCAGCACGTCCTCATCTTTTTTGTTGCGTCCGAGAACTTGTTTCGGCAAGGAATCTAGTTCCGCCAGCTTCGTGATGAGTTCGTTGATTTGCAGCCCGGCGTTATGCAAGAAGCGCGCGAAATTATCCATAAAGTGAAACGAACCCGTCGCGCCTGCATCGGAAATCTTTTCAAGAGCCACGCCAGACTTCTCGTTCACCTTCTGCGCGTCCGTGGGTAGAGGGTTTCCCGCGATGGCTGCTTGGTGACTTCTGCGCCAGCCTTCATAAGCAATCTGGTACGCTTGGATATTCGGCGCGTATTGATTCCGTGTTGGCATCGGCGGCGGTCCCCACGCTTCCGGCCAGTCCGTCGGCAAAATGAATTCTACATAGGCTCGCGGGTCTTTGTGCAGATTCTTATGCTGGTCGGAATCGAACGTTCCCTTCCATCCTTGGTACGGCGCTCGCGGAGCCTGCGAAAACTCTTCTTGCTGCTGGCTGGCGATGTAGGCCATCATTTGCTGCTGCGGACGGCCCCGGCGAATCATGGAGAGGATGCGGCGCTTCGATTGGCCGCCTTCCTTGACGTAAATTTCCTCGCCGATCATGGCGAGTACTGGAATCCACGAACCTATCCACTTGCGGCAAGGAATGCCGTCCTTGTCCGTGTCCTCGTCGCCCAATTCTTTCGAGTGCAGAAATTCGACGCCGTTCAAAAGGTATTGCCGCACTTCGTAAGTTTTCTCGCCGTCCTCGGCGGTGGCTTCCTCGCGTTCCCAATATTCCGCTACCACAATGCTATCGCCTTGTAGCCAGTCGGGAGCAACCTGACGGTCTTCTGTGGTGAAGCTCTGCTTCTTCGCTTTCGGAAATTTACGTTTGAAAACCTTCTCGCGCATGTGGTCGATGACGAAATAGCCGTTGCTGTCCGAAAAGTCGGCTTCCATCGCATCGGGATCGGGATAAACCGTGGACCAATTGGGGATGCGCCTCAGTCGCGGCTCTTGCTCACCTTTCGGTCCAGTCACCATCAGAACGATGCGCCCAAAACCAAACCCGCATTCCGTGCAGCATTCAAAGACCGTACTGTAAACTGATTGGGCTTTCGATGCGTATTCAATCCCGCGCATGTAGGATTGCCGATGCTCCGCGTCCTTGTCGGTCGCATCTTCGGATCGCGGCGAAACGTTGATGCTGCGCTTGTTCTGCCGCAGATTATTATTCGCTTGTTTGATGTACTGGCTGGTTTCATCTGGCCAGATGCAGGGACGGCCTGCGCGGTCCTCGGTGAACTCTTTTGGCGGAATTCCCGCCATGCAGTCCATGTCGCGAGCTGATTCATCGTAATTTTCGCGCCAATAGCTGCGGAAATACTTGAACTCTTCGCGGATTTGGCGAAGTTTCTGCTCTTCTTTTGTGCCGGTTTCGTTATCAGGCATTGCCGAATTTGCGTCTCACGACTTTGCGGACAGGGCGAGAATGCTTGTAGTTTGAAACGGAGCCGGAATACTTCTTCATCATGGAATTCATCACCTTGTAAGGGATTTTGCTGTTCTCACCGTATTCTTGCTTGAGTTTCTTTTCGAGGAATTTAGGCATGCTGTTTAGACCTCGAATGGGGGAAGAGAAAGCATCGCC
>VFSW01006505.1_pt1 | contig 17167 bp, 22 predicted proteins | sample 5358111 | NCBI WGS metagenome assembly VFSW01 (sample SAMN11554181, study PRJNA540505) | mine drainage metagenome | isolation source: sediment from site ElyBrook_90M | place: USA: Ely Copper Mine, Vershire, VT | collected 2017
ACTTTCCGGTCTCCTTGTCCTTGCGCAAACCGGTTTCCATATCGTGTTGCATCAGCACTTTCACTGTGGCAACGTCGCCTTCCAGCGTCGCGCGCATTCTCATTGCATTGGCCATCTTGTCATCCTTATAAATTCGTCAATAAAAAATCAGCGCGAAATCAGCCGCCGCAGCCGCCCGCCGTCACCTTGACATCACGGCTGTTGGTGTAGAGCTTGCCGTCAGCCTTGACCATAATGCGCACCGGAGCCGTTTCAGCCATCTTGATGCGCACCGAGATGAAAGGTTCTGCGCCGTTTAAGAAATTGAATTCGGCGATCAGCGGATTGGGGTTCTTGTCTGAAAAAATTGCAATCGAGGTGGTGCCAGGGATGTTGCTAGTCGCCTCCACCGGCACAAGGGCACCGTTTTCCGCGATTTCAGGAACCTTGATCAGGATGTCATCGCTCAATACGGCACCGCTATATCCCGAATTCTTCATCGCACCATCCAGCGTCTTTGCGGTGAACGCGGCGCTGTTCCATTCCGCCGCGAAAGCCCTGCCGACCTTAAACACACCGGAAAACATCGCCACGGCGACAGCCGTGCTCTTCAAAAAAGTTCTACGTGCCTGGTTCATTTAATGCCTTTCAGATTGATAAAAACATAATTCATGCGCTCGATCAGTTCTTCACACCCTGACGTAATCCCATCCCTGCTGCAAACGCATGTTGATTTCGTCGAGCGCCGAAGACGCCACGCGGATATTGGGCAGCAGCGTTACGAGGATGCCTTTTTTCTGCAATTCGGTGATGCTCTGATCGCATCCGACGACATCCAGATTCGGATATTTCGCCTGCAGCAGGCTGATGCGTTCCCTGTACTGCGTCACGTCGGAACGCAACAGATCCAGTCCGCCGCCGTTGGCGATGATTTCAATTTTCAGCTTCTGGTTTGTCCGCCTGTAACTTTCAAGCAGGCTTTCTGTCTCGTCCAGCGCCATCTTGAGCCGCAAGGGATTGCCGTCGCTCACCTGCACAATGATCTTGCCCGGCTCCTGCTTGATCTCGTTGTTATGGATGATCTGGAACAGGCTCAGCACCTTGTGATATTTCGTCGCATCGTGCTTTTCCGAAACGTTCCAACCGAATATCCCCCCAAGCAACAGCAGAAACAAAGAAGCTGCGAGCGTCTGCACATAACGCGACCAGTCGCGCCTTTTCGGCAGCGCAGTCATCTTCCCGGAGGCGGGCTGCTGATAAGCGTGCTGCACCATTTCCTTCAGGCCGCGCAACTCGCACACTCGCGCCTTGAGCGCATCATCCCGCTCTATGCTGTCAAACAGCTCATTCTTCTCTTCGAGTCCGAGCTCATCATCGACGAATGCGTTAAGCAACTCGTCCGAAACGGTATGATGGTTTATCATATGACCCTCCTTATCTGCTTTGGCTGCGCCGACTGGCCGGGCGCAAATTCCTGCAAGTGCAATTTCAACGACTGGCGAGCCCTGCATAACCGGCTCATCACGGTGCCGATCGGAATGCCAAGGATGCCTGCGACTTCGATATAGGAAAGTTCCTCCAGATCCACCAGGGTCAGCACCTGACGCTGCCCTATCGGCAGCCTGGCCACCGCCTCCAGCACGCGCGCAGCAATCTGCGACTGAGAGTGCTCTTTTTCCGGATCCGCATCATCGACGCAGCAATGCTCCTCCATCTCGTCGATATCCTCCATCACCCTGTTCCGGCGAAAATGATCCCGCCAGCAGTTGGCCAGTATGCTGAACAGCCAGCCATTCATCTTTGCGCCATCGCGTAACTGGTTTTTGTTCTTCAATGCCTTGATCAGCGTCTCCTGCACCAGATCGTCCGCCAGCGCGGAATTATGACTCCAGGAAAACGCCACACGGTATAACTTGGGGCGTATCTGTTTCAATTGTTCCTGAAATGCATCCGCATGACAGAATAAAGAAAGAATTTCCATTGCTTACCCTAAAGTCGAACGTAACCTGTGCTTAAGACGCAACAGCCATGCAGAATATTCCATCGGCCGCGGATTATCCAGCAAAACCCCCTGGAATAAAACCGGATCACTCCGCGTCATAAGCAATGCAAACCTGCAACATCACACTCTATAAATTCAAAAAGGAAAGCACCGAATGAAACAGGGTCTTAAGCTCAAAACACTAGCAAGCGCATTCTTACTTTCCTTCGCCTCTGTGTGCGCGCATGCTGCAGAACATGAGAAAGTGGTTTTCCAGGTCAGCGACTCGGTGCCCGGAAAATGGAATCTGACACTCAGCAATGCAAGCAATCTCCAGGAACTGCTTGGCAAGGACAACGTCGAAATCGAAATCGTGGCCTACGGACCGGGAATTGACATGCTCAAGATGGAATCCGAAGTGGGGGAGAAGATAGACAAGGCGATAGGAACCGGCGTCAAGATCATCGCCTGTCAGAACACCATGAAGGCCAAGAAACTGACCAAGGAGGATATGCTCTCCTCGATTAGCTACGTGCCAGGAGGCGTGCTCGAGATCATGCAAAAAGAAAAGGCAGGCTGGGCCTACGTTCGCCCATAATTTTTTAAACGCAACCGGAGAAGCAAATGAAAAAGATGCCCCTTGTAGCCGTCATCCTCGCAGCAGCCCTGACATCAATCCCTGCCTTGGCTGATAACGAGCCCCAGATACACATCGATGTGCCCGTGACGATCAAGTCCGCAAAGATCGTGTTCAACATGGATCACGCCGCGTTCAACGGCGACACGCCCATCGGCATCAAGCACATGTCGCTGGTATTGCAGCGTTTCCACAAGATGGGCGGGGAACTCAGCATGGTCGGCGTATTCCACAGCGATGCGGGATACATGCTTTTAAACAACGACACCTACAACAAGGTGCGCAAGACAACCACCGGCAACCCTTATGCGCCCATGATCGAAGATCTGATCAAGAACGGCGTGCAAATCGAGGAATGCGCGGTCACGATGAAGGGCAACGGCTGGGGCAACGAGAACCTGCTGCCCAACGTGAAGGTGAATACCGGCGCGATCGGCAGGATCGTGCAGCTCGAGCAAAACGGCTACATCATGATACAGCCCTAGACATCCGAGTCTAACCCGAAGACCGGCATGAAACACTTGCCGGTCTTCTGCCTACCTCATTCGTCGACCCATCAGCACGATGGCCCGCCTTGCAATTCGGACCTTGCGAGCCGCATCAAAATATCTTCGAACGTGTAAAATCCGTTGCTGAAATTTGCAAGCTGCGATAAAGCAAAGGCCACCCCTGTGCCAAACGCCTCCCTGCGGATCGATTCGTGAGTGAGTCGCACCGTCTGATGAGGAAAACCGAAAATCACTTCATGGTGCCCAACGATGCCACCCAGGCGCAATGAAGTGATTTGCTCGCTGTCCACATCCAGCACCTCGGCAATCTTTCGCGCAGTACCTGAAACTTCAGGTTTCTCCCTGAAGTGCTGCTCCAGTATTTCCACATCCGCAAACGGAGCGATCCTGCGCAACAATTTTGCTGCAACAATCAGAAAATTGATGCCCAGCGTGATGTTCGGGGAGCACAGCACGCGGGTATTCCAGGCAAGGATGCGCGCATAGTCCAAGTCGCTTTGCGAATAATTCGATATCGCGCTGACCAGTGTAATGCTGCGCTTTCTCACCTCCTCACCGTAGTTGCGTATGCTTGATGGAGAAGAAAAATCCACCAGCGCATCAACTGGCATTTCATCGAATAATTCGACAAAGGAGCGCCGTTCCATGGAAACAAACGGAACATTCAATTCCGCGCCTGCCTGCTGATTTCCATTTTCCGACCGCCGCGCAACCCAGCACAAATCAAAACGCGGATCATCGCTCAATACCCTGGCGACTGCATTTCCCGCCTTGCCGAATCCCACCAGCCCAACTTTTATCTTCTGCATTATTAAGGCTTCCCCCTGCTTGAGATACAAGTGCCAACCCCACGGTCGGCAACTTCGTCACCGCACAAAAGCAAAAGACGGAGGGACAGACCGAATAGACACCGTCGAATTGGCAACAGAAAAGCATAGCGCGGCATACCCGCTTTTCAAACGGGATATGCCGCCCTGAAGTTCGAATACACTCGCTCAACGATGAAAAAAATACCAGTCATCGTCAAGCGGAACGAACTAATTCTTTGCCGAAGATTCCTTCGCATTGACCTTCTTGGATTTCACCTTTGCCGCATGGGCCTTCTTGACAGCCTCATGCTTGACTTCACCAGCCTTCGCGGAATCCGGCTTGGCTGCATCCGCAGCGCTGGCTGCCATCGAAACGGTTGCAAATGCTGCGGCGACAAATACTGGCAATAACTTGTTCATGACTCGTCCTCTATGTGTGATTGAAATTTGCCTACAAGGCGAACCTCGTCTGGCACACAGAGCAAAGCAATCGCCGTGCCAACATTCATAGTTAATTTAAAAACAACGTATTACAAAAAACCATGAGATCGACCGGTTTGACAGCCGTCTCCATTTCGCGACGGTTTCGCCCACCCCAACCTCAACGTGCTGATTAATTGAAACTATTTATGTCGTCAAACGGAGACGCGCAGAACAGATGGGCAGATCAGTGCGCGAAAAGCGCGGGCGCTTTCCCTTCCAGCGCGGCACCGACTTCATCGCGCGTCAGGGGACCTTCATGCTTACCGACCAGTTGTCCTGTCGAGGTGTACAGAAATGTTGTGGGCAGGGCTGAAACCCCCCCGAAATCCGCGGCAGTGTCTTCGTCGCCCAAAACGATTGGATAGTTGATACCGAGCTGTCTTGCCACATCCATGACTTCGTGATGAGCCTTGTACATCACGGCCACGCCGATCACCTGCACATCCGGGCGATTTTTCAGCGCGACGAAGTCGGGGATTTCCTGTATGCAGGGCGGACACCAGGGAGCCCAGAAGTTGACCAGCACCCACTTCCCGCGTTCACCCTGCAGGGTATGCGTGTTGCCTGCGGCATCCCTGAGCGACCAGTCGCCTGCAAAGGCGCTGAAAGACAACAGCGCCAGGAGTCCGCCTGCAAAGATGTGTCTTGGTGTCATGCCTGCATCCCTAATCAATCCAAAGCCTGTCGCAAACCTATGGTCACCGTGTATTGTGGCACAAGTTGCAGCGAGTTGACATTCTGGTATACGGGAATCTGCACGAAACCGTATATAGACATGCCGCGCCCTGCGCGCACCGATACGCCGGGCGCAAGATAGGCCAACGTGCCGCCGCTGACCGGAATGCCGCTGAACACATCCGTCGGCACGCTGGTGCCGGAATCGGCCTGGCGCTTGATGACGTTCAACTGCAACATCGGGCTGATTTTGCTCCCAAATGCGGCAGAGCGTATGCCGGCATTAAGCGCATAGGCATCGCCCGGGCGATAAGTAAGATTACCCAGCGCAGGCTCGGTTGCAACGGCATGCTGCACGGTTCCCTGCACGAACCAACCGTAGGTGCTGACGAGACCAGACGTGAACCCGCCCAGGATGAGATCGGTGGAACCTGTGCCAAGCTGCAATCCCGAATCGAGCGCAGAGCGCGCACCCACGCCCCCGTTGAAATAGGTGCCCGTGCTGCCGGTCGGCAGCTTGATGCCTGCGATGATGCCCGATGTCTTGTCGGCAGAAAGCCCGGTGTAACTGCCTATGATGCGCACATCGCCCATGCCGCGATCAGAAGAAGTGGTGTAATTGGAACCCAGCGGCGCATTGGGGCTATTGATCACGCCGTCCGTCGAGTGCGTGCGGTAAAGGTAAGGCATCTGCAGCATAAGCCCGCCGTTCTCTCCCGTATAATTCAGCGACGCAGTCACGATCTGAGTTTGCGTGAGCGTTTCGATTTCCTGGCCGTTCGCATACAGGCTGTTGATCTGCGCGCCAGATGCCTTGCCGGAGCCATATATCATCCGGTTCTGGTTGACATAGGAATACGACAGGTCGGTCGAAAATCCCTGCTTTGTGCTGATCTCCTGCCCTGCCCCCTGATTTCCCCAATCGGTGGAAAGCGTGCACCCGCATGCCGCACAGGCATACGCATTGTTGCCCGAGACCAGCGCGGCAAATACGACCGCAAGATTGAAAAGATTTTTTGTCGGCATGGCGTAAAACTGCATCTGACTCTCCCTGAAATTCATTGACGGCGAATTTTATAGAATCACGGTGCGCACACCCTGCGGCATATTGTCGCACCCGGTGCCAACTTGAAATGTAGGGTTGCGCCGGATCGGTTATGCTGTCGGTTTGGCAATCAGGCAATGAAATGAAACTCTTGAACAATGGATTGGCGCTGTTGGCAGGAATGACCTGCGTGCTGGGCTTCGCTCCTTTCGGCCTCTATCCCGTTCCGGTGATCGCACTCGCAGCGCTGTTCGCGCTATGGAGCCATGCAGCAACTCCGCGTCAGGCGGCAGGCCACGGGTTCTTTTTCGGTCTGGGCCTTTTCGGCACAGGCGTGAGCTGGATCTATGTCGCATTGCACGATTATGGCGACATGAGCATGTGGCTGGCAGCCCTGGCCACCTTCCTGTTCGCCGCATTTCTATCCCTTTTCACCGCACTGGCAGGCTATTTGCAGTCTCGCTTCGCGCGCACGCCTCAGCCGGTACGCATTGCGCTTGCGATTCCCGCCATCTGGGTGCTGATCGAATGGCTGCGCGGCACCATATTCACCGGCTTCCCCTGGCTGACCCTGGGCTATGCGCAGAGCGGCAGCATGCTTTCTGGTTATGCACCTGTCTTGGGCGCGTATGGCGTGTCTCTAGTGGCTGCCATCTGTGCAGGTCTCATCGCGCTCACCTGGCTAGAACGCAGGCCTATCGCAATCCTCGCGCTTGCAGTCATCCTGATCGCGGGCGCAACGCTGCGCAGCGTCTCCTGGACTCATCCTGAAGGCCAGCCATTTTCGGTTTCACTCGTGCAGGGAAACATCCCTCAGGACATCAAGTTCAATCCGGAAGTGCTGAACGACACGCTGAACACCTATAAAAACCTCGTGCTTCAGCATCCTGCAAAACTGACTGTGCTGCCGGAGACCGCATTTCCGATGATGGAAAATGAAGTGCCGCAGCCTCTGCTCGAAGCACTGCGAAACCAGGCCATAAAAAATGGCGGTGACCTTCTGATCGGCTCATTCGAGCGGGAAAACGGCGGCTATTACAACAGCGTGTTTTCCATTGGAGTGTCGAGAAACGGTCAGCATTACCGCAAACATCACCTGGTGATCTTTGGCGAATTCATCCCTTTGAGGCCAGTTTTTGGATGGCTGATCAACGATGTGCTGAACATCCCGATGGGAGACCTTGCGCGCGGCGCCTTGACGCAAGCGCCTCTTGATGTCTCGGGCCAGCATGTCGCAGTGGACATCTGCTATGAGGACGTTTTTGGCGAGGAGATCATCACGTCTCTTCCTGATGCGACGCTGCTTGTGAACGTGACCAACGATGCCTGGTACGGGGATTCCTTTGCGGCCGCGCAGCACAGGCAAATGTCGCAAATGCGCGCGCTGGAAACCGGACGCATGATGCTGCGTGCGACCAATACCGGAGAGACAGTCATCATAGGCGCAGATGGCCGCGTGCTGAAACAGTTGCCGCAGCACGAACGCGCGGTGCTGCAGGGCGTAGCCCAAGGCTATCAGGGTGTAACGCCTTATGTACTCTTTGGCAATAATGCGGTGCTTTTGCTGATCGCGCTATTGCTGGCGATCGCCAGATGGCCTTCAGGCTTCAGAAAATCCTAATACTCCGCTTCGCGAACTACAGGCAAGCCTTCGGTTTCCCACCGGGTATAACCCCCGGCGAGGTTGAGCACGTTCCTGTAGCCCATCATCTGCAAAACGGCTGCAGCCATCGCGGAACGGCCGCTGGTCGCACAATAGACCACAACTTGCTGGTCGCGCGCGCCTGACAGAGGCGGATAATGCTTGGGATAGCCCGTGTCGGCAGCCGCCTCGATGATGCCGCGCGGCACGAGATGCGCGCTGCCGATGTGACCGTGTTCGAATTCAGCCGATTCGCGCACATCGACCAGCAGGAAATTTTCCTTGGCATCCAGCTTGGCCTTGAGTTCTGCGGGCGTGATTTCTGTGACGCATGATTTGGCGGCCTTGACGAAGTCCATCAGGCCCACCGGATTTTCCGGCTTGAATGTGTTATACATGCTGATTCATCCTGTCATTAAAGGGTTGGAAAAGTTCGTGCGATTCGCATTGTACTGAAAACCGACGGGTTCATGCGGATCGCACTACTTCAGCGCCTCATCGGTAAATCTGTCTATGGTCTCGTCGATATCCTTCGCTGCCTTGGCTGCACCCTTGATCGCATAGCGCTGGTCGAGATAGGTGCCGTCGGTAAAACTCAGCCAGACCTTGCCGTCCGCATCCTGCCAGGCGACCGCTTTGAACGGGATGTCCAGCGCCGCAAGCGGCGCTTCCTTGATGATGTACGGCCCGCCCTTGCCTCGGCCGAAGATCAGAAGCTCATTGGGCGGGATGTCCACGCCGACTTTTTTGGACATGGCCTGCCAGTCTATCCTGCTGAAAATGGTCACCCCCACCGCCTTGGCCGCCGCCTCGACGCGGTCCATGGTCTCATGCACCGAATATTTGCTGGCCTTGGTGACGATGCCGGTATTGCTGTCCAACGTGCCGCCAGGTCCCGCATAAGCGGAAATAGAAAAGATGAACGCAAAGATTCCTGCTGACAGTTTCACTCTCGCTCCTTTGAACATTTCGGTCATTGTAATGGGTCTGTAGCGCCACGAGAAGATGCTTCAAGAACACGGTTCTGCTGATACCTCATCAGGCTTTTTTTTCAGCATGGCCGCAACGTCGAAAAAGCGCTCCGGTTCAAATCAGTTTATCAGAAAAATCAGGGTTCGCGAGCTTAAGCCTCATCTCGACCTGACCTCGAGCTCTCCGACCAATACCCGCTCCGGAAGGATATCGCCGGAAAAATTCAAGCTGGAAAGACGCCGCCTGATGTTCTCCGCGGAAAGTATCACCAGGATGTGCTTTTCCATATCTTCAGCATGCGGTTTGACCAGGCTTTCGGTCAGAGACCCCACGCCGAACATCATTTCCGGAACCGGCTCTATGCGGGATTGGGCGATCTCGGGGATATCGCCCAACTCATCGACCATGATGCCGAAGCTCGCGCGTTGGTCGGGCACCTTGACCACCACGATCTGTCCCGCTTTCGACGGAGGTGCCGCACCCTGCAGAAAGCTTGAAAGATCAAATATCGTGATGGCCTGATCCTGGTACATGATGCAGCCCTTGACCCAGGCAGGCATGCCCGGAATCGGCGTGATGAACTGGCTGTCTATCGCCTCGATCACGCAGTTCGACCTTATGCCGTACCACCCGCTTCCTATATAGAAAGTGGCGATTTCGACCGTCTCCTCTCCATCTGCGCGACGAATCGAATAATTTTCCTTTGCCATGGCGCGCAGGGCATGTCGCTCTTCCGGCAGGAGCACGCGCTGCGACAGGGGAACGAAAACCAGCGCCACCACTTCGTTGCGATACGAGTCGCTTCCGCTCTTGTATTCCCTGTAGCCTGAAGACATGCGCGAACCGACGGCATAATAGCAACCACGGTATTCGATGATGTTAGCACGGTCTTCCCCCTGCTCGAGGCTGAAGAATTCGCGCCCGATTTCAAGTTTCATCCCCGGCACCAGCTTCTCGTCTGTGCTGGCGATCACCCTTCCGTCCCGCTCGGCAAAAACTGCGAAAGCGCCTTCGACGATTGCCCCGTTCTCGCTCCTGGGCAAAGCATCCTGCAGCATTGCGGCAAACTGGGGAGTGGAATCGAATACGATCGCAACCCCTCCGACAGGAGCTCCTCCCGCCCTGATCGCAGCGGCGTAGATATAGGTAGGGCGATTGCCATAAAGATGACTGGGCTCGAAAGAAGAGACGCAATAGCTCTGGGTATCCGGCAATCCCAGCGTTGCCCGAACCCAGTCTGCCTGCAGGGTTTGCCCGACCAGATCGTTGTAAGCCGGGTTGGATACCGCCATGATTTTCGCCGCAGAGTCGAACAGGATCAGGTTGGAATAGACGGTGTACAAACCGTTGATGCCCTTGAGGATGCCTGCAAGCTGCTCCCGGCCATTCTCTGCAGCACCCTTCGCGAGCATTTCGCCAAAAGCGCTGGTGAGTGCCCACCAGCGGCAATCGTTGGCCCGTTCGTAGAGATTCCTGTCCATGATATCCATCGCAAGCGCCGCCATGGATGAGCAATCGTAAAGCACCGAAGAAACCACCGTTTCGTAAAGATTGGTGGTGGACTGACTAAAGACGTTCCTCGTCTTGACTCCCGTGCTGCCGATCTCCCAGAGCAGCACCTTGGCAAAGGATGCATTCAGCGCATAATTGTCCCTGGAGAGCCAGACATTCCCGTTCCAGACTGCGCGATTGAGCTCGCGCTGGATGCTGGCTGCCCGCACCGGAATATCGCGCAGTTCGGCAGAGAACAGGGTGGCCGTCTTCAGCACTCCTTCGAGCATGCTTTCAGACACCTGCTCAAGTTCATGGGCAAGCGCCATGTCGAAAGCATGGTTGAGCGGCGCAAGCGCATGCCCGGTCCAGCCAGGCCCCATATATCCCTGATATCCTTGCGTCTCCTGAGTCGTCGCGAGATACTCCCTTCCGGCAAAGCGCACGATGCTGCATTCATCGCCGACTGCACGCTCCACCCTGGCTCCCACTGGAAACTGGTAAACGTCGCTGCTGGCGATGATGCGGTCTTCTTCGTCGAGTACGGTGACCACGGTCCAGTTGTCTTCGCCGACCAGATTATGGAAGATGCGTTGGCATTCATCCTGAAACCGGAAGCAAAGGCAAAGCACGCCAACCGGGCGGCTACCGTCTTCCGACATCACCCTGTAGGAATAGATCAGCGGCGAAACTTCTCCTGGAAGCAGGTCCGTTTGCCTGAAGGTTTCGACATACTGCTCTTCGGTCGTCAAAGAGGCCTCGACCAGCGGATCCCGGGATACCCTGCCCGCTTCTTCCCCATCGAGCTGCACCAGCACCTTGCCGTCAGGAGCCAGCAAAACGATATTGTGGTACACGGAATACTTGCGCACATACTCCCCGAAACGTTCTTTCAAAGAAGCAAGGCGAGCCGTATCGCGGGCCGCCGACGGATCCCGCTGATACGCTTCAGCATAGCCCCGGATATCCGCATCGGTTGCAAGAAAACCGATGTCCGCGGTGCGCTCGAACAGGTTCCTGATCAGGATGTCTATCGCGACGCGCGCATTCGATCTTAAACTGAGCACTGCTTTCTTGCGCAACTCCCTCGCCAGCTGATCGAGCAGCACGCCGGCCAGATTGTTGAAATCGGTGCGCATGACCGTGATATCCGTTCCGGCGCACAACAACTGCCCGAGCAACGTCAGGTTGTCGTAGACAGACTGAATTTCGCGCAACTTTTCCTGATCCCAATGCAGCCCGCTCATGAACTTGGACAGATAGCCGATGTCGTTGGCTTGTTTTGCTGGTAAACGCTTTCTCATGAGATCTCCGATTTTAATGACACGGCGTATCTCAAGCAACAGTCGTGCCATATTCTCAGATCATTGATTAATATTGTATCTTTAAAATCTTTTCACTTACCCTGCACCGTAAATAGAGTTTGAAAGCTCCATTTAAGTGCACCTTCGTCCGTCATACGCACAAATGCACTATTTGGGTGCATCATCAACTGGATCACCCCGGGTTTTGATGAGGCTCCAGCATTTGAAAGAGCTTGCGAGATTAGCAGATCGAGGTTGTACTCAATGCCTCCGAACCTGCATTGCTTCCGACATCCTGCTGGCACGCCTTTGTATGATTTGCAGTAAATGGGGACTGAAAGTCTTCGGAGATGGTGAGGCGATATGCGCACCCGGCCCCTGCGCAAATGGCGAAGCATACCGAAGTGATTGAGAATCTGCTTTGCGGCACAAATACGGCACAGAGTCAGAAATTAAAAAAGCCCCGCATCGCTGCAAGGCTTGATTTATCTGGCTCCCCGACCTGGACTCGAACCAGGGACCTGCGGATTAACAGTCCGCCTGAAATAGCATTTTGCAGTGTTGATTGTCATTCCCAAGACTTATCAGTTCTCATATAAAACAGCTATTTAAAACATCTATCTCATTTTCTTGTGTTGATTGATATTCCGCTTTGTTGCTATAATTTGCCTACACAGTGCCTACACGGAAAGGCGGATGCAATGAAACGGGAAAACTTCACAGCGGAGCGAGTGGCAGGCTTCAGGTGCCAAGAAGGTAAAAAGCAAAGCATCTTTTGGGACGGAAAAACGCCGGGTCTAGGCTTGCGCGTTACCGCTGCCGGTTCAAAGTCCTACATCTTTGAAACGAGACTCGACGGCCAAACCATCCGCATGACAATAGGCGACACGCGCACCTGGACGATAGGCAAAGCGCAAGCCGAAGCAACGCGCCTTAAGGTGATGACCGACCAAGACATTGACCCGCGCAAGGTGAAAGCTGACAAGGTAGCAGCTAAAAAGGCAGAAGCTGCCGCCAAGGTGATGCAGGAAGCCCGCGAATCTGTGACAGTTGGTAAGGCATGGCGTGAGTACATCGCCGCAAGAAAGCCGCACTGGTCCGACCGCCATTACCATGACCATGTGGTTTTGATGCAGCCCGGCGGGAAAGCGCGAAGCCGCAGCACTGAAATAACCATACCCGGACCGCTTGCGGCACTGGCAAAAATTCGCCTGATTGATATGACGCCAGAACGAGTGGAAGCATGGGCCAAGGTGGAAGCGTCAACCAGGCCGACCCGCGCCCGCCTATCCCTTCGCCTGTTGAAAGCCTTTCTGAACTGGTGCGCAGAACATGAGACCTACAAGGAAGCTGTTACAGGCAACGCAGCAAAGAGCAAGGCTGCCCGTGAGAGCCTGGGCAAAGCAAAGGTGAAAAATGACGTGCTACAGCGTGAACAACTGCCCGCATGGTTCGCCGCCGTGATGCAAATCGGAAACCCTGTAATCAGCGCCTATCTGCAAGGCCTGTTATTGACTGGAGCAAGGCGCAACGAACTGGCCGCCGTCAAATGGGAGGATGTGGACTTTCAATGGAACAGCATGACGATACGCGACAAGGTGGAAGGATTGCGCGTCATTCCCTTAACGCCCTATGTGGCACACCTGCTGGCCGCCCTACCCCGCCGCAATGCTTTTGTATTCAGCAGCCCCACCGCTAAATCTGGACGCATTGAGGACCCATCAGCAGCCCACCGCACAGCCTGCACCATAGCTGGGGTTGATGTAACCCTGCACGGGTTGCGCCGAAGCTTTGCCAGCCTGTGCGAGTGGACAGAAACGCCCGCCGGAATCGCTGCGCAGATACAAGGCCATGCACCCCAAGGCGTGAGAGAACAGAACTATATCCGCCGCCCGCTCGACCTGCTGCGCATGTGGCACGTCAAGATTGAAGCGTGGATATTGGAACAGGCCGGAATTAAGTTTGAGCCAGTGCAAGCGGGTTTGCGCGTGGTGGTAAATGCTTGACATGCGAAACGCTACACTATACGATACAAACCATGATTAAATCATTCAGAAATAAAGGACTGGAAGCCTTTTATAAAACTGGCAGCAAATCGGGCATACAACCCCACCATGCTGCAAAACTGGAACGTCAGTTAGTACGCCTGAACATTGCCAAAGACCCCAGCTATATGAATGTGCCGGGATGGAAATTTCACCCACTGTCCGCAAACCTTGCGGGGCATTATTCAGTTAGCGTAAATGGCAACTGGCGCATGACGTTCATGTTTGAAGGTGAAGACGCCATACTTGTTGATTATCAGGACTATCACTAGGAGCAAATAAAAATGAAGATGCACAACCCACCACACCCCGGCGCGACCTTGAGAGAGGACGTATTACCCGCGCTAGGTTTAACCGTTACTGACGCTGCGAAGCAGTTAGGCGTTACCCGCGCCGCATTGTCCCGCGTGTTGAATGAACATGCTGCAATATCACCCTCGATGGCGCTACGCCTTGAAGGATGGCTAGGCACTGAAAACGGCGGCCATGCTGATGCGTGGATTGCACAACAGGCAGAATATGACTTATGGCAAGTGCGCAAAGCAGGCATGCCGAAAGTGCAACGCGCCCAACTGATAGCCGCATAGAGCTTCACCGTACCCCATGCGGCCCATGGGGAAAGCGGGAAAAGCTGGCCTGTGAGAAAACCCAGCTAATCCCTAACCGCAATGCAACTAACAAGGAGTTACATCATGGCTACAAACAATTCTACAGGATGCACCGCAGAAGGTGCTACCGCTGATTTCTTCCAGAAAGCATCCGACTATTTTTGCGGAATGCAGGCTTTTTGGGATTTGGCAGAGAGAGAAATCCAAGAGAATAACAACACCGATTTTGACAATATGGCATTTCTGTTGAAAGCAGCGAAGGCTGAAACATTCCGCATATCGTCGTTGCTTTGTGAAATTCAGGAGAAAAGCGAGGTGCATCATGCTTAACATCGAAGAATCATGCGCCAGTGCGCAAATCAAAACCCTCTCAGAAGTTCAAACAGACGCAATCGATGCCATGTTTAATATTCGAGCCCTGGCACTTGCAGGAGTAGCCATGCTTGAAGGCCATGATAGCGACCTTGAGGTAAACGCGCAGCGTGTAATGCAGATAATTGCCGACTTAGCGCAGAACATGACAGAGCGTCTAGATATCATTCCCCAGTCACAAGAGGTGACAGCATGAGCGCCGCCCAACCAGTAGCGCAAGGCATCGACGCAGTGTGCGACACCAGCAACGTGCTTTGGCAGTTATGGGAACGCGCCGAACCAAACCTGAATAATTCGGAGCTAGAATGGTTCGCAAAAGCCACAGAACAAGCCCACAACGAAGCGCTAAGCCTGCGTGACGTTGTGTCCGGCATTGCCTGCCTGATTTCGTCTGACAGCCAAAGCGGTGCACTCCAAGACACGCACGGCACACCCGCCATGCTCTTTTCAATATCCGCACAACTCGACACCATCGCGGGCATGATTGAAGTCGGCAGCGCGGCAAATAACAGGCTGCGAAGGCTCGAGCTTTATCAACGAATCAAGGATGCACATGGAAGGATGCACGTAGCCACATAAAGCCGCATAACCAGCTTACCCCCGCCTAGTTTTAGCGGATGAAAAGCCGGACTCTTTCACCGGCCTGACGGGGGTCCTTATTGAAAGCGTGTTTTGAAAGGACACGGCATGCCAGAATACGTTCAAGACCCAGACAACCCCGGCAAGCATATTGATGCTATCGAACTGCAACGCCGTAACCCATATAAGGCGCTGCCGCCTGTTTTAATCAAGGATTGGCTTAAGCATAGCCAATGGACATGGCAACAGGCCATTCAATTATTGGCCGGGTACATTCCCGACAATCATCTTTCACTTTCCAACCCGAAAAGATACCTCGACAAAACCAGAGACGTTTGGCTATCCCCGATGTTTCATCCAAGGAGTAGTGAAAACATGGCGGACTTAAGCACTCTGATTGATTGGATGGACGAGGACAAGGGCGCGAGAAAAGAGCAATCTCCTCAGGACTGGCTTGCATGGGCCAAGGAAATAGAATTTACACCTTACTGGCTGGAATATGTGGAGGCTAACCAGAGAGCACCCGCCCCGAATGTGGAAGCCGTGAAGGAAGCCACCCAAAGCAGTAACGCGCCGGGTGCCTTGGTAAATCTCGAAGTATTCCGTTCAATGAAACCGTGCCTATACGGCGAAGAGTTGACCATCGCATTTACTGGAAGCAAACCAGAGCATGACAACCTTGCAGGCCTGGGGGCAAACAATATGCTGAGAATATCGGCGCGAGGTGAAATAAGGACCGTTGCGGTTGCTTCTCTTGATTTAGTGAACAAGCAGAATGGAAGGCCAAACAGAGAGGGCGTGACTTTGATAGGTTTTATGCAAGGTAGAAAACCCCTTGATATTGATACAAACGCAACCGCAATTTCGAATTTACGAAAAATCTTAAAAACTCAACTCGGCATAACATCCGACCCCTTCCACGCTAGAGCTTTAAATTGGGAGCCGCGATTCAGGATTGAAGATAAACGTGGGGAAAGTGAAAAACGCGACAAACGCGAAAACGAACGCTACAGAACAATTTCGCTTGATGAAATTAACGAGCGAGGCGAAAAGGTTATGGGCACGCCTCAAAACTCTAATGACGATTACACGTTTGAAAATGATAAAAATGATGCCGCAGCAGAATTTCTGAGCGGTTGTCAAAAGTAACAAACCGGCGTTTGTTATGCGTTTGTTATAACGAGCCATAAAGGGAAAATTCCACGCCCTGATTGGCTTTGAAGGCTGTTATTCGGATTGTTACGTGATGGTTGTATGCAGAAGCAAAGTGCATATAAATCAACATGGAGACAACATGAAAAATAGCCTAGCATCTTTCCCACCTCTGAACCAGGTTTCACGCCCTACACTTGCGACTGAGGAGGCGGCATTTTATCTTAACCGCCGCCCGCAAACGCTTAGGAGCTGGGCCTCAACTGAGCAAGGCCCCGTCCGCCCCATTCGCATAAATGGCCGCCTAGCGTGGAAGGTGGCCGACCTTGAAGCGCTGCTGCGGGGCGAGAAATGATTGCGCCCGCTGACCGTGGGGACGGGGAGAGCAGGCGCGAGAACAACAAGGCAGATGATACCCGATTTCAGACCAACAATCCGCGACACCTTCGCGCCATTCACGCACTGCAACGCCGCCCGATGCCAAGGGAGCACCTGGACCGCGCCGCCGGATGTTCGAATGGTCCCGAACTGATTTCCGAGCTTCGCCGCCGGGGTCTTGAAGTGCCGTGCACCAGAGTCCCAGACCTTGACCGCGACGGGCTGCCGATTCGCCGGGGCGTGTATTACTTCACCGACAGCGACCGCCTGAAAATCGCCCGCTGGCTCTCATCGAGGGGCCGAGCATGAAGCCTGCCAAGACCTCAACAAAGCATCCCTATGCTGCAATAGAGTGGCGTGTGATTGATTCTGAGGCATACGCTGACCTGACATTTTCAGCACGCGCCCTGCTTGTTCAGATAGCGCGTCAACTGACCGTCAGCGTCATTTGTGCGAATTCCGGAGCAAACTGGACACGCATTCCACGGCAAACTGGACAGCGATTC
>VFSW01006506.1_pt1 | contig 17162 bp, 12 predicted proteins | sample 5358111 | NCBI WGS metagenome assembly VFSW01 (sample SAMN11554181, study PRJNA540505) | mine drainage metagenome | isolation source: sediment from site ElyBrook_90M | place: USA: Ely Copper Mine, Vershire, VT | collected 2017
CTTCTGGTCGTGTCGCGGTGAACATCGGTGAGAACGGCAACGGCAATAACCCCAGCGGAGAGATTGCGACGAGCACAACGGTCTACGGCGCGATCGGCCAAGCGCTGCCTTCGCCGCCGCCAGAAACCATCCAGGAAATGCAGGTGAACTCCGCGATGTACGATGCGTCGCAGGGAGCCAACAGCGGAGCGCAAATCAGCACCACCACGAAGTCCGGCACCAACCAACTGCACGGCGGGGCTTACGCCTACCATCAGCATACGGGCTGGAACGCGAATGAATGGTTCTTTAACCGCAACCAGTTGGCGCGTCCGAACATGCATCGCAATGTTGACGGTGGATACATCGGCGGTCCGATCATCAAAGACAAGCTCTTCTTTTTTGGCTCCTACCAGGCACAGCGAGTGAGCGACCAGTTGCTGGCCAGTTCGATTGTCGCAGTGCCGCCGGGTCTTTCTGACAATAATCGGACGGCACAAGGGCTAGCCGACCTTGCAAATACTGTCTTTCAGTGTGGAACCCAAGGCCACTCAGCGTGCATCCAGGCAAGCCAAATCACTCCGCAAGCGCTAGCGATCATGACCGAGAAGGCACCGGGCGGTAGCTGGTGGATCCCCAACGCCGTGACCGACCCGGGGCAGCTGTCCATACTGCAAGGACTTGGCGGAGACGCGATCGTCCTCGGACCGAAATCCCATTTCAGCGCCGATCAAATCAACGGCAATATCGATTATAACTTTAGCGCCAAAGACCGCCTCGCCCTGAAGTATTACTTCCAGAACGACCCCAACACCACTCCGTTTGCACAGAGTTCACTGCTCGGCTTTCCGCAGAAGCTGTCGGCAGGGAGCCAGACATTCAGCCTGGACAACGCGACTTCGATTACCCCGAATCTCACCTGGGAACAACGGTTCGGGTTCCTTCGCATGAAGGACTACGCCTCTACCAGCCAGTTCCTGAATCCATCGTCGGTAGGCATCAGTGTTCCCGGGACGAATCTGTTCCCGGGCCTGAATCTTCATGATGCTGACAACGCCTTCGGCGGCTATTACAACGGTGGCAATAGTGCGGCTGCCGGACCGGTGAACAACTTTGCGAATGCAGGTTTCTATGAAAACAATCTCGACGCATCCAGCGACCTGAAATGGGTACACGGCAGCCACTCGATTTCGGTGGGCTTCAATTTCGACTATACCCAGCTCAACGTCATCAACAAGAACAACGCCACTGCCCGTATAACATTTGAAGATTTTCCGGGTTTTTTGACGGGCCAAGTGTGTGGACCGAACACGGTCACATGTTTCGGACAGGATCCTTCGCAAATTCTGAGCGGAGCCACCAGCCGTTACTATCGCACCAAGCAGGTTGGAAGTTATGTGGAGGACAATATTCGGGTCAAATCAAACCTGACATTGGACCTCGGCTTGCGGTGGGATTGGAACGGCCCGCTTACGGAGAAGAACGGCAACCTCGCCAATTTCAGCCCGCAAGCTTATTCCTATAATGTGGCCAGCGATACGATTACCAATATCGGATTGGTAATTGCCGGCAACAACAGGACCTTCGGCACCAGGGGGGCCAGCAACTCGACGCTCACCGGACGCCAGTGGGGCTTTGCTCCCCGCATCGGACTCGCTTACAGTCCTTCGTTCCTGCACAACGTCGTGGTGCGCACGGGATTCGGCATGTACTACGACCGCGGCGAATATTTCGCCGAACTCTCACCTCCGGCAGGCGGTGGTATCAGTGGACCGTTTGGGGTGACGGTCGAGGAACCGTTTGTCGTCCCGTTCTATGCAATTTCTACAGCTTCGGGAGGCTCGTTCGGGCAGCCGTTCGGAACGTCGACGCCTCCGCCGCCGCCTTCCAACCTTTCTCAGGTACAGGCCCTGCTGCCGAACGCCAACCTGCTGCTCGCTAACAACACGAACTATTGGGCTTCGGTAGGTCAATCTGGGTGCGTACCATTGCTATTCGGATGCTACGATCCGAAAAACACTCTTCCCTACTCGGAAAACTGGACGCTCGATCTGCAATGGCAGCCTCGCAACGACGTAGTGATGACCTTCGGCTACGTGGGCAACCACGGGGTCCACGAAACGATCCCGTTGCCCTTCAACCAAGCTCAAATAGCAACTCCCCAGAAACCCTTGCTCGCCGGTGGGCCCTTCCAGCAGAACTATTCCTACGGCTACAGCGTCCCGGGGGTGGTCGCGGAGAATAACCAGACCATTACCGGCGGTTACCCAACCGGAAATGTGTCTCTGCGCGCTCCTTACATAGGATACGACCCGAACTCGGTATACAACCGGGCGGTGGGCATGTCCAACTATCACGCATTGCAATTTAACGTCACCAAACGCATGAGCCACGGACTGCAGGTCTCTGGTTCGTACACCTACTCACACACCCTCGATGAGCAGAGCGGTCTCGGACTTTTCTTCAACGGAAACGATCCCAACAATCCCCGCTCAGCCTACGGCAACTCGGATTTTGATCGCACGCACGTGATCGCCGTGACCTATCACTACGAATTACCCAAACTGGCGGTGGCTCACGGGTGGGCAAACGCGGTGGCAAATGGATGGGCATTCAATGGCGTCACCGTCCTGGAGAGCGGCCAACCGTATAGCGTGATTGACTACACGGGCGGAGCGGCCAGCCTCTACTGGGGTGGAGGCCAGGACGCAATCACGAATCCGATTGTGCCGGTTGGTGGAGTTGGCGCCACACACAAAAACCCGAGACTGCAGGGAACTACGGGCATCAATGGAGCAAATGCCGTCTTGGACGCGAAAGCCTTTGGAATCCCCACGCCGATTGCCCCGGGTTCGAGTGGCGTGCCGGCTTGCGATTCGAGTTCCGGCACGACGGTTTGCGATTACTACGAAACCCCTTATTCCGCGGGAGGGCGCAACATCTTCCGTGGTCCTTTCCAAAATCGTTTTGATTTTGGTCTTGCGAAAGATTTCAAAATCAACGAAAGATGGGCGCTGAAGTATGACGTTGTCGCTTTCAATATCTTTAATCACCCCAGCTTCGACGTCCCCAGCAACAGTGTCTCGTTCAACCCTTCCTACACCAACCCGCCGATCTACGGTACGACGGCGACCTCGGGCCCGTGCGTCCCGAGCACCGGTGCCTACCAATGCCCGCCCTCGGGTAATCTTGGCATTCTGCAGCACACCATCGGCAGCCCACGCTTTGTCCAGATGGCGCTACACCTGACGTTCTAACCGTGCTATCAGTCGCTCGCTTGAATCCAAATCCCTCGCTCCCAACTTTCTGGGAGCGAGGGATTTGTACAATAAGCCCAAGCCACGACTCTCTCAGCCTAGGAGGCTCCGCATGCATCGATCGCTGAAGCGCGTCTCGCCCCCATCCTTAATACGCATTGCCGGTTTCGCGGTCGCGGCTTTTTCCCTCGCCATAGCTTCGTTCGGACAGACCATCGCTCCGGTCATCACCGTCGACCACGGCCCAAACGCTTCGCAGCAGATTTCGAAACCATACGTCATTCTGGTTTCGCTCGATGGCTTCCGCTACGACTACGCCAAGAAGTATCACGCCGGGCATCTGCTTGCCTTGGGCAAGCAGGGCGCCAGCGCGCCGGGGGGAATGCTCCCTTCTTATCCGTCGATCACTTTTCCCAACCATTACACGATCGTGACCGGCCTTTATCCCGAGCATCACGGCATCGTCGCCAACAATTTTTATGATCCAACCCGAAACGAAGCCTACAGCTATCACGATTCCAAATCGGTCGGCGACGGCACCTGGTACGGCGGGACTCCTCTGTGGGTACTGGCCGAGCAGCAGGGCATGCGATCGGCCTCGTTCTTCTGGGTCGGGTCGGAGGCGGACATCCAGGAAGTCCGTCCGAGTTATTACCTGAAGTTCGAGGGCGGTTTCCCCAACAAAAAACGCGTTGAGCAGGTGCTGGCCTGGCTGCATCTTCCCGCCGAGCAGCGTCCGCACATGATCACGTTGTATTTCTCCGACACCGATACCGCCGGTCACCGCTACGGGCCGAACAGCCCGCAGGTGGCCGAAGCAGTCCACGAACTCGACGGTGAGATCGGAAAGTTAATGGACGGCATCAGGGAATCCAAGCTGCCCGTGGATCTGATCGTGCTCGCCGATCATGGCATGGCCGAGGTGAAGGGCGCGCCCATCCATCTTGAACAGTACGGGTTAAACCCGTCGTCATTCACTCATGTCATCGGGGCGAGCGTGTATCCGAAATCGGAAGAGGACGCGCAAAAGGCGTATGAAGCTCTGCGAGGGAAAAGCGCCAAGTTTAACGTCTACAGGCGCGCACAGGTGCCGGCCTATCTGCACTTCGACAGCAATCCGCGTGAAGGCGATCCCGTTGTGGTCCCAACCGGCCCCTACGTTATCAACGCCATCGCAGACCTTCGCGCACCCGAACATCCACCGCAGGGCGCGCACGGGTATGACGCCACCCGCATGCCCGAGATGAAAGCGATTTTCTTTGCTGCCGGTCCGCACATTCGCGCAGGTATCAGGCTCGAACCATTTGAGAATGTAAATGTATATCCGCTGATCGCCAAGATCCTCGGCCTGGACATCGCAAATTTGAAGACTGGACCCATCGACGGCAAACTCGGCACGCTCGAAGGAATTCTCCGGAAAAAGTAGATGGGGTGTTGACGCGCGTGGCGAGCGGACGCCCTCGTCCGCTCCTCGACATGGATGTTGGTGCGGCATTTCCCGATGCCGCTCAGTTGCCGGCGACGGCGCGGGCGGCTTTCTTGGCGGGCTCGCGGTTGGCCACGTTTAGTTCCTTTTCGATCGAAGAAAAGCGCTGAAAGATTTCGTGGAGCCGCAGCGCCATGTTCCGGATGGCATCGGCCTGGGACTGCACGTCGGCGGGAAGTCCAGCCTGGTGCACGACCAATTCCGCGTTGCCGAGTATGGTGGTGAGAGCGTTGTTGATGTTGGTGCGCATCTCGACCATGTAGCGTCCGAGTGTGGCCTCAGATTGGGAGGCAGCACAAGTGTTTTCCGCTTCGCGGGCGCGGGATTCCGCTTCGTGACGGCGCAGAATTTCTCGTCCTACAAGGCCCGCAACCGCCGGCCAGATTCCAGGTTCGCGGCGCAAATCGACGATGGCGCCTTGGATGTTGTAGAAATCGCGCGAGGGATCGGAGTGAATCACGATCGCGGGCTTGCCGGCAGCGGTCAGTGATTGCCGGAGGTCTTTGTTTAATGGTTTGCTGAGCGGCTTGCGCCGGTCATTTTTCTTGTCCACAAAGGAGGCATCGGCAATCGCCAGGTCATAGTGGCCACCATCGAGTCCTCTCGAAATACCTTCGTCGAGCACAACGAATTCCGGCACATCGGAGTGGGGAGCGGGTCCGTGCGGCCAATGCACCGTAATCTCGCGCGCAAAGGCGGGATCACTGGCAAGGATCAGGACGGTCGGGCGATGGGTGCTCATCGTCGCTTTCTTGGCTCGGCCGATTGGCCGTGGCTGCGGGCCAATTATTCTTTCGCTGGGCCGTCAGACTGCGACGTCGCCGCGGCGCCTTTGGCCAGTGGATTCTTGCGGGCTCCGTTCTGGAGCGCGTCGTCGACCGCTGCCCGGAGATCGACCAGCATTCGCAGCGGCTGGCCCGAGGAGTATTCGGCGTGGAACATGACCTTCCACGACTGGCAGATCATGCGCAGGCGGCCGATCGGTTCCTCCGCGGAAAACTGGGCGCGCCGGCAATCGATGGTCGCCACACCGCGGCGCTCGAGTTCGCGCAGACCGGCCTGGATGGCGTTCAAATCGTCGTGCATGAGCCGGAAAAATATCCGCCGGATCATGAAGCTAAAGCGGGCAAAGGCCACCATGGCCGAGGGATCAAAGTAATGGGCTGCGTTCTGTGTCTTGAGCTTGCGCCCCTGTTCGAGCGTGCCACTGTGCAACAGTTCACTCAAACGTTTGCAACGCCCGGCCGTCTGCATGATGGTCTCGAGTGGACTCAACCATGCTGGAAGCTTCGGCTCTTGCGGCCCAAGCACGGGCTCGAGCACCTGGGCGACGTAATCAAGGTCAACGTCGGCATCTTCGAGGCCGGAGGGCGCGCACAACGAAAAATACTGCACCAGCAGGAAATCCGTCTTGTCGCGGTCGCTGTTCGACTTGGTGGCTTTCTGCATCTGGTGCGCGAGAAGATGGCGCAACACGGCTTCATTCGCCAAGGGCGTGGTCTGCAGAAACTGGCGCAGTTGGTGAACCTGAATCTGCGCGTCCACCTGCTGGAACCAGTCGGCGGCGTGCTGAACCGATTCGGGCGAGGCGGAAAATCCCTCCCCGACCGGGCACTCGGCAGCGTCAATCACAAACTCGCGAACCAGCGCTGTATAGATGGGCTGCAGGGCAGAACACGTCGCTCCCTGCTCTTCGAAAGTCGGTTGGGCGGCTACAGTCATGATTTCACGATCCAGTTGGGAACAGATTTGAGGAAACGGACGGCAACCACTGTCCGTTCCGGGTGATATTGAACGGCGACGACCGAGGCTTCCGCACGGAGCGTACCGTCGTTGCTTTCGACCAGAACGCGGTCGGCAAATTCCAGCGGACGGTTGACGACGAACAGAACCTCTTTGGGCGTACCAAACTCAATGACCGTCTCCTGAAAGAAAACATTTTCGTTTGGAGCACCGCCATCACCATTGCCGTTCCCGTTGTTGTGGGCACGGCTGAGTTTAATGGGAATTCGCACCGGGGTGGCATCGGGAAAGAATCGCGCCAACCGGCCAACGGCATCTGGTTCAAGAGCGCGAGCTACTGCCTGGTTGGGCACCTTAAGACCTCGACCACCTGTATCGGAAACAGTCGAGTCTGCCCCCGGTTTGAAAGAGCTCTCGGGAGACCCGCTCTGTTTTCTCGTCACTTATCGATGCACGAGCAACTCCAAAAACTTGAAGGTCATGCACTGATGAACAAGTTGAAGATGGACAAAGGGTTAGCTGCGGGAAACAGGCGCTTCAGCAACCTGGATTCTTGGCCAGCTCAAAAGACCGTCTCAGAATGAAACAGACGTCTCAGTTGCAGGCAGCGTGAAAATGCACGCTTGTCAGAACGCCGCCGAATGGGGATCAGAATGGACAGACGAGGCACGTCGCCCACAAGCACCATCCTCGCCACTTATTGCAGAGTAGCCGCCGAGGAGGAGTCTTCCCGTCCGCCAATGTTGTAGCGTTTCAGTTTGCGATAGAGCGTAGCGCGGCTGATCCCGAGCATCTTACCCGCAAGCGCCTTGTCTCCCTTCACTTGCGAGAAGACTCGCTCAATCGTCGCGCGTTCAATATCTTCCAGATCCGTAGCGCGTCCGGAGAACTCCTGCGTCGCCTCCGCCAATTCCAGCTCCTTCTCGGCATTTGCAATCGACGGCGGCAAATCTCCAGCCTCAATCACTGCCTGATCGCCGAGTGCGACCGCGCGCTCCAGACAATTTTCCAGTTCACGAACGTTACCCGGCCAGTCATAGGCCATCAGAGCTTTCAAGGCATTGCTCGACACCTGCACGCTTCGTCCCGGTGCCAGGCGGTCGAGGAAAAACGACGTGAGAATCGGAATATCAGAACGCCTGTCGCGCAGCGGCGGCAGAGAAATCGTCACTACATTCAGGCGAAAGAACAGATCCTTGCGGAACGTGCCCTTCTTGTATTCCGCCTCCAGATCGCGATTCGTCGCGGCCATGATACGCACATCCACCTTGACCTTCTGATTGCTGCCCACCGGCCGCACTTCTTTCTCCTGCAGAAAGCGCAAAATCTTCGCCTGCATCTCCAGCGGTAACTCGCCCACCTCGTCGAGAAAAATCGTCCCTGTATCGGCGGATTGCAACAGCCCCTGCTTTGACCGCAACGCGCCGGTAAAAGCTCCTTTTTCGTACCCGAACAATTCGCTTTCAATCAACGTCGGGACCAGTGATCCGCAGTCCACTGCCACAAACGGACGACTCGCCATGGTGCCCCGAAAATGCAGCGCCCGCGCCACCAGTTCCTTGCCCGTCCCCCGCTCGCCCGAAATCAAGACCGGCGTGCGCGTATCTTTGAGCCGCGAAATCATTCGCAGAACATTCTGAATACCGGCTGAATTTCCGATGATGCCGTGCAGCGAAGTTTCGGTTTCAGAGCGCTCCCGAAGATAGAGATTTTCTTCCACCAGACGAACCTTGTCGGCCATGCGGCGCAGAAAATGCCGCAGGTCATCAAGCGGAGCGAAGGGTTTGGCAATGTAATCGTATGCGCCGAGCTTCATGGCCTGTACCGCGGTTTCAACCGAGCCGTGACCGGTCATGACGGCGACTTCGACGCGAGGGTGCGCGCGCTTGACCTGCTCCAGGAATTCAATCCCCGACATGCGCGGCATCACCATGTCGGTGAGAACCATGTGCACGGGTTGTTCTTCCAGAAGGGCCAGGGCCGCGTCGCCGCTTTCGGCTTCGAGGCAGGAGAAACCCAGCGACTCGCCCACGGTCATGCACAGGCGGCGGATGGTCTGCTCGTCGTCGACAATCAGCAATCGGATACGGAAATCTTGTGTCATGAAGTAGCCTTGCCCAGGGTCTTCTCCACCACGGAGATGAATTCTTGGACGCGAAACGGCTTTTCCACGCAGGGCGCCCCCGTTCGGCGCAGTGTCGCGGCGGTTTCCTCGTTGGCGATGTCGCCGGTGATAAACACCAGACGGGTGGCCAATTCCGGGCGATGCACAGCGATCCAGGCATGCACCTGAGCGCCATCGACGCCTCCAGGCGTGCGCATGTCGGACACGACACCGTGAAAATTGCCGTTCGCCAGCAATTGCAGAGCTTCGGCTCCGGATTCGGTCGGCACGACGGCGTATCCGTGGCCTTCAAGCACGGCGCGCACCAATGCCATGACGGCCGGTTCGTCCTCGATCAGCAGTACGGGCTCACAAGCGGATTTTGTTCCAGTTTGCGTCATTTGGGATGCACTCCTGCAACGGCTCCGAACGATGCCGTTTCCGATGCAATCGGGAGACGGACGGTAAAAGTCGCGCCTTCGGATTCCTGGTTGTTCTGACAAACAACTTCTCCGCCGTGTTCGCGGACGATGCCATAGCAAATACTCAGGCCTAAACCAGTTCCTTTGCCCACGTCCTTTGTGGTGAAGAACGGATCGAAGATTTTTTCGGGATCCGTGATGCCCATGCCATTGTCCCGGAACGAAACTTCGACGAAAGCTCCCGAGCGGGCGCTCATGATTTCAATGCGCCCGGGCCGGGGGCTTTCGCGGACGGCATCATAAGCGTTGTTGAGGATGTTGAGAAAAACCTGTTGCAACTGGTGAGAGTCACCGACGACATGGGGCAGAGCGTCGTCGAGGCGCTCGACCACCTGAACACCGTGGCTCATGAAGTCGTACGAACGGAGGTGAACCGTTCGCTGCACGATGGAGTTGAGTTGCACCGACTGGCGCTGCGGCGGCATCTGGCGGGCAAAACTGAGCAGGTTCTGCACAATCTGCTTGGTGCGTTGCGCTTCCTGCAGAATCACGCGGCGATCGCGGCGCGCGCTCTCCGGCACTTCCGGGTTTTCCATCAGCAGGTCGGTGAATCCGAGGATCGCGGTGAGCGGATTATTGACCTCGTGAGCGACACCCGAAACCAGATGTCCCACAGCGGCCATCTTCTCGGCGTGCATCAGCTTGGAACGCAGCATGGCGGAATCAGTAACATCGGTCATCACGACGACGATGCTGCTGACTCGCCCGTCTTCGCCCATGATGGGACTTAAGTTGACGGAGTACTGTCCGCTCACGCCGTCGCCCCGAACCAGGGGCATGTCGAAGTTATCGACCTGCTGGCCTCGAGCCACGGCTGCGAGCGCATCCCGCAATGCGGCACGGCGGGGGGGGACGCACAGATCGGGCAAAGGATGAGCCAGGATCTGGGATTGCTGAAAGCCGAGGCCGCTCCAACGCCGGTTGGCATAACTGATCGTGCCTTCGGTATCGGTGACCAGAATCAGGCTCTGAGTGTGGCTTAGAATCTTGCTGGAAAAATCACGCTCTTTCTGCAGTTCGGTCTGCGATTGATGAAGACCGGTGATATCGAGCATGAGTCCGCGGTACTGCATGATGTTGCCGGCGGCGTCGCGCACCCCGAAACAGTTAATGAATACATGCACTGGCGAGCCATCCTTGCGGCGCAGAACTTCCTCTTGATTGCGCAGTCCGCCCTGACGAGCGAACAATTCCGCCAGTTCTTCCCGCCGTCGCGGCGAAAAATAAACCTCAGTGGGGATGTCGAGCTGAATGACTTCCTCGCGGCTGCTGTAACCCAGAATGCGAACCAGGGCATCATTGACCTCGACGAACCGGCCCTGGGGAGTGGAAAAGAAAATTCCTTCCTGAATATTGTCGAACAGTTCGCGATAGCGGCGCTCGGCTTCGCGGCGGTCGGTGATGTCCTTGAGAACGTGCACGGTTTGCAATTGAGCACTGCTGGCGGCATGAATGCGAGAGGTTGAAATCAGATAGGTGCGTTCGAGCACCGGGTGGACGTATTCGTCGAGTCCCTCTCCGGTTCGGCAGAAGGGACACGAATGCGGAGAAGCTGCGGTGGAGAGAGCCTCGAGCGCCCGCATGTTGACTCCGATCAACTGGTCTGGCGCGATGCCAACGAAATCTGCCAACGAGCGATTGACACGGAGAACGTTATGTTGCTCATCGTGAACCACGATGAAGTCGCTGATGGCATCAAAGACGTCCAGCCAGTGGCGGTTCGCCTGTTGCATCCGCGTGAAGAGGCAGGCATTTTCCAGAGCGATGCTGGCGTGGCCCGCGATAGCGCGCAATAATTGGCGGTCCTCGACGCTGGGCGCGGCGCCGCGGTCGGCGAGACAAAGAACCCCGACGAGTTCTCCCGAGGACCCGGCTAGGCGTACCAGGGTACAATCTGTCCAGTTGAGGTTCGCAGCCAGAGCCGACCCCAGAATGTCGCTGGCCGGAGAAAAGGAAACGTCAGACGGGTTCTTCGGCAAGGCGGTCGTGAGGGCGTGATTGAAGCGTCGGAGGAGCGACTTATCCTCAACTTCAGAAGTGCCGCAGATGAGAACGGTCTCACTGTCCGCAGTCTGGAAAAGAGTGAGGGCCACCGAGCGGCCTCCCAGCAAACCCGCGGCGCGCATCGCAAAATTGCGCATAAACACGGGAAGTTGGATTGCGGTGTTGAGTTCCAGCGCGATGCTGACCAGGAACTCGGCGCGGCGGCGATGTTCCTCTGACCGGTGAAGGTTGCGGGTCAGTTCGAGGGCGATGGCAACCTGCGCGGCCAGTGCCCGGGCGCGGCGCGCATCTTCGTCATTGATCGGCCCGGCATCAATCCGGTCGAGCACGCCGAACATACCGAGCACGTCGCCATTCGAACCCAGCAGAGGAACAGCGAGGAGTTGCCGTATTTGGAATGTCCGGACGAAATTCAAATCCGCGCCTGGAGTTTTCGAGGCGTCTTCGGTGACGAAGACGCCTTTCTTCTTCAGCGTTCGGGTCGCCTCGCCAGCGTAGAGCGGGATATCGACGGGACGCGCCACACCGTTCTCCACGCCCCAGCGAATGCGGAATTCATCCTCTTCAAGCAGCCCAATGAAACAGCGCTTGAATCCCAGGAAACTGGCGGCACGGACAACCGAAGTCTGCATGAACTCGTCAAGCTTTCCGGCGGAGCCGAGTTCGAACGAGATTTCCAGGATTTCGTGGAGTTCGTGGGCCTGGGCACGCGCCATGCCGTACAACTCGGCGTTGGCAATGGCCACAGCGCCAAAGCCCGCCAATGCGGAAACCAAAGTCTTGTCTTCCTGCGTAAACGGGTTGGCGAGCCGAGGATAGACAAGAAGCGCGCCGTGGGAATGCGAAGTACGAAAGGGGGCCGCGATCAGAACGCCCGGGGGCGAATCTTCTCCGAAATGAGAAGCGCCGTCGATGCTCACCGTAATGCGCTCGCCGACGGCGACCGCACGCGTGGCAATTTCGAGCGGAGACCGTAGTTCGTTCTGCTTCAAGCGGGCGCGGATCGCCAACGCGAGCTTCGGCGCCTCCGTCGATACTGCTTGCAACTGGAGCATCTTGTCCTGCTGGACAAAAACCAGCACGGCCGGGGAATGGAGGAGGATGCGAAGCCGATCCGCGATGCTTTCCATCACAGCGGAAGTGTCGGGAAGGCCATGCAGAGCCGTGGCGACTTCGACCAGCAGGCTAGCGCGGCGGCGCTCCTCCCGCGATAACTGGTTCAGACGGAGAGCCTCAAGCGCGGTGCCCAATTGGGCCGCAAGAATCGTGATTTTGGCAACGGCGTCATCGTCAAAGCCGCTGCCGGGCGCGCTCTTCAAAAATGTAATGGCGCCGACCACCTCCCCGGAAACCAGCAGCGGTGCGGCCATCGCGGCATGCGCATGACATTCGGCGACCCATGGATAGCAAACCGCGTCGAGATGGTTGACGAAAAAGGCACGACGCTTCTGAATCGCATCGATGGCAATGGACGCATCGCCGACGCGCCGGCGCAGACCCCGAAAGGACTCGCTCTGGTCGGCATCGGCTTCAGCACCGATGAGCTCGCCGTCGGCGGATCGGGTCCAGAAATAAGCGCCACTGGCCTGAAAGAATGCACGCGTTAGAGTGCAAAACGATCGCAGAAGCTGACTGGGCTCGCTGCTCTGAAAGGCGGCTTGGGAAAGTTCGAGGAGTAGTTTCTGAAATGCCTCATCAGTCTGAGACACATCGCCGCGACCGGGATTTCCCGTATGGGTTGCCAGTGGGGCACCAAAGGTAATGCTAAGCGCTTGAAAACAATTGGATTACATAACAACCTACCCCTGATTCTCAAATTGAGTCAAGCGAATACCAGGGGTGGGTGCCGAGTTATGAAACGTCACCAAAATGATACTCGCGTCTCAATTCTGGAATCTTAAAGCAGAAATCAAGCGATCCGGTTGGCTTTTGCGTACTCAGACAGCCGAATCGCGCTAAACACCCATCCCTCATTGTCTTGCGGCGATCACCAAAGTAATACAAGAGGAGAACTTTTGGTATGCGCTGCCATGGTGATTGCACGAAGATAGGGCCAATGCACAGTAACGAGGGAGGTATCGTGTCGATTCGAACTCTGAAAGGCGCATTCGCGTTGGCTCTGCTGCTGATCGGTGGATGGGCAGCAACCAGCAATCCCGTGGCATGGGGTCAGGAAGCGCTCAGTCGGAAGGTGAAGAGCAAGGTGGCACCGGTATATCCGGATCTCGCAAGACGCATGAACATAACCGGAGTAGTGAAGGTTTTAATCACGGTCACTCCAACCGGCTCCGTAAAGGACGCGAAGTTGGTGGGTGGACATCCGGTATTGGCAGGCGCCGCACTGGATGCGGTGAAGAAGTGGCGTTTCGAGACAGGCCCGCAAGAGTCAACGGGGATCGTGGAATTTCGCTTTGACCCGGCCCAGTGAGCGGGCGCAAGCGCTGGCTGAGGAAGGTTGGAGTATGACTATCGGAAAAAAGCTCTATCTAAGTTTTGGCATCATCCTCGCGACGGTTCTGGTGTTACTGGCCATCAACCTGATCGCGGTACAACGCGAGCATGACACCAAAGCGGCGGCACAGCGCTCGATCGACATGGCCGAAGCGACGTCGTCGGTGCGTTTCCAGATGATGCAGAATCGCCTGCACCTGCAGAACTACCTGCTCAGCGGAGACACGCGGGATGTGGAGAAAATGACAGAAGGCGAGCGCCTGTTGAGCGACGCGCTCCACCGTGCCGAGGAACTGTCGGGTTCCCCGCAACAGAAAAGCAATCTCGAAAAAGTGCAGGGGTTGGAACAGTCCTGGGGTAGCGAATTTGCAAATCCGCTGGTGGACAAGCGGCGAGCGGTAGACAGCGGGAATGCAACCGTCGCGGAATTGCAGATTTTCTATCTACAGAAGGATCCAAATTCCTGGGTGTCACATTCGAGCGACGTGCTGGACGAAGTCGACCGCGAAAACCACAAAATGGTGGATGAGCGCCGTCACATGGATGAACTGGCGGCGACGGGTACGATCCTGGCGGCCGTAATCAGTTCCCTGTTCGCTCTGGGCCTCGGCATCGTGATCGCTTACCGCACCGCTACGGGAATCACGGGATCGCTTGGCCGTCTGATCCACGTGGCCGACCAGATCGGCCAGTCCGGAGATCTGGAACACAACATCGATGTGCACGGCAAGGACGAGATCGGGCAACTGGCCCGCACTTTCGACTCGATGGTCAAGTACCTGAAGGAAATGGCCGCGGTATCCGAAGCGATCGCCGGCGGAAACCTGTCAGTCGAAGTCCGTCCCCGCTCCGCGAACGATACACTGGCCAACGCCTTCACGCGCATGGTGGAAGGGCTGCGCGGGTTGGTGCGCAATGTGCGCGACGCCGCATCCCAAGTCGCGAGCGCCTCGACGCAGGTAGCGAGCGCATCCGACGAGTCCGCCCGCAACAGTCTGCAGACTTCTTCGGCGATCGACGAGGTCACCAGCACGATGCACGAAATGAGCGTCAACGTGCAGAACATGGTGAAGAGCACGCAAACACAAGCTTCCAGTGTCAGCGAAACTTCGGCCTCGATCGATCAGATGGTGACCTCGATCCAGCGCGTCGCGGATACGGCCAAGGTCCTGCTCGACATTTCCAACCGTTCGCGCGAAGAGGTGCACAGCGGCATCGGCACCATGGAAAAAGCGACCGACGGCCTGAACCGCATCAACACGACGATCCGCTCCTCGGGCGAGATCATCGACGCGCTCGGCGGCCGCGCCGACGACATCGGCAAGATCGTCGAAGTAATCGACGATCTGGCGGAACAGACCAACCTGCTGGCCCTGAACGCCGCCATCGAAGCGGCGCGTGCCGGAGAGCACGGCCTCGGCTTAGCCGTGGTGGCCGACGAAGTCCGCAAGCTGGCGGAAAAATCAGCTCAGTCCACCAAAGAAATTTCGGAACTGATCTAGAGCACCCAGAAAGAAGCCCGCAAAGCGGTCGACAACATGGAGAAGAGCACGACCATCGTGAACGAAGGGCTGAATCTGGGTCAGGAGCTGAATGGAGCCCTACGCAAGATTTCGAACGTCGTGACCGAGGTGTACAAGTTCGCCCAGGAAATCGGCGCGGCCACCAACGAGCAGTCGCATGGATCGTCGCAGATTGCGCGGGCCACCACGCGGTTGAACGAGATCACGCATGAGATTAACTCGGCGGTCGAGGAACAGGCTTCCGGAGCGCAGGCCGTGGTGCAGGCCATGGAGCGCATGCGGGAACTGGTGCAGTCGTCCACGTCGGGTTCGACCGAACTGGCGGCTTCCTCCGATCAGATGTCCAAAATGTCACGCGGCCTGCTGGAGTCAATGGACCGATTTGCGCTGCGCAACGACGACCGGACAGCCGATGGCGCGCGTTACGGGAATGCCGCCCGGTCGGCAACCGCCGGATCTCGCTGAGGAACTTTCATTCATGAGCCGCGAAACACATATCGTGGGATTTCGGGTCGGGCGCGAGACCTATGGCGTGCCCATCACCTCGCTGCATGAGATCGTCCGCGTGCCGGAGATCACGGCCGTCCCGGACGCGCCTGACTATCTCGAAGGCGTGATCAACCTGCGCGGAAAGATTGTGACGGTGGTCGATCTGCGAAAACGCTTCGGGCACCCGTCCACTGGACTCGACCGCCGCAGCCGCATTCTCGTCGTCGAACACCGGGGCCGACTGGCGGGCATGATTGTGGACTCAGCGTCGGAAGTGCTGAAGATTCCGGAGAGTGAAATCGAAGCTGCGCCCGCCATGATGCAGGAAGGCGGCTTGGACTGCGTTACCGGACTGGGCAAGTACGACGGACGACTGATCATTCTCCTCGACATCAGCAAGGTGCTCGCGGCGCGTGAAATTGACGGTGAGGCTTTGCAAGAAAAGCCGGCCGCGGCAGGAAGTGGCAAGTCGGGGACGACGACGGCAGGAAAAACAACCGCGGGAGCCAAGAGTGCCTCGGCTGGAAAATAGCAAGTAAAACGAACCTTCATGAGCGCAATCGAGACACCCGCACTTACCGAAGCGGAACTGAAGCTCCTGCAGACTCTCGTCTACCAGGAATGCGGCATGCATTTCGACGACCGGCGCACTCCGTTTCTGCAGGACCGTTTGCAGCGGCGGTTGAAAGAGTGCCAGATGGATTCTTTCTACAGTTACTACCGCCTGCTCATCAGCCAGCAGGGAAAACAGGAACTGTCACGGCTGCTCGAAAATCTCACGGTCAATGAAACCAGCTTCTTCCGCAACAAAGCACAGCTCGACCTTTTTCAGAAAGACATTCTAGACGACATTCTGCGGCGCAAGCAGGACCGTCGCGACTTTAGCCTGAGAATCTGGAGCGCGGGCTGTTCCACGGGACAGGAACCATACACCATCGCCATGCAGGTCGCCGATGCGCTCTCGTACTACTATCTGCGCAAACCGCTGCCCTTCGAGTCGCCGGTTCCAAAGCCGCTCGTACCCGCGCCCTGGCGGGTCGAAGTCCTGGCCAGCGATATCAACTATTCCGTGTTGCGGGCGGCGCAGGAGGGCTCGTACAGCGAGCACCAGATGGCGGGGGTCGACTACGGCTATCGCTTGCGCTACTTCGACAAGGTCGGTGAACGCTACGTCATCAAAAAGAGCGTCAAGGAACTGATCCACTTCGATTTTCACAATCTCAAAACCGAGTACCTGCCGCAGCGCAATGACATTATCTTCTGCCGCAACGTGATGATGTATTTCGACGAAGCGGAACAGAAGCGGCTGGTCGAGAAGTTTTATCGTTGCTTGAATCCGCAGGGATACATGTTCGTGGGCCACGCCGAGAGCCTGCTCGGACTGACCGACAAATTTCAGATGGTGCATCGCAATAGCGGCACCGCCTACCAGCGAGTTGAGGTCAGAGCGTGAGTGTCCCCCCCGAGGACCGCATGACGGAACTCCGCCAGCTCTTTTTTGAGAGCGCGGCGGAACTCGTCCAGAAGCTCAACGACGAGGGCATGCAACTGGAGAAATCGCCCGGCGACGCGGAGACCGCCCGCAGCCTACGGCGCACCGTGCATACGCTCAAGGGCGACTCAGCGGCCTGCGGCTTCCGGGAA